>Ga0194118_10000831_pt1 | contig 48576 bp, 46 predicted proteins | sample TA2MahsurfametaG_2_FD_148662 | JGI IMG/M metagenome (GOLD analysis project Ga0194118, IMG submission 148662) | Freshwater microbial communities from Lake Tanganyika, Tanzania - TA2015013 Mahale N5 surface | ecosystem: Environmental > Aquatic > Freshwater > Lake | place: Tanzania: Lake...
GCTCGAGGCGTGGGCGGCGGATCCGGAGATCGCTTGCGTCGTGTTGCGCGGCGACAGCGAAAAGGCGTTCTGTGCCGGCGGCGACGTGAAGCGCATCCGCGAGGCGATCACCGCCTCGCCCGGATCGCTGCCGGACGAAGCGCGCGACTTCTTCACTGCGGAGTATCGGCTGGACTACCTGATCCACACCTACCCGAAACCGTTCCTCTGCTGGGGTCACGGCTTCGTCATGGGTGGCGGCATGGGCCTGATGCAAGGCGCGAGCCACCGCGTCGCGACCGAAACGACGCGCATCTCAATGCCAGAGATCGTCATCGGACTCTACCCCGACGTCGGTGCGACTTGGTTTCTCAACCGCGTGCCCGGCAGGCTCGGCTTGTTTCTCGGGCTCACCGCTGCGCAGGTCTCGGCCAGCGATGCGCTACTGCTCGGCTTCGCCGACTGGCTGCTGCCCAACGACTCGCTCGCCGGCGTGCTCGACACGCTGGCGACCACCGCGTGGACCTCGTGCGCCACGACCAACCACGGGCTGCTCTCGCAAGTGTTGCGGAACAATCAGCTCGCTGGCGACCAGCGGCCCGACGGGCCGATCTCGCAGCGGTTTGAAACGATCCGCGAGTTGTGTCTGGCCGACTCGCTGGATGAATTCGCCGTTCGCTTGAAGCAGCTTGCCGAATCCGACGCTTGGTTTTCCAAACTGCACGCCACGTTGGTGAATGGCTCGCCAACGACGGCGCATCTCGTCTGGAAGCTCCACCGACGTCGCAGCCATTTGTCGCTGCGCCAGGCATTCCATCTCGAGCTGGTGCTCTCGTGCCAGTGTGCCTTGCATCCGGATTTCCCCGAAGGCATCCGCGCGCTGCTCGTCGATCGTGACAATCGGCCGACATGGACGCCCGCGTCGATCGATGCCGTCACCGACGCCTGGATCGAGGAACACTTCAGTCCGCCGTGGACCGGCGCGGCCCCCGATCCATTCGTTGGATTGCCCGACGTCTGAAATCGGACACGAATCACCCGGGCGACCCTACGCCTCCGGCACCCGCGACCACTCATGAACACCATCGCCTTCATCGGACTCGGTAACATGGGCGGCTCGATGGCCGCCAACCTGATTCGCGCCAACCACCGGCTCACGGTGTTCGATCTCGTCGCCGATGCGGTCGAGCGGGCGGTGTCGCAAGGTGCGGAGGCCGCGGCGTCGGCCGCCGAAGCCGTGCGCGAGGCCGACGCGGTCGTGACCATGCTGCCCGCCAGCCGCCACGTGCACGACCTTTACCTCGGCGGCGGACGACTGCTCGAGTCGGCCAAGACCGGTGCTTTGTTCATCGATTGCAGCACGATCGCGCCAGCTACTGCGAAGGAAGTTGCCACAGCGGCCAACGCGCGCGGGATGCGCATGATCGACGCGCCGGTATCCGGCGGTGTCGCCGGCGCGGCCGCGGGAACGCTCACCTTCATCGTCGGCGGTGAAGCGGCGGATCTGGAATCCGCGCGCCCGCTGCTCGAGGCGATGGGCAAGGCGGTGTTCCATGCGGGCGGCAGCGGCGCGGGCCAAGCCGCCAAAATCTGCAACAACATGCTGCTGGCCATTCACATGATCGGCACTTGTGAAGCGCTCCGGCTCGGCAGCGCCTCGGGACTCGATCCGAAAGTGCTCTCCGACATCATGGTCCAGAGCTCGGGCCGCAACTGGAGCCTCGAACTCTACAACCCGTGCCCCGGCGTGATGGAACACGCGCCGGCATCGCGCGGCTATCAAGGCGGATTCCTCACCGACCTAATGCTCAAGGACCTCGGCCTCGCGATGGAGGCTGCCGCCAATGCTGGCGCGCCGACGCCGCTCGGCGCGCAAGCGCACGAACTCTACGCCGACCACAGCCGGGCCGGTTCCGGCGGACTCGATTTCTCCAGCATCTTCAACGCGCTGACCGAGGCACGCAATGCGGACTGATCCGTTCCCGCATCGGCACCGCACGGTTTTTCCATCCCCTCATGAACTATCCCGAACGACTCGAAAACGTCGCGGTGCTCGGTGCCGCGGGCAAGATGGGCAGCGGCATCGTCCTGCTCACCGCGCTGGAAATGGCCGACCTCAGCCTCGATCCCGCCAACCGCGACAAGGAGTTCACGCTTCATGCCGTCGATGTCTCGCCCACCGCGCTCAAAGGCCTGGTCTCCTACCTGCGCGAGCAAGCGCTCAAGGCCGCGGAAAAGAAAGCCGTCGCCCTGCGCAAGGCGTACGCCCACCGCGAGGATCTGGTGCTCAACTCCGACATCATCCGCCAGTACGTGCAGGACGTGATGGACATCGTCCATCCGACGACCCACTTGTCCGACACCTTCGGATCGACCATCGTCTTCGAGGCCGCCAGCGAGAATCCCGCCCTCAAGGTGAAACTCTTCTCGGAGATCCGCGCCCATGGGCACCCCGACGTCTGGATTTTCACCAATACTTCGTCGATTCCGATTTCCGAACTCGACCGCAAGGCGGAACTCAGTGGCAGGATCATCGGGTTCCATTTTTACAACCCGCCTGCGGTGCAGAAGCTCGTCGAACTCGCCTCGGGCGGCACCACGCGCCAGGAACTCAAGGACTTTTCCGCGGCATTCGCCAAGCGCATCCGCAAGGTCGTGGTGCCGTCGAGCGACACAGCCGGATTCATCGGCAACGGCCACTTCATGCGCGACCTGCTTCACGCGATCGCCGAAGCCGGCCGCCTCACCGCGGAAGGCCATTCGTTCGTCGAAGCGGTCTACATGATCAACAAGGTGAGCCAAGAGTACCTCGTTCGTCCGATGGGGATCTTCCAACTCATCGATTACGTCGGGCTCGATGTTTGCCAGTGCATCCTCAAGGTGATGGACGACCGCATCCCGGGAGAGTTGTTGCACAGCGCGCTCATCGACGAACTGCTCGCCAAGGGTGTGCGGGGCGGACAATTCCCCGACGGTTCGCAGCGGGACGGATTCCTCCAATACGTCAAGGGCCGGCCTAGCGGCGTGCTAGATCCGGAGTCGCTCGCCTACACACCGGTCGATTCGCTCGCAGCAACATGCGATGTGAAACTCGGTGCCACGCCAGCATCGATGATCTCATGGAAGGCCGCACTCGCCAGCGCCAACAGCGACCAGTCAATCGCGGCATTCTACGCGGACGTTCGCAAGACCGGCACACTCGCGGCCGACATCGCCACCCGCTACGGCAAGCGCTCGTGCGAGATCGGCCGCAAGCTCGTCGCCGATGGCGTCGCGGCGAACGACGAAGACGTCAACCGCCTGCTGCTCACCGGTTTCTTCCACGCCTACGGCCCGATCAACTCCTACTTCTGAACCCGATGAATCCTCTACGACGCAAGGTCTACATGGCGGCCGGATCCACGACCGTCTCGCTGGGAACGGGCCGCAAGGAATTCCACCCGAAGAAACCCAGGCCGGGACTCGAGGAGCACATCCGCGAGGCCGGACAGGGCGTGCTCGCGCAAATCGGCGGTGCGGCGAATGTCGATGAAGGCGTGATCGGTAACTTCATGGCCGCACGCTTCAACCACCAAGGCCACCTCGGCGCGCTGATTCCGTCGATCGATGACGGGCTCCTGTGGAAACCCTGCCACCGCGTCGAGGGCGCCTGCGCCTCGGGCGGGCTCGCGCTGCTCGCGGGCATCCGCTCGGTGCTCGCGGAAACCTCGGAAGTCACACTCGCGCTCGGCACCGAGGTGCAGAACAGCGTCAAGGCGATCTATGGCGCGGACATCCTTTCCGGTGCCGGCTGGTTCCGCGGTGAACGCAAGCATGGTCACGCCCATTTTTTTCCTTCGGTGTTCAGCGACCGCGCCGGCCACTACTTCGAACAATTCGGCCGCGACCGCACGCGCAACGCTTTTGCGCGCTGGTATCGCAACGCGATCGAAAACGCGCGCCTCTGCCCGACCGCGCAGGAATTCCACAACACCACCGCCGATCTCGAGGCGCTCGCGCTGCGCGAACCGAATCCGCACACCTTCGTCGATCACCTCAATGTCTTCGACTGTTCGAAGGTGTCCGACGGCGCGTCGGCCATCGCGATCGTTTCGGAAGACGGGTTGTCACGGATCGGCGTGAGTAAACAGGACGCGGTCGAAGTCGTCGGCTGGGCGCAGCTCGAGGCCGACCTCACCCGCCCGCCCGAAGATCCGACGCGCCTGGAAACCACGCGTCGCACGGTGGCGCGCGCACTCGAGGTCGCGGGCATCGGCATCGGCGACCTCGCGACCGTCGAATGCCACGACTGCTTCACCATGTCGGGCCTGCTTTCCGTCGAAGCCATCGGCCTGGCCGCGCACGGCGAGGGACCGGACTACATCTGCGCGGGCGAAACCGCACGCGGCGGCAGTGTGCCGTTCAACACCTGCGGCGGCCTCGTCGGCTGGGGCCACCCGACCGGTGCCACCGGCGTGCGTCAGGCGATCAGCCTGTGGCAACAGCTCACCGGCAAGGCCGAAAACTGGCAGGTCGAAATTCCCGCGAACCGCCCCTACGGGCTGCAAGTCAACATGGGCGGCAACGACAAAACGGTCGTCGCCATCGTTTACAAGCGCGGCGGGTGAACCCAGCAGCCACATTCGGAACCGCAGGAGTGTTGCGCCGCACGACCACCCTGATCACCGCTGGGCTGATCGCCCACGCACATCCGTGCCATGGCGATGAAGCGGAACCAGGCCGGTCATCGGCAACAGACAGAGCCATCGATGCGCCCGCGACTCCGATGGACCAACCATCTCTCAAGCTCGCCGACATCCGCGTCCGGGATCCGTTCATTGTCGCGGATCGCAGCACGGGTTTTTACTTTCTCTACGCACAATGCGGCAACCGTCTGCGCGACGACACCGTCGGCCTCGGAGTGGAAGTGTACCGCAGCCGCGATCTGGTGAACTGGAGCGGAGCGGACCGCGTCTTCGACCGACCGGAATCGGGTTTCTGGGGCGGTAAGGAAATCTGGGCGCCAGAAGTCCACTGCTTTGGCAATCACTGGTTCCTATTCGTCACCTTCAACGGCCGTGAAGGCGGACGCGGCACCCAAATCCTTCGCGCCGATGCACCCGACGGCCCGTTCCGCATCCTCCCCGACACCGCAACCACGCCACCGGCCGAATGCTCGCTCGACGGCACGCCGTGGATCGATCGCGACGGCACCCATTGGCTTGTCTACTGCCACGAGTGGGTGCAGATCGGCGATGGTGCGATGCGCGCCGTGCGCATGAAGCCCGACTGGACCGAGCGCATCGGCGACCCGATCACGCTCTTCAAGGCGTCCGATGCACCATGGACGCGACCGATCACCGAAAACAAATTCGTCACCGACGGGCCGTTCCTTCATCGCACGTCGGCGGGCAGGTTGCTGATGATCTGGTCGAGCTTCCGCAAGGGCGGCGGCTATGCCATCGGCGTCGCGGAATCCGCCGACGGCTCGGTCGGCGGACCCTGGCGGCATCACGACGCGCTGCTCTTTGGTGACAACGGCGGACACGGATCGTTGTTCCGCGATTTTTCCGGCGATCTTCGTCTGGTGTTCCACCAACCCAACGTCGGTGATCGCGAACGCGCCCGCCTGCTCCGCATCCACGAACGGCCGGACGGAAGTCTCGAAGCCGAGGAATAACGGGCTGGATCACCGCGAGGATCCATCCGCGACTCACGCGCGACGGACCGAACGAATGCCGAGACCTTTCATTCGCAGCGCGATTCCGGAGACGACCGCATCCCGCAATGAGTCGGGAAGTCTGGAGATTTGCAGGTCATACTCGTCATCCACCGGCATGCCCGACACCTGCAATGCCTTCATCGCATAGAGCAACGACCCCATGCAGTGGTCCGCCGCATGGGCCGTGGCCACGGCATGACCCGCCGCACGCGCTGCGGCAACCGCTGCGGGATCGCCCGCGCTCCGCGCAGCGGCGTGCGCCGCCACCGCGGCCTTCATCGCGACGCCGGTCCGGACCGCTCCATCCGCCCAGGCAATAGCGGTTGCAATGGCATCCGCCGGACGCGCGTCGTCTCGACATCGCTCAAAGTACGGCAGCACTCGCGCCGCAACCCCAGCCGCCCACCGCGCAAGCAGTGCATGGCTTTCCCGATCCAAAGGACCTCCGCGATGCAACGCCACAAAACGCCGGTCTCTCATGGTGCACTGGTGATTGGCGGGCCACTCCGCACCGAATACGAATCCATCGCGACACCGGATATGAGGGTTGACTCCAATCCGATCCGGATGTTCATCATCTTGCAATCGTTGGCAACTCTGATCCGTGGATGATGCCGACTCTTGTGCGCGACAAGCATGCCAACCTTCAACCAGGGACAATTCGATTTCGACACGCCCGGCAGCGACACCGGCTGGCGGAAGTGGCGCGAGCAACTCGACGAGCGCAAGCGGGCTTTTGAGGCCAGGTGGGGCGTGGTGCTCGGCAAAATCGTTGAAGTGCGCCTGCGGGATCTCGCGAAGCCGCTCCGAGGCCGACTCGAATGGATCGCCGACAATGGCAAAACGGGCCAAGGCAACCCTCACTCACAACCCAGATTCCGTCTGCAAGGGCTGGAATTCGGCCACGAGGAAATCGAAAGCGTCGTGCAGATGGAGGCCTGAGCAACCGCGTGCGCCGGGGCAAGCGGTGCAAGCTCAAGCTTTGACACGGGAATATGGGCTCACAGGATCTCGACCGGCGCGTCGGGCAGGGCGTCGAGAAAGGCCTTGCCGTAGCGTTTGGTGAGAATGCGGTTGTCGAGGATGCAGACGATGCCTTGGTCGCGCGCGGTGCGGATGAGGCGGCCGACCCCTTGGCGAAGTTTGAGGATCGCCTCAGGCACGGAGTATTCCATGAACGGATTGCCGCCCTCTGCCTCGATGGCCTCGAGTCGTGCGGCGGTGAGCGGGTGGTCGGGCACGGCGAACGGCAGGCGCGTGACGACGACGTTGGAGAGCGCCTCGCCCGGCACATCGACGCCGGTCCAGAAGCTGTCGGTGCCGAACAGCACGCTGTGCACGTCCTTGCGGAACTCGTCGACCATGCGGTGGCGAGGCATGCCGTCGCCCTGCACCAGGAGACGCCAGTGTTGCTGTTTGAAAAAACCGGCGAGCTTCTCCGCGGCATCGCGCATCGCGCGGTAGCTGGTGAAGAGCACGAAGGCACGGCCCTCGCTTTCGATGACGGATGTGCGGATCGCATCGGCAAGTTGTTCCGCGTACTGTGGTGACGACGGGTCGGGCATCGACTTGTGGATGCGGATGCGCATCTGCGTGCGGTAATCGAATGGGCTGCCAAGGCAGAGGGCGTCGGCATGTTCCGCGCCGACGCGGGTTCGGAAATACCCGAGATCCGGATCGCCGGTGCCGAGGGTGGCGCTGGTGAGCACGATGGCGCGACCCGGGCCGAAGAGCAGCGGGCGGAGGCGGTCGGCCACGTTGACCGGCGCGGCATGCAGGCTGAGCCGCGTGTCATCCCGGCCGCCGCGCTCGATCCAGTAGACGCTGTCGTCCTCGGTCTGCCCGAGAAACGCGGCGACCGCGTCGCGGGTGTCGTGCAGACGCCGCGACGCGTCCTGCAATTCGGCACGGGTGTGTTCCGATCCGACGGCATCGGCAAGCGCGAGGATTTCGCCGCACAGGTTTTGCAGCGGAGCGGCGAGCGCGTCGGCCGCGATGCCCGGCTCGCGCACCCGCGATTCGCGTCCGAACTCGCCGAACTTCGCCGACGCGCCGATCTCATGGAAAAACCGGTCGGCCGCGGCGATCGCCTCCTCGACGGCGCGCACGGCCGAGGCCTTGCGGAAAGCGCGCAGCAGGCCTTTGTGCGTGCGCGGGTGGTGCAGCCGCTGCAAGTCGAAGCGCAGACCGGACTGACTCACCCGCAGACCAAGTTGCACGGCGGCGACTTGCTCGACGGTGTGTGCCTCGTCGAGCACGGCGAAATCATTGGGAAACAAAAACCCCTTTGTGCCCGAAGGACCGGATTCGTCGGCTTCGGCCGCATCCGGCGCTTCATCAGCGAGCAACGCGAAGAACAGCGTGTGGTTGACGACGACCAGCGCCGCATCGGCCGCGGCCTTGCGTGCCTCCTGGAAAAAGCAATCGCCACGAGGTCCGCAATGCCGCTGGGTGCACAGATGCGGCTCGCTGCAAACTTGCAGCCAGACATTGAGTTGAGGCTGGAAATCGAGGTCACTCAACGTGCCGTCGCGCGTGCGTTCGGCCCAGCGGCGGATGGTTTCGAGTTCGTCGGTTTCTGCCTGGGTGAACAAGTCCCCCGACTGCTCGAGTGCCCGGCGCAGCCGCAGCGGGCACAGATAGTTTTGCCGCCCCTTGAGCAGGACAGCGGGCAGATCGTGGTCGAGCAGCTTGCGGACGATCGGGATGTCCTTGCGCACGAGTTGCTCCTGCAGATGGATCGTGTGGGTCGAGATCACGCCCTTGCGGCCGGTTTCGAGTGCGAACCGCGCGGACGGCACGAGGTAGGCCAGCGACTTGCCGACGCCGGTACCGGCTTCGGCGACGAGTGGCGCGGATCCGACGAGCACCGATGCCACTGCTGTGGCGAGTTCCTGCTGTTGCGGGCGGAATTCGAAGTCGCGGGATTTCGCCAGCAGGCCGCCCGGGGAAAACGCCTCGCGGACCGAGTCGGCGAACCCCGGCGACGGCAGTCCATCGGTGAGTGAAATCACGCGGTGCATCGCACAGCACCGGGCGGCGGGCGGCAAGCACAGACACCGACAAGACCCTCGACAGCGTGCGCCTGATGCGGCGATGCTTCGTGCGTCTCCGATGGAACGGCTGATCCGACATCCACATCGCCTGACCGGCTTTTTTGGACTGCTGGTGGTGGCGGGCATCCTGCTCGTCTGGTTGCTGCCCGGTGAGATTCGCGCCGTGCAGGCGCAGCTCGCCGGCTTTTCCGATTCGGACGCGGCAGCTCACCGTGCGCGCATTCCAGTGCTCGCCGCATTGTGCCTGCTGCCCGCGGCAGCCACCCTTGTCTACCTGCGCGGCGGCATCCTCGACCGCTATCTGATCAGACGTTTTCTCGGGATCTTCGGGATTTGCCTGACGGCGCTGCTGCTCATCTGGCTGTTGATGGATCTGAGCGACAACTTCGGCGAATTTCGCAGCACGGACGGGCGGTGGTCGGCACTGGCGTCGTTCTACGCCGCGCGCTTTCCCGCGGTCTTCATGTTGTTGCTGCCTTACGCGCTGCTGCTTTCTCTTTTGCAATGTCTCGGCAAGCTGTCGAACCATCGCGAGATCATCGCCATGATCCAGAGTGGCCGTGGCGTGTTGCGCATCGCGCTGCCCTTGGTGGTGGCCGGCGCGTTCTGCACGACCTTTGCGCTCGGCCTCAACTACCACTGGGCGCCGACTGCGGAGGGAATGGAGGAGCAGATGCTGGCGGAGGCCTCGGGTCGGCCGGTGCATCAGGCGACCCAGGTGCTCTACCGCAATCCTGCGGAGCGTCGGCTGTGGAGGATCGGATCGTTTCCACCGGCGGATGAAACACGCGCGCCGCTTGCCGATGTCGAAGTGACGGTGACACGCGCGGATCACAGCATCGAGTCGCGCCTCTCCGCCGATCGCGCGCGCTGGAACGGCCATGGCGAGGGATGGACGTTTGAGAACGCGGTGATCGGCCGCCACGCGCCGGGCAAGGCTCCGGTATTCGAGCCCTCGCGAGGCATGCTCGTGATGCGCGACTGGGGGGAAACGCCGTGGCAGTTGGTCAAACCAGGACTAGAGCCGGCGTCGCTGGGAATCCCCGAATTGTCGACCTGGCTGAAGGCGAATGATGGCCAGGGCGGCTTTGCCGATGCCGCACCGTACCGCACCCACTGGCATTACCGATGGGCGTTGCCATTCAGTTGTCTGGTCACCGTGCTGCTCGCGACGCCGTTGGCGGTGCATTTCTCGCGGCGCGGCGCCGGCGGCGGCATCTTTGTGGCGGTGTGCCTCTCGGCGCTGATGATTCTCTCGGGCACGGTCTGCACCGCATTTGGCGAAGCGGGCATGCTGCCTCCCGCGCTCGCCGCCTGGTTGCCCAATCTTGTCTTTGCCGCGGTCGGCGTGTATCTCTTCCAGCGCCGCATTTCCGGCAGGCCGATCTACCGCACGCTTCGCGACGCGTTCGTCGGCCAACCTTGAGCGCAAACCTGATCGCAATCACCTTTCCCCATGTTCGCCGAATCCTGGCATGTCCGATCCCGCGGCCGCGAATGCGCCGCCACCGCGCAAGCTTTCGCCGATGGCGATGCCGTTGTCACCGCGCTGCACACCGATCCCGAATCGTCCGGCTTCCTCCGCCGCGACTATCTGCTCGATGCCTGGCAAGCGTTGCCCGAAGACGAGCGTCGCGCGTTTTCCTTTTGGAAATCGGTCTACACCCCGCCACCTCAGGAAGGCCGTGAGGATCCAGTGGAGAAACTCTCCGCCGAGGAGCTGCTGCGACGATTGGTCGAGGAGGACGCTGCGCACACCGACAACACGCGCTACATTCTCGCCGTGATGCTCGAGCGCCAGAAGTTGCTGCGCGAAACCGACTGCCAGCGCACGCCGTCATCCATCCTCCGGGTGTATGAGCATCGCAAGACCGGCGAGGTGTTCATCATCCGCGACCCGGACATTCCGCTCGACCGGGTGGAATCCGTGCAGGCTGAAGTGGCGCTGATGATCGAACACCAAGGCAGGCCGCCCGCAGCGACGGAAGACCCGATGATCCCGGAGGAGGCCGCGGCAACAGAGGATGTAACGGTCACGGACGACGCCGATCACGGCAAACCAGGAATGGATGTGCCGGATCCGGATCAACCGGCGAAGTGATCCCATCCTCCGTGGAGCGTGTCGCCTTCTTCGGCGGACACGAGTCGGCCGACCACCGTGAGATCCATCCCTGGAAACGCCCGGGCCCAATCGCGAAGCAACGGCTCGACTCGTGCCGCGGGCATGGCGATCAGCAGCTCGAAGTCCTCGCCGTCGCCGAGTGCCTGCGCAATGGAGCATCCGGGCGTGACCGGCAGTGACTCGCGATCGAGCCGGAATCCGCAGGACGACGCGCGGGCGAGCCGCGGCAGGTCCTTGGCCAAACCATCGGAGAGATCCATCATCGCCGACGGTGGGTGATGTTCGGCAAGCCAATGCGCTTCGCGCAAACGCGGCGTGAAGGACAAGTGCTTGCCTGAGAGCGAGCCGCCGAGTCGTCCGGTGACCAACAAGACATCGCCTGCTGATGCCGTTGATCGCAGCGCCAAGTGCCCGCGACCGACCGTGCCGGTTGCGGAGACCGAGATCACGGCAGCGGATGCCTCGGGCACGCGCGTGGTTTCCCCACCGGCCAGCACGCAGCCGAAGGCGTTGAGGCAATCTCCGATGCCGCGATAGAGATCCTCGACCCATGCCACTTCGGTGGCGGCGGGCAATGCGATGGTGACGAGCACGCGATCCGGCGTGCCAGCCATGGCGGCGATGTCGGAAATGACACGTGCCACCGCCTTCCACCCGACCGCGCGCGGCGGGCTGTCGGCGCGGAAGTGGATGCCAGCGACCATGGCGTCGGTCTTGAGCAATTGCAGCAGCGGACCATCGGGCCAGGGGTCCACCACCGCGCAATCGTCACCCGGCCCCGCACCGGGTGACGGATCGGCGGGCACAAGTGCGATCAGGCGATCGATCAGCACGTCTTCACCGATGTCATGAAGTCGCGTCATGTCGGGAGATCGATGCCGAGGTTGCGTGCGGCGAGCTGTACTGCGACGGTCGCGGCATTGAAGAGGAAATGGCTCGCCACAGGCAACCAAAGCGAGCCGGTTTTTTCGTAGAGCATCACCAGCACCAGGCCAAAGAGAAACAAGGGGAGCGCGGCGGTGAGGTTGCCATGGGCGCAGGCAAAGACAAGCGAGGAGGCGAGCGCCGCGGGCCAGATGCCGCAGTAGCGCTTCAACACGGTGTGAAGATGCCCGCGAAACAGAACCTCTTCACAGACCGGAGCCACCACAAGCGCCGCGAACACCATGAGCCCGAGCACCTGCGGGTCGTCGGATTTCTGCAGCAGGCGGACGCTGTCCTGCATCGTCTCGACCCCGAGCGACCTCATCCATTCCAGATAGCCGGACATTTGCAGCACACCGAACACCACCCACATCAAGACCACCGACGCCGGACCGATCAGGAAGATCCACGGCCAACCGCGCCAGCGCAGCCCCAGCCATGTGACAAGATCGATGCGCGAAGTCACCGAGGCGGTCACCATCAACGCGAGGAATCCCTGCAACAGAATGCTCGTCAGCAGGCCGGCGGTTTCCGGAGCGGAGGATGCGCCGCTCCTGACCGCAGCCTGCAACGCGAGTGATGCGAAGACCAACATCACGCCGCCGGCCACAACAAGATCAAATGGTCGGCACCACCACACCGGCACCCTGCCGCAGTCCAGTGACGGCGGGTCCGCCGGAAAATCGGAGACATCGACAACGGCCACCGAGCGGCGCGATGCACGACGCAGTGCGCCCGAGACGACGATCGTGAGCAACGCGACCGCGAGCGCGGAGGCAAGAAAAGTGAAGGTCGGATCGTGCATCGGCGGTGCGCGGCACGACGATTCCCCAGACGAATGAAAGCGCCAACGGAAAAAACCACCGGACGTGTAATCCGTCTGTCGGAATTTTCCGGATGCGTTCGCGTGAATGACGGCAATCGCCGTGAGTCGTGCAAAATGGGAAAAAATCTCGCGGATTCCGACGCTTTCCAATGCAACGGGATCATTGCGCTTGAACCTTGGGATCCTGCGGGATGACCTTGCTTGTCGTGGAAATCGATCCCCAATCATCCGCCATCCGATGAGCGAACCGCCCGCCCATGCCACCGTGGTCGCGCCGGACGCCTCGCTGCTCAGTCCGTGGTTTCCGGGCTATGAGATCGAGGCGCTGGTGGCGGTGGGCCGCATGGGGGCTGTCTACCGCGCGAGGCAACTCTCGCTGGACCGGCCGGTGGCGATCAAAATCATGGCGCAAGAACTCAGCAGCGATGAAGTGTACTGCCGGAGTTTTGAAATCGAAGCGAAGGCGATGGCCAGACTCAGCCATCCGAATCTGGTGGGCGTCTACGACTTCGGTATCACCGGCGGCATGCTGTACCTGATCATGGAGTTCGTACCGGGCAGGTCGCTGTTGGAATCGACCCGCGGGGTACCGCTGGCCCAGGAGGAGGTCGTGCGCTTGATCACCAGCATCGCGGCCGGACTCGCCCATGCCCATGAGCACGGCGTGGTGCACCGCGACGTTCGTCCATCCAACGTGCTGCTCGACGCCCAAGCCAAACCCAAACTGGGCGACTTCGGGTTGTCGCACCCGACCGGCCCGGGCTTCACGACGACCGGCCAATTATCCCGCTACAGTGCGCCGGAAGTCATGACCCGCCCCGCGGCCGCCGACCAGCGCGCGGACGTGTTCTCGATCGGGGTGATGATTCACGAGCTGCTCACCGGCAGGCATCCGGTCGAGGATCCGCGCCCCGCATCGTCGATCATCGATTGCGACCCACGCTTCGACGCGGTGATCCAGCGCGCGACGAATGCGATGCCGGAACTGCGCCATCCCCATCTCTCCGCGCTGATCGGCGAACTGCAGGCCATCCTGACCGATCCGCGTGTGACAACCACCGCACGCGCCGCACACGCCGCGGCGGCACCGGTGGTGGTGATGGCCAAACAAGCGCATCCGGCCAAGCGCGGAACCATCGGCACGATCGCGCTGTCACTCGCGGCGGCGATCGTCGGCGCACTGGTTTACAAGCATTTCGACCGAACGGCGTCGGCACCGCAAGCGCATTCCACCGCCACACCGTCCGCCGCAGATCAAGGCGGACCTGCGGGACGGTCCACCGCCATACCGTCGGCACCCTCGGTGTGGAAACTCGATTTCGATCCACCTCCGGTGGTGAGCACGGCGGCTCAGGAGCCCGGCGCTTCACCGGCGATCGACCCTGCCGAGACCTTTCTCGTGCCACCGGCGAAGGCGATTCCGGTGGTTCCGAAATTCGATGTGGCGGCGTTTCTCAATGAAGCGCGCTCGATGATGCATACCCGCGCGCGGCCGCTGGTGGACGGCTATCGCGACGAGCTGCGCGGCAACGTCTGGACATTCGAGAAGTCGATGCAGTTCGCGGTGAGCAAGCTGCCCAAAGGGCGCAACGAGAAAGGCGCGCTGGTCGCGGCGTGCATCCGCGACATTCGCTCGCGCGGCAACCGGATTCCCGACAGGCTCGATGCGGGGCTGGCCGACATCGCGGACATCGATGGATATCACACCGACGCCTTCGGCAGACAAAAGAAGATCGATCTCCAGCTCCGACTCTCGCTCGACCGGCTGGCTGAAAGCTACACCGTCGGCATCCGCAAGCAAATCGAGCGGCTTCGAAAAGAGGATGATCCGGCGGCGGTCAACCAGCTCCAATTGGAAATCGAACGGGTCCGCGATGATGAGGACCGGTTCATGATCCTGATGCTTGGCGGTGAACCGGACGACGAGACGGATGCCGCCGACTGGGAATGATGCAGCGGGTTCCGCTGGCACAGTTCCGATTCACGCTTACGCTGGCATCGTGCCGAGCGACCCGACCAACGAGCCATCGATCCGGCTGCGCGGCTGCCGCCAGCACAACCTGCGCAACCTCGATCTGGATATCCCGCTCGGAAAGCTGACGGTCGTCACCGGGCCGTCGGGATCAGGCAAGTCGTCGCTCGCGTTCCACACGTTGTATGCCGAAGGCCAGCGACGCTACGTCGAGACGTTCTCGCCCTACGTGCGCCAGTTCTTCGACCGCATGGACAAGCCGGAAGTCGGGTCGATCGAGGGAATCCCCCCGGCCATCGCGATCGAACAAAAAAACCACGTGCGCACGACGCGCTCGACCGTCGGCACGCTCACCGAGATCAACGACCATCTCAAGCTGCTCTTCGCGCGGTTGGCGGAGGGATTTGATCCTCGCACCGGCGAGGTGATCCGGCCCGATTCGGCGGAATCGGCCGCCGCTTGGGCAATGACCACGCTTCATGACGAAGCGGCGCTGATCACGTTCCCGGTACCGGTGCCGTCCGGCACCAAGGCAGATGAGTTCTTTTCATTTCTGCACCAGCAGGGATACCTGCGGGTGCGGCTGGATGACGAAATCGTGCGCACGGATGATCCGGCACCCGTCGGCCTGCGGTTGCCACGCGCGGTCGAAGTGGTGCAGGACCGCGTGCGGGTCACCCGCGCCAATGGCGCGCGATTGCGCGAGGCACTCGAGGCGGCATTGCGCCTTGGCAAAGGCCTGGCCACGGTGAGCGGCGAATCCGCCGCACGCACGTTCTCGTCGGCGTGGACGAATCCGCGCACCGGATTCACGCTTCGCGCGCCAACGCCCGCGTTGTTTTCGTTCAACAACCCGGTGGGTGCCTGTCCGAAATGCCGCGGCTTCGGACGGGTGATCGGCATCGATCCCGACAAGATGGTGCCCGACCCTTCGTTGTCGATCCGACAAGGCGCGATCCAGCCGTTCCAAGGTGAGCGCGGCGCGGAATGCCAACGCGACCTGATGCGCTGCTGCCGGGAACGCGGGATCGACACGCGCGTGCCGTGGGAACAACTCGGCGACGACGTGCGCGAATGGATTCACCACGGCGACCGGCCGCAACACGGCGGCGACGGCGCGCCGGACATGGAGGCGCTCGAGCAATTGTGGCAGTCCGGCGGATGGTACGGCATCCGCGGGTTCTTCGACTGGCTCGAGACCAAGGCGTACAAGATGCACGTGCGTGTGTTCCTATCGCGCTACCGGTCATACACGACCTGCGACGCCTGCCGCGGAAAGCGCCTCCAACCCGAGGCGCTGTGCTTCAAGATCGCGGGGATGACGTTGCCCGACCTGTTGGGCCTGCCGGTCGATGAACTGCTCGCGTGGTTCGCCGGCAAAATCCCCGCGCGCAAACCGGACGGCACACCACACGACGCGGCGCTCGCCACCGTGATCGACGAGATCTCGTCGCGTCTGCGCTATCTCGACGAAGTCGGGCTGGGTTACCTCACGCTCGATCGCCCGACGCGCACGCTTTCCGGCGGCGAGGTCGAACGCGTGAACCTCACCAGTTGCCTCGGCGCGGCACTCACCGGCACGCTCTTCGTTCTCGACGAACCCACCGTCGGCCTGCATGCGCGCGACATCGACCGCCTCATCGGCGTGATGCGGTCGCTCTGCGACAAGGGCAACACACTCGTCGTTGTCGAACACGAACGCGCGGTCATGCAGGCGGCGGACCACCTGATCGACCTCGGCCCGCAAGCCGGACAGTCGGGCGGATCGCTGATCTACGAGGGACCGCCGCCGACATCCGGCCGACGCCGGGCCAAACGGGACGCGAACCACGACGACTGCAGCACCACCGCATGGCTCGCGGGGACGAAGACGATTCCTTTGCCGGCACATCGGCGCGCACCGGGACGGAAGAAGCTTTCGATCCGCGGCGCGACCCGGTACAACCTGCGCCAGCTCGATGCGGACATCCCGCTCGAATGCTTCGTGTGCCTCACCGGTGTTTCGGGCTCCGGCAAATCCACCTTCGCCCACGATGTCGTCCACCTCAACGTGGCGCGCGCGCTCGGCATCGACCGCGACGGTGATCCGGCACGAGTGCGCAAACTCGGCGGTGTCGAGCACCTCAGCGGTGTCGAGCTGGTCGACCAAACCGCCGTGTCGCGCACCCCGAGATCCACCCCCGCGTTGTTCATCGGTGCCTTCGATCCGATCCGCAACCTGTTCTGCGAGTCGGATGAGGCGAAGTCCGCGGGACTCAAACCCGGATTCTTCTCGTTCAACTCCGGCGACGGACGCTGCGACCGCTGCATGGGCAACGGGTTTGAAAAAGTGGAAATGCAGTTTTTGTCCGACCTGCAAGTCACCTGCCCGGATTGCGACGGCCGGCGCTACAAAGCATCGACCCTCGAGTACCGGTGGAACGGGATGTCGATCGCCGAAGTGCTCGACCTCACCGCCGACCAAGTCGCGGAGGTGTTCGCGCCGGATCCCGCGATGCCCGCGAAACAACGGCGCCTCATCGGGGAAATCCGCAGCGCCGTCCAACCATTGCTCGATGTTGGACTTGGCTATCTCAAGCTCGGTCAACCACTCAACACGCTCTCGGGCGGCGAGTCCCAGCGCCTCAAGCTCTGCCTGCTGCTCGCTGCGTCATCCGACGCGCACGCGCGCCTGCTCATCCTCGACGAACCCACCACCGGACTGCACTTCGGAGACATCGAACGCCTGCTCGGCGTGTTTCGCAAACTGGTCGATGCGGGCCACTCGCTGCTGGTCATCGAACACAACCTCGACGTGATCCGCTGCTCGGACTGGATCCTCGATCTCGGCCCGGGTGCGGGCAGCGAAGGCGGCAGGCTTGTCGCACAGGGGACGCCCGAAACCGTCGCGCGCCATCCGGGGGTGACCGGCACGCACCTCAAGCGCGCGCTGGCGGCCACGGACGAGCCGCCGCCGGGCAAGGCCGCTCCGTCACGCCCGTCCAAGCGAAGCACCGCAGCCACGCGCCACGACGTGATCTCGCTGCAAGGTGCCCGCCACCACAATCTCAAGAACCTCGCGCTCGACATCCCGCGCAACCGCTTCGTCGTGATTTCCGGGCTTTCCGGGTCGGGCAAGTCGACCCTCGCATTCGACATTCTCTTCGCCGAAGGCCAACGGCGCTTCCTCGACTCGATGTCGGCCTACGCCCGGCAATTCGCCGAGCAGTTGGAAAAACCCGAGATCGACCGCCTGCAGGGATTACCGCCCACCGTGGCGATCGAACAGCGCGTTTCGCAGGGCGGCGGGAAATCGACTGTCGCCACCGTCACCGAGCTGTGGAACTTCATCCGGCTGCTCTATGCAAAACTCGGCGTGCTCCATTGCCCGGACTGCGGCGTGCCCGTCGAAAAACAATCGGCGGCCGCCATCGAGAATCACATCCGGGCGCACCTGCGCAGCGGGCCGGTGGATTTGCTCGCGCCGATCGTGCGCGGGCGCAAAGGATATCACACCGAGATCGCCGAGTGGGCGCTGCGTCAGGGATTCGACCGCTTGCTCGTCGACGGCCGCTTCACCGCGGCCGATGGATTCACCCGGCTCGAACGGTTCAAGGAACACGACATCGATGTGGTCGTGGCCACCGTGCGATCCGGCCGCAACGAGTCGGCCGGTCTGCATGCCAGCGTCACCCGCGCGTTGGTGATCGGCAAAGGGGTGATCCGCCTCGCCACCGCCGACGGATCCTTCCCGCTGCTCTCGACCCATGCCGCTTGTCCGCGGTGCGACCGGTCGTTCGATGATCTCGATCCCAGGCTGTTCTCCTTCAACTCGCCGCACGGCTGGTGCACGCGCTGCCGCGGCCATGGCCGGGTGCCGCGTCGCCGCCATGTCCTCGATACCTCGCGTTTTGATTCGGTGCTCGAGGCCGAACTCGACGCCGATCGCGCGCAAGAGCGCATGAACGATGACGAGCTGACGACCTGTCCGGACTGTGGCGGATCACGACTCAATCCGGTGGCCTCTGCCGTGCGCATTGCCTCACGCAAGCCAGGCGAGGGGAAACTGCGGCGGATAAAAACGGAGACGACGGATCTGTCGGTGTCGGAATTGGCACGCATGACGATCCGCGATGCCACGAGGCACTTCGCATCACTCGCATTCGACGACGCGCGGGAGCGGCTCATCGCGCGCGACATCCTGCCGGAAATCCGCCAGCGCCTCGCGTTCCTCGGCCAGGTCGGCCTCGGCTACCTTGCGCTCGACCGTTCGGGCAACACGCTCTCTGGCGGTGAAGCGCAGCGCATTCGCCTCGCCGCCCAACTTGGATCCAACCTGCGCGGCGTGCTCTACGTCCTCGACGAGCCGACCATCGGCCTGCACCCGCGCGACAACGATGCCCTGCTCGCCACACTCGTCGGATTGCGCGACCAGGGCAACTCGCTCGTTGTCGTCGAACACGACGAAGACACGATCGCCGCCGCCGACCACTTGATCGACCTCGGACCGGGAGCGGGACGCTTCGGCGGCGAGGTGGTGTACGAGGGGAAACCACCTCGCATGACAACATCCGCAACCCGGTCGCCGCGGCGCGGAAAGTCCGGCACCAAGGCAATCCACGATGCGTCGCCCACGCTGCGCTCGCTCGCCACACCGTGGATCCATCCGATCCGCGGATCACGCCGCGAGGTTCCGAACAACCACCCGTGCCTCACGTTTTCCAACTGCCGTGCCAACAACCTGAAGCAGATCGATGCCGCGATTCCCGTCGGTCGCCTCACCGTGATCACCGGCATTTCCGGCTCGGGCAAATCCACGCTGATGCATGAGTGCGTTGCCGCCGCATTCCAAAGCAAACCGCGGTCGAAACCTCCGTTCATCGCGAAGGGATTGGATCAGGTGAAACATTGCTTCGAGGTCGACCAATCACCGATCGGCAAAACGTCGCGCTCGTGCCCGGCGACCTACGTCAAGGTGTTCGACGACATCCGAGCGCTGTTCGCGCAATTGCCCGAGGCGCGCATGCGCGGCTTCGATGCCTCACGCTTCTCGTTCAACACCGAGGACGGACGCTGCGCCGGATGCAAGGGCAACGGCCGCGTGAAACTGGAAATGGATTTTCTGCCGCCCGCCTGGACACATTGCGACGAATGTGACGGCAAGCGCTACAACCAGGCGACACTCGAAGTGCGGTTCCGCGGCAAAACCATCGGCGAAGTGCTCGCGATGAGCATCGACGAAGCCGCCGCGTTCTTCGAATCCCAGCCGCGCATCGCCGCACCGCTGCGTCTCATGGCCGACACCGGCCTCGGCTACCTGCAGCTTGGTCAGCCGTCGCCCACGCTGTCCGGCGGCGAGGCCCAGCGCATCAAGCTGGTCTCCGAACTGGTCAAGGGCAGGAGCGTGCGCTCGCAACTGCGGCAGCCGGCAACGGCACGCCGCAACCTCTACCTCATCGAAGAACCCACCGTGGGCCTGCACCGCGAGGACATCAGGCGACTCATCGACATTCTCCACCGCCTCGTCGACGAAGGACACACGGTCGTCGTCGTCGAGCACCACATGGCCGTCGCCGCCGAAGCCGACTGGATTCTTGATCTCGGACCGGAGGCCGGCGCGGGCGGCGGCACGATCGTCGCCCAAGGACCACCCGAAAAGATCATCCGCTCGAAGCATTCTCGCACCGCGCCATTCCTCGCCAAGCTCATCGCATGCCCGGCAAGTCGCCGCGCCAAACGGTCATGAAGACCAGTCGATCCGGAAATCAGACGATCGATGCCGAGGTGGTCGAGGTCGAGGTGCTCGATGCCCGCAGCGTGCCCGCGCATTCGATGCCGCCCGCTCGGATGCCGACGGGCCGCGCGATCATTGCTCGACGCGGGCTCTCACCGCTTCTACTGCTGGTCGCATTGCCCGCGCTGTTGCTGCTCGCCGTCGTGGTGGTGATCGCGGCGGCTGCCGCAGTCCTGTGGTTGCTTGCGCGCGCAGTGGTCCGTCGGCTGCGCCTCCTCCCGCATTGACACATCGGCCGGACAACGCGCAGGGTTCGTCCATGCCGGATTTCGCCAACAAAGTCGCGGTGGTCACCGGTGGTGGCCGGGGCATCGGTCAGGAAATCGCACGCCGCTTCGCCGCCGGCGGAGCGAAGGTCGCGGTGCTGAGCCGCAGCGAATCAAGCTGTGCCGCGGCCGCCGCAGAAATCAACGCCGCCTATCCGGGCAGCGCCACCGCCCATGCGGTGGATGTCGCCGACCACGATGCGGTGCAGGCGGTGGCCAAATCCATCATCGAGGATCTCGGCACAGTGAACATTCTCGTCAACAACGCCGGCATCACCCGCGACGGATTGCTCATGCGCATGAAAGAGGAGGACTGGGACGCGGTGGTCGACACCAACCTCAAAGGCGCGTTCAACACCGTCAAAGCCTTCCTGCGCCCGCTGATGAAGGCAGAGGACGCACGCATCATCCAGATCACCTCGGTGATCGGACTGATCGGCAACGCGGGTCAGGCAAACTACGCCGCAAGCAAGGCAGGCCTCGTCGGCTTCACCAAATCGGTCGCCCGCGAACTCGCCGGACGCGCCGTCACCTGCAACGCGGTCGCGCCCGGATTCATCACCACCGACATGACCGACGAACTTCCGGAGGCGGTGAAGGAGTCGATCATCGCACGCATTCCGCTCGGCACGCTCGGGGAAACCCGGGACATCGCCGATCTCGTCGCTTTCCTCGCCAGCCCGGCGGCGCGCTACATCACCGGCCAAGTGATCGCGGTGGACGGCGGCATGACGATGTGACTCCGTCAATCGCGCAACCGATATCATTTTCCCGCTTCATGGATCTTTACCTCCTGCGCCACGGCAAGGCCGAAGACCGCAACCCCGAAGGGGACACCGCGCGCGAACTGGTCGAGAAAGGCCGCGAACAAGCGCGCAAGGCGGGCAATCTGGTCCGCAGCCTGGGCAAGCCGCCCGAGATCGTGCTCACCAGCCCGTACGCGCGTGCACGACAAACGGCGGAAGAATTCTGCTCGGCGGCCGGGCTGCCCGGTCCGGTGATCCAAGGATGGCTGGGTTGCGGCATGGAACCGGAAACCGCGCTGCGCGAACTTGCGGGATACGCCGAATTCCAGCGCGTCTGTCTCGTCGGACACGAACCCTGCCTGAGCGAACTCGTCGCCTTCCTCATTGGCGCGCAAGCCGACCACATCGACTTCAAGAAAGGCGCGCTCGCCGGCTTGCAGATCCATCCGCCGTCTTGCCGCGGCACGCTCTGTTTTCTCGTGCCGCCGAAGTGGATCGACGAGGAATGACCTGCGTGCCTGTCGTCGTGCGGGTCACGGGTGCTTGCCCGACAATCGCCGCGCCGCCTCGAGCGTGTTGGCCATCAGCATCGCGATGGTCATCGGCCCCACCCCACCGGGCACCGGAGTGATCGCCGAACACAGCGGAGCCACCTCGTCGTACGCGACATCGCCGCACAGGCGATAACCAGACGGCTTGGTCGCGTCGGCGACGCGCGTGATCCCCACATCGATCGCCACCGCACCAGGCTTGACCCAGTCGGCCCGCACCATCCCGGGCCTGCCCGTCGCGGCAATCAGAATGTCGGCACGGCGGCAAACCGCGGCAAGGTCGCGCGAGCGCGAATGCGCGACCGTCACCGTGGCATCCACCCCGCGCGCCATCAGCAACAGCGCCATCGGCTTGCCGACGATCCTGCTGCGACCGATCACCACCACCTCCGCGCCAGCCGTCACCACACCTGCGGCGGCAATCATCCGCATGCAGCCCGCAGGCGTGCACGGCACGAATCCCGACGGATCCTCAAGCGCGAGCTTCGCGACATTCTCCGGATGAAAGCCATCGACATCCTTGCGCGGATCGATCGCACGGACCACCTCACCGGCATCGATGGCCACCGGAAGCGGTGACTGCACGAGGATGCCGTGCACCGCGGGATCGGCATTGAGTCGATCGACCACGCCGATCAACTCGCGCTGGCTCGTCGAAGCCGGAAGCACGATTTTTTGTGAGCGAAATCCGAGTTCGCCGCAGGTGCGCACCTTCGAGGCGACATAGACCTGCGATGGCGGATCATCGCCGACGAGGACGACCGCAAGCCCCGGTACGAGGCCCTGCTGTGCGAGCCGGTCGGCGGCCGCGCGGCATTCGTCAAGCACGGTGGCGGCAAGCTTCCTGCCGTCGAGAATGCGTGGAGTGCTCACGGCCATCGGTTTCTCAAACGTCTTCGGTTTGGGAAAGGAGGATTTGCTCGATCCGCCGGCGTTCGGCTTCGAATGCGGCGTCGTCGAGCACACGCGGCACCCGCAGCGCACCACCCAACACCAGCCGGACGCGGCTGAACGGCACCGGCACGACCAGCCGATCCCATGTCGGCAATCGCCATGCGGTGGGACATTCGAGATGCGCATGCACGATCGCCGCCCCGGTCGCCTGCGCGAGTTTCACCAACCCGGGCTGCAGCCGGTGGCGCGGACCCCGCGGCCCGTCGGGCGTGATGCAAGGCCAGAAGCCGCGGGTCATGCACCGGCGCAAGGCGACCAGCGCGGTCGCGCCACGACGCGACGACGACCCCCGCACCACCGGAATGCCGAATACCGACAGCGCACCCTCGACCACCGCTCCATCCTTGCTCGCACTGGCCAAGGCGACCAGACCACTGGTGCCACGCCAGCGCGACCACACTGGCGGCAGACAGAACACCTGACTGTGCCAAAGCGCGATGACGACCGGCTCACCGACGCGGCCGCGCAGATTCATTCCGCTTTCATCCGCGACCTCGACCCGTAGCGTGCGGCACCAAATGCGCGCCAGCCATCCGGCGGCACGGCCCATCAGCAGGGCACGCCGCCCGCCGCGGATCTCTTGACTTCGGCGACGACTCATCGGTGATCAACGCGGCACCCGATGCAACCCATCCGGCCCACAAGGGTGGATTCTCGCAGCTGGCGGCACCGCTTGACAAGTCCGGCGCTCCACGCGCCCGGATCCATCTCCCGCCATCACCACGCCGGTCCGACCTGTCGCACCGCCTCGTACAAGGTCACTGCCACCGCGGTCGACAAATTCAAGCTGCGCGTGCCGTCCGGCCGCATCGGAATCCGCAAGGCCCGCTCGCCGGCCCCGCGCACCAGCGCTTCGGGCAAGCCCTTGGTTTCACAACCAAACACGAGATGGTCCCCCGCACGAAAATCCGCCTGCCACACCGCACGCCGCGCACGTGTGCTCAGATACCAGAACCTCGTCCCCTCGTCCGCCGCCGCCGACATCGCGTCAAACGAATCCCAAACGCACAGATCGACATCCCTCCAGTAATCAAGACCTGTCCGGCGCACGTGCTTGTCGTCGAGGGAAAACCCGAGCGGGCCGACCAGATGAAGCGTCGATCCCGTCGCCAACGCCAGTCGTCCGGCCGCGCCGGCGTTGTGAGGAATCTCCGGTTCGATCAGGACGATGTGAAACATGCGGCGAAATCTCACGTGACATCACGCCGACGGGCCAAGGTGATCGAAAGCCCGAGCGCGCCAATGAAGATCAGATAACACGCAAGCAACTCGAGATACCCGCGGCAGATCTTCGCAATCCCCGGCGAAAACGCATCGCCCAAGGCAGCCTGCCAGAATGCCGCGCTGCCAATCACCCGGTTGAAGACGTACAAAATCAACAACGCGCTCGCGATCAATCCCGCACCGGCATGATTTCCCAAGGTGGCGATGAAATGCACCGTCACCCGGCGATGACGAAGCGCCTGGACCAATGCCAGCAGGATCATCACCCCCACCAACCACGCCTCGGGAAATTTCCACCCGAGGATGCCCGAAACAAAATCCTCGATCTCGCCGAACAACGCCGCCCCGAAACCCAAGGCCAGCACCCGGCACACCGGACGGTAGGCCCCCGAGTGAGGCAAGGCCCCGAGCATCACCACTGCGGACCCGGCCAACAACACCGCCTGCAACAACTCGACCGTGCCGCTCTCAATCGGCACCTCCGGACGATTGGGTAGCCAAGCTGGTAGCAAAATAGCAAGCGCCCCCGCGCTCACCATCAACGCCCGCACCACCGTCCGGCGCCACGATGGATTCCGCCGCGGCAATGGAGGCACCTCGCTCATCGTCCGCACTGGCTAACGCCCCATGCCGCCCGTGGCAAGTAACGCGTCCACAATTCGCCGGATTCCCATCGAAAAGGTACATGCTGAAAATCTGAAACGCTGAAACGCTGAAATCCGTCGGGCGGTGTGTGGCACCCTCTACCGCACATGGGGACAGACAAATTGTCATGATGGAGCATCTGCCCGAGCATTCTCTGACCCGCCGCGCCGACGATCGGCCCGCCCTTGAGGCGGGCAGACACTGCCGCATCCGGCTTTTCTTCCGCCTTTTTCAAAAAAAATCCTTGCTCCTTCGGTCGGCCCGTGATGCCCTCCCGGCCCGCGCGCACGGATTTCCGGCGTGCGCCCACCCCACCCCTCACCCGATACGGCCATGGCCTACGCAGTCATCAAAACCGGCGGCAAGCAGTACCGCGTCGAACAAGGCACCAAGCTCGATGTCGAAAAGCTCGATGCCGCCCTGGATTCGGAAATCCGCTTCGACGCCCTGCTCGTTGGGGAAGGCGGCGATGTGCGCATCGGCGCCCCGGTCGTCGATGGCGCCTCGGTGACCGCAAAAGTACTCAGCCAGTTCCGCGGACCCAAAGGCATCGCCTTCAAATTCAAGCGCCGCAAGGGCTTCCACAAGACCAAGGGATTCCGCCGCAGTCTCACCAAGCTCGAGATCACCTCGATCCAGGGCTGATCCGCTCCCGTTCCCCATCCGAACCCTCCTCCGACCATGGCTCACAAGAAAGGACAAGGCTCCGTCAAGAACGGCCGCGACTCGCGCAGCAAGCGCCTCGGCGTGAAGAAATTCGGCGGTCAATCCGTCATCGCCGGCAACATCCTCATCCGCCAGCGGGGCACCAAGTTCCTGCCCGGCTCCGGCGTCGGCATCGGCCGCGACCACACGCTCTTCGCGCTGGTGGACGGCAAGGTGGCCTTCGACAAGGATTCCCGCCGCATCAACGTGCTGGTCGCAAACTGAACATTTCCCGACGGATCGACGATTCTCCGCCGCTTCCGGAAACGGGAGCGGCGTTTTCATGCACCGACATCGGGTCAACCCTCGGATCCCCCTCTTCATCGCGGCACTGCTCGCGCTGACCGCCACCTGCTGTCGGCGCGAATCCACGCCGACCAACGGCCACGACGCCAACCGCATCGGTGATCCTGCGAAGCTCGCGGTGATGAGCTTCAACGTGCGCTATGAAAACGAGACCGATGAAGGGGCACGCGCGTGGCGCAAACGCATCGTTCGCATCGTCGGCGTGATCCGCGACGAATCACCGGATGTGATCGGTTTGCAAGAAGCGCTTCACGGACAGGCGGCCGACCTCCGTGCTTCGCTCACGGATTACGTCTTCGTCGGCGCGGGACGGGACGACGGCGCGGTCGCCGGCGAATTCACCGGAATCCTCTACCGCCGCGACCGCTTCGATCGCGATGCGGCGGACCATGGAACGTTCTGGCTCTCGGACACACCGCAGGTGCCAGGATCCCACATCTGGGGAAACCGGATCCCGCGCACCGTCACCTGGGTGCGCCTCGTCGACCGCCGCTCACACCGCGGATGCTACGTCTTCAACACCCACTGGGACCACCAGCATCAGGAGTCGCGCGAGCGGTCGGCGCTGCTGCTTGCCGACCGCATCGCCAAGCGTCGCCATCCCGCCGATCCGGTGGTGCTGCTCGGCGACTTCAACGCCGTCGAATCCAACCCGGCGATCGGCTACCTGCTCGGCAAACCCGTGACACTCACCGGCCGCAACGCGCAGTGGTCGATGCGGTTGGTCGACAGCTTTGATGCGGTCAACGCCCGCATGCGCGACCGCCGCACGCTCCACTTCTGGCGCGGTACACGAAAAGGCACGCTCAAGGTGGACCACATCTTCGTCAGCCCTGGCAGCGAAATCCTCGCCGCAGCGATCCGCGACCAAGACCATCCGCCGGTATCCGACCACTTCCCTGTCACGGCCCGCCTGCGGCTGCCGTGAAACCCGATCCCCGGGCCTCGCTTTTCGCTCGGACGAACTCCCGCAGCGCAACGCGCCAGTCGCGGGGCGATTCGCCGATCCACGCCGACAAGCGCGCGGGATCCATCGCGGTGAAGCGCGGACGCTGCGCGCGAAACGCCTCCATCGTCTCGAGCGATTCACGGCGCACCTCGGGGACTGCCGCAATCCATCCGCACGCGGCCATTTCATCCACCACGCAACGCGCCATGTCGTGCCAACTCGCCGGCTCTCCACTCTGGCACGCGTGTAGGGCCCCGCAGGCGTCCGTTTCCAGTAAACGCAGGATCCACGCGGACAAGTCGGCGGTGCTCGTCGGCAACGACCACTTGTCGGCCACTGCCGCGAGCGGCCGACCCGCCATCGCCGCATCAAACACCGCATCGACAAACGACGGCTTTTCCGGGCCGAACACCCACGACACTCGCAGCACCAGATGCCGCGGATGCGCGAGCACCGCACGCTCGCCCGCGAGCTTGCTGCGGCCGTACACATTCACCGGAAAGGCTGGCGCGGATTCGTCGATCCGCCCGGTCGCCGCGCCGTCGAAAACGTAATCGGTGCTGATGTGGATCATCCGCACGCCACGGTCCGCACACCACGCGGCAATGCGCGCCGGAGCCTCCGCGTTCACCCGCATCGCCAGCGCGGGATCGTCCTCGCACGCCTCAAGGCTCGTGATCGCCGCCGGATGGATCCACACGTCGCACTCCAACGAGGCGAGCGCGGCATCGATCGACGCCGGGTCGGCAAGATCGGGCCGCGGCCGCGGCAGCGGGATAATCTCATGCGCTCCCGCCAAGTGCCGCGCCAACGCCGCGCCGACGCGACCGCTGGTGCCGGTGATCGCGACACGCATCAGCGGATCAGAGCAATCCCTGCTCGCGGAGCTGTTCGTCCACCTCGTCGAAGTCCGGCACGCCGATGCCGGCATCGCGGATCGTTTGGATCCTCCGCCGCACGCCGGTGCGGCTCTTCGGGCCGACCACCAGTCCGCGCACGCCGCCGACCACGAACGGCAGCAGCGCTGCGACGCCAAGAGCGCCCACACCCAAGCCGATGCCGCGGCGCGCCCCGCGGTGCATCAAGTCGCCCAACAACAATCCGGCCGCGGCACCGAGAAGCGCCGGCGCGGTCGCCGTGCTCGTCTCGACCCACGGAGGAACCGATCCGCCATGTTCGTCGTTCATACAGGAATCCTAGCAAGCGTCCCTCGAACCGACAACCATGGAAATCGGGATTTAGCAGCTTGATCCCGATTCAGAAACCACCACCATACCCAACCACACCCGGATCCCTTCCACCGCGACGCGACTGCAACGCGGCTGGCTCTCACGCACCACGATTCGTTTGCCAGTGGGCGGGAATCCGCTATCCTGAGCGGCCCGGCATGCCATCCCTGGCCGGTCACCGATCCAATGCAACAACCTCATCTGGCGATTGTGGGCGCGACGGGTGCCGTCGGCGTGGAAATGCTCCACTGTCTCGAACAGCGGGATTTTCCCGTGGGAACACTCAAGCTGCTGGCGTCGGCGCGATCGGCGGGCAAGCGCATGACCTTCCGCGGCGAGGAACTCATCGTCGAAGAGCTCACGCATGATTCATTTGATGGCGTGGACACCGCGTTGTTCAGCGCGGGCGGTTCGATCTCGAAGGAATTTGCTCCATCCGCCGCCGCGGCGGGCGCGGTGGTCATCGACAACTCCTCGGCGTTCCGCATGGACGCGGACGTGCCGCTGGTGGTTCCCGAGATCAATGCCGCGGCCGCGCTGAATCATCCGCGCAATCTGATCGCCAACCCGAACTGCACGACGATCATTTCACTGATGGCCCTCGCACCGCTGCACGAGGCCTTCGGATTGAAATCCGTGATTGCCTCCAGTTACCAGGCCGTGTCCGGATCGGGCGCGCAGGGCATCGCCGAGCTTGAGGAACAAGTGCGCGCGATCGTGCAGGGCGACGCGTTCACGCCAAAGGTGTATCCGCGGCAAATCGCGTTCAACGTCATCCCCCAAGTCGATGCGTTCACCGACAACGGCTACACCAAGGAAGAGCTCAAGATGCTGCACGAGGGCCGCAAGATCATGGGTTTACCCGGGTTGCGCGTGTCCTGCACCTGCGTGCGCGTCCCCGTGTACCGCTCGCATTCGGTTGCCGTCACCGCGGCATTCGAGCGGCCGGTCGATGCCGATGTGGCGCGCGCGGCATTCGCCGGCAAGCCGGGCGTGCGCGTGGTCGATGACCCCGCCGGGCGTTTGTATCCCGTGCCCTTGGACACCACCGGCAAGGACGACTGTCTGGTGGGCCGCATCCGCAACAACCTCGTTCTGGAAAACGCCCTCGATCTCTGGGTGGTGGGCGACCAGGTCCGCAAAGGGGCGGCGCTCAACGCCGTGCAGATTGCGGAAGTCCTGCTGTGTGCCTGATGGCAGCGGCGGATGCCGGAATTTCCCGAGTCCGCTGTTCACTAAAGCCCTGCCGATGCCGATGGAATTGAAAGACCACCTCATGCAGAGCGCGGCTGCGGTGGATGCCGCGCTCGATCGGTTTCTGCCGAAGGCGGCGAGTCGCCCGGCGACGATCCACCGGGCGATGCGCTACACCGTCTTTGCCGGAGGCAAACGGCTGCGGCCCGCGCTTTGCCTGGCGGCTGCGGAAGCCTGTGGCGGCCGCATCGCGGACGCGATGCCCGCGGCCTGCGCGGTGGAGCTGATGCACACGTACTCGCTGGTCCACGACGACCTGCCGTCGATGGACGACGATGATCTGCGCCGGGGGCGTCCGACCTGCCACACGGTCTTCGGCGAAGGCATGGCGGTGCTCTGCGGTGATGCCTTGCTGACTCAGGCCTTCGCCGTGATCGCGACGATCCGCGGCACAAAACGCCATCCGGCATCGGCCTTCGTTGCCGAGCTGGCCGCCGCCGGTGACAGCCGTCGGTTGATCGGCGGTCAGGTGATGGATCTCGAGGGCGAGGGCCGTCGCTTGACGAAGCGGGACCTGACGCGCATCCACGAGGCCAAGACCGCCGCGCTGATCATCGCATCGCTGCGGCTCGGCGGCATGAGCGCCGACGCCACCCCTGCAAAGCTCGACGCGCTCGGCCGCTTCGGCCGCTGTCTCGGGCTGGCGTTTCAAGTGATCGACGACATCCTCGACATCACGCAGAGCACAGAAGTGCTAGGCAAGACGGCCGGCAAGGATGTTGCGATGGAGAAAACCACGTATCCCGCGGTGATCGGGCTCGCCGCATCGAAGCGCGAGGCGGCGAGACTCACCCGGGCCGCGATGCGTGCGCTGGATCCGCTCGGCCGCAGGGCGTCGCGACTGCGCGAACTTGCATTGCATTTGCTCCAGCGCGACCATTGACCGCGCCATGTTCGTCATCTCCATCGCCGCCTTGAAGCGCAACGCCCGCATCCTGCGCGGCGCGGCGGACGACGCGGGCTGCCGCATCGTGCTGGCGCTCAAGGGATTCGCCTGCTGGAAGGCGTTTCGGCACATCCGTGACGAACTCGACGGCTGCTGCGCGTCGGGCCTGTGGGAGGCGATGCTCGCACGCGATCATTTCGGAAAACACATCATCACGTATTCGCCGGCTTATGACGAACACGACATTGGCGAGCTTTGCGGATTCACCGATCATCTCGATTTCAACTCGCTCGGACAGTGGTGCCGGTTCCGCGACGACGTGATGGCCCACCCGCGATTCACCAGCGGTGCATTGCAATGCGGACTGCGCATCAATCCCGAGTGCTCGACCGGCGCGACACCGCTGTACGACCCGTGCGTGGCCGGATCGCGCCTCGGCATCACCGCGGCGCAGTTGGAGGACGCCGATCTCGCAGGGATCTCCGGCCTGCATTTCCACACGCTGTGCGAGCAGGGTGCGGACGCGCTCGAGACGACGCTCGATGCGGTCGGGCGGAAATTCGGCCATCTACTGAGGCTGCCGCAGATCACCTATCTCAACATGGGCGGCGGTCATTGGATCACCAAGCCGGACTACGATCGCGATCGGTTGGTGCGACTGGTGAAGCAGGCCAAGGCGGCGTACGATGTCGAAGTGTGGCTCGAGCCCGGCGAAGCGGCGGCGGTCCACACCGGCGTGCTGCGCGCGCGGGTGATGGACGTGTTCGAGTCATCCGGGCACCGGCTCGCGATCCTCGATGTCTCGGCCACGGCGCACATGCCCGATGTGTTGGAAATGCCGTACCGGCCGCAGGTGCATTTGGTTTGCGCCGAGGGTGACCCCGCCGGCCACGGCGACGCAGCGGCACCGCAGCCCGCGGCGCGCTTGGCGGGCGAGTCGTACCCGCAGGCGCTTGCGGCAGGTGCCACACCGTTCACCTACCGTCTCGGCGGGCCGACCTGTCTGGCCGGCGACGTGATCGGCGACTATGCGTTTCCGCGCGCGTTGACACCGGGGGACATGCTCGTGTTCGACGACATGGCGCACTACACGATGGTCAAGACCACGACGTTCAACGGTGTGAAGCATCCGGCGATCGCGCTGCAACACGAGGACGGCCGGCTCGAGGTGCTGCGTGAGTTCACGTACACCGATTTCCGCGACCGGCTGTCCTGATCCGGCGGCGACAAGCGCTTTGACACCCGCGGATTCCGCGGGCATGCTCCACCCGTGCAGGCGGTCCAGTTCGAGCAATCGGTTGCCTCGATCCTCAAGAGGGACCGACGCTACGACGCACAGGCGTATCTCTTCCTCAAGGACGCGCTCGATTTCACGCTCAAGCGCGCGGCCGCGACCAATGGCGGTCAGGTGCGCCACGTGGGCGGCTCCGAATTGCTGGCGGGCTTCCGCGACCACGCGCTCGAGCAATTCGGGCCGATGGCCTCCACGCTGATGCACGAGTGGGGCGTGCGCCGCTGCCGTGATGTCGGTGAAATGGTCTTCCGGTTGATCGAAGAACAAGTGTTCGGAAAACAGGAGTCGGACCGCATCGAGGATTTTGATGGTGATTTCGATCTCGAGGAATCCCTCACGCGGCCGTTTGTGCCGGCATCGCGCACGCAACCATCCGGCTCCGCGACCGGCCTCCAGCCGCAGGGCGCCTGAGGTGACACGGCCTGAGGCGGTCCGTCAGCGCGTCACCCCGCGCTGCGATTCCTCGATGAAGCGGATCAGCCGCGCGACCTGCGGCGTGTCGGCATCGTGCGTCGCTTTGAGCGAGCTGACCGATTGCGCGAGGTTGTTGTCTTTCTTGAGGAAGAGCTTTTTGTATGCCGCCTTGAGCGCGCGGATGTCGTCCTCGGCGAATCCGCGGCGCTGGATGCCGACGACGTTGACCCCACGCAGCGCCGCCGGATTGCCGTCGGCAATCATGAATGGCGGCACGTCCTGCACGATCTTGGTGTAGCCGCCGACGATCGAGTGCGCGCCGATGCGGCAGAACTGGTGGACACCGGCCATGCCCGAGAGCACCGCGTGATCCTCGACGACGACATGGCCGGCAAGCCCGACCGAATTGGACAGGATGATGTGATCGCCGAGCTGGCAGTCGTGCGCGACGTGGGCATAGCTGAGCAGCAGGTTGTGGGACCCGATGCGCGTCGGCGTGTTCCCGTGGGTGCCACGATGCACGGTGGTGTTTTCGCGGAACACGTTGTGATCGCCGACTTCGAGGTGGGTCGGCTCGCCGAGGTATTTCAAATCCTGCGTTTTGCCACCGAGCGCGGCGAACGGGAAAAACTCGTTGCCACGGCCGAATTTGGAATGGCCCTCGATCACCACGTGCGGGTGCAGCACGCAGTCGTCGCCCAGCTCGACGTGGTCGCCAATCACGCAATACGGCCCGATGCGCACGTTGGTGCCCAGGCGGGCGTGCGGCGAGACGATCGCGGTCGGGTGGATCACGCGGCGGATCATCGGCCGGAGGCCGGACGGGTGACGAGGCTAAAATCCATCGCCCGCGATAACCCGCACGCGGCCGAATCCGCGTGTGCCACCGGAGGAAACTGGGTGTCTGTGCAGCACAAGCTCCCAATCGTCGTTGAGCGAGGCTTGCGATGGCGGAAAGTCCCGCACTTCCGTGACGACCGCCGCATCGCTCCATGGGCCATGGGGCGAATCCGCAAAAAGCGCTTGGTAGGTTTCGGGAATGTAACGCAATCCGGCACGACGCCGGGGATGGATCAGCGTCTGGAAATGCCCGCCGTCGATCTTCTCAACGATCATGCGCGGCAAGCCCAACCCATCGGCGTGAGGTATCGCGCCAGCACGACGCGGATTCGTGCCGAACGCGTATTCGATCAGGTTGTTCAGGCCATCGCCGTCGGGATCGGCGGCAAGCGATGATTGATCCGGATCCTCCAGCTCTTGGGCATCAAACCATGATGCCTGCCAGTAGGCCACGGTGCCCACCGCAAAGGTAATCGTGAACGGCTCACTGAAACCGGTTGGTGTTCCATCGGCCTGTAGCGAGGAGGCGCGCAGACGCACCTTGTGGATTCCTTGCGACCCGAACCCCCAGAACAAATGAGCATGAGTTCCTCCCGCGAAATAATAGCTGTCGTCCGGCACATCCGTGAGGGTGGACATCCAAACAGTCGGTGGCTTCCCCGTGGTGCTGTTCCACATCGAGAAGTGCGCATTGCGGCCGTGCGGTGCCACATAGTCGACGAGCGAAACACGGATCCATGGCCGCGCTTGTAAGAGGCGCGAATCGGCAGGCAGATGATTGGCGAGATAAGTTTCTCCCTGATCACTATTGAACCCGGGAAATACATCACCGATTCCCGGAGTGCCCTGATCTGCCATCCAGATCGGCTGCCCAGCCGCCACTCCGGTGAAGTTGAAACTTGCCGATGCGGGCTGTACCCGCCGCGCTCCCGAGACCGTGGGATTGCCAGCAACATGGGGTTTGTCGGACAGGTAGAGAAACAAATCGTCCACCGAGTGTATCGCAGCATCTGTTTTCAGACCGATCACCCATCGGCTCCCATCCCAATTCAGATCGATATCCACATGGTCGTGGCAGGCACTCATGCCATGAGCGGCAGCAGCATCGCCACCCCCGTCATGATTGCCGTTGGAACCGTCGGAGAAGCCGGCATGCAGTGCCGCAGGCCCGCCCAAGAGCAGAGCAATGAGCCGACAGGCGCGGGCGAGATTGGAAATCACCGGGAGCGTTTCGATTCGTTTCATGGTGGGTTCGACAAACTGTCAGGGAACTTGTATGATCAGAAGGGCGGTTGGAGAGCCTGCGCGATGCATGACCGTTTCCACCAATCCCGCGCCTCTGCCGGCGGCAGCCATCGTCTGGCCTGTGGCAGGCGCCGGAAGGCGCGCCAGCATCCTTGCCGCCATTCCGGCCCGATCGTTGCGTCCACCCACTCTTCATAACCCGCGATCCATCGAACCAGCGGCAGTGCCGCCGCTCCACGCTGCGCCGCGCCGCCGTGCAACCCGCACTCCTTGCCTGGAATCGGCGGCTGCGCACCCGTCCACAATTCCACCCGGGCCCGATCACGCGCGAAGATGATGCCCACCTGCCGTGGCGGAGGCGTCCATGAGGCCACCGCGCCGTGCAGCTCAACCCACCCCCCCTCCCAATCCACCCGATAACAACTCGTCGCCTGCAACCCGGGAGAAGGCAAACGCCTCATTCCGCTCAGTAGGAGCAAATTGGCACTCGGATGCTTCACGTCGTAGCCCCACCAGACCATCTGTTGGCCGAGCGCACGGGCCAGATAACGAAGACCGGCCGAAGTCAGTTCAAAACCATCCATTTGGGTCACCCAAGGAATGGTTTTTGAATTAAATTGCAAGAGCAAAAAAGTTATTCTTGCAAATAATTTGCTTTAGTGGGATTCTGTGGCCGCCCTGCTGATTCCCAGGCGGGGCGCTCAATCCAACCCACAATCCCACACTCATGATCCATTTGAATCCGACAATTGTTTGCAAGTTTCTTTCACTACCGTTACTGGCCACCGCCACCTATTGGTCGGCCATGGGCTGCGCTCAAGCAGCTTCCATTGTGACCGGTGGTCATATTGATGGTCCGGCCTTTGGCTATGTTTCCGGGGAGGGCTTCGATGCCCACTTTCACAACGAGGGGGGCGATAACGGCGCGATCATCGACGGACTGCGCATCACGACTGACAAAGAGTACGAGGCGGACGAGTTGGTGATCGCCATCCCGGTCACTTCGACAACGACTGTTGGCAGCACAACCTATTTCTGGCTGCCGGAAACCGAACAGGAAGCGGCGGATCAGGGCGCGCCGTTTCTCGGAATTGGCTTGGAGGAACTCGATCCATTGGAGTGGGTGGACAGCATACTCACGCTTCGCATTCTAGAGATCCGCGGGCCGGGGCAGCTCCTGCTCTGGCAGGATAACGGGTTTGGAGGAGAAACTATCTTTTTCAATACCGGAAACAATGTAAATTCATATACGCTGGTCCCGGGTAGCCACACCCATTACAACTGGGGTTTTACGGTGAATGGCACGTACGAGATCGATTTTGGTATCGAGGGCCGCCACGTAGATGACGGGTTCATCATCGGCCAGGGAACGTACACGTTCGTGATTCCAGAACCGTCCTCCTGCCTGCTCGGATTGCTTGGCGCTCTGGCAGTCATGCGTCGCAGGCGCTGAGTTAACCGAACCAGCGCATGATCCGGCGCAGGGTGTCGAGCGAGGTCCGCACCGGCGGATAGCGGAATGGCGGATCCGGGAAACACCGGCGGCGCATCACCGCGCGGCGATGGCTGAAGGCGTCGAAGCCGGCTTTGCCGTGATAGCGGCCCATGCCGCTCGCGCCGATGCCGCCGAACGGCAGATCACGGGCGAGCAGGTGGGTGATCGTGTCGTTGATGCAGACACCGCCGGAGCGGGTGGCGGTAAGGATGCGTCGCTCGGTTTCACGATCGTCGGTGAATGCGTAGAGTGCCAGCGGCTCCTCCTCGCGCAAACGCTCGAGCAGCTCGTCGAGATCGTCGAAGCCGATCACCGGCAGCACCGGGCCGAAGATTTCCTCGCGCATCAGCGGCGAATCCGCGGGCGGATCGATCACCAGCGTCGGCTCGATGCGCAGCGTGTCCGCATCGCGACGTCCGCCAAACGCAATCTCGCTGTCGTCGATCAACGCGCAAACGCGCTCGAAGTGCCGGCGGTTGACGATGCGGCCGAAGTCGGGTGAGCGCAGCGCGTCGCCTCCGTGAAACGCGTGCAGCGCCTGTTTGAGTTCGCCGACGAACGCATCCATGACGCGGCGGTCGACGAAGACTTGGTTGGGTGCGACGCAGGTCTGGCCGGCGTTGAGGCACTTGCCCCAGGCGATGCGGCGGGCGGTGACAGCGGGCGGCGCATCGGCACAAACGATGCAGGGCGATCGTCCGCCCAGTTCGAGAATCACGGGCGTCAGATGCTCGGCCGCTGCCTTCATCACTTCGCGGCCGATGGCGGTGCCGCCGGTGAAAAAGACGATGTCGGATGTTGCGCGGAGCAGCTCCTCGGCGGTGTCGCGTCCTCCCTCGACGACCGCGACATGGTCCGGATCGAACGCGCCGCCGACGAGCCGGGCGAGCACCGACGAGACGCATGGCGCGCATTCCGACGGCTTGAGCACCGCGCAGTTGCCGGCGGCGATCGCAGCGACCGTCGGTGCGAGGACGAGTTGCGCCGGATAATTCCAAGGGCCGATGATCAGCGCCACGCCGAACGGTTCGGGCGACTCCCAGGCGACGGAAGGCCACGCGATCAGCGGCGCGCGATGGCGTTGCGGACGCATCCAGCCGTCGAGATGGCGCAGGGCGTGGCGGATTTCCCCGCTGACGTGGCCGACCTCCGACGCCCAGGCCTCGACGCGCGGTTTGCCGAGATCCTCGACCAGCGCGTCGAGCAGATCGGACTCGTGCCGCTCGACCGCAGCGAGCAGGGCACGCAGGCGGTCGCGGCGGAAGGCCACGGATCGCGTTGCACCGGTCCGGAAAAACCGTCGCTGCGAGGAGATCCGTGCGCAGGCATCCATGATTGGGGTTGCGGCATGGACGCGGCGGAGCTTGGCTACGTCAAGTCATGATTCGGCTGTTCACTGCCATTTTCTGCGCAACGATCGCGTTTGCGCAAGCCGATGCACCGGCCCAGCGGCTGATGGACGAGGGCATCCGGACCTTCGAATCCGCCCTTCACGACTGGCACTGCGATGGTTTCCGGCAAAGCGCGGAGCGATTCGACCAAGCCCTGAGGAGCGGTGCGGCACCGGCCGAAGCGCGCTACTGGGCGGGCGTCGCCCGGTTTCACCGGATGCTTTGCTTGCGCCATCCGCATGACGGCGGCACCGACAGGAAATCCGCGGACGAGGCGATGCAGTCGGCGCTCGGCTCACTGGATGCGGTGATTGAAATTGAGCCCGCCCATGCCGAGGCGCAGGCCCTGCTTGGCACACTGCTGGGAATGAAGATCCAGGGCGGCCTGCTGCGCGCGATCCTGCATGGACCTCAAGTCGCCAGGCACCAGTCGCAGGCGCTCAAGCACGGGGCGTCGAATCCGCGCGTGCGCTACCTCAACGGAGCGGGCCTGCTGCACACGGCGAAGAGCGCACGCGCCCTGAACGAGGCGCTCGACGAACTCCGCGCCGCGGAGGCCCTATTCGAAGCCGAGGCACGGCGTCCCGCGGTCGGCCGTGATCCGCGCTGGGGCGCGGCCGGTTGCCAACAGTTCATCGGTCGCACGCTCGAGCGTCTCGACCGGGACAAGGAAGCCGCCGCCGCTTACCGCAAGGCGCTTTCCCTGCAGCCCGGCGACCACGAATCGGCGGCGGCCCTGCGGCGCCTCAACATGCCACCCTGACCCCATTCATGACTGCGAAACAAGTGATTGTCATCGGCTCCGGCCTCGGCGGCATCTCCGCCGCGATTTCGCTCGCCCAGCAGGGATACCGGGTCGCGATCCACGAAAAAAACGCGCGCATCGGCGGCAAGCTCAACGTGCTCAAGGCCCACGGTTACACCTTCGACCTCGGCCCTTCGATCCTGACCCTACCGCATCTGTTCGAGCGCCTGTTCGAACGCTCGGGCAAGCGCATGGCGGACTACATCCCGATCCGCCCTCTGCGCCCGCACTGGCGCAACTTCTTCGAGGACGGCAAGGTGGTCGACCTGTATCCCGAGCCGGAGAAGATGGCGGAGGAGGCGCGCAAGGTCGGCGAGGACCCGCGCAACATCGAGCGGTTCCTCGAATACTCGGCCGGTCTCTACGACCTCACCAACGAAGGGTATTTCGAACAGGGCCTCGACACCGCGGCGGAGTTCCGCCGGTTCTACGGACTGGGAAAATTTCTCAAGTTCGATTTGTTTCGCACGATGCACGGCGGCGTCGCGCGGCACCTCAGGACGCGCCACATGCGCGACATCTTCGATTACTTCATCAAGTACGTCGGATCCTCGGCCTGCCACGCGCCGGCATTCATGAACTGCATGCCGACCATCCAGTTCCGCTACGATCTGTGGTATGTCGACGGCGGACTTTACCACATCGCGCTCGGCCTCGGCAGACTGATGGAGGAACTCGGCATCGAGGTGCGGCTGGAATCCGAGGTCGGCGAAGTGCGGCGCGAAAACGGACGCGTCACCGGCATCGTCGCCAACGGCGTGTTCCATCCGGCGGACATCGTGGTGTCGAACATGGAGGTGATCCCGGCCTACGAACAACTGCTCGCCGAGGACGAGGCGTTCCTGCGCACGCTCGACAAGTACGAACCGTCGTGCTCGGGACTGGTGCTCGAACTCGGCCTCGACCGCCAATACCCGCAGTTGGCACACCACAATTTCTTCTACTCGCGCGATCAGAAGCGCCATTTCCACACGGTGTTCCGCAAGCGCCAACTGCCGCCCGACCCGACGATCTACCTCGTGGCCGCCTCGCGCACTGATCCGACGGTCGCCCCGCCGGGCTGCGACGGCCTGAAGATCCTGCCGCACATACCACACATCGACGACGACGCGCCGCTCACGCGCGACGACTACCTCGCGTTCAAGGAACGCGTCCTCGACAAACTCGAACGCATGGGCCTCGACAACCTGCGCAAGCACGTCGTGTTCGAGCACTGCTGGACTCCGCTCGACATCCGCGAACAGTACCATTCGAACAAAGGATCGATCTACGGCGTGGTGAGCGACCGCTTCAAGAACCTCGCGTTCAAGGCACCCAAACAAAGCGTGCGCTACCCGAACCTGTTCTTCGTCGGCGGATCGGTCAACCCGGGCGGCGGCATGCCAATGGTCGTCCTCTGCGGACAGAACGTCGCGAAACAAGTCGTCGCCTGGGACCGCGGCAGCTGAGTGCGGCCGCGTGCGCTGCAGACCGGTCCGCGGCGCTCAGACCGGCTCGCGGTCGAGCCGGAACGCGTCGTGCACAGCGCGCGCGGCGTCCTCGATGCGCGTTTCATCCACCGTCACCGCGATCTTGATCTCCGAGGTCGAGATCATGCCGATGTTGATGCCCGCGTCGCCGAGCGCCTGGAACATCGTGGCCGCCACGCCCGAATGCGAGCGCATGCCGATGCCCACCGCCGAAAGCTTGGCGATGCCCGCCTCGGTCTCGATCGAGGCGGCGGCGGAAATGTCGGCCAGCACGCGCTTGAGCGCGGCCTGGGCGCGGCCGAGGTCGCTCGAATGCATCGTGAAGGAAATGCGCGCGAACCCGTCGTGGGCGATGTTGAGCACGATCATGTCGAGGTTGATCTCGGCCTCGCCCAGCGCGGTCAGGATGCGCCCGGTCATGCCCGGCTCGTCGGGGATGCCGGTGATGGTCACGCGCGCCTGCGAGCGCTCGATCGACACGCCGCGGATGACGACGTTTTCCATGTTGGGATGTTCTTCTGTCACGATGGTGCCGGGGTTGTCGTTGAGTGAGGAGCGGACTTCGAAGACGACGCCGAATTTCTTGGCGAACTCGACCGAACGGGATTGCATCACCTTCGATCCGGACGAGGCCATCTCAAGCATCTCGTCGTAGGAAATTTCCGGTAGCTTGCGCGCGTGGCCAACCACCCGCGGGTCGCAGGTGTAAACGCCATCGACATCGGTGAGGATCTGGCAGACGTCGGCCTTGAGCGCGGCGGCCACCGCGATCGCGGTGAGATCGGAACCTCCTCGGCCGAGCGTGTGGATCATCCCTTCGGAGGTCACCCCTTGGAACCCGGCGACCACCAGCGTCCTGCCTTCGTCGAGCAACCGCCGCATCAACGCGGGGTCCAGCGCGAGGATGCGCCCGCGCGTGTGCGATCCGGTCGTGACGATGCCCGCCTGACGCCCGGTCACCGACGCCGCATCGACCCCGAGGTCGCGCAGCGCCATCGCGACCAGTGCGATCGCCTGCTGTTCGCCAGTGGCCAGCAGCACGTCCATTTCGCGCTCGCTGGCATTGGCGGACAAGTCCTTGGCCAAACGGATCAGCCCGTCGGTGATACCCGACATCGCGGACACCACGGCGACGACTTGATGTCCTTCATCGCGCGTGCGCCGGATGCGGGCCGCGACGTTGCGGATGCGGTCGAGGCTGCCGACCGAAGTGCCGCCGTATTTCTGGACGATGAGTGCCATGGGAATGCGCGGGCGCAGAGTGAAGCCACGCGGCCACGACTTGGCAAGAACATGGAGCAGGTCGGTCTCACCAAGCCCGGGGTTGATCGACAAATGCCGGCTCCGGCCGGGCATCGTCGTAGTAGCGGTGGAAAACCGGGCAGGCGGACCCGGACATCGGCGGCACCAGCCAGGACCAGTCTCCCGGGACCTTCCTGCCGCAGGCCTCCTCTCTGGCCACATGCTGCATGAACTGTGCGGAGGCCGTGTGGTGATCGACGATCGTGACTCCAGCCGCGCGGAACGAATGAAGGACGGCGGTGTTGAGTTCGACCAACGCGCGGTCTTTCCACAGCGAGGTGCGCGACGCACGGTCGAGCCCCATCGCCTCCGCGACGCGCGGCAGCAGATGGTATCGTTTCTCGTCGCCGAAGTTCCGCGAGGCAATCTCGGTGCCCATGTAGTGGCCGCTGAAGGGCGCAGCCGTGAACCGCAGGCCGTTGCCGACCAAGGCCATGTCGGAGACCACCGGCAAGGCGTGCCATTTCAACTCAAGCGAGGCAAACCACGGAAAATCGGGATGCGTGATCGGCACTTCGAGCACCGCATCGCGGGGAAGTTCGAACCAGCGCGGCGGATGGCCCGGGCATTCGATAACCAGCGGCAGCAGGTCGAACGCAGTGCGGACCACCGGCGGACGCCACCCCATCGACAGCACCCGATCGGTGAACTCCGCCTGCTCGGGATCACCAAGGATGACGCCGTCCCGCATCCGGTAGCCGGCATAACGGACGAGCTGACGATTCCAAATCCGGATGCCGCGATTCTCGCCGGCCGCGGGCGCGAACACCGTCACCGTCGGCCGGATCCTGCCGCCGTTGGTCGAGTGGCGCAGATGGGTGATACAGGCCTCGAACACCTCTTCGGGCGTCAATGCCGCACGAGCATCGAGCAACTCGAGGCTCTCCCAAAACAAACGACCGATGCATTTCGCATGGTTGCGCCAGGCCAGCTTGGCCATCGCGGCCAACTCCGACGCGGGCGGAGAAGCGGCCTCACTCATGACGCGAAACTCCGCCCACCCCATTTCGCCACCCAGTCGGTCGGCAGGCGCAGCGGCTTGCCCGCCGGCATCGACACCAACGCACACGATTGCAGCGCCCTCACCAGTACGGCCCCATCGGATTCGCGCAACACCTCGAACGCACAACGGAACCTCGCCCGGGCAAGATCTTCGATCCACCCGCGGATCCGCAGGAGATCCGCGAGCTTGGCAGGCCTGATGTAGTCGATTTCAGTCCTTGTGACGACGGGAAACTCGCCCTTGCCGGTCATCGACGCCAGATCCATGCCCATGGAGACCGCAAGACGCGTCCGGCAGGTTTCGATCATGCGGAGGTAAGCGGTGTTGTGCACCACCCCGCCGCAATCGGTGTCGAAAAACATCACCTCTTCACGGGTTTCGACCGATGGCATCGGCTCGGACATGTCGCGAGCTTGATGAATCGATCGATCCCGCGCAACATCGGCGTGGATTGGAACATGCGATTCCCTGATGTGAACCAAACGCCGCCACGCCTCACCAGCGGATGGCGCATCGCGCTGCTGGCCGCGCTGCTGCTCGGCATCGGCGCGACGATCGGTCACGCCCGCTTCGCCGCGCCGGCGGAGGGTCCGGTCCCGTTCCGCTGCGACCGGCTCCCGCTCGATGCCGAGGCGATGGCAGACCTCTCGCGGCATCTCGAAGGACTCGCGCGTTCGCTCGATCCCGCCACCGCGCGGCATCGCCGCGGTGCCGCCCAACTGCTCGCGCTCGCCGCCGCATTGGATCCGCAAAACGCCGATGTCCCACGATGGATCACCACCATGCACCAAGGCGGCCGACCGCCACAACCCGCTGCCGACTCGACGGAACATGCAGTGGAAAGCGTCACGCGCAGCCTCCGCTGGCTCGACCGCAGCGATGCCGGACAAGATGCCCGCGCGCTTGCCGCATGCCTCAAGGATGTGCTGCTGCTGGTCGATCCTGACAACGTCCTGCTGCAACTCTCCTCGGGCGATGGTGAGCGGGGTCATTGGAAATCCTGGATTCCGGAAGTATCGGCCTATGAGCCAGAACCGAAAGCCACCGTCAAAGAGCCACAGGAATCGCCCGCGCCCGCCCCGACCGAAACACCCTCCGCGACGCCCGCTCCGATCATCCCGCGCCGTTCAGAAATTCGTGCGGTCGTCTGGCAGCGGCAAGCCAGCAACGGTGTCACCCGCTGGCTGCTGCAGCCCGCGGATGTGAGACTCGATGCAAGTCGGCTTCCCCCGGCAAGCAACGCCCCGTCGCTCACCATTATTTCCACCGCCGCATCCGCGGCCTATGCCGAGACCTTGCGCTCGATCACCGCGCCCGCATTCCGAAAACACGGACCCACCCTGGCCGGGTGGGGATTCCGCATTTCATCCAAGGCACTCGAGGATTCCCTGGTCTGCGGCAAAGCCCAGTTTCCCGAAGCCGCTCTCGCGGTGCTGACCGCATCCGCACTGAACGGCAATCAGACCGATGCCATCGTGCTGGGTCGGTTTGATGAACAGGGAGGATTCCGCCAAGCCCCGCTGATGTGGGATCAATTGCGCGCCCTCGGCAAAGCCAATCGCCAACGGCTGATCCTGCCGACCGACACCAAAGAACTGGTGCTTTCCTGGTTGGCATGGGAAAAACCGGAATTTTTCATCCACTACGAAGTGATGCTCGCCTCCAACCTGGACGAAGCCTGCCGCTTCGCCGCAGAGCAACCCGATGAGCCATCTGCCGCCGCGCTCAAGGCATTCGAACAATTCTGCACCGATGCCATGGGCCGAAACCTGCGCACCTTCATCGCGCTTCCCAAGGTGAAACGCGGCCTGGGCGAGATCGTCCGGCAGTTGCCCCATCACCTCTCCGCCAAAGCACTGCTGCTGCAAGCGAACAACAAACGGCCGATCCTGCTGCACCGACTCGCACTCTGCTCCGAGCTGCGCCGCATCACGGAACCCATGGAATGGATCACCGGCCTCGAAGACCCGCTCAAGATCCCCGCCGACCGACCGAAGATCGGCGATGTCCACGACGAATGCCGTCGCAACCTGGATGCGCTCGAACCCTACGTTTCCAAACAGGACGACGCGTTGCTATCGGCCTCAAGAACCCTCGATGCGCTGCGCGCACTCGATCGCGCCATCGCCATCAAGTCACGCGACGATCTTGCCGAGCGACTTCCCCGCATCCAGAAAGCGAAGGACGAATTCACCACCGCCCATCGCACGCTCATCAAACTCATGCGGTCGGCCGAGCCCGAGGCATTCCGCTGATATCCCGCTGATCGTACCCGCCCATTCATCAAACCCGGTGCGCCGACGTGATGTGGGGAGGTTTCAGGTACATCGGCCGGGGCGGATCCGCGGTCCACGCTTGGCGCTGCGCCTCATCCGCGGCAGCCCACGCCATCCACAATCCAGCCGCCGACGGATCGACACGGCGGATGGCTTTGCACAGGCTGGGATCGAGCGGATAGACCGATGACTCCATCGAGGCCAGCTCCCAGCCCGAATCGACCGCCTCCCGAACCACTGCGCGCAACTGCTCCGCATCCAGCAGCACGGGCGATTCCATCAGGCGACGCGATGCGACACGCGCCACCCACCACGTGCCGCGCCGCGCATCTCCGATCACCATCAGGCCGCGCAGACCAGCAGACCCGTCCAACGCCAACACCGAAGGCACCGCCGCCACCGGAGCGGAAACCGCCATGGCCACCCCTTGGGCCGCCGCAATGCCGACGCGCGTCCCACTGTAACTGCCCGGACCGCTGCCCACCAGGATTCGACCAACCCGCTCGCCGGACTTCTCCACGGCCACCAGCAGCTCTCGCAGCGGACCAAACAGAACGGCATTGTGGCTGCGGTCGCTCTGGAAAAACCGCTGCTCAATAGCGCCATCGGCCGTCACCAACGCGACCGACGCCCTCGGGGTCGAGGTTTCGATCGCCAATGTCGCGCCAGCTTCCACGCCCGGAAGCCTATCGCCCGGCTCCCGACCATCCAGCCCGGATTGCCCGATCCCACAGCAAAATCCCAAGCTTTTCGCGAAAAACAGATAAAAGGTCTGTCCCTTTATCTGTCCCTTTATTTGCAAACCGAGGCCCGGACGACCTCCCAGAGTATGCCCACAGGTTAGATAAAAGGTCTGTCCCTTTATCTTTCACAGATGCTCCTCGGTGTCGTTCCGCATGGCACCAGGACGTCGCGCGAGATCGGCCTGGAATCGTCCGCATGGATGAAATCCGCATTGCATTCCACCCTCGGCTGTGATGTCGTCCGCGCCCGTCGATTTCATCCCTGCGCGCGCGTGGCGGAATTGGTAGACGCGCTAGATTCAGGTTCTAGTGGGGGCAACCCCGTGGAGGTTCGAGTCCTCTCGCGCGCACTCCCGCCCCAGTTCCCCTAGGAACATCGCTGCACCCCCACTCGCATCAGCACCGCGTCGAAATCGAATCCACACGTTCATTCGCAACAAATTGTTTCTTGAAAAATACAATTTGAATCCGGGTTCGGCCCGGATGTCGTGGTGGCCCACCCCAACTCTTTCGGGAGATTTTCGGCAAAAGACCGTGGAAACCGTGGAATTTATCTTGCCAAGACGAAGGCGCGGCATGCGAGACTGCGCTTGCCATGAACAAAGCCGAACTTATTGATGCCATGCAAACCGCCCTCGGGCCGGAAACCAGCAAGCGTGCCGCTACCGAAACCCTCGATCTCGTTCTGAATTCCATCATTGGTGGACTCAAGAAAGACCGCAAGGTGCAGATCGTCGGATTCGGTAGTTTCGAAGTGAAGCAGCGCAAAGGCCGGACGGGTCGCAACCCGAAAACCGGCGAGCCGATCCAAATCGCGCCATCGACCTCGGTGCGCTTCAAGCCTTCCGCCGCGCTCAAGGACGCCGTCTGATCGCTGCAAGTCCTCCGGTGCCTTCCCACCCGAAAAACCCCGGACCGAAATGGTTCGGGGTTTTTTGTGCCCCGCGCACAAGCGGAACCGACGTCCGTCACGCGGCACGTTCAGGGCACCCCTCGTGCGCGCGGCACATGCGCGTATTCCACGAGCAACATGTGTGGCACCGTGAGGATCGCGAGGCCTACAAAGACGATCTGGATGACCGCGTCGTGACCCGGCAGGGTGCGCACCTGCGAAAAAGCGAACAAAGCCAGTGCAAGCGTGAGCAAAGTGAACAACAGCGCGGTCGGCAACACCTGTCGGGCGGGCAATCCGCATGCGGCATGGACCAAGTGCCGCGGACTGTGGATGGTGCAGAAATAGAGCAGGAAAAAGAGAAGCGGCGGGCAAACCACGGCTGCACCAACGAGAAGGATCCACTCGATCCGGAGACGGGCCGTGACGCGGGGATGGAACAGCGCCGCGATCATCCCGACGCCCGACGGCATCGCGATCATCTTCATGACCTCGAGGATCCAGCCGGCGGAAGTGCCGCCGGCCAACAGCGAGAAGTAGTGACGAGTCGCCTCGGGAAACCAGAAGGCCGGCGCGGACACGATGAAGCATCCCGCAGGCAGCCGCAACCAAAGCGGATGATGCCGCCAGTCGCCCGAAAAGTGGAACGCGGAATAAAGCAGAAAGATCAGCAGACAGGGGCCGGGCGCCGCGATCCAAAGGATCAGGGCGGCCGCGGCGAGCGCGACATACGCCAAGAGGAAGACGACGAGGCCCCGTCGATCGCGCCACAGACCGGCTTCGCGCGCGACCAACGGATCGAGCGCACCATGCGGCAGGCCGACCGCTCCCGCCAGCAGAGCAAGCAGGACCACTTGCGCGGCGGGAGCAACCTCGACCTTCAGCGCCACGGCCGAGAGCAGGAACACGGCCGCGGCGGGAAACAGCATGCTCCGCTCGCCGACTGCCGCGTGGACGCCGGATGACATGGTGGCAGGCTAGCCGCGGCGGCCTTTGCCTGAAAAGACGATTGTGCCGAAAAACAACCCGGCCGGCAATGCCTTCATCACCGCCAGCACGTCCCGGGGGCGCGGCGTGCCATTCATGAAACGCACGAAGGCGTCGGGCGCGACTCGGCCAGCCAGCGACATGAAGATGTCCGGCGCGCGGTCCGGATGCGCAACCAGCACATCCAGCAACAGGCCGTCCATCCAACGCAGCAGCCGCGACCGAGCGGGATGACCCATCGGCAGACCTCCCTCGAGGATGGCGCGCGCGCATTGCACGGCCCATCGCTGGATGTCCATGAACGCATAGCCGGATGAATCGCGGACCGCGCCCGCGCGGGATCCGGCCTCGACGATGCGCGGCGATGCCGGACCGTCACCGGCGGGCAGACCCATGGGAATGACGCCCGATTCTCGGCGCACGATCCGGTGACCGCCCTCCGGAAAGTGCCGCTGCAATGCGGCCTCGAGGTCATGCTCGAGGCGTTCCCGTGGCGGCGGCGCGGCAACAAAACGCGTCGCCTCGACCAGGATACGCCCGGCGTCGAGCGGCACGAGATAATCAAAGTGAAACCCGGACGAATCGCAACCCATGGATTCCATCAGGCCCACACCCGGCCGGTCGTACGGTCGGGGCGTGACGATCTCGGCACCGAGGAAGATTTGGAGCATCCGGCTGTAATCCACGCGCGCGCGCTCCGGCGGACGCGTGTCGACGACGTGCCCGCAGGACCACACACCGCCGGATGTCACGACCTTGACGCGATCCCCGCCGTCGATCACCTCGAGCACCGGAGTGCCGGTGTGGATCTCCACTCGCGGATGGTGCTGCGCGAGGGCCACGGCCTCGTCGAAGAACGCGCGCGCCTCGACCACGGAATACCGCCAGGCCTGCGAGCGATGCGCGCGGACCCTTCCGCCGCAAGAGAACGTCCACTCGGAGAACGAGGCGCTGACCGGCACCGCCGGGCCATCGTCAACCGGATGCCAGAATCCCCAGGTCTTGTTCACGCCGAAGCCCGCATCCGCCTCAATCAAATGAACGCGGGGCATCGCGCGCGAACCCGCTTGGCGGAGCAGCTCGCGCACCAGCGAGACACCCGCGCATCCGCCACCGAGGATCGCCATGTCGCAACACCGCTCCATGCAATCGTCCAGCCTATGGGTTGCTGCCCGGCAGGTCAACCAAAGCGGCGTGCAACGACCTGTCGTGCACGGGCGCGATGACGGACCGACCCGATCTCCAATAGCGCCACGCATCGAAGGCGAGGCGCAGTTTCCGTCGTCCGGTCACGATGGCGCGGCCGTCCCAGACCAAGTGGCCTCGCGCCGCGAGGACGCGGCCGATCTCGCGGTAGACACGGGCGGCGACAAGGATGCCAAGGTGCGCACGCCGCGGAAGGTGGACCAGACCGGCCTCGCCGGACTGATAATACGCATCGGCCAGCGAGAGAATCCGCGCGACGGCGGGCACGACTCGGGATCCGGCGGCAGCGGGGCCGGCGAGGATCTCCGCAGGTGCGAGGTCGCCGGTGAGCTCGCGCGGCAGATAAATGCGTCCGCGCCGCGCGTCCTCGACTACGTCCCTCGCGATGTTGGTGAGCTGCATCGCCACTCCGAGATCCACCGCGTGCGGGGCCGCCCGCGGATCGGCGGCGCGCAGCAGGCGCGACATGTGAAGACCCACCGTGCCCGCCGCGCGGTGGCAATAACGCAGCAACTGCGCGAGGTCCGCCATGCGCACGGTCTCCAGATCGGACTCCATGCCATCGAGGAGCGCCTCGGTGACTTCCGGCGAGAGTCCGTGCGCGCGGCTCAGGCGGATGAACTCCCCGACCACCGGCTCGCGGCTCGACGCGCGGGCGAGATCGCTCCGGATGCGGCGGATCCCCGCGCGGGCCTCTTCGCGCGAAGCCGAGTGATCCACAAGATCATCGACGTGGCGGCAGAAGGCGTACAACGCGGCGCACCGCTCGAGATCCCCCCCGTGCAGGAATCGTCCGGCGAAATGAAACGACCGGCCGTGCCTGCGCAGCACGGCGCGTCCGCCCGGCGACGCCGGTCTGGCTTCGTCGCGGTTCATGTCGGACGAAGTTTCGCGGACCGCGCACACGCGGCACTTGCGTTAGGGATCAGCCGCTCGAGCACTTTCGCGGAGGACAGCACGCCCGGCACACCCGCTCCGGGATGCGTGCCCGCGCCGACGAGGTAGAGGTTGCGCGGCCCCTCCGCCCGATTGTGGAACCGGAACCAGGCGGACTGGCGGAAGACCGGGGCAATCGAGAATCCCGCGCCCTTCGGGCTGAGGTAGTGGGAGGCGAAGTCTGCGGGTGTCATGTGGAATGGATCCACG
>Ga0194118_10000834_pt1 | contig 48533 bp, 48 predicted proteins | sample TA2MahsurfametaG_2_FD_148662 | JGI IMG/M metagenome (GOLD analysis project Ga0194118, IMG submission 148662) | Freshwater microbial communities from Lake Tanganyika, Tanzania - TA2015013 Mahale N5 surface | ecosystem: Environmental > Aquatic > Freshwater > Lake | place: Tanzania: Lake...
GCTGGCGATTTTCGAGCCGGGCGCGGCTGAGGTGAGCGCCGCCAAGGCTGCGCCGGCGGCCGCTGCGGCGGCGACGCCTGCGGCTGCTGCCAAGGGTGCCTCGGCCGAGAAGCTGAGTCCCGCGGTGCGCCGCGTCGTCGAAGAAACGGGTGTCGATCCGTCGGCGGTCACCGGTTCGGGTCGTGATGGGCGTTTGACCAAGTCGGATGTGGTGGCCGCGGCGTCGACGCGCAAGGCGCCCGCGCCGAGTCCGGCGGTTGCCGCGCCCGCTGTGGCGGCACCCTCGGGTCCGCGTGCCGAGCAGCGCGTGCCGATGACGCGGCTGCGGCAGCGCATCGCCGAGCGTCTCGTGCAGGCGCAGCAGACTGCGGCATTGCTCACGACCTTCAATGAAGTCGATTTGACCGCGGTCAATGAATTGCGCGCGCGTCACAAGGACCGATTCGAAAAGCAGCACGGTGTGAAGCTCGGCTTCATGTCGTTCTTCGTCAAGGCGAGCATCGAGGCGCTGCGCAAGTTCCCGGTGATGAATGCGGCTGTCGACGGCAGCGACATCATCTATCACGAGTTCTATGACATCGGCGTCGCGGTTTCCACCGATCGTGGGCTTGTCGTGCCGGTGCTGCGCAACGCCGAGGCGCTGGGTTTTGCCGAGATCGAGCGACGAATCAATGATTACGGTACGCGCGCGCGCGCCGGTGGTCTTGCGCTCGAGGATCTACAGGGCGGGACCTTCACCATCACCAATGGTGGCGTTTTCGGATCGCTGCTTTCGACGCCTATTGTGAACGCCCCGCAGAGCGCGATTCTCGGTATGCACAAAATTCAAGAGCGTCCGGTCGTCGTGAATGGCCAGATCGTGGTACGCCCGATGATGTACCTCGCGGTGAGCTATGACCATCGCATCATCGATGGTCGCGAGGCGGTGCAGTTTCTGGTGGCGATCAAGGATGCGCTCGAGGATCCGGGTCGCATGCTGCTCGGACTTTGAGGGCGGGTGACGCACATGGCTGATTTCGACGTCATCGTCATTGGCGGCGGTCCGGCGGGTTACCCGGCGGCAATTCGTGCCGGACAAAACGGCCTCAAGGTCGCCTGCATCGACGAGTGGAAAAACTATGACGGCAGCACCGCGTTTGGCGGTACCTGTCTGAACGCGGGCTGCATTCCTTCCAAGGCGCTGCTCGAATCGTCCGAGCTTTTTCATCGAGCGCAGGTCGAGTTCGCAGCACACGGCATCAAGACCGGTCCGGTGGCGATGGATGTTGCCGCGATGCAGAAGCGCAAGGGCGGCATCGTCAAGACCATGACGGGCGGCATCGTGCAGTTGCTCAAGGGCGCCGGTGTCACTGCGCTGCAGGGGCATGGCAAGTTGCTCGCGGGGCGTGTGGTCGAGTTCACGGCCCATGACGGCAGTGTCAAGACGTTCTCGGCGAAGCATGTCGTGCTCGCGAGTGGCTCGCAGCCGATGGCGTTGAAGAGCGCGCCTTTCGATGGGGAGCACATCGTCGACAGTTGGGGTGCGCTGGAGTTTGCGGCGGTGCCGAAGCGGCTTGGCGTGATCGGCGCAGGCGTCATCGGCCTCGAGCTCGGCAGCGTGTGGCGTCGCCTAGGTGCCGAGGTTGTCGTGCTCGAGGCAATGCCCGATTTTCTCGCGATGGCCGACCAGCAGCTCGCCAAGGAAGCGCTCAAACATTTCAAGAAGCAGGGCATTGATCTGCGCCTCGGTGCCAAGGTCAGCGGTGCCAAGGTGAGCAAGGGTGCGGTCGAGGTGAGCTACGTCGATGCAGCGGGAGCGACACAATCATTGACCGTGGACAAGCTTATTGTGTGTATCGGTCGTCGTCCCTACACCGGCAATCTGCTTGGCGAAGGTACGGGCGTCGAACTCGACGAGCGCGGCTTCATCAAGGTCGATGAGCATTGCCACACCGACGCCGAGCATGTCTGGGCGGTGGGCGATTGCGTCCGCGGTCCCATGCTGGCGCACAAGGGCAAGGAAGAGGGTGTTGCGGTCGCCGATCGCATCGCCGGGCTCTATGCGCACGTCAATTACGCGGCGATTCCCTCGGTGATTTATACCGCGCCCGAGATCGCTTGGGTCGGGCAGACCGAGGAGCAGGTCAAGGCAAGTGGTCGTGCGTACAAAGTGGGCAGCTTTCCTTTTCTCGCGAGTGGTCGTGCCCGGGCCATGGAATCGAGTCAGGGTTTCGTCAAAGTTATCGTCGCCAAGGATGATGATCAGATCTTGGGCGTACACATCATCGGCCCGATGGCCGGTGAGCTGATTGCCGAGGCGGTACTCGCACTGGAGTACTCGGCGAGCGCCGAGGATCTGCAGCGCACCATCCACGCGCACCCGACACTGTCGGAGGCGCTGCACGAGGCGGCGCTCGCGGCTGACAAGCGCGCCATCGACATGCCAAATCGAGGCTGAGCTTCCTGGTCGGCGACGGCGCGGCCCGAGCGCTCCGTTTGCCTGCCGGCGCCACGCGAATCCGGGTATCATACCCACGTCATTTTTCGGCGTATTTCCGGGGTCGCGAGCGCATGCCGCGTTATCGGTCCAAGTCCTGGCGCGCATATCAACCCGACGCTCCCCGGGACGCAGGCGCGACGCCGTCCGTCGCATCACGTTCGCCCGGTGAATTGGTCGCCTCGAGGCCTGCGACTCATCCTGCAGCACACTGCCGCATTCTCGGTATCGACCCAGGCTCAAGGCGACTCGGCTATGGCGTCATCGATGTCGTCGGTGCGGATTGTCGCTGCATCGTGCACGGGCGGCTCGAGGTCGACGGGCTACCCATGGTGGATCGGCTTGCGCGCCTGCACGAGGGCGTCAAGGCATTGATCGCCGAGCACGCGCCACATGAAATCGCCATCGAGAAAGTCTTCGTCAACCGCAACGTCGACAGCGCCCTCAAGCTCGGACAAGCGCGTGGTGCGGCACTCGCGGCGCTTGCGGGCTTGCCGATCGCCGAGTACGCGCCGCGTGCCATCAAGCTCGCCACCGTCGGTTTCGGTGGCGCCGACAAGTTGCAAATCGCACACATGATGAGGGCCGTCCTCGCGGTGTCCGGGCGCTTGACGGCTGATGCCGCCGACGCGCTGGCCGTGGCACTCTGCCATGCGCATCATCGACGACTCGCGGGGCTCATCGACCATCAGGTCGACGCGCGCCGCGCCGGAGTCAGCGCATGATTGGCTCATTGCGCGGACGGATCGCGGTCAAGGCGCCGCCGCAATTGCTGCTCGAGGTCGGCGGTGTCGGCTATGAACTCGAGGCGCCCATGTCGACCTTCTATGGTTTGCCGGGCGTTGGCGAAGAGGTGCGGCTACTGACGCACCTCGTGGTGCGCGAAGATGCTCAAGTGCTGTACGGCTTTGCCACGGCCGCCGAGCGTCAACTGTTCCGCAACTTGCTCAAGGTCTCGGGCGTCGGGCCAAAGATTGCACTCGGTATCCTGTCGGGTACGACCGTTGAGGGCTTCGCCGCCTGCGTATCGAGCAACGACACGGCAGCGCTGACGCGTATTCCCGGTGTCGGCCGCAAGACCGCTGAGCGCTTGGTCATCGAGATGCGTGATCGCCTCTCGGGCGATGAGCTTGCCGCCGTACCGGGATTCATCCCTGAGAGCGCGGCAGGCGGCGCCGAGGGTGAAGCGTTCGCTGCGCTCGTGGCGCTCGGTTACAAACCGGCCGAAGCGAGCCGGCTCATCAAGGCAGCGGGCACATCGAACGCCAGCGACGCGGCTGCAACGACCGAAGATTTGATCCGCCGTGCCTTGCAAGGAGCGCTGCGATGACCGAGCGACTCGTCAGTGCCGACGGTGTTCGAGAAGAAGAGGCGATCGATCGGGCGATTCGTCCGAAGCGTCTCGCCGATTACGTCGGGCAGCGACCCGTCAAGGAACAGCTCGAGATCTTCGTCGGCGCGGCGCGCGCCCGCAGCGAGGCGCTCGATCATGTGCTGATCTTCGGTCCGCCGGGCCTCGGCAAGACCACGCTCGCCAACATTCTTGCGGCCGAACTCGGCGTCAGTCTGCGCCAGACGTCCGGTCCCGTGCTCGAGCGGCCCGGTGATCTTGCGGCGATCCTGACCAATCTGCAGCCGCGCGATGTGCTGTTCGTCGATGAAATCCATCGGCTCTCGCCGGTGGTCGAAGAGGTGCTCTATCCCGCGATGGAGGACTATCAGCTCGACATCATGATCGGCGAGGGCCCGGCAGCGCGTTCGATCAAGCTTTCTTTGCCGCCTTTCACGCTGGTGGGCGCCACAACGCGTGCGGGCTTGCTGACCTCGCCGTTGCGCGATCGTTTCGGCATTGTGCAGCGGCTCGAATTCTATGACGTTGCCGATCTCGGGAGCATCGTGCAGCGCTCCGCGGGCATTCTCGGTGTTCCGCTCGCGCCCGAGGGTGCACAGCGCATCGCCGAGCGCTCGCGCGGTACGCCCCGCATCGCCAATCGTCTGTTGCGCCGTGCGCGCGACTACGCGCAGGTGAAGGGCGATGGCACCATCACCGCAACGCTGGCCGTGGCGGCGCTCGATCTGCTCGAGGTCGACCCGATGGGTTTCGATACGCTCGATCGCAAGTTGCTGACCACCATCATCGACAAATTCGATGGTGGCCCGGTCGGTATCGACAGCCTCGCCGCGGCGATCGGCGAGGAGCGTGGCACGCTCGAAGATGTGATCGAGCCGTTCCTTATCCAGCAAGGGTTTTTGATGCGTACGGCCCGCGGTCGCATTGCAACCCGTACCGCCTATCAGCATTTTGGGTTGGTGCCCCCGCCGCGTCCGGGTGGCGGACTGCCGCTCTTCGAGGGCGAGGCATGAGCGAATTTCTTTGGCCGGTACGGGTGTACTGGGAAGACACGGATGCCGGCGGTGTCGTCTATTACGCCAACTACTTGCGGTTTCTCGAGCGCTGTCGTACCGAGTGGTTGCGCAGTCAGGGTCTCTCGCAGCAAGAGTTGGCGAGTGTCCGCGGTGTGCAGTTCATGGTGCTCGAGGTGAAGGTTGCCTACCTTGCGCCCGCACGGCTCGACGATTCGCTCGTTGTGACGTGTGCGATGCGCCCGGAGGGTCGCACCACGGTCCGCTTTGCGCAGCAGATTTGGCGCGGTAATCCGGGTGAGTCTGGTACCGAACTTCTGCTTGAGGCCGAGGTCCGTGTGGTGTGCGTGGATGCCAAGACGCTGCGACCGCGGCGTATCGGGGAGTATTTGCCGTGAATGACCTGTCGATTCTGCGATTGATCCTCGAAGCGACCATCGTCGTACAACTCGTGATGTTGCTGCTGGTCGGTGCGTCGGTGTATTCGTGGAGCATCGTGTTTCGCAAGCGGGCGTCGCTGGCCCGGGCCAAAGATAACCTCGAGCGCTTCGAGCGCGATTTCTGGTCCGGTGGCGATCTCGCTGCGCTCTACAAGAGCATCGAGGCACGCGGTCAGCCGCGTGGCATCGACCACATTTTTCAGGCGGGATTCCGCGAGTTCGCTCGTCTCAGCCAGCAGGGGGTCGAGTCGTCCGAGGTGCTGCTCGAGGGCGCGCGCCGTGCCATGAAGGCCCAGCAGATCAAGGAACTCGAATACCTCGAGAAAGGTCTCTCGAGTCTGGCCACCGTTGGCTCGACGAGTCCCTATGTCGGCTTGTTTGGAACGGTCTGGGGGATCATGCATGCGTTTGTCGGTCTCGGCTCGGTGCAACAAGCAACGCTTGCGACCGTGGCACCCGGTATTGCCGAGGCGCTGATCGCAACCGCCATCGGCCTCTTTGCGGCGATTCCCGCGGTGGTCGCCTACAACCGTTTCGCGGATCAGGTGTGGCGACTCGAGGCGCGCTACGACGCCTTCATGGAAGAATTCTCGACGATTCTGCAGCGTCACGCGACGCGCAGTAGCGGCTGAGGCATCGCAAAGATGGCGCAGACTGGGCGCAATCGTCGGCCGATCAGCGAAATGAACGTCGTGCCCTACATCGACGTGATGCTCGTGCTGCTCATCATCTTCATGGTGACGGCGCCCTTGCTCACGCAGGGCGTGCAGGTGGATCTGCCTGACGCGGCCGCCGAGGCGATCGATCCCAGCGAGTTGCAAAATCGACCACCGATCGTGCTCTCCATCGATCGGGACGGCCGGCTATATCTGAATGACGGTGATCGACCTGCCGAGCCACTCGAAGACCGTCTGGTCGAGGCGCGTGTGGCCGCGGTGTTACGCAGCGCGCCGGGGCTGCCGGTGTTCGTGAAGGGTGATCGTGCCGTGCCCTATGGGCGCGTCGTCGAGGCGATGGTGTTGTTGCAGGGTGCGGGTGCCGCCAAGGTTGGGTTTCTGACCGATCCTGTGGCGACGCCGGGTGCGCGTTGAGGGCAGGGCGGTGAGGCGGGGCCGCGCGGCTGACGCATGGCGAGGCTGATGGAACGATTGCGTCCCTATTTGCTGTCGATCGCGCTGCACGCAGGACTCGTGATTCTGATCGTCGTTCTCGGTGCGCAGAACTGGCATCGCGCGCCGCCGGAGCCCGTCGCGCTCGCGATCGAGGCGGTGGTCGTCGATGGCAAAGAATTCCGGCAGTTGTCGCGTGCGCGGCCGGTTCCGCCGCAGCCTGAACCCGAGCCCGAGCCCGAACCCGAGCCCGAGCCAGTAGCTGAGCCCGCGCCTTCGCCTGAACCTGCGACCGAGGTCGAGCCGTCACCACCGCCACCACCGAAGCCCGATCCAATCAAGCTGGCGGCAGAGGCCAAGCGCGAAGCAGACGCGAAGCGCGTGGCCGAAGCCAAGCGCGTGGCCGAAGCCAAACAGCGCGAGGCGGAGGCCAAGCGGGCTGCGGACGCGAAACGCGAGGCCGAAGCCAAACAACGGGCCGAGGCGAAGCGCCTCGCCGACGAACTCGCGGCTGAAGAGCGTCGTCGTAGCGAGGACGCACGGATCCGTCAGGAGCGCGAACAGTCACTGCAGCGCGCGCTCGCGGATGAGCTCGCCGAAGCCGAGGCCGCCGAGGCGCGTCGCGTGGCGGCGACACGCGCCGCGAGTCTTTCTGCGCAATGGGCGGCTGCCATTCAGGCGCGTGTGCAGCGGGCGTGGATTCGACCGCCCTCGGCGCGCGCTGGGCTCGACTGTCGGGTCGCCGTGACGCAAGCGCCAGGCGGAACAGTGCTGCGCGCCGAGGTCAAGGAGTGCAATGGCGACGACGCCGTAAGACAATCGCTTGAGGCGGCGGTGTTTCGCGCCTCGCCGTTGCCGCCGCCGCCCGAGCCGTCATTGTTCGAGCGCAACATCGAGTTGAGGTTCAGGCCCAATGATTGATCTTCGCTGTCGATTCTCAAGCTCAAGCGCACGCGTTTTGACCTGTGCGTTGCTTTTTTTCTTTGTCGCGCTAGCACCTCCGCGGGTCGTCGCGCAGTTGCAGGTCGATATCACCTCGGGCGTCACGGCGCCGATTCCGATCGCCATCGAAGATTTCACCGACGATCCGCAGACCACGGCGACCGTAATACGGCAAAACCTCGCGCGCAGCGGCCGCTTCAGCGTGGGGGTGCGCACCGCCTCTGACTACCTTGTCATCGGTCGCACTTCGATCGGGGCGGATGGTCGGATTACCTTCAACTACGAGCTCACCAATCTGCTCACGGGGCAGCGCTTGTTGGTTGAACGCATCAGTGCCGCGCCCACCGCCTGGCGTAATGCCGCGCATCGCATCAGCGATCGAATCCATCAGACCATCATTGGCGCGCGCAGCGCTTTTGCGACGCGCATCGCTTATGTGTCGGTCGAGGGTGCGCCACCGGCGCAGCGTTATCAGTTGATCGTCGCCGATGCCGATGGCGAGAATTCGCGAGTGATCCTGCAGTCTCGTTTGCCGTTGATGTCGCCGGTCTGGTCACCCGATGGCGAGTCGCTGGCTTATGTGTCATTCGAGACGCGGGCCGCGGCAATCTACGTGCAAAAGGTGCGCACCGCAGAGCGACGTCGCGTGTCGGGTCGTGCGGGCATCAACAACGCGCCGGCGTGGTCACCCGATGGGCGGCGGCTTGCGCTCACGCTTTCCTCTGCGGGTGGCAACCTCGATGTACACGTACTCGATCTCGCAAGCGGCGAATTGCTGCGCGTGACGGATCACCCGGCGATCGACACCGAACCTGTCTGGTCGCCTGACGGCACGCAACTCTATTTCACCTCGGATCGCGCCGGTGGTCCGCAGATTTATCGCGCGGCGCCCGAGGTCGGTGCTCGGCCGCAGCGCATCACGTTCACGGGTGCGTACAACGCCCGACCGCGTATCAGCCCGGATGGCCGACAGTTGGCGCATGTCACGCGCGAGGGCAGTGCGTATCGCATTGCCGTGCAAGACCTCGGGAACGGGACGGTGCGTGTACTGTCGAAAGGTCGGCAGGATGAATCGCCGGGGTTTTCACCCGATGGCGGCACGCTGATTTTTGCGGCGCGCGAGCGCGCTCAGGGTGTGCTCGCCACGGTGAGCGTCGACGGGTTGATCCTGCAGCGCCTGCAATCGGCACGAGGGGATGTGCGTGAACCCGCTTGGGGGCCATTTCTGCCGTGACGATTTCGGCTAGGCGCGGTCGTGCGATAATTTCCGCAAATTTGGGAGACCTTGACTCATGACTCGAAACATTCTCGTCGCCGCTCTCGTGCTTGGCTTGCTGGTCGGTTGCAAGTCCGCCCCACCGGTCACCGATTCTTCGGGCTCGATGACAGCGAAATCCGAGCCGTCCGCCACCGCAATCGCCCAGCCGGATGATTCTGCCGGTGCCGTCTCGGCGGGTGAGGTCGGTGGTGAGATGGATGGGCGGGCCGTCGTATTGCCGGCGGAATTGGCCGGTCGCACGATCATCTACTTCGCGTTCGACAGCGATGCGCTGAGCAACGACGATCAGGCATTGCTGGCGGCGCATGCGCGTTTCATGGCGAGCCGCTCCAATCTTCGCGTCAGACTCGAGGGTCACACCGACGAACGTGGTACCCGCGAATACAACATCGGTCTCGGTGAGCGCCGCGCTCAGGCCGTGCGTCGAGCCCTCGGCTTGCAGGGCGTTGCAGAGTCGCGCCTCGCCACGGTGAGCTATGGTGAGGAGCGTCCTGCCGAGGCCGGCGATGACGAGTCGGCGTTCGCCAAAAATCGTCGCGTCGAGCTCATCTACTCTGAAGGCTGATTGATCGTGCGCCGCGCGCTCTGCGCAGCCCTCTTCGCGTTGATTGCGTTGCCCGTGGCGGCGCAATCAACGCGTGCGCGTCTCGATGACCTCGATTTGCGCGTGGGCCAGCTCGAAGAAACCGTGCGTGGACAGGCGCTCGTCGAATTATCGCAGCGCCTCGATACGCTCGAGGCCGAGGCGCGTAGCCTGCGCGGTGATCTCGAGTTGCTGCAGCGCGAAAACGAATCGCTGCGGCAGCAGCAACGGGATCTCGCGGCCGATTTCGATCGGCGCATCGCTGCACTCGAGTCGCGCATGAGCGCGATGGCAACCGCCGCGGCGGCTACTGCGGCCGTCCCGACCCTCGATAGCTCGGCGCCTGCCGCAACGGATCCTGCGGTGTCGCCTGCAGCGATGGCGTCATCACCGATCACTTCGCCGCCCGTCACGCCGCTCCCGGTCGTGCCTGCGCCCGTGACCCCGCCCGCCGAGTCCGCCGAGGTCGTTTACGGGCGAGCCTTTGATGCACTCAAGGCGGCAAAGTATCCCGAGGCAATCGCCGGCATGGCGGATTTTCTCGTTCGATTCCCCTCGCATCCGCTCGCCGACAACGCGCAGTACTGGCTTGGCCAGGCGCATTACGTGACGCGCGATTACGCGAAGGCCATCGAGGCGTTCGCGGCGGTGGGTACGAGCTCACCCGACACCTCAAAAGCGCCCGACGCGTTGCTCAAAAAAGGTTTGGCGGAGTCCGAACTCGATCGCACCGAGGCGGCACGCGCGACGCTCAATGAGGTCATTCGCCGCTACCCGCAGAACGATGCCGCGCGGCTCGCACGCGAACAGCTCGCCCGAATGCGCTGAATGATGGCTGCGATGCCGCGACTCAAGCTGACGGAGATTTTCCGCTCGCTTCAAGGTGAGGCGGACAGCGTCGGCATTCCCACAATCTTTGTGCGCCTGACGGGCTGCCCGCTGCGCTGCCAATACTGCGATACGGCTTATGCCTTTCATGGCGGCCAATGGTGGCCGCTCGATGAAATCCTCGCGCGCGTACGCGAACTCGAGGCGACGCATGTCTGCGTGACAGGGGGCGAGCCGCTCGCGCAGCCCGCGGTGTTCGACCTTATGACGGCGCTGTGCGATGCCGGTTATCGCGTTTCGCTCGAGACGAGCGGTGCCATGCCGCTCGAGCGAGTCGATTCGCGTGTCATCAAGGTTGTCGACCTCAAGACGCCGGGTTCGGGCGAAGAAGCGCGCAATCGCTACGTCGAGCTCGAGTGGCTCTCGTCCACCGATCTCATCAAGTTCGTGATCACCGATAGAGCGGACTACGAATGGAGTCGGACGCAGCTGCGCGAGCGGGATCTCGCGCGCCGCTGCACGGTGCTGTTCTCGCCGAGTCATGCGCAGCTCGCTGCGCGCGAACTCGCCGACTGGGTGCTCGAAGATCGCTTGCCGGTACGCTTCCAGATCCAGCTGCACAAATATCTTTGGGGCGATGTGCCCGGGCGATGAGCGCCGTTGCCGACAAGGCGGGAAGGCCGCGCCGCGCCGTGATCTTGTTGTCGGGCGGGCTCGATTCGGCCACGGTGCTTGCGCTCGCGCGCGAGCAGGGCTTCGAGGTCCATGCCCTCTCGGTGCATTACGGGCAGCGTCACTCGGCTGAACTCGCGGCCGCGGCGCGGATCGCTGTGGCGCTCGGCGCGCACGAACATCGCGTGATGGGCGTCGATCTCGCCGGGATCGGCGGCTCGGCGCTGACGGATCCCGCGCTCGATGTGCCGACCGCGCCGACCACGGGCATCCCGATCACCTATGTGCCTGCACGCAATACTTTGATGTTGGCGCTGGCACTCGGATGGGCAGAGATTCTCGAGGCCGAGGCCATCTTCATCGGCGTGAATGCCGTCGATTATTCGGGCTATCCCGACTGCCGCCCCGAGTTCATCGCGGCCTTTGCCGAGGTGGCGCGGCTCGGTACCCGGGCGGGGATATTGGGGGCGGCGCTGCGTATCGAGGCGCCGCTCGTGAATCTCTCCAAGGCGGACATCATCCGCGAAGGACGCCGTCTCGGGGTCGACTACGCGCTGACCGTCTCCTGCTATCAGGCGGATGAGTTGGGCAGGGCTTGCGGGCAGTGCGACAGTTGCCGCCTGCGACGCGAAGGATTCGTCGCCGCGGGCGTGCCTGATCCCACGCGGTACGTGTAGAATCCGCGCCCTCCGAGCAGACACGGGTCCTTAGCTCAGCCGGTAGAGCAGCTGGCTTTTAACCAGTTGGTCGCGCGTTCGAATCGCGCAGGACCCACCATCCCCTCCCGCTCACAGCCCGCGCGCCACGAAATGCGGGTTTTCGAAGCCCACCTTGCCATAGCGCAGGGCGTGGCCGTCGTCGATCCGGCAGACGCTGCCGCCCGCCGCCGCAAGCACGGCATGGCCCGCCGCGATATCCCACTCCATGGTCCGCCCGAGTCGCGGGTAAAAATCCGCGCGACCCTCGGCAAGCAGACACAGCTTGAGAGAGGAGCCGGCATTGACTCGCGAGGCAACGCGCTGGCCGGCGAGAAAAGCGTCGAGCGCGCGCTCATCGCCATGGGAGCGACTGGCGACCACCGCAAGGCCGGACTCCGGGATGGGGCGGCAGCGGATGGGATGGCGCGTCGAGCCCTCGGTGCGCCAGGCGCCGTGCCCGACAAGACCCGAGTAAGCGAGCCCGAGCGCCGGCGCGAGTACGACGCCAAGTCGCGGCGCGCCATCTTCGATCAAGGCGATGTTGACCGTGAATTCTCCATTGCGGTCGATGAACTCGCGCGTGCCATCGAGCGGATCCACCAGCCAAAAACGCCCGGCGGGATCGATGGCGGGGATACGTCCCGCAGCCACCGACTCCTCGGCCACGACGGGAATCGACGCGTCCAGCGAGGCCAACCCTTCGAGGATGAGCGCCTCGGCTTGCTGATCGGCGAGGGTGACCGGGGTGGCGTCGGACTTGGTGTCGACCGTGAATTCGCTGCGATAAATGCGCAGCACCACCTCGGCGGCGTGGTGGGCGATCTGCTCGACAGCTTCCAGCAAGCGAAGATCGGGCGGCATGGAGCGGATTATAGCTTGTAATTAAATAATTAATAGACATAACATTCGTCAATCAGGTCATAGGGTTAGATCGCATGATGGTGGATTCGCCAGCGTCTTCGAGCCAACAGCAGCGGCATCAGGCGGTGCGCATGCGCCTGGCCGGTACGCCGCTCGCCGAGGTCGCCGTGAGCACCGGCTTGAGCGCGCCCACCGTCATCAACGCCGTGCGCGCGTTTCGCCGTGGCGGTTGGGCAGCGATCGAGGTACGCGCGCCGGGTCGTCCCGCTGGTCATTGCGCGTTATCACGTGATGAGGAGCAGGGCCTCGTCTCACAGGTGCTGCACGAGCAGCCATCGTCCGGCGAATTGTGGGACGCCGCGCGGGTCGCAAGCCTGGCGCACACCCGTTACGGCAAGCGGGTGCATGGGCGGGCTTTGAGTCGACTGCTTGGCCGAGCGGGCTTGGCGCTGCCAACGATGGCCGAGCAGGCCGCCCGCGATGCCGTGCTTGCCGACTGGCATCGCGACTACCTCACGCCGTTGTTGCGCAGCACGCGTCGGCAGGCGGGCGAGTTCATATGGTGTGGCGAGTGGTACTGCGACTGGTATGGCGAGCGCATGCCGGGTGAGTCGACGCCCGCGCGTCTGCTCGTTGCGCAGACGCTGCGCGGCACGCTCGCCTGGATGCCGTCAGCGCGGCCCTTCGCGATCGAGACATGGCTGGATTTTCTCGCGCGTATCGCAGGCCACTGGCCGGCGATTCGCGGCGTGCTCTGGCATGGCATCGACGTTACGCATCCCGCGCTGCTGGCGCAGGCGCAAGCCTTGGGGCTGCGCTTGCATGCCGCCCCGCGTTCGCCGGGCGCATGGCCGCGTCGCAGCCGAGCCGGCGAGCAAACAAAGAATTCATCACCGAGCCAAAGACCACCCGTGAAACCCACTCATCTGCAGCGACTCGAGGCCGAGAGCGTCCACATCATGCGCGAGGTGATCGCCGAGGCCGAGCGGCCAGTGCTGCTCTATACGGCGGGCAAGGACAGCGCGACGATGCTGCATATCGCACGCAAGGCGTTCTTTCCGGCGCCGCCGCCGTTTCCGCTGCTGCATGTCGATACCACCTGGGAGTTTCGCGATATGTATGCGATGCGCGAGCAGGTGGCGCGCGATTACGGCATGCAGCTCATCGTGCATCGCAACCCCGAGGCGTTGCGGCGCGGTATCAATCCCTTCACCCACGGCTCGCAGATTCATGCGGATCTTTGGAACACCGAAGGCTTGCGTCAGGCGCTTGATACGCATCGCTTCGACATCGCCTTTGGTGGAGCGCGACGAGACGAGGAAAAATCGCGCGCCAAGGAGCGGGTGTTTTCGTTTCGTACGGCGCAGCATCGCTGGGATCCGAAGAATCAGCGCCCCGAGCTCTGGAACCTCTACAACGCGCGCAAGAAGCCGGACGAGTCGATCCGCGTCTTTCCGCTCTCCAACTGGACCGAGCTCGATATCTGGCAGTACATCCTGCTCGAAAACGTGCCGATCGTGCCGCTGTATCTCGCGCGTGAACGGCCGGTCGTCGAGCGCAACGGTGCGCTCATCATGGTGGATGACGAGCGCATGCCGCTGCAGCCCGGCGAAGTGCCGGTGATGCGCAAAGTGCGCTTTCGTACGCTCGGTTGTTATCCCTTGACCGCGGCCGTCGAGAGCGAGGCCGAGTCGCTGCCCGAGGTGATCGAAGAAATCTTTCGTGCGCGCACCAGCGAGCGACACGGCCGGTTGATCGATCACGACGGTCCGGCGTCGATGGAGCGCAAGAAACAGGAAGGGTACTTCTGACATGGCGCGCACCAAGAAGATTGATGACGGGAAGAGCGACGGCGGGGATTGGCTGCAGGCCGAGGACGCCAAGGATCTGCTGCGCTTCATCACCTGTGGCAGTGTCGATGACGGCAAGAGCACGCTGATCGGTCGGCTGTTGTACGAGTCGAAGATACTGTTCGACGATCAGTTGAGTGCGATCGAAGCCGACAGTCGCAAGTGGGGTACGCAGGGCGAGGCGATCGATTTCGCGCTGCTCGTCGATGGGCTTGCCGCGGAGCGGGAGCAGGGCATCACGATCGATGTGGCGTATCGTTTTTTCTCGACCGAGCGACGCAAGTACATCGTGGCCGATACGCCGGGGCACGAGCAGTACACGCGCAATATGGTGACGGGTGCCTCCACCGCCGATGTCGCCGTGATTCTCATCGATGCGCGCAAAGGTGTGCTCACGCAGACCCGCCGCCATACCTATCTCGTGCAGCTGCTCGGCATCCGCAAGCTCGTGCTCGCGGTCAACAAAATGGATCTCGTGGGCTACGCGCAGTCGACCTTCGACAAGATCGTCGCCGACTATCAGGGCTTCGCGAATCGATTGGGACTTGAGGACGTCGCGGCCGTACCGGTCTCTGCGCTGCAAGGCGACAACATCATCGCACCCAGTCCCCGGATGAGGTGGTATCGCGGGCCGACCCTGATGGGCTATCTCGAAACCGTCGAGGTGGACACCACGTACCGCGACCGCGGCCCGTTGCGCTTTCCTGTGCAATGGGTCAATCGCCCGAATCAGGATTTTCGTGGTTTTGCCGGCACGCTCGCCGGGGGCGTCGTTCGCCCGGGCGAGCGCGTGCGCGTGCTGCCCTCGGGGCGCGAGAGCACGATCGAGCGCATCGTCACCGCCGATGGCGATCTGCCGCTCGCCGTCGCCGGTCAGTCGGTGACGCTCACGCTCACGGATGAGGTCGATATCTCGCGTGGCGATCTCATCGCCGCGGCCGCGGATCCCGCGGAGACCGCGGATCAGTTCGAGACTACGCTCGTGTGGATGCACGATGAGCCGATGCTGCCCGGGCGCTCGTATCTGCTCAAGTCCACGACCCGTACGACCGGCGCCGTGTTTGCCGCGCCGAAACACCGCGTCAACGTCAATACGCTTGAGGAGCTCGCCGCCAAGCAACTCGAGCTCAATGAAATCGGCGTCTGCAATGTGGCGCTCGATCGGCTGATCGCCTTCGATCCGTATGCCGTCAATCGCGAGACCGGCGGCTTCATCGTCATCGATCGGCTGACCAACGAGACCGTCGGTGCCGGCATGATTCATTTCGCGCTGCGCCGTGCGAGCAACATCCATCGCCAGGCGGTGAGCGTCGACAAGGCAGCGCGCGCCGCGCTCAAGCAGCAGCGTCCCGTCGTCGTCTGGTTTACGGGACTCTCGGGCTCGGGCAAGTCGACCATTGCCAATGCGCTAGAGAAAAAACTTCTCGCGCTCGGGCGTCACAGCTATTTGCTCGATGGCGACAACGTGCGTCATGGGCTCAACCGCGATCTCGGCTTTACCGCGGCGGATCGCGTCGAGAACATCCGTCGCATCGGTGAGGTCGCACGCTTGATGGTGGATGCTGGGCTCATCGTGCTGACAGCCTTCATCTCGCCGTATCGCGCCGAACGGCAAATGGCGCGAGCGCTCTTCGAGGACGGTGAGTTCATCGAGGTGTATGTGGACACGCCACTCGACATCGCCGAGCGTCGCGATGTCAAAGGGCTCTATCGCAAAGCGCGACGCGGCGAGCTGAAGAACTTCACCGGCATCGATGCGCCTTACGAAGCGCCGGCCGCACCCGAGTTGCGTTTGGATACCGTTGGCTACAGCGCGGAGGAGGCCGCAGAGCATGTTCTCGCTCTGCTTCGCGAGCGCGGTATCCTGCAGTCCGGAGGGTGATCCATGTCGATGACTGATGATGGAAGTTTCGAGGAAATTCGTTCTGCCGTGCGCGCGCTCTGTGCGCAGTTTCCGGACGAGTATTTCCGCAAAATCGATGCCGAGCGGGGTTACCCCACCGAGTTCGTGAGCGCGCTGACGCAGGCGGGCTGGCTCGCGGCGCTCATCCCGCAGGAGTACGGCGGTTCGGGTCTCTCGCTTGCCGAGGCCTCGGTGATCATGGAAGAGATCAACCGCTCAGGCGGCAACTCGGGCGCCTGCCACGGGCAGATGTACGTGATGAACGTGCTGGTCCGTTACGGCAGCGAGGCCCAGCGCCACAATTTTCTGCCCAAGATCGCCACGGGCGCGCTGCGCATGCAATCGATGGCCGTGACGGAACCGACCACGGGTACCGACACCACCAAGCTCAAGACCACGGCGGTGCGCAAGGGCGACCGGTACGTCATCAACGGACAAAAGGTGTGGACGTCGCGAGTACAGAACTCCGATCTCATTGTCCTGCTCGCTCGGACGACGCCGCTCGCCGAAGTGCAGCGCAAAGCCGATGGACTCTCGGTGTTTCTGGTCGACATTCGCGAAGCGCTCGGCAAGGGACTCACGCTGCGCCCGATCCCCAACATGGTCAATCATGAGACCAACGAGCTTTTCTTTGACAACCTCGAGATCCCGGCCGAGAACCTCATTGGCGAAGAGGGCAAGGGGTTTCGGTATATTCTCGATGGCCTCAACGCGGAGCGCGTGCTGATCGCCGCCGAGTGCATCGGTGATGCCTACTGGTTCGTCGAGCGAGCGACCAAATACGCCAATGAGCGTGTCGTGTTCGACCGACCGATCGGCAAGAACCAGGGTGTGCAATTTCCGATCGCCGAAAGCTACATCGAGACCGAGGCGGCGAGCCTGATGCGTTATCGGGCGTGTGAGCTTTACGATGCGAAGAAGCCCTGCGGCGCCGAGGCCAACATGGCGAAGTACCTCGCCGCCAAGGCTTCCTGGGAAGCGGCGAACGCCTGTCTGCAAACGCACGGTGGATTCGGCTTCGCTTGCGAATACGATATCGAGCGCAAGTTCCGCGAGACGCGGCTTTATCAGGTGGCGCCGATCTCCACCAATCTCATTCTTTCTTACATCGCCGAACACGAGCTCGGCCTGCCGCGCTCGTACTAGGCGTTCGTCACGGAGTGGTCTTCACGGGCCACCGGGCGGCGGCGATGCGTCGCAACCACAGTGTTCGAGCACGAAGCGGGCGGCCGCGGCACCGCTCTCGGCATAGTGCACGAGCGAGCGATCGGTTTCCGCAATGAAGCCTTCCTCGACGAGCATGTCGAGCGGTACGACCCGATCCCAATAATCTTTGCCCACGAGCACGATCGGAATGGGCGAGATCGTGCGTGTCGAGACCAGATTGAGCGCCTCGTAGACCTCATCAAGCGTGCCGAAACCGCCCGGCAGTGCGACCAGCGCGCGCGCGCGAAACATGAAGTGCATCTTGCGCAACGCGAAGTAACGAAACTGAAAGGCGAGTCCCGGCGTGATGTAGGGATTCGGGAATTGTTCGTGAGGCAGGCGGATATTGAAGCCGACCGTCGGTGCACCGGCCTCGCTCGCCCCGCGATTGGCGGCTTCCATCAATCCGGGTCCGCCGCCGGTCGCGATCACGAGACGATGGCAACCCGGTGAATGCTGCGCGCCGCGGCTGACGTCGTAACCGAAGCGCCGCGCCTCCTCGTAATAATGCTTGTGTAGCGCCGTTGCCCGCGGTGACTCGGGCGGCGGAATTCGCGCACTGCCGAACGCCACCACGGTGCTCTCGATGCCGTAGGCCCGCAGATACGTGTCGGTGCGATGAAATTCCAGCGCGAGACGAAAGGCGCGCGCATGATCGCTCTCGAGAAAGTCCCCGTCGTCCTCGGCAAGGCGGTAGCTGGGGCTCGCGAGGATGGCCTTCAGCTGGTCAGAGTCCATAATCGACCGAGGGTAGGGTGCAAGAGACGTCGCCGCAAGCAGGCGAGAGGCAACAAACCCGCTGGATGATGGCGCTCCTTACGGGATTCGAACCCGTGTTACAGCCTTGAGAGGGCTATGTCCTGGGCCTCTAGACGAAAGGAGCGTTGGGCCGGATACAGGCGGTGAAGGCGCGGTATTATAGGCGTCCGCCCCGTTTGCTCAAGCGGCCAGAACCTTACAGCGGACAGATACAGCATTGAATCCTACTCACGCCTCACCTGAGGCCGCCCCCCGACTCGCCCACATCATTCCCCGCGACTCGCATCCGATCTCGCGCTCGAAGATCGCCCCTGAGGCGTTGCGCGTGCTGTATCGACTGCGCGAGGCCGGCTTCGAGGCCTACCTCGTGGGCGGTTGCGTGCGCGATCTCACGCTCGGTCTCGAGCCCAAGGATTTCGACGTCGCCACCAATGCGCTGCCCGAGCAGGTCAAGCGTCTTTTTCGCAATTGCCGCCTCGTCGGCCGTCGCTTTCGGCTGGCGCATGTATTCTTCGGTCGCGAGATCATCGAAGTGGCAACTTTCCGTGCCTCGGGAGCGCCGTCGCAGGGCGATGAGCCCGTGTTGGACGCCGTCGATGATGAGCTCGATCTCGAAGCCGGTGAGGGAGCCGTCGATGATGGGGACGATCCGGCCGACCTCGTGGACGACGGTCCGGTGCTCGACTCGCGCGATGTGCACGATTTCGACGAGTCGCTCGAGCGAGTGGTCGACGACAGCGGCCGCATCCTGCGCGACAACGTGTACGGCACGATCGATGATGATGTCTGGCGGCGCGATTTCACCTGCAATGCGCTTTACTACAACATCGCGGATTTCTCGGTCTGGGATTACTGCGATGGCTTCGCGGACATCAAGGCCAAGCGCTTGCGCTTGATCGGCGATCCCGAGACACGCTATCGCGAAGATCCGGTGCGCATGCTGCGCGCCGCACGCTTCGAGGCAAAACTCGGTTTTCACATCGAGGCCGCAACGGCGGAGCCGATTGCGCGTCTGCGCGATTTGCTCGAGGGCGTGCCGCCGGCGCGTCTTTTCGATGAGACGCTGAAGCTTTTTTTGACGGGGCACGGCGCCGACAGTTATCGCGTCCTGCGCGATCGCGGGCTGCTCGAGGTGTTGCTGCCGAGCGTTGCTGCTTTTGCACGCAAGCATCCGGACAGTGCGCCCGAGCGTATGCTCATCCAAGGTCTCGCCAACACGGATGCACGGGTGAGGGCGGATCGACCGGTCACGCCTTCGTTCTTGTTTGCCTTGCTGCTGTATGGACCGATCGGGCTCGCCATCGAGCAGCGGCCGCGCAGCGAGTGGCAGGAGATCGGCACCATTCTCGATGCGGTCGACTCGGTGATGCGCGACATTTATCGGCGCGTTGCCGTGCATCGTCGCTTCATTCTCGGCGTGCGCGACATGTTTGCGCTGCAACCGCGTCTCGAGGCGCCGCGGGGTCGCCGCGCACTGCGCACGCTCGAGCATCCGCGCTTTCGCGCAGCGTTTGATTTGCTGCAGTTGCGCGCCGAGTTCGGCATGGCCGATCGCGCCCTCGTCGACTGGTGGAATCGTTTGCAGTCGGCGAGCCCCGAGCAGCGCGCCGCGATCAGCGAGGCGCTCGGTCGCAGCGCACCGGCGGGCGAGGGGCGATCCGCGCGCCGCGGTCCGAGCTCACGTCGGCGGGGTCGCCGTGGCGGGCGCAGCGGTCGGCCGCGTAGTCCGTCGAGCTGAGCTCGCTCCTTCGCGGCGGCGCCGATCTCGCGTGCAGGGACCCGACGATCACCCTCTGATCTGGCAGCCCGCCTACATCGGGCTCGGCAGTAACCTTGGTGACTCGCGGCAGATGCTTCGTGCCGCGGTCGATCGACTGGCGGTCCTGCCGCAGTCAAGACTCGTCACTGTGTCGCCGTATTACCGCAGCCGACCCTTTGGTCCCGTGGCGCAGGACGATTTTTTGAACGCTGTGGCGGGGCTGCTCACGCAACTCGAGCCACGCCAACTTTTGCAGCACCTGCGTGCGATCGAGGTCGCGCTTGGACGGCGAGAAGGCCGGGTGCGCTGGGGCCCGCGCGAGATCGATCTCGACTTGCTGGTGCACGGCGAGACTCGCCTCGCGGAGGACGATCTCGTACTGCCGCATGGCGGGATACCGGAGCGTGATTTCGTTCTGTATCCTCTTCGAGACATTGCCGCGGCCTTGCAGATCCCGGGCATGGGCAGGGTCGTCGACCTTGCATCCCGGGTCGCGGATCGCGGCTTGCAGCGAATCGATTGACCATGTCCGAATCCGTAGTCCATCGTTACATCGTTGTCGAAGGCCCCATCGGTGTGGGCAAGACCTCGTTGGCGCGGCGTTTGGCCGATTCGCTGGGCGGCGAGCTTGTGCTCGAGCAAGCCGACACCAATCCCTTCCTTGAGCGCTTCTATCGTGACCCGGTGGGCGCCGCGTTGCCGGCGCAGCTGCATTTTTTGTTCCAGCGTGTGCAGCAACTGGCGGCGCTGCGGCAGGAAGATCTCTTTGCCTCGGTTCGCATCGCCGACTATCTGCTCGAAAAGGACCGCTTGTTTGCCCGCGTGATTCTTGATGAGGCCGAATACGGTTTATACGAGCAGATTTATTCGCGTATGGTCGTCGATCCGCCAACGCCCGATCTCGTGATTTATTTGCAGGCGCCGGTCGATGTGTTGCTCGAGCGGATCGGGCGACGACGCATCAAGGCCGAACAACTCATCGAGCGCGCGTATCTCGAAAAACTCAACGAAGCCTATGCGCGTTTCTTTCACGATTACGACGCCGCGCCGCTGCTGATCGTCAATGCCGCAGCGATCGACCCGGTGGCCAACGAGGCTGACTTCACCGAGTTGCAGGGCGTCATTCGGCGCATGAAGCGCGGCCGACTCTATTTCAACCCGCTGCGTCACGCGGCGATCTGATCAAGCTCGGAGCCGATCCATGTACACGCAATTGCAGATGCGCGACTCGACGCGTCCCCCGGTCTCGCTCGCCACGCTCGAGAAGATGAAAGCGAGCGGCGAAAAGATCGCCTCGATCACTTGCTATGACGCGAGCTTCGCGGTGCTCGTCGATGAAGCCAATGTCGATGTCGTTTTGGTCGGTGATTCGCTCGGCATGGTGATTCAAGGGCACGACACCACTGTGCCGGTCACCATGGACGACATGGTCTACCACTGTCGCGCCGTCTCGCGTGGATTGCATCGACCGATGCTGATGGCCGATTTGCCGTTCGCGAGTTATCCCACTCGCGATGTCGCCCTCGCCAATGCGGTTCGCTTGATGCAGGAGGGCGGTGCAGAGATCGTCAAGCTCGAAAGCGGCCCATCGCAGATCGACATCGTGGAGTTTTTGGCCAATCACGATATCGCGGTGTGCGCCCATTTGGGTCTCAAGCCCCAGTCCGTGCACAAGACTGGCGGGTTTCGCGTGCAGGGTCGCGAGCAGGATTCCGCCTTGCGCATGATCGAATCCGCCAAGCGTCTCGAGTCCGCGGGCGCGGATCTGATTCTGCTCGAGTGCATTCCGAGCGAGCTTGGACGGCGCATCACCGAGGCGCTGAGCGTGCCGGTCATCGGTATCGGTGCGGGGCCGGAGGTCGATGGGCAGATTCTCGTGCTGTACGACGTGCTCGGCATTACGACAGGACGCAAGCCGCGCTTCGTGCTCGATTGCATGGCGGGTGCTGGCGATAACCTCGAGGCGCTGCGTCGCTACGTCAACGCTGTCAAATCGGTCGCATATCCCGCGCCAGAGCATTGTTTCGGTTGATATTCGGGTAATATTTCGCGGCTATGCAGATCGCGACGACGATTGCCGAAGTTCGTGAAAAAGTCCTGGAGTGGCGCAGCGCCGGACGCAAGGTCGGTTTCGTGCCGACCATGGGCAATCTACATGATGGTCACCTCGCGCTCTGTCGCCTCGCGCGTAAGGTGACGCGTCACTACGTCGTCAGCGCCTTCGTCAATCCGATGCAGTTCGGTCCCAACGAAGATTTCAACCACTACCCGCGCACCCCCGAAAAAGACGAGGACTTGTTGCGCTCGGTGCAGTGCGATCTGCTCTATCGGCCCGTTGCCGAAGAGATCTATCCCAACGGCCTGCTCAACGCGGTGCGGGTCGAGGTGCCGGGACTCACGGATATCCTTTGCGGCGAGTCGCGTCCGGGGCATTTCGAGGGGGTCGCGAGCGTTGTCAATCGGCTGCTGAACATCGTACAGCCGCATGTGGCCGTGTTTGGTGAGAAAGATTTCCAGCAGCTTGCGATCGTTCGGCGCATGGTCGACGAACTCAAAATTGCGGTGAACATCGTGGGTGCTCCCACCGTGCGCACCACCGACGGGCTCGCCATGAGTTCGCGCAATCAGTACCTTAGCGACGACGAACGCGCTCTTGCGCCGCGCATTTACGAAGAGCTCTGCAAGGTCGCCGAGGCGATCGAGCTTGGGCAGGGGTCGCTTTCCGAGATGATGCAGCTCGAATCAAAAGCGCGTGCGGCGTTGACGGCCGACGGATTTACGGTCGATTATTTCAGTGCGGTCAGCGTCAACACCCTGCGCAAGCCGAGCATTTCCGAGAGTGATCTCGTGGTGTTGTGCGCGGCGCGTCTCGGCAAGGCAAGACTTATCGACAACAAGCGCTGCACGCGCCTCTAGTCTGCTGCCAATCTCGCGAGCGCCCACACGACATGCTCGCGCACCACAGCTGAGTCGTCACCGAGTCGCGTACGCAGCGCCTCCACGGCGCGCGCTGCCATCGCGCTGCCAGGCGGCAGATTGCCAAGTGCCACGGCGATGTTGCGCAGCCATCTTTCATGACCGATGCGACGAATCGCCGAGCCGCGCAGACGCGACTCGAATTCCTCGGCGTTCCACGCAAAGAGTTCGACCAGCGTCGCCTGATCGAGTCCGTGTCGCACGGCTTTTAGGTCGGGATGCGCCGCGGCTTGGGCAAACTTGTTCCATGGGCAGACGAGCTGACAATCATCGCACCCATAAATCCGATTACCGATCAGGGGCCTGAATTCTTCGGGGATCGATCCGGGTAGTTCGATCGTCAGGTAAGAGATGCAGCGGCGCGCATCGAGTTGCCAGGGTGCCGTGATCGCGCCCGTCGGGCACGCGGGGATACAGGCCTCGCAGCTGCCGCAATGCGCGCCGACCGGTGGATCCGCGGGCAGCGGCAAATCGGTGTAGATCTCGCCCAAAAAAAACCACGAGCCCGCTTCGCGCGCAATGAGGTTGGTGTGCTTGCCGATCCAGCCGAGACCCGCATTGCGAGCGAGCGCTTTTTCCAGGACTGGCCCGGAATCCACGAATACCCGATACCCGAAAGTGCCGATGCGCGCCTCGATTCGGTCGGCCAGATCCTGCAGCGCATTGCGCATGATCTTGTGGTAATCGCGCGCCAGGGCGTAGCGCGAGACGTAGCCGAGTTCGGCTTGCTCAAGCACGGCTTGGGCGTCGGCGGCTTCGGCAGGCCAATAATCGAGTCGCACGCTGAGTGCGCACACCGTACCTGGCTTGAGCTCGGCGGGGCGTGCGCGACGCGTGCCATGACGAGCCATGTAATGCATCGCGCCGTGACGACCCTGCTCGAGCCAACGCAGCAGATGGGCTTCATCCTCCGCGAGTTCGAGATGGGCCACGCCGATTGCCGAGAAGCCGAGGTCCACGGCGAGCGCATCGAGATCGCGGCGCAGGGCAGTGAGATCGGTCGGTGACATGCGGCAAGTATATCGGCGCCCGTATACTCGCTCCGTCATGTCCGTCACCGATCAAGGCCCGACAAATCGCGACGCCATACTGCAAGGTGCGATGGCGCAGGGCGCTGCACTGCATCGCGCCGCGCAGGTGCGTGCCGCCGATGCGGCGCTCATCGCTTCGGGTATCGCTGGGTACGAGCTCATGTGCCGGGCTGCCCGCGGCGCGCTGCGCGCGCTGCAGGCGCGCTGGCCGGTTGCGCGCGATTTGCTGATCGTTTGTGGTGCCGGCAACAACGGCGGCGACGGCTACGCGCTCGCTCGCTTCGCGCTGGCGCGGGGATTATCGCCGCGGGTCATTGCCGTCACGCCGATTGAACGATTGCGCGGCGATGCGGCACGTGCGGCGGCGGAGTGTCTTGCGGCGGGTGTGCCGGTGCTCGCTGGCATGGATCACGACGGTGCACTGCCTGAAATCTTTGACCGCGAGTATGCGCGTTGCGACGTGCTGATCGATGCCTTGCTCGGCATTGGTCTGGTTGACGACGTGAGGGGTGATGCCGCGGTCATCATCAAATTAATCAACATCAAGCTAATCAAGACCACGCAAAGCGGGCTACAGCAAGGCGCGGCGCCCAGCGCACGCCGACCCGTGGTGGCACTCGATATTCCTTCGGGTTTGTGCGCGGATACGGGCAGGGTGCGGGGCGTTGCCGTGCACGCCGATCTCACCGTGACCTTCATCCTGCACAAGGTGGGACTTTTTCTCGAGCAGGGGCCGCTGTGCAGCGGTGAGCTCGTGCTCGATGACTTGGATGCAGATCCGCACACCGTGGCGCGCGCAGCCGGGTTGCCCGCGCTGCGCACACTCGAACCGACCTTGATGCGCCAAGTCCTTGCGCCGCGTGCGCGGGCGGCGCACAAAGGCGAGGCGGGACACGTACTCGTGATCGGTGGCGGTGCCGGTATGCCGGGTGCGGCACGCCTCGCGGGCGAGGCGGCGCTGCGCGCTGGCGCGGGGCGCGTGACCGTGCTCTGCCATGCTTCTTCGGCAGTGCCGATCGCTGCGGGCTGCCCGGAGCTCATGGTACGGGCCATCGGCCCTGCAGCGGCCGAAGTCGGCGATGGAAACGATCACAAAGAAATCGCGGAACTGATCGCGGTCGCTGACGTGCTGGCAATCGGTCCCGGACTCGGCCAGACCCTGTGGGCGCGCAGGGTGTTTACCTTGGCAATGGCCGCAGCGCATGCTGCGGCACGACCGACCGTCATCGACGCGGATGCGCTCAATCTGCTCGCGAGCCTCAGCGCTGGTGAGGGCTGCGTATTGCCGCCGGACTGCGTGCTCACGCCTCACCCAGGCGAAGCCGGGCGTCTGCTCGGCCTCACTGCCGCCGCTGTGCAGGCCGATCGACAGGGAGCGCTGCAGGCTTTGCGCGAACGCTACCCCGCGACGATCGTGTTGAAGGGTGCAGGCTCGCTCGTCGGTGATCACCAAGCGGATCATCCATCTTGGCTGTGCACGGCAGGCAACCCCGCGATGGCGGCGCCCGGCATGGGCGATGTGCTGACGGGCGTCGTCGCCGCGCTGCTCGGACAGGGTTTGTCGACCGCGGAGGCGGCCCGAATCGGCGTGCTCTGGCACGCGTTGGCGGGCGATACGGCCGCTGCGGGTGTTGATCGGGGGTTGCTGGCGGGCGAAGTCAGCGCGTGCTTACCCATCGTGATCCGCTCATCGTGATCTTGTTACCGTGAGCAGCGAGCAAAGAAATCTGCTTTCGGCCAGCGAACAGGTCACGGCGCAGATCGGCGCCGCAATCGCCCGTAGCCTGCCAGCTGAACCTCCTGCGAGGGCGCTGCGAGTGCATCTGAGCGGCGATCTGGGCGCGGGCAAGACCACGCTCGTGCGCGGCTTGCTGCGCGAGCTCGGCGTGCTCGGTACGGTGCGCAGTCCCACGTTCAGTTTGCTCGAGCATTACCATGCGGATCCGTGGAGTGTGCTGCACCTCGATCTTTATCGCCTCAGCACGCCCGAGGATGTGCTCGCCTTGGGGCTGGCGGACCACGACAGTTCGGGTGCGCTCTGGCTCATCGAGTGGCCGGAACGAGCCGGTAACGCCTTGCCACGGGCCGATCTCGAGATCCGACTGCGCGGCGAGGCAGCGGGTCATCAGATCGAGATCCTGGGACGCGGCGATCTCGGCAGGGCGTGGCTGGCGAAGCTTGGATCAATTTCTTGATTTCTCTGCCAGAGTGTTGATTTTGGTTGAATTATTACGTGATTTTTCGGTACATTTACGCCTCATGAATCGGCTTTTCCGGCGTTTGTCGGTGCTGTCTCTCTCGGCCTCGTTGTTGGCGCTGATGACTATCGCGTCGCCGGCCTCGGCTGCGCCCGCACCGGGCAACCAACTTCAGTCCGTGCGGCTCGAGCCTGCGGGCGACAGCACTCGCTTGATCGTCGAGCTGAAAAACGCGTCGACGCCCACGTTCTTCCTGCTCGAGAGCCCCTCGCGCGCGGTCATCGATTTGCCGCGCACCGCAGCGAGCGCGGCGCTGAAGTTGCCCGCACCGAGCGGTGCAGTACGTGCAGTGCGCAGGGGTCCGCAGGCGAACGGTGATCTGCGTCTCGTATTCGAACTGGACCCTGCAGCGCGCGTCGATTGGCCGGCGGCCGGTGCAGCGCAGCGGCGCTTCGAGTTTGCCGTCTCCACGGCGAGCCCCACGCCGGCCGCTGCCGCCCTCAAGCCCGTGAAAACCGAACACGCACCGCCAGCGGAGGGGCGTGACGTGATCGTTGCCATCGACGCGGGACACGGTGGGCAGGATCCCGGCGCGATCGGTCGGGGCGGCACGCGCGAGAAGGATGTGGTGCTCGACATCTCGCGCCAACTGACCGAGCGCATCAATCGCGAGCCCGGGATGCGCGCGATCATGACTCGCGAAGGCGATTATTTTCTGACGCTTCGTCAAAGAATAAAGCGAGCGCGCGAGGCCGGGGCGCAGCTGTTCGTCTCCGTGCATGCCGATTCGGTGCGCGACCCTTCGGTCTCCGGCTCCTCGGTTTACGTGCTTTCGTTGAAGGGAGCAACCGACGAGCAGGCGCGTCTGCTCGCCGATCGCGAGAACGCGGCTGATCTCGCCGGTGGCGTATCACTCGAAGACAAGGACCCGGTGATCGCTTCCGTGCTCGTCGATCTCGCGCAGTCAGCGCAAATCAGCCAGAGCATGGTGGCCGCCGAGCGTGTGCTGCGCTCGCTGGGCCGAGTAAACGATGTGCGCAAGCCTTTGGTCCAGCAGGCGGGGTTTGTGGTTCTGAAGAGTCCCGATATTCCCTCCATGCTGGTCGAGACCGCCTTCATATCGAGTCCTGCCGACGAGCGTTTACTCGGCAAACCCGAGCGTCGAGAGGCGCTGGCGAATGCGATTTTTGATGGTGTGAAGCAGTACTTCATCGACCATCCGCCCGATGGATCTCGCTTCGCCCGCGCGCGCGTCGAGCAGCGTCAGGTGATCGCCACGGCCGAGGAGCCTGTCGGCACCAACGCCGGCAAGCTCTGACACCCGCGCGTCGCTCTGGCCGTGCCGATTCGACCGCTGCCGAGCGCGCTCGTCGACCAGATCGCCGCCGGCGAAGTGGTCGAGCGACCCGCGTCGCTCGTCAAGGAACTCGTCGAAAATTCACTGGATGCCGGTGCCCAGCAAATCGATATCGATATCGAGGGCGGCGGCATGCGTCTGGTGCGTGTGCTCGATGACGGGCAGGGCATCAGCGCCGCCGAACTGCCGATCGCCGTGCAGCGTCATGCGACCAGCAAGATCGCGTCGCTCGATGATCTGGCCGCCATCCGTTCGCTCGGTTTTCGCGGCGAGGCGCTCCCCTCGATTGGCTCAGTTGCGCGGCTGCGTATCGCCACGCGAGCGCTCGGTGCCGAGCGCGGCGCGGAAATCCGTGTGGATGGCGCCGAGGTCTCGCCGGTCACGCCGTCGCCGCAACCGCGCGGCACACTCATCGAAGTGCGCGATCTTTTTTTCAATGTTCCTGCGCGGCGCAAATTTTTGCGTACCGAGAACACCGAGCTCGGTCACATCGCGCGACTCGTCGAGCGTTTTGCCTTGGCGCGCTTCGAGGTCGCTTTTCGTCTGCGGCACGACGGACGCGTCCTGCTCGATGCACCGCGGGCGAGTACACCCGAGGCGAAACGGGCGCGGATTGCCTCGATCATGGGTGAGGACTTCATTCGCGATGCCTTGCCCTTCGAACGTCGTTCGGGATCGGTGCTGCTCTGGGGTTGGCTCGGCCAACCGCAGGCGGCCAAGACGAGCAGCGACCAGCAGTTCGCCTACGTCAATGGTCGCGCCGTCCGCGATCGGCTGCTCGCCGGAGCGGTGCGGCTCGGTTATCGCGATGTGCTGTATCACGGGCGGCAGCCCGCTTATTTGCTCTATCTCGAGCTCGATCCGCAGGCGGTCGATGTGAATGCGCATCCACAGAAACTCGAGGTGCGTTTTCGCGACTCGCGCCAGATCCACGAGTTCGTGTTCCGCGGCGTGCACGAGGCGCTCGGCGTGACCGCGGGCGTGGCGGCGCCCACGGCGCGCGCCGCGACCCTCGACAGCGTTGCCGAACCACGCGTGCTCGACTTTGGGCGCATGGCGTCCTCGCTGCAGCCGTCGATGCTGCAGCCGTCGATGCCGCAGCCGTCGATACCGCAGCCCTCGATGCCGCAGTCTCTGGATCCGCGCCCCGACGGTGCGCTTGGCACGGCGATCGCGCAGTTGCATGGCGTCTACATCCTTGCGCAAAGCGCCGCCGGACTCGTCTTGGTCGATGCGCATGCCGCGCACGAACGCGTGCTCTATGAGCGGATGAAGCGCGATCTCGAGGGCGTAGTCGCCACGCAGCGCCTGCTCGAGCCGCGCGTGGTCGAGGTGGCAACCCACGAGACCGAATTCTTTGAAAGCCTGACGGCGGATTTCGCCCGTGCCGGTTTCGAGGTCGATGTCATCGCTCCGGGGCGCTTGGCGGTGCGCGCGGTGCCCGCGATCCTCTCGACCATCGATCCGGCGCCACTCGTGCGTGAGGTGCTGCGTGATCTCGCCGAGGAGCAGGGTAGCCATCATCTCGAGGCGGCCGCGAACGTCTTGCTCGGCAATATCGCTTGCCGCAGCGCCATTCGCGCCAATCGCAAACTGACCTTGCCGGAAATGAACGCGTTGCTGCGTGACATGGAGCAGACCGAGCGCGCCGGGCAATGTAATCACGGTCGCCCGACTTGGACCTTGCTCAGCCTCGAACAACTCGATCAACTGTTCCTGCGCGGTCGATGAGCGGCATCGATGCCATCCTGCTCGCCGGTCCGACCGCGAGCGGCAAGAGTGACTGGGCGCTCGCGCTCGCCGAGCGCTTGCCGGTGGAGATCATCAGTGTCGACTCCTCGCAGGTTTACCGTGGCTTCGACATCGGCGCCGCCAAACCCGATGCAGCGGTCCGGGAGCGAATCCCGCATCACCTCATCGACATTCGAGATCCGCAGGAGACTTACAGTGCCGGGGAATTCGTGCGCGATGCGCTCTCCGTGATCGCAGACGTGCGGGCGCGCGGAAGCATGCCGCTTCTAGTGGGTGGCACGATGCTTTATTTCAAGGCGCTGGTGCGGGGCATCGCCGAGTTGCCCGCGGCCGACGCGGTCGTACGTGCAGCGATCGATGCGCGAGCCGCCGCGCTTGGTTGGCCCGCGATGCACGCGATGCTCGCCGCAGTCGATCCTGTGGCGGCAGCGCGCATTCACCCGAACGATCCGCAGCGTATCCAGCGTGCGCTCGAGGTCTACGAAATCAGCGGTCGGCCGATCAGCGATTGGCAGAGCGGCACGCGACCGCCCGCCGAGTTGGTGCTGCTGCGGCATGCGCTCGTGCCAAGCGAGCGCGCGTGGTTGCATGAACGTATCGCACAGCGGTTTCACGCGATGCTTGAGGCAGGCTTGGTAGAGGAGGTGCGTCGCCTGCGCAGCCGCGCAGACCTTCATGCCGAGGCGCCTTCGCTGCGCGCGGTCGGCTATCGACAACTCTGGCAGCATCTCGACGGCAAGATGGACCTCCTCGAGGCCACGCGAGCGGCCATCGTGGCAACGCGTCAACTGGCCAAGCGCCAATCGACCTGGATCACGGCCGATGCGGGCTGGCAGCGACTGAATCCACTTGATGGCCAAGCGCGTGAACACTGGGTGGACGCGGTGTGCTCTGTGTGTCAAAGCGCCAAATAGGGAACTTTTGTCGTGATAAATTGGTCGACGTGACGGGGGGAGATTTGCTTCAGGGCAACCCGAAGCGCTGGCGATAACGACAAGGCGATAACGACAAGGAGTTCAATCATGGCCAAGGGCCAGTCCCTGCAGGATCCGTTTCTGAACCAACTCCGCAAGGAGCGAGTTCCCGTGTCCATCTACTTGGTCAACGGCATCAAACTGCAGGGTCAAATCGATTCATTCGATCAATTCGTCGTGCTGCTCAAGAACACCGTCAACCAGATGGTCTACAAGCACGCCATTTCCACGGTGGTTCCCGCGCGCAACGTACGTCTACCGTCGGCCGAAGAGCCCGAGGGTGGAGTGGACCCGGCGCCCGCCGAGTGAGTCTGACTCCGCCTTGATGGTTCAACCCCGATTGACGGTCATGCGGACCGTTCCGACGAGTGTTTGAGCGACCACGTGGCGGCGAGCGCGCCGTCCTCGTGCGCATCGGCCTTGGCGGACCTGTCGAGTCCGAAGATCTCGAGGAGTTCGCGCAGCTAGCCGAGTCCGCCGGGGTCAGCGGGGCGGTCACCGTGACCGGGCGGCGCGATCGCCCGGATCCGCGTTTTTTTGTGGGCAGCGGCAAGGCGGAAGAGATCCGGCAAGCGGCGGTGGATTCCTGCGCCGAGGTCGTGCTCGTCGATCACGCGCTCTCGCCGAGTCAGGAACGCAACCTCGAAAAACTCATCGGGCTGCGCGTGCTTGATCGCAACGCGCTCATCCTCGATATCTTCGCGCAGCGCGCCCGCAGTCACGAGGGCAAGCTCGAGGTGGAGCTCGCCCAGCTGCGCCATCTCGCGAGCCGCCTCGTACGCGGCTGGACTCACCTTGAACGTCAGAAGGGCGGTATCGGCTTGCGCGGTCCCGGCGAAACGCAGCTCGAGACCGACCGACGACTGCTGGGCGAGCGCGTGCGCGTGCTCAGCCGCAGACTCGAAAAACTCCAGCAGCAGCGCGAAACCGGTCGACAGCGCCGGGTCGAAATCCCTATCCCGTCGGTGGCACTGGTCGGTTACACCAACGCTGGTAAATCGACGCTGTTTCGGGCGCTGACCGGCGCCGACGCCTACGTCGCCGACCAGCTGTTCGCGACCCTGGATCCGCTCGTGCGGCGTGTCGCCCTGCCGGGTGGATCGCCGATCGTGATCGCCGATACCGTGGGGTTCATTCGCGAGCTGCCGCACGAACTGGTGGCGGCCTTCCAGTCGACGCTCACCGAGGCCCGCGAGGCGACCTTGCTGCTGCACGTCATCGATGCCAGTGATCCGCGCCGCGACGAGCGTATCGATCAGGTCAACGCCGTGCTTGCGCAGGTGGGCGCCGGTGAGCTGCCGCAGATCCGGGTGTACAACAAGATCGACCGCCTTGAGATGGTCCCGCACCTCGAGCGCGATGCCGAGGGTACGGTCACCTCCGTATGGGTTTCCGCGGCGCGACGACAGGGGCTCGAGACGCTCATGGATGCCATCGCGGAACGGCTCTCGCGCTTTGCCAGACCGCGTCGGATCAATGTGGATGCAAGGCACGCCGGGGCGCTGCGCGCCCGGCTATTTGCGGCTGGCGTGGTCCAGCAGGAGCAATATCGCGACGACGGCGGGCTCGACCTGATCGCCAACATCCCGGAGGCGGAGGCGCGGGAACTTGCCCGTGCACCGGGCGTCGAAGTGGCCGAGCTTGTCGAACCGCAAACTTGTGCGGGCGAGGGGGGGTACATACAATCGCTCCTGTCCGCGCGCCCCTGATCACCTAACCGGCGCCAAAAAAAACCTATGGCATGGAACGAACCTGGCGGCAGCCAGAAAAACCCTTGGGGCAAACGCCCCGGCAAGCCCTCGGGCGATGACGCCTTCAAGAAGTTTCAGCGCAAGCTCGACAACATCTTGAAGGGCGCGGGTCCCGGCTCGGGCGGACCGCCCGAAGGCGAGGGGCCGGATCAGGCGCTCGGCGATGGCCGCTCGCAGCTCGCCATCATCGGCGGCATTGCGGTGCTGCTCTGGGCATATCAAAGTTTTTTCACCATTGACCAAGCCGAGCGCGGTGTCGTTCAGCGCTTTGGTCAGTTCGTGTCGGTGCGTGATCCAGGTCTCGGATTCCACCTCTGGCCGATCGAGTCGCTGACCAAGGTCAACACCCAGAAGGTCAGCAGCGTGAACTACACCGCCAAGGTACTCACGCAGGACATCAACCTCATCGACATGTCGCTCGCCGTGCAATATCAGCTGCGCGATCCGGTGCGTTATCTCTTTCAGGTGAGGGATCCCGAGCAGACGCTGCGCGATGTGGGCGAGATGGCGATTCGCGAAGTCGTCGGTCGCAGCACGCTCGACGAAATTCTCATCTCCAAGCGTGAACAGGCGACTACCCTGACCAAAGAATTGATCCAGCGCACGCTCGATCAATACGGCACCGGCATCATCATCACCAGCGTCAACCTCACCGATATTCAGGTGCCGACAGACGTGCGGCCCTCACAAGAAGACGCCAACAAGGCAATCGCCGACAAGGAACGCCTCGTCAAGGAGGCAGAGGCCTATTCGAGCGGGATCCTGCCGGTGGCCGAGGGTAGTGCATCCCGTCAGCTCGAGGAGGCCGAGGCGTATCGAGCGCAGGTCGTGGCGGTGGCCGAAGGTGAATCCGAGCGCTTCAAGCAGCTTGTGACGCAGTACGAGAAGGCGCCGCGAGTAACCCGCGAGCGCCTCTACATCGAGGCGGTCGAGAGCGTTCTTGGGCGCTCGCAAAAGGTGGTGGTGGATACCAAGGGCAACAACCAGATGATTTATCTGCCGCTCGACAAGATGATGGAGCGTCGCAACAACGGCGAGGCAGAGGTGTCGATTACCGCGCCTCGAGTCGGCGCCGCCGGCGAAGAAGCCATCCCTGATCCGCGTGCGCGGGTGGAGCGCTGACATGCCGCAGTCACTGCAAAAAATCGCCGCTATCATCGCGGCCTTGGGCTTGCTCATCAGCCTCTGCACCTTCACGGTTTCCGAAAACGAACTCGCGGTGCGCAGCCAGTTCCGCGAGATCATCGGCAGCGACTATGCGCCGGGGCTGCACTTCAAGCTGCCGATCGACACCGTGCGCAAGTTCGAGCGACGTATTGTTTCGCAGAGCTTCGAGGGTGAGACCTTCCTCACCAGCGAGAATCGCGGTCTGATCGTCGACTACTACGTCAAATGGCGCATCAAAGACGCCGCGCGGTATTCGCAGGCCTTCGGGGTCGATTCAGGTGCCGCGGGGCAGCGTCTCTCCGATATCGTCAAGGACGGCATCAAGAATGCCGTCGCCCAGCGGACGCTGCAGGAGATCGTCTCCGCGGAGCGTACGGCATTCACCGGCGACATGTTCGACCGTGCAAGCAAGAGCGTGCAGAGCCTCGGTCTCGAGCTCATCGATGCGCGCGTACAGAAGATTGGTCTGCCGCCCGATGTCGAATCGCGCGTTTACGCAAGCATGCAGCAGAGCTTCAGTCGTCTCGCGCGCCAGCTGCGTGGCGAAGGCGAGAAAGAGGCGCTGCGTATCCGCGCCGAAGCCGACCGCAAGCGCACTGAGATCATCTCAGCGGCCTCGCGCGATTCGCTCAAGATTCGTGGTGATGCGGATGCCAAGGCGGCGGCGACCTATGCCGCGGCCTACGGTCGCAACCCCGAGTTTTATTCGTTCTACCGCAGCATCCAGGCGTACAAGAACTCGCTCGGCAAGGAAGGCGACATTATGGTCGTCTCACCCGACAGCGACTTCTTCAAGTACATGCGCAATCCGAACGCCGGCACGCGCTGATCGCCGATGAGTTCCGGGCGTTTCGTCGTCGTCATCGGCACTCAATGGGGTGACGAGGGCAAGGGCAAGATTGTCGATCTGCTGACCGAGCAGGCCTCAGCGGTCGTCCGCTTTCAGGGCGGCCACAATGCCGGGCATACGCTGATCGTCGGGGGCGAGAAGACCGTTCTCTCGCTCATCCCCTCGGGCATTCTGCGTCCGCAAGTCACCTGTTTCATCGGCAACGGCGTGGTGCTCTCGCTCGAGGCGCTGCTGCGCGAATCCGACATGCTGCTCGCCCGCGGTGTGCCCGTATTCGACCGTCTGCGTATCGCGCCCAATTGTCCGCTCATCCTGCCCTCGCACGTCTCGCTCGATCGAGCGCGCGAACAGGCGAGAGGCGCCAATGCGATCGGCACGACCGGCCGCGGTATTGGACCGGCGTATGAAGACAAGGTGGCGCGTAGAGCGCTGCGTGTCGCGGATCTTTTCCAGCGCGAGCGCTTCGCCGCCAAACTCGGCGAGGTGCTCGACTTCCACAATTTCGTGCTGCAGCAGTATTTCCGGCAGCCGCCGGTCGATTTCCAAAAGACGCTCGATGAGCACCTTGCCATGGCCGAGCGCGTCAAGCCGCTGGTCACGGATGTCACGCACGAATTGCAGAAGTTGCGCGATCGCGGTGCGCAGGTGATGTTCGAGGGTGCGCAAGGCGCAATGCTCGATGTGGATCTGGGTACCTATCCCTTCGTCACCTCATCCAACACCACCGCCGGATTTGCCGGTACGGGCACGGGTCTCGGTCCACGGCATTTCGATTACGTGCTCGGTATCGTCAAGGCTTACACCACCCGAGTCGGCGCTGGGCCGTTCCCAACCGAACTCTTCGATGAAACCGGCGAGTACCTGCAGCGCGTCGGTCAAGAATTTGGTGCCGTCACCGGCCGGCGCCGCCGCTGTGGCTGGTTTGATGCCGTGGCGCTGCGACGCGCCGTCATTCATTCGAGCATTTCCGGGCTCTGCATGACCAAGCTCGATGTACTGGACGGGCTCGACTCGATTCGTCTCTGCACCGGATACCGTGCGGACGGTGTGGTTTCTTTGGAGCCCCCGCTCCTGGTCGACGCCTTTGCCGATGTCGAGCCGGTCTACGAAGAAATGCCAGGCTGGAAAGGCACCACATTTGGTGTGACGCGTGAAGCCGATTTGCCGGCCGCGGCGCGTGCGTATCTCGCGCGCATCGAAGAGTTGGTTGGCGTGTCGATCGATGTGATATCCACCGGTCCAGACCGCGAGCAGACCATCGTCCGTCGTCATCCTTTCGGCTGATCGTCAAGCGACGTCCAAACGCCCTCGGAGGCAGCGATGAAGGATTTTGATCTCGTTGTCTTCGGCGCCACGAGTTTCGTAGGGCGAATTCTTTGCCGTTACCTGCTGGATACTCGATTAGCCGACGCCCCGTCGCTGCGCTGGGCGATTGCGGCGCGCTCGGCGGCGCGACTCGAGGAGCTCAAAGGCGAGTTGGGCGAGGGCGCCGAGTCGCTGCCCACGCTGGTCGCCGACGCCGCGGACGAAGCGGCCTTGCGTGCACTCGTGGCGCGCACCCGCGTGGTCGTCTCGACCGTGGGGCCCTACGCGCTTTACGGCGAACCGCTAGTCAAAGTGTGTGCCGAGACGGGCACCGATTACTGCGATCTGACCGGCGAAGTACAGTGGATTCGCCGCATGATCGAACGCCACGAGGCGGCGGCCAAGGCGAGCGGGGCGAGAATCGTTCATTGCTGCGGTTTCGACTCCATCCCTTCGGATCTAGGCGTGTATTTTCTGCAGCACGAGGCGCGGCGGCGCTTCGGTCGTGCGGCGAGCCGCGTGAAGATGCGCGTGCGGGCGATGAAGGGCGGCGTTTCCGGTGGCACGGTGGCGAGCTTGCTGAATGTGGCGCGCGAGGTACGCGCGAATCCCACGCTGCGCAAGGAGCTCGCCAACCCCTATTCACTGGGCGTCAACACCGCAGCCTTGGCCAACGTGCGCCAGCCGAATGTGTCGACCGCCAAGTACGACGTCGACTTCAAAGCCTGGATCGCACCTTTCGTGATGGCGGGTATCAACACGCGCATCGTGCATCGCAGTAATGCGCTCTCCGGTCACGCCTACACACGCGATTTTCGTTACGACGAGGCGGTGTCGGTCGGCAAAGGGCTCAAGGGGCGGCTTGCGGCCACGGGCACGGCGCTCGGTCTCGGCGCGTTCATGGTGGCGGCGGCAATCGGACCGTCCCGCGCCGTGCTTGAGCGTTTCGTGTTGCCGAAGCCGGGAGAGGGCCCGAGTCCCGAAGCGCAGCGCCGCGGATTCTTTGACCTGCGTTTCATGGGGCGTACCGATGACGGTCGGATGCTGCGCGTCAAGGTCACGGGCGATCGTGATCCGGGCTATGGCTCTACCGCGAAGATGCTGGGTGAGGCGGCGCGCTGCCTGGCCTTCGATACTCCGCAGAGCGAGCTTGCGGGCGGCTTCTGGACGCCGGCGACTGCCTTTGGCGAACGTCTGGTCGCGCGACTGCAGGCGCGCGCGGGTCTGGCTTTCGAGATCATCGATTGATTGAACCGCTGCGCGGTTTTCGGGTCTTCGCGTGACGTTGTTTTCTTTGGGAATGGAGGGCCCGCTCGCCATCGACATCGATGCGCGGGGTGCCTCGATTCGCTCGCTGCGATTGCGCACCCCGGCGGGCGTGCTGGAGTTGTGCCTCCGTTACTCCGAGATTGCCGTGCTCCAGCCCGACCCGTACTACGTTGGCGCCATGGTGGGTCGCTACGCAGGTCGAATCGCTCGGGGGCACCTTCAGCGCGACGAAAACTCATGCTTGCTCGCCAGGGCTCCGGGCGAACGTCATTGCCTGCACGGTGGTCCGGACGGGTTCAGTGCGCGACCATGGCAGGTCAAAGAATATACCCCGAAAATCGATGATTCCGCGTCGTGTCGTGGATCATCACGCCTGATCCTGGGCCTGCATTCACCCGATGGCGATCAGGGTTTTCCGGGCGCGCTCGACGTCGAGGTTCTCTTCGAGACCCTGAGCAGCGCCGGTTCGCCCGGCGTGGGATTCGCGTACGAGGTCCGCGCGAGTTGTGATGCGCCGACGGTGGTCAATCTCTCGAGCCATGCTTACTTCAATCTCGAGGGTTGGACTGCGGGAGCAACCGTGCTCGACCACGAGCTCGTGCTTCATGCCGCGACCTACACCCCCTGCGACGCGGAGAACATTCCGCTTGGCGTGATCGCGTCGGTCGCAGGAACGCCTTTCGATTATCGCGAGTGGCGTCGAGTCGGTGACGTGACGGGCGACGGCAGACCGCTGCCTCTCGGGCTCGACCAAAACATGATCATCGACGGGACGCCCGGAACGCTGCGCCCCGCCGCCGCGCTGCGCTCTCGTGCAAGCGGGGTGCAGATGTTCGTCGCCACCTCTCAACCTGCTCTTCAAGTGTATTCCGGCGGATATCTCGGATCGCCGTTCAACAAATTTGCCGGCATCTGCCTTGAGACCCAGAACTTTCCGGATGCTCCCAATCAGCCGGCTTTCCCGAATGCCTGGTTATTGCCGGGCGAGCAGTATCGGCACCGAACCGAGTTTCAGTTCACTTGCAGCAGCGGCACGGTTTCCTGAACCCAGTTGTCCGACGTACGCCGAGCGGGGCAGGGAATCGTCACGGCGTAATCACCGAGACGCTCGCGCAATCTGTGCACATCGATTCGCCAACCTTTGGCGTCCCATTTCCGTAACCACTCGCGGTAGTGCGCAATGGCGGTGTCACCCGGGACCAGCACTTCTTTGGTGTTGCTGTCGGGCGTACGTACGGGGTTGAGATTCTCGACGATGATCATGTCCTCGGCGACCACGCGGCGCGTCACTTCTTCCATACGCTTTTCGTGCTGATCTTCGAGCAGCCAGTTGCGCATGCTGACGAGATAAACGCGTGTGTTGTTCTCATCGACCGGGGCTTCGAACATGTATTGATGGAACGAGTTGGTCGCCGTGAGGTCGATGTAGGTCACGAGTTGATTCGGACCCTGATGCCACGAGCCCGCCGCGCCCACGCGCGGACCTTGACGAACCCCGGCCAGCGCCGTGTCCTCGCTCTTGCTGCCACCAAACTTGATGTAGTGCTTGCTGCCCCAGGGGATTTGCTCCATCGGCAGCGGCGTGCGTTGCTGTTCGGGCGATAGCGAAGGCTGCCCTTGCGCGGCGTGCACGAATTCATTGTGGATAGGGTCGAGTCCGTTTTCGATCGAGCGCTCGTAATAGGCTTTGACATCGAATACGAAGGTTTGCGCGCGCCACTGCGGCGTACCGAATTCGCTGATGTCATAAAGCGGTGGCCGTTCTTCTTCGGGCAAGTCGCCAAGAAAAGCAAAAACAATGCCGTATTTCTCTTGTACCGGATAAGCGTCGACCTTGGCGCGTGCCGGCAGCTTGGTGTCGTTGCCGAGCGAGGGAATCCGCGTGCAACGGCCGTCACCACCGAACTCCCAGCCGTGGTAGGGGCAGGCGACCGAGTTGCCTTTGACTTTGCCGAGACCGAGCGCACCACCGCGGTGCACGCAGGTGTCGGAGAGCACATGCGCTTTGCCCTCGGTGTCGCGGAATGCGACGAAAGGCAGGCAAAGCAGCTTTACGCGCAGGGGTTTTTCGGCCGTGACTTCGGACGCTAGCGCGACCGGGTACCAGAAATTGATGTACATGAAATATCCTCCCGTGAGCGATATGCCCGAGTCGAGCGCCCTGTGCAATCGGTATTTTGCGCAGCCGGTATCGCGTGTCGTGGCATCATCGACTCATATGCCCGCCAGCACGTCGTCACCGACCCCCGTACGCTCGATTGTTTCGGTACTGCTTTGTTTCTTGGCTGCCGTCCTCGAGGGGTTCGACATTCAGGCGCTGGGCGTCGCCGCGCCACGCATGGCGCCCGAGCTTGCTCTTGGTGCTGCGCAAATGGGCTGGTTATTCGCGATCGGCAGCATCGGCATACTTTTCGGGGCCAGCATCGGCGGCCGCGTTGCTGATCGCTATGGGCGCAAGCCTGCTTTCCTTGGCGCAGTCGCCGTATTCGGTGCGTTTACGCTGTTGATGAGCGTGCTTTCGAGCTTCGAGGGGTTGTTCGTCGCGCGCCTGATCGCCGGGCTCGGGTTCGGCGCGGCGTTACCCAACATGATGGCGCTTGCCACCGAGATCAGTCCGCCGACGCGGCGCGCCATGACTACAGCGGCGATGTTCTGCGGTCTGCCCGTGGGTGGTGCGCTCTGTGCCTCGGTGACGCAGTGGTTGCCGGTCGGTTTTGATTGGCGAGTTCTTTTCCAGATCGGCGGCATCCTGCCGTTGCTGCTGGTGCCGGCGATCGCGATCTGGATGATCGAGACGTATCGGCCGAGTTCTCCGGAGAGGCCATCATCAAAGAAATCGATCAGTACGTCCACTCTCATGCAGGCTCTCTTCGGCGAGGGACGGGCAGTACCCACACTTTTGATCTGGAGCATCCTCGCGCCAACCATGCTGGTGCTTTATTTGATCCTCAATTGGTTGCCGACGCTCGTCGCCTCCAAAGGTCTGGCCGTGTCGATCGCGCCGCTGGCTTCGATGTGGTTCAACCTCGGCGGGGTCGTGGGCGCATTGCTGCTTGCGCCATTCGTGGACCGATATGGCTTCAGAGTCCCGATCACGCTCGGCTTTGCGGGTTTGGTGCTGGCGCTGGTCGGTCTCTCGGTCGCCGCGACCGAGACGCATATCCTCGCGCTGAGCGCGATCAGCGGCCTGTTGCTGATGGGCTCGAATTACTCGCTCTACGCGGTGGCCGCGGCGTGTTATCCGACCGAAAGTCGTGGCACGGGCTCGGGCGCAGCGGTGGCGGTGGGTCGTGTCGGCTCGGTGGTCGGGCCCTTGTTCGCCGGCGCGCTGTTGGCGCGTGGGGTATCGGCAGAGACGGTCATCCTGTGGCTCGCACCCGCGGCGGCGTTGGCTGCGTTCGCTACCTGGGCGTTAGGGCGTTCGCGAGGGGTTGCGCTAGTCGACCCGTAGCGGACGGATTGATTGCTCAGCGCGCAACATTACAAGAGTTATCAGTTATCGAATGCGCCGCCGTGACAAACGTAGACTGGGCGATGAGCTTGTTTCCTGACGTCATTCTCACCCGCGGCAAGATAGTCACGGTCGACGTACGGTTCTCGATCGGCGAGGCCCTCGCAATTCGGGGCGAGACCATTGCGGCGGTCGGATCGGCAGCCGATATCGAGGCGCTTGCCGGGCCGCAGACCCGCGTCGTGGATCTGCATGGCCGCACCGTGATGCCAGGTATTCACGATGTTCATTACCAAATGTTCGATCGAGCCTGCGCACAGTATTTTGGCGCGCACATCGACTTGCCCGAGACCATTGGGGACGTACTGGACGCATTGCGTGATGCGGTACGGCGAATTCCGAAGGGGGAGTGGATCCTCACTAACTCGGGTTGGTACCCGCACATGCTCCGCGAGCAACGTGCGCCGACTCTCGCCGAACTTGATGCGGTCGCTCCCCATCACAAACTCGTTGTCTGGGGCGAGTCGCACTATTTGAATTCGAACGCATTAGCCGCGAGCGGCATCACGCGTAACACGCCGCAGCCGATCAACGGCTGGATTGGCAAGGATGAGCAAGGCGCATTGACCGGTGCGCTATACGGATCCGCTCTCAAGCTGATCAATCCTGAATACAACATGCGTTCCGATGCGGAGCGCATGGAGGCGCTCGAATGGGCTCTTACTCGGATGCTCAGCATGGGCGTTACCAGCCTACGCGACCCGAAGCGCACGCCCCATCAGATCCGCCTTTACCAACGACTGAACCACCAAGGTCGATTGCCACTGCGCGTCTGTACGCAGGTCTACATCGAGTCGCATCATGCCCCGCAGCAGGTGCTCGCTGATCTCGATCGCTACCAACTGGCCACGCCTCTGGGTGACCACTGGTTCAGGATTGATCGGTCGGGATACTTCTACGTCGATGGTGGTTATCACCGGATGAAGATCGATCGCCCGTATGTGCGCACGATGCCCGGTGTTCCCGATGACGGTGTGCCGCATTTCGAAGCCGAGCAGTCGCATGAGACGCTGCAACAGATCGTTGTCGGCATGGCACGGCGAGGCTTCACGGGCAGCATCATGGCAGCTGGCAATGTTGCGCTCGATATCGTGATCGATGTTCTGGAGAAGGCGCATGCCGAGGCCGGGATTGCCGATCGCCGTTGGGTGATTGCGCACGCGATTTATCCGTCCCGCGAGCAGCTCGCGCGGATAACCGTTTGGCTGGGTTTTTTTACGGTTCATACCGGGCCGGCGATGAAGTTTTTGTCTGACGGCCGCAATGCCCACCTTATCCAATGCCCGCTAAATTGGTGGGTCGATAGACTTGCGCGACATTTCACCGTTGAGTACTTCACGAACCTGACCGACGACGGTCGAGAATGTCTAGTACTTGTCAGTCGGTAGATATTGAGCAAATTGGACAGCCGAGTTTCCAAAAACGGGATGCTAGCTTGACGTCGCAGAAGGCTGCAAAGCGGTTACCGGTGTTTGTTCTAACGATATAAAACTTATCAAGTTCGACACGTGCACTCAGGCGTCAGCACATGGCTTACGTACCAGCGCTTGCCCGGTTGGTAACGCCAGTATCATTACCCCAGTCCGATGCGCCCATTCGTCCCACGCCCGCTTCTGGTTGGCATGAGACGCCCATCCGTAGTCATCGATCAGCACTAACCCGCCGTTGGTCATTTTCGGCCATATCACGTCAATCGCTCCCATCTCTGCTTCAGCGACGTTTAGGTCAATCGATGCATAAGCTATACGGGCTGAGTCGTTCAGAGCACTCAGGCTCTCGGGAACGCGGCCGCGGATTAGCACAGCGTTTGGCCACTGTGAAAACTTAAGCTGCGCCTCGCTGAAGCGAGAGTCGCCGTTCTGATATTTTCGGTTCATTTCGAGAATCCCAAGATGCTTTTCGGCAGCGGAAACCTGTTGTGTTGGAATCCCGGACCACGTGTCAAACAGGTAGAACCGCCGCCGCGAATGCCGGGCGAACTCCAGCCATGTCATTACGGCACCTGAAAGAATCCCGGTGTGAACCCCGCATTCAACGAAATCGCCAGGGAGTCCGATCGCTTGGGTAGCGCACCACAAGGCAATGTGCACGCGCCATTCGATTCGTGTGTTGGGGTCGGCATTGTTGATTCCGACGTTGTAGGCCTCGCGAAAGCTTGGGTCGGACATGAAATCGGCGTTATGTTTTGTCGCCAATCCATCTTGGTTGTAAGTCAGAGGGCCCTGCACCAGTGTTCGACCATCAGGCAGTGGAAATCTCAGGTCAAAGTGGACTGTATTGAGCGACGTGGGCTTCATTGGCGGCCTCCATTAGGCTCGGAGGCTGGGCTGCAGAAACTTTCTTCGAGTAGGCGCTCGACGATGTCGCTCATATTATTTTCAGCGAAATCGGCGCGAGCTTTTTCACCGCGCACCCGCCAACGGTCGTTTGCAATAAAATGACGAACCTGATCCACAAGCGCATTTTGATCGACTATCTCCGAGTACTTCAGGTAGCCGGCGGGGTCATTTTCTTTCTCCGAAAGGATGCAGCAGCCGTTATCGGCTAGATAGCAGATCCGGAAGCAATTGACATGCGTGTATTTCTCGTCTTGGATGAGGTTCAGCTGCACGCGAGAGCGTGAGATTCTGTCATTACGCAGGAAATAGGGGCAGCTGCTGTCGGCGTAGCCTATCAAACCGGCGGATAAGAGAAGTCGGAGCAGGCGCCTGCGCCGGTCGGAGAGACTGCCGAAAAAGTAAAAATCCAAATCTTTGTCCGTACGGTGCTCGATGTCGCGCATTTTTGGGTGCGCGCCCCAGCGTAGAAAGTGTGCGTTGACCCCGTAGCGTTTGTGTTCCCGCATATTGTCCATTATCACGTCCCAGGCGAAGCGGCCGTTCCGAATTGACGGCAAGTAAGCGCCCATAAAGTCAACCTTGTTGGGGTTGTAATTCAGCATGTCTTTATCGATAACTTCAGTATTTACATGAGCGTAGTTAAGCCCAGCAGCGCTAAGTTGAGAAAGCTTTGTCGAAGTTAAGAAATATGCTCCGATAATCAAGTTGAAACGGTTTGCGTCCAAGTTAGTTCCGGAGATCACTGTGTCGTGGCCCGCATCTTCGAGTGCGTATTTGAGTAACAGGACAAAGTCTCGTCGCAAGTGGAACAGATGTTCGGGCCCGAGATATGCAATGTTGAACTTCATGGTGCGCGCCTCTCGCCGATCTTGCGGGCTGGCACGCCACCGTAGATGGCGTAGGGCTCGACCTGTCCATGGACGACTGCGCCGGCCGCGATGACCGCGCCGGTGCCGATGTGCGCTCCGTCGAGCAGGGTGCAGTTCGCGCCGATCCACACGTCGTCCTCGATGACCACGCCGCCGCGCGAGGGCATGAACCCCTGGTGGCGGATCGGCATGTCGGTGCGTTCGTACGCGTGGTTGGAGGGCGCGATGACGCAACCGGGTGCGATCAGGACGTAGTTGCCGAACCTGACGCCGGTGCCGGAATAGATGGTCGTATGCGCGTTGATGTAGCAGTGCTCGCCGATTTCAACATCGCCCGTGCCGCCGACTGCCCTGATTACCACGAAATCGTAGACGAACGAATGCGCGCCGATCCGAATCTTCGTTCCGCGGGTTGACGGGTGGATGCGCGCGTCGGGGCTGACGGTCGCCGTGGGATGTATCCACAGCCGCCGTTCTTCCTCCGGAGGTGGGGCGTTCGGTCGCATGTCGGCGTTGAAACCGGTCATAGGCTTCTCACTTCACCCGGCGCAGGTAGCCGTCAAACGCCTCGGTGATCATCAACTTTCCTTTGAGTTCCTGGTCGATATCGAAGTCGTCGTTTCGCTTCATGAAATCGCGCAGCGCGGTCATCGGGTTGTTGCCGACGTCCCAGGGACGGTTGTGCGCGTAGTAACCCTTCGGGAAGTACTCGATGAAGGTGTCCGGCAACACCAGGTAGGAGCCAACGGTAACCATCGGTGCGTAGATCTCCAGCTCCCGCGCGACGTGGTCATGGGTGTGCAGGGAATCGAGGACGACCATCACGTTTTTGTACGGCGCGGCCAGCTTTGTGACCTGGGCGACGATGTCCGGGGCGACGGATGATCCTTCGACCAGGTCGATGCGCTTGTACAGCGGATGGGCTTCGATTTCCTTGCGGTTGTGGGCGCGGATGTCGATGTCGATGCCGATGACGCGGCGATCGCCGCCGAGCAGTTCCAGCATGGAGGCCGAGAGGATCAGGCTGCCGCCGTGGGCGACGCCGGTCTCGATGATCAGGTCGGGTTTGACCCGCCAGATGATCTCCTGGGTGGCGACGATGTCATTCGGATACTTGATGATCGGCCGTCCCAGCCAAGTGTAATTGTAGGAGTACTTGTACTTATCGGAGGCCAGCATCCAGTCGAGGGACTTCTGTTTCAGGTCCTCGTCCTGCGCCATCTTCCGGATGTCTTCGCGGCGCTCGTGGAAAAATTCGTCGACGGGATTCATGCGAGCCTCTCGAGGTATTTATAGGTTTGGTCGATGCAGGTGTTCATGATGGTATGGGCTGCGGCCGGGTCGATGCGGGCCGCCGGGTTGTGCGCGAACAGGCGGCTGTCGATCGCCAGCCGGGGTGGCGTGTCACGGCTTGCTCCCGCCGGCGGCTCGAACCGCAGGTCGCAGTCGCGGCCGGTGAGTGCGCGGAAGCGTTCCGCCGCCAAGCGCGCGACATCGCCGACGCCGAGCGCCGCGCCGGAACAGACGTTGACCGGGCTGCCGGCATACGTGTCGAAATCCGTCGCGATGTCCACGAGGCGCCGGGCCACGTTGGCCACCGGCAGGAAATCCCGCTGCTGCAACCCGATGGAGCGCACAATGATCCGCTGCTCCTGCAGAGCAGACCGGCAGAAGCATCCCGGTACCAGCGTCCACCGGTCCATGCGGCCGGTGCGCGGCATGCCGGCGATGTTCGCCGGTCGCGCGTTGACCCAGGCGAGCCCGTGCGTGCGGCCGTACTGCTCCACCCACTGTTCGGCGAACAGGTGGGTGAGGGCGTAGTCGTTCACCGGCCGGCAGGGCGTGGCTTCGTCGACGGCGCCGTCGTCGCGCCCGTAGACCTGGAAGGTGGAGACGTACAGTAGGCGCGGCCGGCGTTGGCGGCTGGTGAATTCCGCGACGTGGCGCGTGGTGAGTGCGGTCAGCAGCAGGGCGCTGGACGGGTCGCGCGAGGCAACATCGTTCGCGCCGGCGGCGTGGATGACGAGGTCGAAGTCGTCTGCCGGGAGCGCCAGCGGCTCGCGCAGGTCATGCATCAACTCGCGTACGTCATCACGGCCGGCGATTGCGCCCGAGAGAGCGGCCGGGGTGCGGGTGACGGCGGTGATCTCGTGCCTGGCCGCGAGCAACTCGAGCAGGATCTCGCTGCCGACGTAGCCGCCCGCGCCGGTCAGCAGCACCTTCATTGGAGTTCGCCCCGCGTGAAGTCCGGCCAGTGGGCGTCCTTCGGCGACAGCAGCGGCTCCTGCACCGGCCAGTCGATGGCGAAGCGCGGATCGTTCCAGCGGATGCCGCCCTCGGCACCGGGCGTGTAGGGATGCGTCACGTGGTAGAGCACGGCCGCGTCCTCGGTCAGCGTCAGGTAGCCGTGGGCGAAGCCCTTGGGCACCAGCAGCGCGAGGGCATTGTCGGCGGACAGTTCGACCATGAAATGCCGGCCGAAGGTCGGCGACGATTCCCGAATGTCGATGCCCACGTCGAGGATCGCACCGTGCACGCAACGCACGAGCTTGTCCTCCTGGTGCGGCGTGCGCTGGAAGTGCATGCCGCGCAGGATGTGGCGCTGCCGGTTGGTCGACAGGTTGGTCTGCACGAATTGCGTCGGCAGGCCGCGGGCGGCAAACGTGTCGTTGCACTGCAGGCGCTGGAAACTGCCGCGCTCGTCGCAGAACACCGGCGTTTCGACCAGCACCAGGTCGTGCAGCGGGGTGGGCAGGATCCTCACGGTCTCGGTCCCATGCGCTCGTAGTCGGCAATCTGGCCGAGCGTCAGTTCGCGCGCGTCCTCGCCACCGACGTGGCGCGCGTACCAGGTGCCGGTCCATTCCAGGGTCTGCACAAGGTCGAGCCGCGGGCGCCAGCCCAGCCGTTGGAGGGCGAGGGACGTGTCGAGCGCGAGCCGCGACGCTTCGTGCGGCTGGGGCGCGTCGTTGATGCGGCGCCGCACCGGCAGCGTGTCGGCGAGCGCGTCGAGCACGGTCAGCACCGACGCTTCGCCGGCTGCGTCGGGCCCGAAGTTGAAGGCGCGTGCCGGTGCCGAGCGGTCGGCGGTGACGGCCTCGGCGAGGCGGAGGTAGCCGGCAAGGCAGTCGAGCACGTGCTGCCACGGGCGGGTGGCGTGCGGGTAGCGAAGTACGACCTCCGTGTCCGTCTGATAGGCTCGAACAATGTCAGGGATAAGGCGATCGCTCGCGAAATCGCCGCCGCCGACCACGTTGCCGCCGCGAGCGCTGGCCAGCCCGATGCCGGCGGCAGCGTAATACGAGCGGCGGAACGACTCGACGGCGATCTCCGCCGCTGCCTTGGACGCCGAGTAGGGGTCGTTGCCACCGAGCTCGTCGCTCTCGCGGTAGCCCCAGTCCCATTCCCGGTTGCGGTAGCACTTGTCGGTGGCCACGACCACGACCGATTCGAGGCCGGGCACGTGTCGCGCCGCCTCCAGCAGGTTGCAGGTGCCGATGACGTTGGTGGAAAAGGTTTCCAGCGGGTCCGCGTAACTGCGGCGCACCAGCGGTTGCGCGGCGAGGTGGAAGACGGTCTGCGGCGCGAACGCCCGCAGCGCGCTCGCCAGCGCGGTCGCGTCGCGGATGTCGGCAAGGGTGGTGGTGCAGGCGTCCTGCACGCGCGCGGCATTGAACAGGTCGTCGTCCTCCGTGGCCGGCAGTGCGTAGCCGGCGAGCACGGCGCCGCGGCGCGCCAGCCACAGCGCCAGCCACGAACCCTTGAACCCGGTGCTGCCGGTGATGAAGACGCGGCGACCGCGCCAGAACGCGTCGGCGCTCACCAGGTTTTCCACGGCGCCTTGCCGCTGCTCCACAGTTGCTCCAACAGGTTTTTCTCGCGCAGGGTGTCCATCGCCTGCCAGAAGCCCTTGTGGAAGTGTGCGGTCAGGTCGTTCTCGGCGGCTAAGCGTTTCAGCGGCTCCTGTTCCCAGATTGTGCTGTCGTCCTCGATATAGTCGAACACCTTCGGTGATAAAAGAAAAAAACCACCGTTAATCCAGCCGGTCTCGCCGGGGGGCTTTTCCTCGAAGCGCGAAACCGCATCACCGTTAAGCCGCAGCGCGCCGTAGCGTCCGGGCGGAAGAACGGCAGTTATTGTGGCTTTGCGTCCGCCGGCCCGGTGAGTGGCCTCGAGCGCTGCAAGATCAATATCCGCAAGCCCATCGCCATAGGTGAAAAAGAAATCCTCGTTATCGAGGTACGTGCGTACGCGCCGCAGGCGGCCGCCGGTCATTGAGTGCTCTCCAGTGTCAACTAGCGTAATCCGCCACGGTTCTGCGCTAGCGTTTAGAATTTCGCGACGATTCGTACGCATGTCGAAGGTGACGTCCGACATGTGCAGGAAGTAGTTCGCGAAGTACTCCTTGATCATGTAGCCCTTGTGCCCTAGGCAGATGACGAAGTCGTTCACGCCCTGAGACGAATAGACTTTCATGATGTGCCACAGCATCGGCCGTCCACCGATTTCCACCATTGGTTTCGGGCGAAGACTTGTTTCCTCGCTGAGACGCGTGCCTAAACCGCCAGCGAGGATGACGCACTTCACTGCTCAACCTCTTATTCGACTGGCCTTGGGGTAGCGACTACGCGCGCAATTTTCTGCGTCCCGCCGTTGGTTCAAGTCAGTGAATAGGGGTAGCGGATTCATGTTTGTCCTCGGAATGTCGACGGTTCTTCTATCTCAGCAATAAACATGCCACTGGCGCGCGCTGATACGTAGAGATGGTCTGAAATGCCGTTAAATCATGACTTTACAGACCGCGCCGGTCGAGCAACCTCGAACTACACGCCGCAAGTGTCGGTAAGCCGATACCATTTGCTACGGCTCGATTCGAGCGGGTGTCGCGGCCTTCCATCCCTTGGGAACGGCGAGTGTTTGGCCGCCTCAAATCGCCCCCGTGACCTGACCCGGTATTTTTGGTCCATGTTTAATGTTCATAAAAGGGACAGGAGACGTGGACGATGGGCAAGCAGAGATACACGACCGAGGAGATCATCTATAAGCTTCGTGAGACCGAAGTTCTGATCGGAGAGAGGCGTAGGCTCCCGCAGGGATTAGTAACCGATGAGATGAGCTGCGGACAACGCATTGTCGTTTAAACGACAAACGCCCAATGCGAAAACATCAGAGAGCTGCGTCAAAACCGAGTCCTTACTCCCGCCCAATTTTCTTTGATCGTCGACTACGCTCGATGTGCGAAAGTGTTTTTGGTCTGGAAAAGACCTGTCAAAATCATAATATTTACTTACACACTTCCTTACACACCGCTTAGTGACACGTGTAAGTCATTGATGGCCAACAGGGATCACGAACTGCAGTCTTCTCATAATCCATTGGTCCGTAGGTGTGAATCCACGCGGGCCCAGTCTTTCACCGAAGACAGATTCGCAGCGTCTCCGAACCTCGCGCGGGAA
>Ga0194118_10000838_pt1 | contig 48438 bp, 43 predicted proteins | sample TA2MahsurfametaG_2_FD_148662 | JGI IMG/M metagenome (GOLD analysis project Ga0194118, IMG submission 148662) | Freshwater microbial communities from Lake Tanganyika, Tanzania - TA2015013 Mahale N5 surface | ecosystem: Environmental > Aquatic > Freshwater > Lake | place: Tanzania: Lake...
GAGCATCCATTCGCCTTGCATCGTTTTTTGTAAAACTCCTGCCGTATTGTACAATTGATAAACAGCTTTTTTGGAACCGTCATCATATAAAGACATTGAGTAAGTACCTGCGTAAGTGGTGTAACAAAATTTCTTAACTTGCCCGAAACTAAGGTTGACAAGCAACATAAAAATGGCACTGAATAGTAAATTCTTCATCTTTTTTTCTCTAATATACAAATTATGCGTTTTTTAATACTGATTTTCAGCATTTTAATCCTTACTTCCTGCCACAAAAACGTTCCAAACTACAAAACCCTTAAGGAACTCGCCAAAACTGCCGGCATGATTTCAGAATGTCAATTAAACGGCGAAACAGTCTACGATGTGAGCCTGAATGCCTACGACGCCGGCTCGACAATTTACAACACGGATGGCGAAGTGCTGGGCACCTGCAACTATGCCTGGGGCACACCTGACCCAATTTGCACACAACTCAGCGGCTGCAAAACCATCTATTGCGTCGAAAACAACATCTGGGGCGAACCAGTGTTAGATGTGTATGGGTTGAAGTAACTGCTTTTAATGGATAATTCAATAGCTTTTTGATTATCAATTCATTTTTTTTGTAATATTACGTTATCAACCCTAAAACTATAAAATATGAAATCAACTAAATTATTATTAACTGTACTCATCATTTCGAGTGCCATTTTGAGTTCTTGCTCTATTCAAAGAAGATATCACAGAGATGGTTTAAATATATCATGGAACCACTCTTCATGGAAAAAAGATAAAAATACTGAACCAATCGATCAAGATAAAGAATCGACTACATTAACCCAAAGTGCTGTCATCTCCAACAGAGATTTACAGACTGAGCCAAGTACCTTTTTAACTTCAGACGATAACGCTAGTATAGAATATACAGCAAATTATACCGCCTCGAATGATCAAGTCATCGAAAATACTGTTGAAATCGAGTCTACTCCAATTTCTATTCCACAAACAACAGAGAAAAGACAGGCGGATAAATCTCCGAGAGAAAAAACGATGAAACAACAATTTTCTACCCTCAAGAAAGATGTAAAATCAAAGAATTATCCTGATGAAGATGACTTCATTCTTTATGTCGTTCTGGCTTTCTTTATCCCGCCTTTAGCAGTATTCTTGTACGAAGGGTCCGAGTGGACAAGTCGTTGTACAGCCAACCTAATACTCACTCTTTTGTGTGGCTTGCCAGGTTTAATTCATGCCTTAGTAATTATCCTTGGAAGAAGATAAACGATTTACCTATATGAAAAAGGCGCTGCTTATTTTATTAATAGCAGCGCCTTTGTTTTTAATGCTCTTACCATCTAACTATTTTGACACAGGAGAATCGTTATGCCTTTCGGTAAGAGTTTTTCACACCGAATGCTTTGGCTGTGGTATTACGCGCGGAATTATGCATTTACTTCATTTTGAGTTTTCCATAGCATGGACATACAATAAACTTTCATTTGTAATATTTCCGGTTCTCTTCATTTTTTGGCTATACTTAATTGGTAAATTGCTGAACAGGAAAATATTTCGTTTTTTTGATGACATCATTTAGTATAACAAAAAAAGCCCCTTATTGTAAGGGGCTCTAAATGAAATCCTAATGAGTTATATCAATTAAATTTGATTACTTTATAGTGACCAACTCCCTCGATTAATACAGCATCACCATTCGTGCTATTCGCTTTAAGAACAGCTGTTTTATAAAACTTTTTATACATAACTGAATTGTAGGAACGTAGAATTGGAATAACAATCAGTGGCCCATAAGTATTGACAGAAAGAACAGTAAATGGCTTATCAATAGCTGATTCTGACTCATAAATCGTAATTCGCTCTTTAATGTTTTTCGAGATTAAAGCGTTGTCATACTTCTTGTGTAATTTTTGCGTAGTCAAAGAAACTTGACAAGAGCTTAACGCAAAAAAAGACACAACTGCCAAACTAAAAAATATTTTTTTCATAATAGTAGTTTATCCCATTTGACTCTAAATGGATTGTTAAAAAAAACAAAAGATGTGAGTCTAATCATTCACAAAATATCTGAAAAAAAATCTTTCATCAGTTCTCTGGAATGATACATCTCAAGTTAAATATAAGTCATTTTTCCGCATGATTTGCCAAATATGTTATTAAAATGGCAAAACAGTCTACGAAATTTGCGCACAACTCAGCGGCTGCAAAACCATCTATTGCGTCGAAAACAACATCTGGGGCGAACCCGCAGTGGATGTGTATGGGTTGAAGTGAGGTATGGAAGCAATATCCAAGCAACCGCCAACTTCCTTACAAGAGGCATTAGCTCAAGTGGCATTTCTAAAAAGCACAAGTTCTTCAAATGGGAGGAAGAAGAACTAAACTAATCATAAATGAAAACTGAACCAAGGCAAAACTGGGAAGCTTCCTTCCAAGAAATGCACGCCAATGTCGATGACCAACTTATCATTGCTGATGTTTTTGAAGATGAGGAATTCGAAGAATATGACGCTCAAATTACATCAGAAGACAAGTAGTGTTAAGGAGATGTTGGTGAAGTAAAAAACCCTAGGGAATAGTGGTGGTGAACCATACCTTACAATGTCCCCTGAATTGTCTTTTCAATAAGTTTTGTCTCTTGTTTGCGAATGTCCAGTAATTTGGCGTAATGAGAGAAATTTGTGAGAATATCTTTGACCTCAGCAATGATTTGTTTAGGATTGGAAATATTGAAATGATTGGCTAGTTGCAATAAATCTGTGGAAGATGGGTTTTGGTAGGTGCCAGCAAAAGAGAGTTGGTGGCAGTTGTTCGGAGCGGGTGAAAACGTGAGGTCAATGCTTTCAATGATAGTTTAAAAGCTGTGAACGGAGATTTAAACGCGATTAATGGTAATTTGAAACTAAAAATTCAATCCGATTTACTATCATTTCTTGCGGTCTAAATTAAATCCAAGAGTTGTGTAAACCATTCGGCCAATCATCGGTCCACCAAATATTTCCCTGCGTTTTTGATTGAGCACGTTCGAACTCCCAACACGAATAAACAAATCTGATTTATTGACAGAAAAGGGATAATTAAATTGAACATCCCAAACGGTATACGCCGGAACCTGTCCCGTGCCAAAAGTACTTTGCCATTCAAATCCATGTACGTATTGGAATTTGGTGCTGAAGCCAAGATTTTTAAAGACTTGTTTGCCGGTGACGCCAATATTCGCTTTGTGCGGAGAGGTATTGAAGCCTGGGATCAAGTCATCTTCCAGACTCTCTGTTAATAGTTTTGCATAAGTGTAATTAAGTTGCATTTGATATTTGTTCGAAATACTGTAACTGATCCCAATACCGCCTCCTATGGAATTGACTGTTTTTTCGCTATTTACGGGAACCTGATAAACATCATAAAGCTTAGTTAATACCGCGTCAACACCGCTTTCATCTCCGGCAACGGCTCCACCACTTGGTGCAACTACACGAACATCAGCAATGAAATTCGTATATTGATTAAAGTATGCGTCGGCATCAATGAAGAATTGGTTCTTAATAACGCCCCGGTATCCAATTTCCAAAGTTTTTACTTGCTCTGGTTTGAGGGTTTGATAATTTTTAGCTTCCAGAATATTAGGATTAACCGCGTTTAAATCCCCGTTCACAGCGTTTAAACTATCGTTGAAAGCATTGACCGAATTGAGGGTGTAGACATTATTTATGCCGTTTAAATTGCCGATTAGGGTTATTGGACCTAAATCTAAATTAATGAATTGGTTTTGAAGGGTTGGGGTTCGAAAAGCGGATTGAGCACCTATGCGTATGTTGTGATTCTTTAAGTTCCAAGAAGCGCATAGTCTTGGAGAAAATTGAGGATCAAAATTTTGGTTTTTATCCATTCTCAAAGATCCAATGATGCGCAGTTTATCGTCAAAAAACCATTTACTCGCTTGAATAAAGCCACCTACCTCCCAAAGGCTTAGGCGATTGTATACACCATTTGGGTTCGCTGAACCATCGGCTAAAGTGTCGTTGGGGTTTAATAAGGTATCGCTGAATATAGTGCCGAAAGAGTTGGGACTGTAATAACGGCCGCTTGCGCCAACCAATAAATCGAAAATTTTGATTTGGCTAAAACTATATTGTCCATCTATGTGATAAAGCGATGACTTATCCGTAAACTTCGAGCCATTTGTTAAATCTGCACTTTGAATAATGGCCGTTTGTAAGCTGTCGAAGGCCGCAGTTCCGGGCGCATACCAGGTGCTGTTTGCCGAATCTAAAGCCATAGCCATGGCTTGTTGAACATCGCTCAACGAAGCATCATCGCCGTATTCGTTGGTTAAATCTGATAAGTTTTGGAAAAAGGAGCTCAGGTATGCAGGTACCCAATTATCGCCGATGGACGCTTTAGAGATATTGATGCCGGTAAATACTGCATCATAGGAATTTCCCGCATTTTCCAAGGTAGTGTACGCCTTTACCAGATGATTTTTTCCAGACCATTCCAATTTATGTTGTTGAAATTGAATATCGTTGATGGAGTAACGGTTAGCCCCTTGATAAATGGCGCTACCCATTCCAAATTTGCCATTGTACGATAATTGACTGTTCTCATTCAGTTTATAACATAGAGCAACCCCTGATTTAAAGCTCTCCACGTTATTTTCAGCTAAATCTTGTTCCAAATAGCCCGGAGCGCTGATGGTTTTTGTGTTCAAGCCTACTTGCCCAACCACAGGATTAAATTCAATGTAATTGTTCAATGCAACCCATTGGTCATGGTCCTCCGGACTTAAAGTTGGGTCATATTGCAACTGAGATACAATGCTGCTCAGATTTACATTAGCACTTATATCACCGTAGGTATTGGCCGTTGCGTCATCTGCCAACCAATCCTTCATTTGCATGTAGCTGGCGGTTAGTTTGAGCCCTAAACGTTGTTTTTCACCAAATGCTTGGGCGAATCTGAAATTTCCTTCTATAAGATTTCGACTCCCTGTTTTTAATTCAGCCGACACTCCTTGGTATTGAAACGGGTCTTTAGAGATCATATTTACCACTCCTTGAAAGGCATTTGGCCCGTACAACGCAGAGGCAGGGCCCGTAATTACCTCAATACTTTGCAGATCCAGTGGATTTGCTCCTACTAAGTTTCCTACGGGAAAATTCAATCCGGGAGCTTGATTGTCCATTCCATCAACAAATTGAACGATACGTACCGGAGCGGTTGAATTGAAGCCTCGCATGTTCACGGCTTGAAAACCCGCGCTAGATGTTGCTATATCCACGCCACGCAAGTTTTTAAGGGATTCGTAGAAATTACCGCTGGCTGCAGCAGCAATGTCCTTGGCCGAAACCCGCTGTATTGAAACGGGGGATTGAAAAATTTTCTCTGAGACACGGGTTCCGGAAACAACTACATCGTTGAAGGTCTTGACGGTCGGCGAAAGGTTGACGATCAATTCGCTAGACGACTTAGTGACCTCTAGGGTAAGGTCATCGTATGCCAAGAGCTTAAAAGAAAGGGAGTAAGAGGCTTGTTGGGTAAAGTCCAGGTTCATGGTGAATTTTCCCAATTCGTTGCTCACAACTCCTTGCTTTGAGCCGAGTTCTACGATTTTCACCAATTGAAGTGGAGTTTTAGATTCTCCATCAAGCACAGTTCCTTGGATTGTTAACATTTGTCCGTAGGTCAATACGACGCTCATGAACGCCAATAAGGTCGAAAATTTTTGGTACATAGAAGTTAGTTAGGTAGTCAAAAATAGTTTTTTTTCCGAAATGCATAAAAATATCCAATTTTAAACCAAAAAATGTATTTTTGAATACCTAATACTATACTGCGATGTACCGTGTTTTAACCCTAATGCTTATTGGAATTGGTCTGAACGTTTCAGCCCAAGGCGTAGTCCCAAACGGACAATTGGACAATCTTGAAGAGATGTCCACGAAATATACATTTCCCATTACCATGCCCGATGGCATTCAGCTCATGACGGATTTCTACCTGCCAATTTTGAGGGATTCCTTGATGCTCAACGTTAATATCCCCTTGGTTGGTAATATTCCGATTCAGGTTCTTCCGAAAAATCAACAGTTGATCATATACGATTCGTTGAACGGCGCACCCAATCCGAATCCATTTAAATTGCCTTTGATTTTTTCGAGAACTCCTTACAATAAGGGCTCTTGGGATGGAGTAGCTACGCCAGTTAACATTCTTGGCTACGGCTATGCCGTTCAAGACATGCGGGGTAGGTACACTTCACAAGGCGTTTATTTGCCCTTATACAGCGACGGATGGAGCAAAGATCCTTATCACCCAACGTACGGACACGTTTTAGATGTTACGGCATTGTCGGATCCTCGAAACGGTAACAACCATGAAGACGGTTACAATTCGATTCAGGATCTTGTAGGTCGGACCTGGCAGTACGATTTAGATATGAACGGGATTCCCGAGACCACCGATTTAATTTCAACCGGTAGAATTGGTATGTTTGGCGCTTCGGCATTGGGCTACAACCAATATCAAGCTGCTGCAGCTCATCGCATTGACCCGAGTCAGCCAGGATTGAAATGCTTGACCCCAATTGTTGCAACACAAGAGTTTTTTAAAAGCACAGGATTTCAAAATGGGGTATTTCGTGACCAACTGGTCAACGGCTGGTTGAAGGGGCAAATTTTCACGGGTACGGATGATGATTTGAATGATATCGACAATGATATCGATAACAGCATGCACTCGGCAACCGACTACGGACTTTCGAATAAATTCGAAGCAGCCTCCAAGGCTATCAATCATTTTTCTTCCGTACGATATCTTGATGGCCCCGCTGGCTACTATCCAAACAGCATAGGGCGAAAGGACATGGATGCTTCTCGTGCAATGGTTAATGCTCAAGGTGAAGGGGATATAAATGGTACTTTTAGCCGATACGAGAACATGGAAGTCCCTGCTTTTCATCTGACCGGTTGGTGGGATATTTTCATTGATGGACAGATTGAAACCTGGAATTTATTACGTCAACATTTAGATCCAACCAAGAAAAACAAAGACCTGCAAATATTAGTGATTGGACCTTGGGCGCACCAGACCATTGGAAGCAGAACCACTGGGGATATTACGTATCCTGAGAACATTTCCGATATTTTAGGATTCAGCCTAGACGATTTTTCACAGGCCGATCTTCCCATCTCCAAAGCCATTAAATCCGAGGCTATTTCTTGGTATCGGTATAATTTGAATTACGACAGTACACAATTTATAGGTGAGCCGAAAGCGTTCATTAAGGCTTCTAACTATTGGTCGAGTGTAGGGTTATTTGAGGTACGAGTTCCTGCCGAGAATTATAAAATTCCGTTAAATACCTTGGTGGCATTTTTGAACGGTTCATCGGTCTTACCCAACTTTAAAATAGGTGTTAGGGATATTTTTACCATGCAAGAACAGGTGATCACTTTGGATATTCCCGCAATGGGAACGCCGTTGATTCCTGGATTAGACGACGGCCAGATCGAAGGGGTTCCCTACGTGGACTATTTGGAAAAACCCGACGTTCGGTTTTACGTGGTTGGTCCAGTGGAGGACGGTATCCCTGAAAATGCCAACGTAGGCAACTATTGGTATTCCGCTAATGAATTTCCGCTTACGCAAGGAATTCAATGGACCGATTTCTTCCTTCACCAAAATGGGACAATGAACCAAACTGCTCCAACCGTCAATGAAGGATTCAACATGTACTTGCACGACCCAAATGATCCTATTCGTACCATTGGTGGAGGAAATATGATTGTAAAAACGCCGGACGGTCAGCGCGATAGTCAAGGACAATTCGACCTTACGGAATGGGCAGAATATACCATGGACCGCCCAGGGGTTGTGAAGTATCAAACTCCCGCATTAAATGACACAATGAGCATTGTTGGGTTTCCCAAAGCAACCTTGTACGCGAAATCGAATCCTGCTGGGGTAGCTCAAGGACCAACCGATACGGATTTTTTCGTTCGTGTCTTGGATGTATATCCCGACGGAAGTGAATATTTCGTGGTAGAGGGATGCGTAAACGCAAGGGGTAGAAATTACGCGAGATCAATTGCGGAAGGCCAAGAAAACGACGAGGCGGTTTTTGATAATATCAATATTGGTGAGGTATATGAGTACCATTTCCAGATGTTGCCGATTGCTTATACCTTTGGTAAAGGCCACAGGATTAAAGTACTTATTTCCAGCTCAAACTACACGCGCTATCAAGTTAATCCAAATTTGCCCATTATGCCAGGAGAATTTTTCCGTCGTAAGCCGGGTGATGGTCAAACGTATGTTTATGACGATGTTGAAATGGCGCCAAGAGTGGCCATCAACCGCATCGCTTTTACTCCAGAATATCCTACACACATTGAATTGCCGGTGCTCAATCAGGCATTTGCTGGGTTGAACGATGAAGCCCTGCAAGGCGAATCCTCATCCATGCTCTTGTATCCTAACCCAGCAGATGATAAAATAACCCTAATGGTTGAAAATTCGAGCGAATACGAACTTCTTTTGACGGATTTAACAGGTAAGGTCATTTCAAAAGAGGTATTAACAGGGAATGAATTTACGGTTCATACTCAATCGTTGAATTCAGGTATTTATTTAGTGCAATTGAAGGATTGTTCCAACCAAAAAGAGTTCACAAAACGATTTGTGAAAAAATAAGACACCTATCAGGGTTTCTCAATTTCAGCGTTTAGCTCAATAGAAAGCTAATGGAGTGCATTAGGTTGAGCAAAAATCACCAAATCCATCGAATAAGCTTCGTTGTTTGGGATTGGTAGTTTTTGTATTCCATTGATAAACAATTTAATACAAAGAAAAACGCCCCATATTTCTACGAGGCGCTTCATGTGATCCCGACAGGATTCGAACCTGTGGCCTACTGCTTAGAAGGCAGTTGCTCTATCCAGCTGAGCTACGGGACCATCGGTTGTAAAAAAGAATTTACAAGGTCTATAATCAAAAAAGGGGGATGATTGCTCATCCCCCTTGTCGGGGCGGCAGGATTCGAACCTGCGACCTCCTGGTCCCAAACCAGGCGCGATGACCGGACTACGCTACGCCCCGAATAAAGTTCGATCCGTCTAAATTTGTGGCGGTGGGAGCGGGATTCGAACCCGCGGTACAGTTACCCGTACGACAGTTTAGCAAACTGTTGGTTTCAGCCTCTCACCCATCCCACCATGTGTTCAATGAACGGATGGCAAAAGTACAAAAACATTCCGTTTTTTAAAGCTTTTTTTAGATTTTTTTATCCTTCGTAAGTAAATTCACCGTGTGCACATTGAATAGTCACTCTTTTGTGGTCTGCGGCTTCAACCCTTCCTACTACTTGTGCTGCAATACCGAACTGCTCAGAAATACGAATAATTTCTGGCGCAAGTTCCTCGCTTACATAGACTTCCATGCGGTGACCCATATTAAAAACCTTGTACATTTCTTGCCATGGCGTCTTGGACTCCGCTTGGATCATTTTGAAAAGCTGGGGCGTTTCAAAAAGGTTGTCCTTAATCACGTGTAGGTTGTCTATGAAGTGTAAAACCTTGGTTTGAGCACCTCCAGAGCAGTGTACCATGCCGTGAATTTGCTCGTGATGCCCATCTAATATTGCTTTGATGACGGGCGCATAGGTGCGGGTTGCCGATAAAACAAGTTTACCTGCGTCTAGCGGACTTCCTTCAACTGCATCGGTTAGGCGTTTTGAGCCACTATAAACGAGTTCTATGGGCACAGAACTATCGTAGGTCTCTGGGAAGTCTTCGGCCAATGAATGATGAAAGACGTCATGGCGTGCGCTCGTTAGGCCGTTTGACCCCATTCCGCCGTTGTATTCTTTTTCGTAGTTTGCCTGGCCAAAAGAAGCCAAACCAACAATAACGTCACCCGGACGAATGCCGTCGTTCGAAATCACTTTATTGCGCGGCATACGGCAAACTACTGTTGAGTCGACAATAATGGTGCGTACTAGGTCACCTACATCTGCTGTCTCGCCGCCTGTAGAGTAAATATCGATGCCGTAACTGCGCAATTCTTCTAGTAGCTCTTCTGAGCCATTAATGATGGCGGCCAAGACCTCACCTGGAATTAAAAGTTTATTTCGGCCTATGGTACTTGAAACTAAAATTGGGCCAGTGGCACCCACGCAAAGTAGGTCATCAATATTCATAATCAATGCGTCTTGAGCAATGCCTCGCCAAACAGAAAGGTCACCTGTTTGCTTCCAGTATGCATAAGCTAAGGAAGACTTCGTGCCTGCGCCATCGGCGTGCATCACAACGCAATAATTTTCATCGCCTGTTAAATAATCGGGGACAACTTTACAAAATGCTTTAGGGAACAAGCCTTTATCGAGCTTAGAAATGGCTTTGTGCACATCTTCTTTTCCGGCAGAAACGCCGCGTTGTTGGTAACGGTTATCAGACATATCTCTCTTATTTCAGGCCTCTGCGCTTTTTGATTGCTTCGTAGGCATCTTGTATTTGTTGGAATTTTTCTTTGGCGCCTTTGAGGTATTCTTCGCCCATGTGCGCCACTTTATCTGGGTGATGCGCTGCAGCCATTTTGCGATACGCTTTTTTGACTTCGTCGTCTGTGGCCTTATCGTCGAGGCCTAATATTTTGTAATCAGAGTCGACATTTCTGTAAAACATATTGCGCAAACTCTCAAATTCAACCGCTGGTATTCCGAGCATAGTGGCAATTCTGGATATGACATTGAGTTCTGCGGTGCCGACATCGCCATCTGCTTTGGCAATTCCAAAGAGGTAGTGAACAAGCTGCACCCGAACCTCTTGGGTCATTCGTGAACGGATGTCGTGGCAGATGTCTTGCAATGGAATACTCGGGGCATCTAAAAATTGCTTGAGCGTCTGCAAATGGGTGGCGCTGAATTGTTTGCCGAACTGTGCAGAAAAAAAGTTCTTGACGTAATCAAGCTCGATGCGTAAAACCTTTCCATCGGCTTTCATAACTGCAGCTGAAAGCGCCATGAGCATCGTTGGAAGGTCGTAACGAGAACTTTGTTGACGGTAGAACTCAAACGGATCTTGGCCATAGGCCTGACCCCCACCTGCTTGTCCATTTTTAGCCGTTTGTTGATATTGGTCGATAAGTGAGCCGATGGCAAAACCTAAAAAGGCCAGACCAATTTTTCGGGTCAAAATGAGGGCGCCAATGCCCAAGATCCATTTGTACAAAATCTAGAATTTAAGCGTAGTCAAAGCTAGTCATTTATGCAATATGTTCGATATTACGCTGAATGAAAGCATCTAGAGCCGCACCTTTTAACAAGCCTTGTGCAAGCATAGCGAGGTCAACTAATTGCTTGGTGCTTTCTGTTTGCGCCTCTGCTTCTTGACCTAATAGCTTGAAAATTGCCGGATGATTGGCATTAACCGTAAGATTAAACATTTCGGGAAAGGCGCCATAAAAACCACCGCCACCACCTAGCTTTTGCTGCTCCATCATGCGTCGAATAAACTCTGGCTGCGTAATGATAATGGGGGCTTCTTGCTCGCTCATACTTTCGAATTGAACCGTATATTTTTCTTTGTTGACTTGCGCTTCAAAGAGTGGCTTGAGTTTTTCTTCATCTTCTTTGGTGAGTTTAGAAGGTATTTCATCTGTCTTTTGAATGAGCTTATCCAAGCTGTCGGCATCGACGCGTGCAAAGCTAATGTTTTCAAAGGTTTGCTCTAGTTTAGAGATCCAGTGTGGTGCAAGCGGGCCCTCTAGAACCAATACTTCATAACCGCGCTCTTTGGCTTTCTTGACAAAAGCATATTGTTCTTCGGTATCGTGGGTGTAAAGCAATACCGTTTTATTGTTTTTATCGGTTTGGAGGGGCTTGACCTTGTCGATGAACTCTTGAATAGTAAACGCTTGACCATCTGTGTTTTTAAACAAACTGAATTCTTTGGCTTTTTCGGCAAATTTCTCTTCAGACAACATCCCGTATTGTACGAAAACTTGTAAATCGGGCCACTTTTCTTCGAAATCAGCGCGGTCTTTTTTGAACATTTCTGCCAATTTATCAGCCACTTTTTTGGTAATGTGGGCAGATATTTTCTTGACATTCCCATCACTTTGTAAATAAGAGCGCGACACATTTAATGGAATGTCTGGCGAATCGATCACACCATGTAATAGCGTTAAAAATTCTGGTACGATTTCAGCAACGCTGTCTGTGATGAATACTTGGTTGCTGTACAAATTGATTTTGTTGCGCTGCACCTCAACATTTTCCTTGATTTTTGGAAAATAGAGAATTCCAGTCAGGTTAAAAGGATAATCTACATTCAAATGAATGTGAAAGAGCGGTTGCTCAAAAGTCATAGGGTACAACTCTCTGTAAAATTGGTCGTAGTCTTCTTGCTTGAGGTCAACTGGTGCTTTGGTCCAGGCAGGACTCGGGTTATTCACTTGATTGGGCACCTCAATAGCGATACGCTTGACATTTCCTTTGTCGTCTTTTTCGCCTTCCGGAGAATCAATGTAATCTGTTTTTGTACCAAAGAATACCGGAATAGCTAAGAATTTGCAATATTTATCGAGAATGCCTTGTATGCGTTGTTTCTCTATGAATTCTGCAGATTCTTCGGTGATGTAAAGAACGATATCTGTTCCGCGGCTTTCTTTTTCAATATCAATTAGGGTGAACTCAGGGGAGCCATTGCTCTCCCACTGCACAGCTTGTGCGCCATCGTAGCGCGCAAGTGTACGAATTTGGACTTTTTCAGCAACCATGAATGCCGAATAAAAGCCCAAACCGAAGTGACCAATGATCTGCTCAGCTCCTTCTTTTCCTTTGTATTTTTCAACAAATTCTTCGGCACCAGAAAATGCAATCTGGTTGATGTATTTATCTATCTCTTCGGCCGTCATACCGATACCGTTGTCACGAATAGTAAGCGTTTTGGCTTCTTTATCTAAGATGACCTCAATCTTAAGATCACCGATTTCACCTTTGTATTCGCCATTTTTAGCCAGCACATTGAGCTTTTGAGAGGCATCTACGGCATTTGAAACCAATTCACGCAAGAATATTTCGTGATCCGAGTAAAGGAATTTTTTGATTATCGGAAAAATGTTTTCCGTTTGCACATGAATTTGACCTGTTTTCATTGTATTTCGTTTTTAATATACCTGCCTTTGGCAATAAAAATGCCAAGTACGAAATACTGCCAATTTGACAAGCAACTGCGTTTTTTTTGTCAATTTTGCAGCATGAAATATGCAATCATCACAGGTGCAAGTTCCGGCTTTGGTGCGGCAAGTGCAAAAGCACTGCAAGATTTAGGTTACGGACTTGTGCTTTTGGCGCGCAGATTAGACCGCCTCGAAGCCCTGCAAAAATCATTAACCCGAACTCCTGTATACATTGCCGCACTAGATGTGCGCAATGAAGCAGATGTACAAACCGTTATTGGGGCTTTGCCGCAAGAAATTGCAAATCATGTTTTTATCTTGATCAACAATGCAGGCTTGGCTGTTGGACGCGGCCCACTAGATACCGGTTTATCTGAAGACTGGAACCACATGATAGACACCAATGTAAAAGGTTTGTTATACATGAGCCATGCTGTCATTCCATTACTCAAAAAGCATCCATTTAGTCACCTCATCAATATTTCATCTATTGCCGGAAAAGACGTCTATGCAGGTGGAAATGTCTACTGCGCAAGCAAACATGCGGTAGATGCCCTGTCAAAAGCACTGCGTATCGATTTATTGCCCTATCAAATCAGGGTTAGTAATATAGCTCCTGGTGCGGCGCAAACCGAATTTTCATTGGTGCGTTTCAAAGGAGATGCGCAAACAGCTCAAAGTGTCTACGATGGTTTTGAAGCCTTAGTGGCTGAAGACATCGCGCAGACTGTAAGTTTTATCGTAACGCGGCCAGCTCATGTCAGTATTGCTGATATCACCATTATGCCAACAGCCCAAGCCAACGGTAGTCTTTTTCACAAACAATAAAAAAAGCAACCCTCAACACATGATTTCCTTTCAATCTTACGACTTTCAAAATAAACGCGCTTTGGTCCGCGTAGACTTCAATGTTCCATTGGATAAAACGACTGGTTTGGTTTCCGACGACAAACGTATTCGGGCGGCGCTCCCCACCTTGCGTCATATCCTAGACAACGGCGGAAGCGTGGTCTTGTTGTCACATTTTGGCAGACCAAAAAATGGTCCTGAAGCAATTTTTTCATTGGCACAAATTTGCTCAAAAGTAAGCGAGGTATTAGGCGCTCAAGTTCTATTTGCCAACGACTGTATAGGAGACGAGGCTTTTGGCATGAGTAAAAATTTACAACCCGGAATGGTCTTGTTATTAGACAACGTTCGGTTTTATAAAGAAGAAACCGCAGGCGACCTCGCTTTTGCACAAAAATTAGCTGCTCATGGTGACTGCTACGTAAATGATGCATTTGGAGCAGCACATCGCGCTCATGCGAGCACCACCCAATTAGCTTCTTTTTTTCCGAATGATAAAATGGCCGGACTGCTCATGCAAGCAGAAATTGAAAATGCGCAAAAAGTCATGTTACAGGCACAAAAACCATTTACGGCCATCGTTGGCGGCGCCAAAGTTTCCGATAAAGTTCTCATTGTAGAAAACTTACTAGAACGCGCAGATCATATCATCATTGGCGGCGGAATGGCCTATACCTTTTTCAAAGCTATGGGAGGTCAAATTGGCGCCTCGCTTTGCGAAGAGGAGCGCCTGGAAACTTGTAAGGAAATTTTAGAACGTGCCAAAGATAAAGGTATTCAAATACACTTACCAATTGACGCTGTTGCTGCAGACCGCTTTGCCGCAGATGCCAATACACAAATTTTTGACTCAGATTGTATCGAAGATGGCTGGATGGGATTAGATATTGGACCAAAAGCTAGCGCAGCTTTTCAAAATGTACTCTTACAAAGCAAGACGATTTTATGGAATGGCCCAATGGGTGTTTTTGAAATGCCAGCTTTCGAAAATGGTACCAAAGAGGTTGCATTCGCTGTTGCAAAAGCAACTAAAAATGGCGCATTTAGCTTGATTGGCGGCGGCGATAGCGCAGCGGCAGTTCAACAATTCGAGCTCAGTTCTAAAGTGAGTTACGTGAGTACAGGCGGAGGTGCGCTGCTAGAGTACTTTGAAGGGAAAACGCTGCCTGGTATGGCGGCTTTAGCCGCTTAGAAGCGCTTAACAACGTCTACCAAACGGTTGGAATAACCGGCTTCGTTGTCGTACCAGCCAGCTACTTTGATGAGGCCATTAAATACTGTCGTGAGTCCGGCATCGAAAACAACGCTATGCGGGTTACCAAGTACATCAACAGAAACAATTGGGTCTTCAGTATATTGCAAGATTCCTTTCAACGGACCAGCTGCAGCAGCCTTCATTGCGGCATTAATTTGAGCCACATCGACAGCAGATTTGGTAACGAGTGTCATTTCCGTGACAGAGCCATCTGAAACCGGAACTCTGAAACTTCCACCCGTAATTTTACCTTTCAAATCTGGGAAAATTCTGGTAATGGCTTTTGCTGCACCTGTTGAGGTTGGAATAATACTATTTGCCGCAGCACGTGCCCGACGTAAATCTTTGTGAGGCGCATCGTGCAAGCGTTGATCTGAGGTGTAGCTGTGTATCGTCGAAATATATGCGACATCTATATTGAGTATTTCCTTTAATACTTTAACCATGGGAGCCGCATTATTGGTGGTGCAAGAAGCATTGGAAATCACGGTACTGCTCCAGTCGATTTGCTGATCGTTGACACCAAGAACTACTGACGGAATATCTTCATCATTGGCTGGAGCACTGATTATGATATGTTTAGCTCCGCCTACAAGGTGTTTTGAGGCAGCTTCACGGGTTAAAAATAGACCTGTAGATTCAATGACAACTTCTACGCCATATGTCGCCCACTTAATTTGTTCTGGATCGCGTTCATTAATGAAAACAATTTGTTTGCCATTTTCAAAATGAAGTGTGTTGCCTTCGATTTGAAAATTTAAATTAAAGGGACCATGAACGCTATCGTATTTGAGCAAATGTGCAAGCGTAGCAATATCAGCTAGGTCATTGACAAGCGCTACATTGACCTGAGGATCTTGTAAAGCAATTCTCGTGAAACAACGACCAATTCGTCCAAATCCATTTACACCTACTGTTTTCATGTTTTTTTCTAGTTTATGCTACAAAAATAACAATAAAAAAGAAAAAGTGTTCAAATGACACTTTGAACACTTTTCATATTGATTATCAGGTGATTATTAATTAAATGTATAGGTATTTCCATTAACTGTAACCGTAAAAGTGAGGTCACAGGTGCCGTTTCCGTAGTCGATAATTCTGGTGGGCAATCCCGAAGGCGTAAGTTCGATGGTTCCACTTACCGGACGGCTGCAGCCAACATTAACTTGAAGTGGAGAAGTAATGTTCGCTGAATAGCTATAGCCATTAGAATGGTTTCCGGTTGCAGAACCTGAAATTTGATATTCGTCGTCCCAACGATAAAAAGGGGTAGTAAAACCAGCAGACCAAGTACGAACCCTAGATGAAATATAACTCAGCGTTTCACCTGTAGGAAAAGTGGCGAAACCGTCAACTTCAACATTGAAGTAAGGTTGGTTATTGGTATTTAGACCCATGTTCTGAACTGTTCGGGTGCCTTCTATATGAATGTCATTGACGTAATAGTCTATCGGGGTGTGCGTGAGAACTGTTCCTTGAGCTAAATACGGACCAGTAAAAGTGGTAACGATTTTACCACGGCGGGTTTTCCCATCGTTGCAATCGCAGTTGGTATTACCCCAATCTACGGTAACGCTGTGCGGAGTAGAAAGGGTATCGAGTGTAATAATTACATTACATGGTGTTTTGGTTAAAATAGGTTTGTCACCAGGTTTAGTAAAAATGACCGCACCGCTTTTATAATAAACCAGTTCGCCGGTCACGGCTTGATCCGAAATATTTGTCATTTCATCGAATGCGGCCTCAACTTTGGCACTTTGAATGCTCAAAATCTCACGGCTGGTGCGCCATTTTTCACAGGATAGAATGGCAAGTGCCACAAATGGAATAAAAATTAACCTTTTCATATGACAAGCTTTTTTTGTTGACGCAAATTTTGTTCCAAAGGTTGGATATTGAAAAAAGTGGTTAATTACCATTTAATTTTATTCTTCACATTGGCTGGTATGCCGTCTTTATGAAGATAAATATTGATGGTTTTGTATTTGACATAGTTTTCAGATACGTAGAGATATCCTTTTGGTAAATTACTGGTGCCCCAAGAATTTTTAACTAAGAAGTAACGCGTACCGTTTTGGTCTGTATAAAGGCCTACTATATGCATACCGTGGTCGTCTGTGGTTGTTTTGTTGTCGTAGCCTTTTTGACGAAGATCTGGTGTAATGGCCATTTCTTTCATTGGCTCTAAAAAGGCGTTTGATTTGCGATCTGCACCGGCGTCATTAAAGCGCTTGTCATCTTTGCCTTGCACTTCGATCATGCTCGGGTCTGCAGGTACTATTGCCAAACCATTTTTAAAACTAAAGCCGTTTTCAGAGACATCTGCACCCCAAGCAATTGTGTAGCCGTTTTTTAAAGCGGCAATAGTCACCTCAACGAGGTCATCCATACTTACGTTGTAGCTTGTGCCCCATGCCCAGTTGTCTGGAATTTCGAGCATGCATTGGCTGTACATTGGGTGATTGGTGAAGGAAGTCAAAGAAACATAGTTTTTCATGTCAAGGCCTAGTGAAGCCGCATAAGATTCTGGCGTATAACGCGTTCCGTTGTATTCAAAAGTTTGGATGTCTTTACCGATACCCATATCGAGCATGGAATTGAATTTGCGTTTCCAGTCGTCGGTGATGCCTTCCGGACTGCCCAAACGAGAAACGATGTCAGTCATGATGAAATAGAGCTGATTGAACATTTCACCATGATTGTATTTTTCTGTTCCATTCAAACCAGTATACACCTCATAAGGAACGATACCAAACTTTTCGATGACGAGTGGTACGTCGTGAAAGGCGCCCCCCTCACTGAAATTGATTTTGCCGTCCATACGAATGAATTTTTCAGCTTTGAGTTCGTATGCCTTGCGTACAACGTACATTTCGGATAAAACAACAGGTGTTTTGGCACCTAGTCGTTGGATTTCAGATTCGAAAAAACTGGTTCCTGAAAATGACCAACATGTGCCGGTTTGTCCCTGACTTTGAACAGGCGTTGCATCGAGATGAACTACTTTTTTGAATTGATACTTGCTGCCTTCAACATTGGTTGTTTGCGCAAAGAACATAGAAGTACTTATCCCGATGGATAGTAGGAAGCTGAACGTTTTATTCATAATAAAATTTAGTTTTTAAATACCCAGCCTTGAAGACCACGATCCGCGGCCTCTTGCTGAATGAGTTGGAGTTCTGAAAGGTCATTGGCACCACCAGCACTCACTTTGGTGAGGGGGCCATTTTGCAGTAATAACGCATTGAAACCATCTCGTTGCAATTTACGCTGAAAGTTTTGGGCATTTTGTAAATTGGAGAAACAACCCACTATAAAATGAAAGGGTGCATTTGTCACGAATGCGTTTATTGGCGGTGTATTGTTTGTTGTTTCTGGCTTTTTTGTAACAGCCGGCACGCGCACATTTAGGGTGAACCCAGGTTGCCATTCATAGGCTTCAATGTGTGGCTTTGACTGAGGTTGGAAATCTAAATGCGAAGCTTTAATGTCAATGTTGGTATCCTTTTCAAAGGCTAATTTCTTGTAGCTTGGCTTTTGAGCGGTTACAAATGGATTGAAATCTTTGATACTGATGAGGCCAGACTGGAGGGCTGTTGTTTGCGTCGGTATCCAAAATGAATAGAATCCAAGTGGCAAAAGACAAGCTGCTGCAGCTACCCTAGCCCAACTGATTTGACGGACTGGCTTTTCTTGTAGACTGACAATCGGCTTTTGCGCATTATCCTCGATGGGCTGTGGTACAAAACTAAGTTTGCCCAAGCCATATGAAGACAGCAATAAATTGAAAAAGCGATCTTGTTCAAAATGGAGTTGGCCATCTGGTTGACGAGAAAAGATGCCTAATTTGGGAAATTGAACAGATTCCCCGCCGAGTAGTTGTCTTTGGAGTTGGTCTGTGTAGGCTTGGAGTTGATTCTTGGCTTCTTCGTAGTACAAGCCGTTTTGACGTGAGATTTCAGCTAAAAGTAAACCGTCGTCTGCAAGTAAGAAGCGATTAAATAACAACGCTTTTTTGGGTGGCGAAATGAGGCCATTTTGCAAGTCTAATTCGGCAGCTACCTGTTTTGCTACGAAACCACCAAAACCAGGAACTACAACACAATTATGACGTAGGAGCAATTGTATAATGACGTCTTCAAAACCCTGCATATAACAAATTTACGAAAGTCTTCGCAGATTACAAAAAAGGCAATACTTTTTCTACATCGTCTGGCACATCTATGTTTGGCGTTTCGATGGTAGAATTCACTAGACGAATTTGATAGCCATAATAGAGCCAACGAAGCTGCTCCAACGATTCTGCTTTTTCTAAAGCGCAGGGCTGCAATTGGGCTAAATGAGAAAGGGTTTGGGCACGGTAAGCATATAAGCCAATATGACGCAACCATGGAAAATCAGGACTTGGTGCATAATGCATGTTTGGCAATGGGCTTCGCGAAAAATAAATGGCGTTTTGCATTGCATCGGATAGCACTTTAATACGATTGACATTTTGTAGGTCAGCAACTGTTACGCCAGGGTTGACGATTGTTGCTATTTGTACTTGCGTATCGTTAAAAGCTGAGAGTAATTCGTCCAGTTGTTGGGCATTGACCAATGGCTCATCTCCTTGAATGTTGATCACGACGTCGTGATCAGGAAAATGCGAAAGTACTTCTGCGCAGCGGTCTGTACCCGTTTGATGAGTGGTTTTAGTCATAATTGCCCTACCTCCGAAACGCTGTACTTCTTCGAAAATTCGGATGTCATCGGTGGCAACTATAAGCGTGTTTATCTGCTTTGATTTGAGTGCGCCTTTGTAAACGCGCTCGATCATTGTTTGTCCATTTAAATCAATGAGTGGTTTGCCTGGAAAACGACTTGAAGCAAAACGAGCGGGTATAACTCCTAAAATTCGCATTAAAATTTGGCTTGGATTTGTATAATAAAGTTGCGGGGGGCCTGGATATCGCCAGGACGAGATGTGACCTCAGCATTCATTAAATTATTCACTATTAAAGACAAGCGATAGTTTTCTCTAAGCGTATAGGCTAGGCGCGCATCAAAAACAAGATTACCACGGTTAAATTGTTGTCGGTATGCCTTCAAGCCAGGTAAAATATATACCTCTGAGGGAGTAGGATCGAGATCTTCTTCAAACACACGATCAATGTTGCGCATAAAACTATTGTAGCGCATAGAAGTGCCGAGACTCCAGTTCAAATAGTTGGCTTCGATATCTGCATTTGCCAAATGTTTGAATCTATACTTGAGCATATTGGTATTGATATCTGAAAAATTAGCAACGTATTGCGGATTGCTATTCAATGAAATAGGATTCATGTAAGTGTAACCAATTAATGAAATCAATTCGACCTTTCCTAATTGACCTGAGGAATTAAAAGAGAGATCGAGCCCTGAGATACGTGCTTTTTCGGCATTTTGCGCCTGAAAACCAACCCAATCAGAAACGTTATAAGCGCCACTGGTTAAAAATTCGATGTCTTCAGGTGAAGGGTTAAGCGGATTGAGTGGTTGCTGGGTAATTGGATTGTAATAGATGAAAGAAAATTCCATCATGTTGCTGTATTGGTTAACGAAAAAAGCCGCGTCGAACATTGCTTTCCAATTGCCAATTTTAAAACCTTGTTTGATGCCAATTTCGCCGGCCCACCCGATTTCTGGCTTTAAGGAAGGATTTGGAAAAATATTGAGTGCGCCTACGGAAGTTTGCGTAAACCGCTCCGCAACACTTGGATAACGAATTCCTTGACCAAGACTGGCGCGCAGGTGTGTGAACGGCTTGAGGGCGTAATGAAGACCCGTGCGCAATACAGGGTAGACAGGCGCCGAAAGGTTTCCTTTTCCGGGTAATTGAAACTGGGAATCTGGCGTTTCATTGTCCATTTCAAAGTACTCCAGGCGCAGACCTGCACTCAGGTCAAGTTTATTTTTGTGGTACTCCAATTGGGAGTAAGCCGCATAGTTTACCGACTGATGATTGCCAAAAAGTTGAGAGGTGACTACATTTTGTATGGCAGTAAGGCCAGAGCTTAAGGTACTGCCCTCTCCAAATTTACGCTGAAAGGTGTAATCGGCATAATAAATGACTGCTGCGTTGCTCTGACTTGAATTGCTCAGATTGTCATTTGAAACCCAGTATAGCCTAGTCTTGAGGGAATGGAGGTTATTGCGATTGTCGATGTATTTGGCATAAGGGTCAATAAATAATCTTTGACCAAAATTATAACTGAGCGTTGAGGAGCCAGCAGTGGTATCACCGTATCCACTCGGCGTGTAACCTAATGAATCATTTTGCCAGATTAAAAAACTGCCGGTTTTCTGAACTTGAAAATTATAACCGAGGCCAGCTCTGAGGCGCTTGTCCAGAATTGCTTTGGCATAGAGCGTACCCGAAACCCTAGCACGATACTCCGATTCGCCGATGCGGTAACCATCGTTGTGGAATCCTGTGGTGGAAAGCGTATAACCAAAGCGCTTTTTGAGTTGACTATGAAAAACTTCCAGTTGTTGATTCATTGGTGGAACATCCCACCACTTGAGTGAACTGCGACGCGGTGCACCATAGACACCATATTGCATCTTTACTTTGGTTACGGGCTCTAAAGTTGGTTCTTTTTCAGCAAGTGCAATGACGCCATTAAGTGCGCCACTTCCGTACAGAACGGATGCAGCCCCTTTCATAATCTCAACTTGGCTAGCTTGTTCCATAGGTATGGCGTTCCATTGGGTGTCTCCGGCGTAGCCGGAAAGCAATGGCATACCATTCCAAAGCAACAATACACGGCTCCCAGTACCATAGGCAAAGCCGGAGCCACCACGAATAGATACTTGGCCGTCCATGGTGTAAACACCGGGAGTTTGATTAACAGCTTGCTCGAGGTCGGTGATGCCTTTGTTGTCTATTAGTTGTGGTCGCAAGATTTCCATAGATACTGGTATTTCTTCAATGGCTTGGCGTCTTTTACCGGCAACGACAACAGTTTTTTGATCTTTTACTTGAGCTTTTAATCGAACTTGGATTCCATTTTTTGGCAGTTCTGAGATAGTCAAGGTATCAGCAAAATAAAATGGTGCCTTAATTATCAATTCTATTGGTAAGAGATTGACCGAAAACGTAAAGAGACCATTTTGACTTTTGATGGGCGCCTTCTCTTTTTGAATACAAAAAGCATCTTCGATTCGGGCATTTGTCTGCTCGTCCAATACTTCAATTTGTATATTTTGTGCTAATAGTGAAGGCGCACAGACGAGAAAATAGAATAAAAATAAACGCATATGTGGTAACTTAGTTAGGACGAATTTAAATCTTTTCGTGGACTTTGTTGTCCGTATTTTTACAGCGCATATTGCAACTGCACCATAAAGTTGCGAGGCGCTTGAATTGCCCCTGGCCTACTTACATATTCTGCATTGGTGAGGTTATTGACAATAAAATTAAACTTCAATTGCTGTGAAAATGCATAGTTCAAACGGATATCAAAAACTGGCACTCCCCTATTGAAAATTGCCCTGTAATGATCCATTCCAACCAAGATTTCTGTACCAAGGATGCCGTCTTCAAAAGCAATATCAATGTTGCGCATAAACGAATTGTAGCGGCCAGAAAAGCCAATTCCGTATTTTTTATAATTCAACTCGATATCTGCCTTTGCCAGATGCTTGAAACGGTATTTGAGCATTGAATTCGTTGGATCAGAAAAAGTAGCAATATAAGTTGGATCGGAATTGAGACTCACCGGATTCATGTAAGTGTACCCCAATAAGCTGAGGACTTCCAAATCGCCAATTTTGCCCGAACTACTCATTGAAAATTCAATTCCTGTGATCCGAGCGCGCTCTGCATTTTGCGCTTGAAAACCGACCCAATTGTACAAATAATTGATGGCACTCGGATTAGTAGTTTGTAAAAATGCCATGGTATCTGGTTTAAAGACGCCAAAAGCAAATTCGGTCATATTGCTGTATGAGTTGACAAAACCAGCTATATCGACCATAGCTTTCCAATCTCCGATGCGAAGAATTTGTTTGAGGCCTAATTCGGCAGCCCAACCGCGCTCGGCTAGTAATGCTGGGTTTTGAAAAATTCGAAGTCCTCCGACACTAGTGGAAATGTAGCGCTCAGCAACTGCCGGAAAGCGGATGCCTTGTCCTAAAGAAGCGCGAAGATGAGTCGCTTTCGCGACTTCGTAATGGCTTCCAATTCGCAAAATCGGATACACCGGCAGTATGCCAAGACCCCAATCAAAAATAGTTTCAGGAGTTGCATTGTTAAGTTGGCAATATTCCAATCGGAATCCGGCCTGTAAGTCAAACTTGCCTTTTGACCAATCGGTTTGTTGATAGGCCGAGAAGTTTTTACTTAAATGATTGCCAAAAATATAACTGGTTACTTGACTGATATTTGAAGTGGCTCCAAAAGCTAACTGGAAACCATTTATTTTTTTTGTTGCCTGATAATCTGCATAATAGAGCTGACCAAGCGATGCATCGACATAGACAAGACCATTACCAGTGGTGGTTAGGTAATAGCGCGTGCGCAAGGCATGTTTGGTTTTATTCTTGGAAACAAAAAGCAAGTATGGATCAACACTAAAGCGCACCGCACGTTGTTCACTGAGGGTGTTGGGCATTGCGTTGTAGCCCATGGAATCGTTGCGCCACAAAATAAAAACGCCTTCCTCTTGGGCTTGCGCATGAAAAGACAAACCCGCTTTGAGTTGCGGTACTCTTTTAGAAAAATAAGCATAAGTACCATGAACCCTGGCGCGCAATTCGTGATCTCCTTCTCTGTAGCCTTTATCCCGAAAGGCATTGACGCCAAGGGTGATTGCATGGTTATTTTTGCGCTTGGCGGCGTAGACATCAATCAGTTCAAAGGTTGGTGGCGCACCCCACCATTTCATGCTTTCGCGTTTGGGTGAACCATAAATGCCGCTTTGAACTTTGATGGAAATTGTGCCATCAACTGGTGCATCTTTTTCGTTCATGGCAATAATGCCATTGAGGGCACCGCTACCAAACAAAACGGAAGAAGCACCTTTTATGATTTCAATCTGCGAAGCGTGTTCCATCGGAATCGCATTCCATTTGACATCGCCGATGTCAGGCGAAAGCATTGGAACGCCATTCCAAACTAATAGAACCCGACTTCCTGCACCATAAGCATAACCGCCACCACCGCGTATCGAAACTTGCCCGTCCATGGTAAAAACCCCCGGACTTTGTCCGACTGCCTGCTCGAGGTTTGAAAAGCCCTTATTTGCAATAAGTTCAGGCCGTAGCACCTCCATAGAAATATTGACTTGCTCTATATTTTTTTCAAAGCGTGCCGCGCTCACCACTACTCCTTTTTCATCTTTGATTTTGATTTTCAAGGAGTCTTTTGTCAGGTCTTGTGCATAAAAGATCTGGGTACAAAAAATGAACAAGAGTGTAGGGAAAACTACTGAATGCATTGCGTTTGGTTCGGTCTAACTTTATCCGAAGCTAATAAAATTATGAAAAACAACGACCAACTCTATCAAATTGCCTTTACTCAACTCTACGGAATTGGCCCCATTCGAGCCCGCCGGCTACTGAAATTACTTGAGCATCCAAAAGAATTTTTTAATCTAAATCTCAAAGTATTACATCAGTTAACAAGTGTTCCTATTTCACAATTAGAAAAAACAGATCGCGCTGGAGCACTGCTCAGGGCGCAATCGCAACTACCTTATTTAGAAAAGGAGCAACTGCATTATCATTTTATTTCCGATCCGAGCTACCCAGAAAAATTAAGACATTGTCCTGATGCACCCCTTGGCATTTTTTACCGAGGACATGCCATAGATTGGCAACACAAACGGAGCATTGCCGTTGTGGGTACACGTCAGCAGACCGATTACGGCTTCCACCTCATCAAAGATTTCATTGCCGAGCTACCAAAAGATATTATTGTATACAGCGGTTTGGCACAAGGCGTCGATGCACGCGTCCACGAACAATGTATATTAAACGGGTTACAAACCATTGGCGTACTGGGTCATGGCATCGATCGAATTTACCCTGTAGCCAACAGAAAACTTGCTTTAACAATGCTTGAAAAAGGCGGTTTGCTTTCGGAATTTTTAATCGGTACCAAACCAGATCGCATGCATTTTCCCATGCGCAACAGAATCATTGCCGGTTTAGCCGATGCGGTGGTGGTGGTTGAAAGCAAAAGAAATGGAGGTTCATTGATCACTGCCGCTCTCGCAAATGACTACAACCGCGAAGTTTTTGCTTTTCCTGGGCCAATTAACCACTTGCAATCAGAGGGCTGTCATGACCTCATCAAAAATCAACAAGCACATTTGCTCACCAATACAGCTCAATTACTGCAAACCATGAACTGGGCTACGCATTCCCAAACCGCAAATAATTCAGATTTACAGCGGTACTCCCCGCTTCAAATTGAATTATTAAATCAGTTTAAAATCAAGAACCAATGGGCCATAGATGATCTTGTATTGGCCCTGAACAAACCTGTTGCCCTTTTGAGCAGCAACTTATTTGAACTTGAATTAATTGGCGCTTTAGAAAATTTCGGTGCAAATAGATATAGATTGCCTTTGTAGTTCGTAAAAGCTCCTTAACTTTGCAGCAGTTCATTAAAATAAACTTATACAGAAAGGTGGAGGGACAGGCCCTATGAAACCTTGGCAACCTCACAACATTGTAAAGGTGCCAAATCCGATCCCCTCGGGGAAAAGATAAGTTGAAACGCGCTGTTTCTACCTTTCGCCAAGCAAATTATGACCAACAGCGCATTATATCAAGCCATTCAACAACGCATTCTCGTCTTAGATGGCGCCATGGGCACCATGATCCAAAGGCACAAACTCGAAGAATTTGACTTCAGAGAGGGTGCCTTTGAAAACCACACACATCCCCTCAAAGGGAATAACGATTTGCTTTCCATAACGCGGCCTGAAATCATCAAAGAAATACACAGAGCTTACCTTCAGGCGGGTGCCGATATCATCGAAACCAACACTTTTTCCGGTACAACCATTGCCCAAGCGGATTATCAACTCGAGGACGCCGTTTACCAAATCAATTATCAAGGTGCAAAAATTGCCAAGGAAGTAACTTTAGAATTTACAGATAGACCCCGTTTTGTAGCAGGCTCAATTGGCCCCACCAACCGAACCGCATCTATTTCTCCGGATGTCAATGATCCCGGTTTTCGGGCAGTCAGTTTTGACGACCTCGTTGACGCTTACGCGTTTCAAATCGCTGCGCTCATAGATGGCGGCGTCGATATCTTACTCATAGAAACCGTCTTTGACACGCTGAATGCCAAAGCGGCACTATATGCATGTGATCAAATATTTGAAAAACGCGGCATGCAATTACCCATTATGGTTTCAGGAACAATAACCGACCAATCGGGCCGCACACTCACCGGTCAAACAACCGAAGCCTTTTTGATTTCGCTCTCCCACATGCCACTGTTGAGTATTGGACTCAATTGCGCCCTTGGCGCCTCTATGATGCGGCCTTACCTACAAGTCCTTCATCAAAAAGCGCCTTTTGCTGTCAGTGCACATCCCAACGCTGGCTTACCCAATGAATTTGGCCTTTATGATGAAAGCCCTGCGGCGATGGCCGCCCAAATTGAACAGTTTTTGCAAGAAGGTTTAGTCAATGTCATCGGGGGGTGTTGTGGAACAACACCCGAACACATCGCAGCAATTGCAGCAGTTGCCTCAAAGTATTCACCCAGAAAATGGAATCATTAACATGCTAAAATTAGCAGGTCTAGAGGCGCTCGTCCTCAATGAAAACAGCAATTTCGTCAATATTGGAGAGCGCACCAATGTTACTGGTTCGCGCGCTTTTTTGCGCATGATCAAAGAGGGCGATTACGAAGCTGCATTGGCCGTGGCGCGCGAACAAGTTGAAGGCGGTGCGCAAATTTTAGATGTCAATATGGACGAAGGTATGATTGACGGCAAGGCCGCCATGGTGCGCTTCTTAAATTTACTCGCTGCTGAACCTGACATTGCACGCATTCCTATTATGATTGATTCATCAAAATGGGAAATCATCCATGCAGGACTCAAATGCCTTCAAGGTAAAGGCATTGTCAATTCCATCTCTCTGAAAGAAGGTGAAACCGTATTCATCAACCAGGCCAAAGAAATCAGAAGATTTGGTGCAACAGTAATTGTCATGGCCTTCGATGAAAATGGACAAGCAGACTCCTATGCACGCCGAATCGAAATTTGCGAGCGGTCGTATCGGATTTTAGTAGATCAAGTTGGTTTTCCCAAAGACGACATCATCTTTGATCCAAATATTTTTCCAGTGGCCACCGGAATGGAAGAACACGCCAACAATGCAGTTGATTTCTTCAAGGCAACTAAATGGATACGCCACAATTTACCAGGTGCACACGTAAGCGGAGGTGTCTCTAACGTTTCGTTCTCATTCAGAGGCAACAACAAAGTGCGTGAAGCCATGCACGCAGCCTTCTTGTATCATGCAACCGCTCACGGCATGGACATGGGGATTGTCAACCCCAGTATGCTAGAAGTATACTCTGAAATTGAACCCGAATTATTGTTGCGCGTGGAAGATGTTTTGCTCAATCGCAGACCAGATGCTACCGAACGTCTTCTCGAATTTGCCGATACAGTAAAGGGCGAAGTCAAACAACAGACCGCTGACCTCGCATGGCGTCTACAAAGCGTAGAGAGACGCTTGGCGCATGCACTGATCAAAGGCATCGTCGAATTTATTGACGAAGATGTAGAACAAGCGCGCCAAAACGTGGAAAGACCTATTCAAGTCATCGAAGGCCCGCTCATGGACGGCATGAATCAGGTTGGTGATCTATTCGGCAGTGGGCAAATGTTTTTACCACAAGTGGTGAAATCGGCGCGGGTCATGAAAAAAGCAGTAGCTTATCTACTTCCTTATATAGAAGCTGAAAAAGACGGCAAACAAGAAGCCGCAGGTAAAATCTTGTTAGCCACTGTAAAAGGCGACGTCCACGACATCGGAAAAAATATTGTTGGGGTAGTTTTGGCCTGTAATAACTACGAAATCATTGATTTGGGGGTCATGGTTGCGCCACAAGTCATCATACAAACTGCCATAGAACAAAATGTTGACGCCATTGGGCTAAGTGGCCTCATTACGCCCTCTCTTGACGAAATGGTGCATTTGGCAAAAGAAATGGAACGCGCCAGACTCACTATTCCTTTGCTTATTGGTGGAGCCACCACCTCAAAAGTCCATACGGCTGTAAAAATCGAAGAGCATTACCCTTCTGGGGCAGTCATTCACGTACTCGATGCTTCGCGGTCGGTGACCGTAGTAGAAAGTTTATTGGGCGCCAAAAAAACCGATTTTCTCAGCGCACTTCGTGCTGATTACCAAAAAATTAGGACGCACCATGCCAAACACCAGGCGGCCAAAGAATTACTTTCATTAGAACAAGCTAGGGCCAACCGCCTTCAACTTGATTTCAATGCCCAAAACGTTGCTGCACCAAATCAACTTGGCGTCCAAATGCATACGCCACTTATTGACGAACTGATCCCTTACATCGATTGGACACCTTTTTTCCAAACTTGGGACCTACATGGAAAGTATCCACAAATTTTAAACGATGAAGTGGTAGGCGATGCAGCTCGTAAAGTTTTTAAAGATGCCCAAGCTTTACTTGCTCAGATCACCGAAGAACGCATTATTGAGTGCAAAGGATTAAGCGGTATATTTCCGGCAAATGCCGATGGAGACGATATCCAAATTTACGATCCGAACTCAAAAAAACTCCTTTACACACAATTGACGCTCCGTCAACAAACAAAAAAAGTGGCGGGGCAACCCAATCTTGCACTTTCGGATTTCATTGCGCCTAAAACACAACAAATTCAAGATTATATCGGGGCGTTTGTGGTTACAGCAGGTATCGGTATTGAACATTACATTTCACAATTTGAAGCCAAACACGACGACTACAACGCCATTATGATCAAGGCGCTTTGCGACCGACTCGCAGAAGCATTTGCCGAGTTCCTCCATGCCGAGGTTCGTCAAAAATCATGGGGTTATGCAGCCAACGAGCAACTCGAAAACGAGGAACTTATTGCAGAACAATACCGCGGCATCAGGCCGGCCCCTGGCTACCCAGCATGCCCAGATCACCAAGAGAAAATCGGTATATTCAAGCTGCTCGATGCAACCAATCAAATTGGCGTTTCTTTGACCGAATCGTTGGCGATGTGGCCGGCAGCAGCAGTCAGCGGTTGGTATTTTGGGCACCCTGACGCGAAATATTTTGGTCTTGGAAAGATTACCCAAGAACAACTAGAAGACGTGGCTATTCGCAAAGGCAAGAGCGTAGCAGAAATCGAACGTTGGTATAGTTCAATTCTTCTCTGAACTAACTCGGGTTCGCCTCAAACCAGGTATCAATATGCTGAGCTGCTTGAGTGGCTGCCTGGACCGCCAGTTCGTCGCAGCGTTCGTTTTGTGCATGCCCCGCATGTCCTTTAACCCAAACAAATTCTAATTTAAAATGCGGATGCAATGCAAGATAACGCTGCCATAGATCTGGATTTTTTTTATCCTTAAATCCTTTTTTTGCCCAACCAAAAACCCAACCTTTGGTGATTGAATCTATGACATATTTAGAATCTGAGTGTATGACAACGGTGTAATTCCGGTTTTTAATGTGTTCGAGCGCCACGATAACTGCCAGCAATTCCATTCGATTATTAGTGGTGTGGCGAAATCCCTGACTGAGCTCCATTTGTTTGGCACCAAAAGACAAAATAACTCCAAAACCTCCCGGACCCGGATTACCTCTGGATGAGCCATCGGTATAAACCATGATTTTTTGGGCTGTCATTTCTTTAATCTTTCTGGATTCTGCGACAAAAATGCGGTCCAGGAGTCTCCTTTTGTTTTGTTGTGCTCTCCTATTCCTTTAGAAAAATGATGACAAACAGCTACCGCTAAACCATCGGTGGCGTCTAAATATTTGGGCATTTCGGGGAAATTGAGCAATTTTTGGATCATCGCTGCAACTTGTTCCTTCGATGCACTGCCGTTTCCAGTAATGGCCTGCTTGACCCGACGCGGAGAATATTCTTCAAAAGGCATGTTGTGATTGAGTGCAGAAGCGATGGCTACACCTTGGGCACGCCCTAACTTGAGCATTGATTGCACGTTTTTTCCGAAGAATGGCGCTTCAATAGCCATTTCATCGGGTTTGTATTCTTGAATTAAACCATTTAGCCGCTCGAGAATACGCTTTAGTTTGTCGGGCTGCGTTGGGAGTTTGTGTAATTGGATCACACCAAAGTTGACCAATTTGAGTTGGTTATTCTGAACATGAATGAGCCCATACCCCATGACGGTTGTTCCTGGATCGATTCCTAAAATGATTTTATCGTGACTCATTCTGATGTAAAACTACACACTATTGACTTTGCATGCTCAAAAAAACTTGTATCTTTGCACTCCCCGGGTGATTAGCTCAGTTGGTTTAGAGCACTACCTTGACAGGGTAGGGGTCACTGGTTCGAATCCAGTATCACTCACATAAACCTGACCATCGTGTCAGGTTTTTTTTTGCTTTCTTTTTTACGCTTGACTTGCCGATGAAATATTGAATTCATCTACCAACGCCTCGCCTTGTAAACGCAGAAAAAGCTGAATAAGCGCCACGACATCTTTCTCACAGTAAATCATGATCCGTTCTAAATCTTGTTCTTCGTAATAGACCCGGGCTACATCGGCACCAGAAATATCATCTTTGGGTGTTGGAATGCCCATTACATGGCAGAGCAAAGACAAAGAGGTAAATGTCTTGTAGTCGCCAAATTTCCAGAGTTCCATGGTATCAATATGATTGATCTCCCAGGGCTTTTTTCCTGAAATCTGCAAAATATTTGGCAAAGCAATGCCATTGATGAGCATCCGGCGGCAGATGTACGGGATGTCAAACTCTTTGCTGTTGTGCCCACAGAGCAAATGAAACTGCGTGTTGTAATGATCGTCGAGGAGTTGTTTGAATTGACGCAGCAGTGTCTCTTCATCGTCGTGATAAAACGACTTAAGCCGAATGGTTTTGTCGTGGGCATTTTCTCGGAGCATGCCTACTGAAATGCACACAATTTTGCCAAATTCGGCTAAAATGCCTCCCTTTTCATTGAATAGCTGCTCTATGGATTTGTCCGGGCTGATTTGAAAGCGGTTTTTTGCCTCAAATAACAATTTTGACTTATCGTCGAGTTCTTCGTAGGTATAGACCTGCGGAACGGTTTCAATATCCAAAAAAAGGATCTTTTCGAACTGGAGTTGTTTGTTCATAGCGGAAAAATACAAAGTAAAAGATTGTCAATCGCTTTAAAAACGTGAAATTTGTAAAAGCATTATGGCAGAACAACTTTTTTTTACTTCTACCGATAAATCAACGCGCTACGCTGAGCTACTACCTCAACTCGAGGCCTTAATTGGCTCGGAGCAAGACCCAATTGCGAACATGGCTAATATTTGCGCTGCGCTCAAAGCGGCCTCTAACTGGTTTTGGATAGGTTTCTATGTTGTCCGAGGCAACGAACTCGTGTTAGGCCCATTTCAAGGTCCAATTGCTTGTTCGCGTATCGGATTTGGCAAAGGTGTCTGCGGAACCGCTTGGCAAACAAAACAAACACAATTAGTGCCAGATGTAGCGGCTTTTCCAGGACATATCGCTTGCAGTGCGCTCTCTCAGAGTGAGCTAGTTGTTCCAATCTTTAAAGACGAACAAGTTTGGGGCGTACTCGATATCGACAGTACTGAACTAGCTACATTTGACGCCACCGACCAGTACGAAATTGAAAAACTCATGAAATGGTTCGCTGGACTGTTGTAAGCATATTGCTTTTGTGCGCCTGCGCACAAGTTGGTACTATTACTGGCGGAGAGACAGATACTGCTCCACCAAAAGTGTTGCGTCAAACCATTTCCGACAAACAATGCAATGTCAAAGCACAAGAGCAATTTTTGATTTTTGATGAGTTCATTAAATTAAATCAAGCCCAGCAGCGCATTACGCTTATGCCTGCAGACAGCCGTTTGCAATTTGAGGCAAAAGGCAAAAACTTGCGCATCTCTTTTTTAGATCCGCTACAGGCAAACACTACCTACACACTCACGAGTAATGGCGGCATCAAAGACCTCACTGAAGGCAACGACTCTTTAATGACATGGCGCTTTTCCACAGGGCAAACCCTAGATTCTTTAGAACTAATGGCGCAGGCAAAAGAATGCCTCCCTAGCAACAAACAAATGTCCATTCAGTTGGGCCTTTATGCTTCAGACACGGATAAAACACCGCGCTATATCGGACGTTTTGATGCCAAGGGTAAGCTTCATTTAAAAGGCTTAAAGGAAGGCGTCTATTTTGTAAAAGCATTTATCGATGAAGATCAGGATGGTGCCTGTGCGGCAAAAGAGAGCCAAGACCAACTTTTTGAACCAATAATACTCAATGCGGCGTCTCAAGACACCCTCTATTTTACGCTTTCTAAGCCAAAAAACAAAACAGAGCAAACCCCAGCATTAAAGCAAACTAACACAAGTTCTGATACAAGCCAGACGAAAGTTGCACTAAGTACGCTTCTATTGGAATTTGATTCCATTCAACCAGGCTTACTTGTAGTGCTTTATCTAGGTGAATCTCTTCATAGAAAAATAAAAGTTGACACTAAATTGCTGACCATTGAAAATTTAGCAGCAGGAATCTACGAATTGCGCTTGATCAAGGACCTCAATATGAATCTAGAATGGGACGCCATAGACCTTGAGGCCAAAACCAGATGTGAACCATTATTTATTTATCCTGAAAAAATTAAATTAAGGGCAAATTGGGAACTCACCGTTCCGGTGAACATACCTCCAAACAGCTTGTTTAAACAATAAAAGATATGAAAAAAGTTATTTTATTTGTCACACTTGGTGTGGCTTCTATGTTGAATGCCCAAGTCGTAACTCCAAAAGCAAGTCCTGCTGCAAAATTCCAACAAAAAGTTGGGTTGGCTGATATCCAAATTGAATATGCTAGGCCAGGAGCCAAAGGTAGAGTTGTATTTGGCGACCTCATTCCTTACGGTCAAATGTGGCGCTTGGGGGCAAATGAAAATACCAAAATTACCAGCTCAGAAGCACTCATTTTTGGCAAGGACACACTTGCAGCCGGTACTTACGCTTTATTTGCAAAGCCTGGTGAATTAAATTGGGAACTCTATTTTTACGCAGATTATGCCAACTGGGGCCTACCAGAACCCTGGGATCCTTCAAAAGTGAAGCTCATGGTTGTTGCCAATGCTCAAAAAACCCAAGATTACCAAGAAAACCTCACTATACAAATCGATGCGCTCAACAACAATGGGGCAAACATTGTAATCAATTGGGAAAACACAAAAGTGACTTTGCCTTTCTCCTTAAATACAAAAGCTAAAGTCTTGGCCAGCATCGACAAAACAATGGCTGGCCCCAGCGCCAATGACTACCATGCAGCCGCCACCTATTATTTCAACGAAAACTTAGATCTCGAAAAAGCACTCGAGTGGTCAACAAAAGCAGTGGAAATGCGTGGCAACTCTGCCTATTGGATGACGCGCCTAAAAGCACAACTGCAAGCCGCCAATGGCGACTACAAAGGAGCAATTGAAACGGCCAAAATCTCGATTGAAGCAGCAAAAGCCGATGGCGACGACGCCTACGTGCGCTCTAATGAAAAATCGATTGCCGAATGGTCTAAGAAACGTTAATCATTTTACACAAAGCAATTGCTCCAACAGTACCGTTATCATTTCTTGCTGCACCTCATCATTTTCATGTGGGGGTTTACGGGTATTTTGGGCAAACTCATTGAACTCGATGCCTTGCTTATCGTTTGGCACCGACTTTGGATTGCCGCACTAGCGCTCGCAGTTTATATGTTCTTGAGTAAGAAATTGATTTTACCCAAAGGAAAAACACTGCTCTATGCTGTTTTAGTCGGGTTGGTAGTTGCCTTGCATTGGATCACATTTTACACTTCTATTCAGCTCTCGACCGCATCACTTGGCATTCTTTGTTTATCTACAACTACCCTTCATGTCACTTGGTTAGAACCGCTTATTATGGGTAAAAAATTTTCTTGGATAGAGTTTGCCATGGGTTTGTTGGTAATCGGCGGTATTTATTTTGTCGCACATGATTTCAAAGGAGAAGAACTCAAGGCTCTCGGCATTGGGCTTTCGTCTGCTCTTTGTGCAGGAATTTTCTCGGTCTCAAATGGTAAGCTCGCGCATCATACCGAGACACCCGGACTGAGCCTAACAGAACTCAGTACTGGTTTTATTGCGCTAAGTCTCTTTTTTCTTTTCCAAGGTAAATGGAATCTACAATTATTCGAAATGACCTCTTCGGATTTTTACTGGTTACTTTTTTTAGGCGTCATATGCACCTCCTTTGCTTTTCTGGCAACTATAGATATTGTCAAAAGATTAGGAGCCTTTAGTGTATCATTGAGCATAAATTTAGAACCGATTTACACCATTTTATTGGCAATTGTTTTACTCAAAGAGCACAAATTGCTGGAAACTTCGTTTTATTGGGGAGCCGCCATGATTTTAACGGTCTTATTGGCCAACGGCATCTGGAAACACAAACAACGCAAAATAGCAAATATAAATGATCGAAATGCAATACAATAACCTGGGCAAGAGTGGCCTACAAGTGAGTAGACTCTCTCTTGGCTCCTGGTTGACCTTCGGCAAACAAATCTCAGACGACACCGCCGAAGCACTAATGGATTACGCCTACGCGCAAGGAATCAACTTTTTTGATAACGCCGAAATTTATGCACGCGGCAAAAGTGAAGAAGTAATGGGTGCCATCCTTAAGAAAAAAGGTTGGTCCAGAGACTCTTATATTGTGAGTAGCAAAGCTTTTTTTGGAATTGGTGGAGAACTACCTACTCAAAAAGGCTTGAGCCGCAAACACCTGGTAGAGGCCTGTGAAGCGGCACTCAAGCGTTTTCAATTAGACTACCTCGACCTATATTACTGCCACAGACCAGACAAACAAACACCAATTGAAGAAACTGTCTGGACCATGCACCAACTCATCATGCAAGGCAAAATCTTGTATTGGGGAACCTCTGAGTGGTCTGCGCAAGAAATAATGGAAGCACATATGTTTGCCAAACAAAACCATCTCATTGGCCCAATTGTGGAGCAGCCTGAATACAATATGTTTGTGCGCGATAAAGTCGAAGTGGAATTTTCACAGATTTATAAGACTGTTGGGCTAGGTACCACCACTTGGTCTCCTCTTGCCTCTGGTATTCTCAGTGGCAAATACAATGATCATTTCCCCGATGGAACGCGTTTAGGAATGGAAGGCCTTGAATGGCTCAAAGAGCGCAACCTGACCCAAGAACGCATTACAGCAGTCGTCGGGCTTACCGAACTTGCCAAAGAACTTGGCCTGAGCCTGCCGGTCATGAGTTTGGCCTGGTGCCTCAAGAATTCAAACGTATCTACTGTTATATTGGGCGCCAGTAAACTGGTTCAACTTCAAGAAAACATGAAAGCCCTTGGCGCGCAAGAATTGCTCACCCAAGCGGTCATGAATCGCATCGAAGACATCCTCAATAACAAACCTATTTTCCCAGTCTATTAATTTTACAACATGATTCAAACTGACATTATCATCATAGGTTCCGGCCCAGTTGGCATATTTACTGTATTTGAAGCGGGCTTGCTCAAGTTGCGCTGTCACCTCATTGACTCCTTGCCACAACCCGGTGGTCAATGCTCAGAAATTTACCCGAAAAAGCCCATTTACGATATCCCTGGTTTTCCGTCTATTTTGGCAGGAGAACTCATCGATAAACTCATGGAGCAAGCCTCGCCGTTTAAACCAGGTTTTACTTTAGGCGAAGCCGCCATGACAATCGATAAAGACGCAGATGGCCAATTTATTGTAACAACGGTGAAAGGAACAGCGCACAAAGCGCCAATCGTCATGATTGCCGGTGGTCTTGGCGTATTTGAACCAAGAAAGCCACCTATTTCTAACATCACTGATTTTGAAGATAAGGGAGTAGAATACATCATACGCAACCCAGAAATGTACCAAGATAAAGTTTGTGTCATTGCAGGGGGTGGCGATTCCGCACTGGATTGGTCCATCTATCTCGCTGAAAGAAAAATTGCCAAACGCGTAGTGTTGGTGCATCGCAGCAGCTCCTTTAGAGGGCATCTCGACTCCGTACAGCGCGTCATTGATATGGCCGAAAGCGGTGAAATTGATCTGGTAACAGAAGCTGAAGTAACTGGCTTGGCTGGCGTAGATCACTTGGAACAAGTTATCATTACCCATCAAAAAGATGGCGAACGCGCCATTGCAGCCGATCACTTCATTCCATTATTCGGACTCAAGCCGAGTCTTGGACCAATTGCCGACTGGGGGCTTGAAATAGAGAAAAGCGCAATTAAAGTCAATACCTTGGACTATTCTACAAACATACCCGGTATCTATGCAATTGGGGACGTCAACAGCTATGAAAACAAACTCAAATTGATTTTATGTGGTTTCCATGAAGGTACACTTGCCGTCCAATCCGCTTTTGCCCGTATTCACCCAGAAAAGAAAAACGTATTAAAATATACTACTGTTAACGGCGTTAATGGTTTTTAGTTAAATGAAAAACAAGACGGTCAATGCGGTCGCCATTCTTGGCATCTTTTCAATACTTAGCATTCTGATAGTTCAGTTTGTCTGGATTCACAACACCCGTCAGTTACAACAAGAATATATTGATATTCAGCAAAGAGAAGATAGCCTGAACCTGCGCGAGTTTGCCCAGCAAGCTAGAGCAGGTTTGCGCAATGTACTTATCTCTATCAATCAAATTGAGGACCCTAGTGCTGTTTATGGCGCCATCAAACAAATTAGCTACCAACACTACACCGTTGATGTCAGCGACGAAATTCAGCCCTTTTATTTAGAGACGCTACTCAAAAAAGAATTTTATCTGCAGGACATCCAGCAAGATTTCTTGTTTGGTATCTACGATTGTTTTACGGACTCTATTGCCTTATCAGGACTTTATACCTTTGACCGCGATTCCATTTATGCCAAAAAAGCGCAATCTATCAAAGGTATCACGCCCGAAAGCCTGAACCTGACCAAAGATGGCCATTATTTTACGGTCTATTTTCCGAATCTTAAATTAGATCAAATTCAGGCTGCATCGAGTTTTTCACCACTCATTTACCTTATTATCGTGCTGGTCTTTGTCGTGGTCTTTTTTGCATTTAGTTTGGGGATTATCATTCGTCAAAAACGTTTATCAGAAGTCAAAAACGACTTCATTAACAACATGACCCATGAGCTCAAAACGCCAATTTCAACGATAAGCTTGTCGAGTGAATTGTTATTGCGACTCGAAGACAACGCAGAACCTGATCGGATGCGCAAATATGCAAGCATCATTTACAAAGAAAATAAGCGCCTCGAAAAACAAGTTGAGCGCGTACTCAATATTACCAAATTAGACAAAGACAAAGTCATTTTAAATAAAGAAAATGTTTTGCTGGATGTCATATTAGACGATGTCAAAGAAAATTTTGAATTCAACCAAGCAACCGGCGGCGGACAGCTCACCATCCACAAAGAAACACAAACTACCCAAGTTTTTGCAGACCCTGTTCACCTCACCAACGTGCTTTTCAATTTAGTAGATAATGCGGTGAAGTATTGTAAGAATGCACCGCAAATTGACATAATGTTAAAAGCGGAAAAAGACGGTTTCCGAATCGATATTCAAGACAACGGCATTGGCATCAAAAAAGAAGACCTACGACTCATCTTTGATAAATTTTATCGCGTACCTACTGGCAATGTACACGATGTCAAAGGTTTCGGGTTGGGCTTGTATTATGTCAAACTCATCATAGAAGCGCATCATGGTAAAATCGATGCCAGAAGCGCACCTGAAAAAGGCACTACCTTTAGTCTTTGGCTACCTGCGCGGTAGTTTACCCTTTCGAACCAATATAGCATCGGGCTGAGGATACAAACCCTTTCGAACAATTGTTTTTGTTTTTGGCGCTAATACCAAGTTTTCCTCTATTCCGGAATTGTCACGAGGGGCCGTAATAATGAATTGCTTGTCCTTGTTTTCAATGGTAAATACTGAAGCATAACGATAAGCGCCAATTTCTATGAAAAGGGAATCTCGATCCAAAAAGGCCGTTATTTTGCTCGCCGATACCAGCACGGTATCTTGTCCAATTTTTATTTCATATGGAGGAATTGAACCTTGATAAACGCCTCGGTATTTTCGTTTGATTGCCTGTGCATTTAGTTGTGTAAAACTTGTGATAAAAAGCAAGATAAAGAGGGCTTTAGTGCGCTTCATGAGGCTAAAATAATTACTATTTTCGTACTCACGCAAGTTTTTGTCCATGAAACAATACCACGACCTCCTTTCGCACATTTTAGAACACGGCGTGCACAAAGAAGACCGAACCGGAACCGGAACCATTTCTGTTTTTGGTTACCAAATGCGTTTTGATCTTTCGCAAGGATTTCCATGTATTACGACCAAAAAACTGCACTTGCGTTCCATCATTCACGAGCTTCTTTGGTTTATTAAAGGTGAGACAAATATCGCCTACCTCAAAGAAAACGGTGTAAGCATCTGGGACGAATGGGCCGATGCCAACGGTGAGCTTGGTCCAGTATATGGGTCTCAATGGCGAAGTTGGCCAGCTCCGGACGGTCGGCAAATAGATCAAATTACGCAAGTCATTGACCAAATTAAAAATAACCCAGACTCACGGCGCATGATTGTTTCGGCTTGGAATGTCGGTCTTATCGATCAGATGGCTTTGCCACCGTGCCACGCTTTCTTTCAGTTTTACGTGGCCAATGGCAAACTCAGTTGTCAATTGTATCAGCGCAGTGCAGACACCTTTCTTGGCGTTCCTTTTAACATTGCCTCTTATGCCTTACTCACCATGATGCTCGCACAAGTTTGCGGCCTTCAGCCTGGTGAATTCGTCCATACGCTCGGCGATGCGCACTTGTACAGTAACCATATCGAACAAGCACAATTGCAGCTCACAAGAGAATTTAGGCCGCTCCCAACCATGAAAATCAATCCTGAAGTAAAAAGCCTTTTCGATTTTACTTATGAAGACTTCGAATTGCTCAACTACGATCCGCATCCGCACATAAAAGCTCCTGTTGCAGTATGATTACTGCGCTTTCACTTATAGTAGCGGTAGATGCCGCAAATGGTATTGGTAAAAACAATGGCCTCATGTGGAACCTGCCTGCTGACATGCAATTTTTTAAAGAAACAACAAAAGGGCACGTCGTCATTATGGGCCGAAAAAATTACGACTCTATTCCTGAAAAATACCGGCCACTAGCGGGTAGAACCAATGTCATTTTAAGCCGAAATACCGTTTTTGAAGCGCCGGGTTGTTTGGTGTTTTCATCCATTGAAGACTGCTTGGCAAACTTAAGCTTGGCGGCTGGTCAACAAGCTTTTATTATTGGCGGTGCACAAATCTATGAATTGGCTTTAAACACAGGCCTAGTGGAGAACATGTTCATTACACACATCGATAAAACCTACGGTGCCGATACTTTCTTTCCAGACTTCAATCAAAACAAGTACGAGAAAACAATTTTGTTCGAGCAGTCTATCAACGAAAAACACGAAGCGTCGTTTAAAGTCTACCAATACACCAAAAAGCACTAAGGTAGCAAGGCTGTTGTGGCAAGCAACGCTGCGGTTTCTGTTCTTAGTCTAAATGCACTCATATCCACCGCTTGGTATCCGGAAACCCTCGCCAACTCGATTTCGTTTTTTGAAAAATCTCCTTCTGGCCCGATTAAAAAAGGAAGACCAGCCTTGATTTCTTTGAGTCCTATTTTTGGACTCTCTTCGCAATGCCCAATATATCCTTCCGGATACAAGCCAATAAAGTCCTCAAATTGCTGTAAGCCTTCTATTTGTGGCAAATAAAATCGTTTGGATTGCTTCATGGCAGCTACCGCAATTTTCTCTAGCCGTTCCATATTTACTTGCTTGCGTTCGCTACGATCACAATTTAAAAATGTAAGTTTCGATAATCCTAATTCAGTGGCTTTTTCGAGATACCATTCAATGCGATCCATATTCTTGGTGGGGGCCATAGCAATATGCAGCACGGGTGTTGGTTTGTGTATATGACGAGAATGTATTTGAACAATTGCTCTTTTTGGATGTGCATCTTCAAGCACAGCAAAGGCTTGTAGCCCCTGACCATTGATCAATTCGATGACCGCACCAACTTGCATGCGCAGTACCTTGATACAGTGTTTGGATTCCTCCTCACTGAGTTGGTAATGCGTAGCGTCGTGTTGGAGTAAAGGGGCGTAAAAAAGACTCATGCAAACAAAATTTGAAAAACTAATTCTTTCAATAATTCGGCGCTGCTCATTTGACTATTGCCCATTCCTTTTGCCTTTAGGTCGTATTCGTGCAATAAAGCAATTACGGCAGCAATTTTCTTCGGATCATAGTGCTGGCGACTAGCCAGTAATTCACCTGCAACAAAAGGATGCACGCCGAGACTACTGGCAATGCCCTCTCTTGACTTATTTGGGGTAAAGTGAATACGCATTAGTTGTGAGAACAATTTGAAAAATGCAGGAATAATAACCACTAGTTCTCCGGCTTTTGGATTGTACTCAAAGTATTGAACGATTTTGAAAACTTTATCGGCTTGTTTTTGCGCCACGGCATTGACCAATTCAAAAATGTTGTAGTCTTTGGAAATACCTATGTGTTGCTCAATATGCTGATCTGTAATGCTCGAATTGGGCCCTAATACGATGCGTAACTTTTCTACTTCATTGGTGATTCTACCTAAATCTGCGCCTAAGAATTCTGCTAAGAGCATAGTGGCTTTCCCATTAATTTGTAGACCTACTGAGCGCACGTATTTCGCTATCCAATCAGGTAATTGATAATCCCGAATTTTATCCGATTTGTAAATGAGACCGTTTTTGGCAAAACTTTTTAGTATTTTTTTTCGGGCATCAAAGGATTTGTTTTTGTAACATACCACAAAAATGGTGGTTGGTGTAGGCGCCTCAGCATAGGCTTCGAGTGCTTCTAGCTGTTTGAAATCTTGCGCCTCTTTAAGCAAAACTAAACGGCGCTCAGCCATCAAGGGATAGGACTTTAGCTCACTTTGCAAAGCGAGCAGATCAGTGTCTTTGCCATAGAGAATAGTCTGATTGAAATCTCTTTCATGATCGGCTAACGCATTTTTTTGAATGCCCTCAGAGATCAAGTCAATGTAATATGATTCTTCACCATGTAAAAAATACAAAGGAGCGAATTTCTTGTCTTGTAGATCTTTAATTATTAAGCTTGCGTCCATGGGTGCGTTTGCCAAATTTGTACGAGTTCTACGAGTGTATCTATGGCTTTCTCCATATCTTGAACGCTTACATACTCGAGTTTGGAATGGATTGCCATCTCACCAGTAAAAATATTTGGGCAAGGTAAACCCATAAATGAAAGCCTCGATCCATCGGTGCCACCACGGATGATGGCGCGCTTTGGAGTGAGGCCAGCTTTTTGCATGGCAAGTTCAGCGTAGTCAGCAACGAATGGCACATCTTTGAGAATTTCTTTCATGTTGCGGTACTGCTCTTGAACTTGCAGTTCAAAACGGGCACCCGGATGAGCAGCAACAACCTGCTCAGCTATGGCGCGAAGTTTCTCCGGATAGCTTTGCATTAATGCGGTGTCGTGATCACGGAGAATCAGTTGTACGCTTGCTTTTTCGAGCGCACCCGCAATGGAGGTTGGGTGCACAAATCCTTGGCGCTGCGCAGTGGTTTCTGGTGACCAACTGTCTTTAGGTAAAGAAGCCACAAATTCACTTGCCAATTTAATGGCATTGATCATTTTGCCTTTGGCATAGCCCGGATGTGCACTGACACCATGAAAGGTAATTGTAGCTGCGTCGGCAGAAAAAGTTTCATCTTCGATGTCGCCGAGTGGGCCACCATCTAGTGTATAGCCGAAATCCGCTTTCAGTTTTTGCATGTCTAGTTGCTCCACGCCTCTTCCAACCTCTTCGTCAGGTGTAAATAAAATGCGAATGTTTCCGTGCGGTATTTCAGAATGCGCTTGTAAAAAAGCAGCCAATTCCATTATAATTGCTACACCCGCTTTATCGTCGGCGCCTAAAAGTGTTAAGCCACTAGCGGTAATAAGGTCATCACCAATTTTTTCAAGTAAATAGGGGTGGTCATTGGTACGCAGTACTTGTGAAGGGTCGTCAGGCAAGGTAATTGGTTGTCCGTTGTAATTGCGATGCAAAATAGGCTTGACATTTGTACCACTGCAATCAGGAGCGGTATCCATATGAGAACAAAAGCAAATGGTGGGCAAGGAGTGACTCACATTTGTTGGGATGGTCGCAAATACATAAGACCATTCATCGATTTCAACATTTGATAGGCCCAAGTCGACTAATTCACTGTAGAGAAGTTGTGCGAGGTCGCGTTGTTTGGCAGAAGAAGGAAAGCTTATAGAGTTCGGGTCGGCGGTAGTATCTATTTGGACATAACGCATAAAGCGCTCTGCAACTTTATATTTCTCAGACATGAAATTGTTTTAGTCAAAAATACAAAGAAAAGCGAGATGGAACTCACGGAATAAGGCTTCTTAATGCTTGTAATTCTGAAACCTTTTGCGCTGAACCTGCCTGCTGAAAGGCGTAAATTAAATTGGTGAGCATTCGCTTTAAAATGGCCGAATTAGAGCAAGGTTCAAAATGGCTTCTATCTGGTTGCAAATGGATACCTTGTAAAAAGGCCTTGATTTCGTTGGCGTCGAGAATACTCCCTTTAGCAAACGCATTGATGTAAAATAATACACCATAATTGTCTTCTTTTTGTAAATGCATTGAACTATGCCGATCATCCATGTAGGCCAATATAAAATGATTGGGTAAATTGACACCGTAAATTGGCAAATCCAAGGATTGGGCAATGATGCTATAAAGCACACACAAACTTAATGGATTACCTTTTTTGCGTTCGATCACGTTATTTATGTATGAATGTGCCGGCGTGTGGTAGTTTTGGGTATCGCCCCGAAAACCATGCATCCCGAAGAAAATTCGATTAAAGATTTTAACCTGTTCAAATGCGGTCTGATGGTCGTTCAGTTCAAGCCAGATATCTCTTCGAATGCTCTGAATCTGTGCAAAAACTTGTGTGTCATCTATACCTGGATATTGGTACTTAGCAATCACCATGGCGCCTTGTAAAAGATCTTTATCTGGAGATTGTAACCAAGCATTGAGCTGGAGTTTGACCGCTTCAAATTGGATATCATGGATTAGGTTTTCAATGCGATCTTGGAATAATAAGCCATAATAATCTTGTTCCCACGATTGTTCTAGAACTGGAACTACATCTGGTCCAAACTTCATGAGTTCATCACGGACCTGCTGAAAAACCAGTTCATCAGGGTCATCTATGAGGCGGACCAGCGCTTGAATTGTAGCTTGAGTATCCATGCTACACAAAAATAGACGCTGTCATTACACTGATACTGTGGGCGCAATAACTTTTTCAAGGGTCTGATGTTAATTCGTTGTAACCTTTTAAAACTATTGACGTACACGGAAACTCCAAATTAACTTTGCTACAGGTTGATTTTAAGAGGCTCTTCGGAGCCTCTTTTTATTTTTGGGAACTGCAAAAATCACGCACTAAATAACTCAGTGCTTTTCCTACAATCAAATCATCACAATCATCGAGCGGAGCCGCCTCTGTTAAATTTAAGTATGCAATTTTTGAGTTGAAGTGGCCCATTTTCAGCAATAAAGACCTCATTTGATCGAGTGTCCAACCAGACGGACTAAATGCTGAGCTTGGCATCATGGCAATAGCATCCATATCGATTTCAATTCCAATTGGATTTTTTTGGTGCTGCATAAATCCTAAAACATCGTCGTTGAGTTGATAGGGTCCTTGTAAATAATCCTCAAAAAAACGATGAATAATTCGGGGATCTAACAGTTGGTTTCGAATATAGTCGTTATTAAAAGCTTCGTGAAGACCAAATGCGCCGTATTGTGTCAATATATCTTCTTGAAGCGCAAATGAAAATGAGTTGCCGCTGTGTCGTTTGTCTGTCGTCCGGAGGTCTGCATGCGCGTCGATATTGACCACACTTAAAAATTGCTTTTTGGCGGCCCAGCGCATTAATGGCAATGCATTGTTGTGACCGCCTCCTACAATAATAGGGATTTGATCCGGTTCTATGTACATTTCTAAAACATCAAAGAGCATCTTATCCAATTCCTCCACAAATGCGCAAGCCTCAGGTCTATCTAGTGGTTCCTTTAACTGTTTGATTTGACCTAAATATGCCAGGTTTTCAATAGCAGCACCCTTGTATGCTTGGGTATTGAAAAATACTTTTGAAAATGCAGTAAATGCATTCTCGCTACCAACTCTGCCTAAATTGGCTTGAGGACCTGCATTTTCCGAAATGCCAATAAGTACAAATTTGGCTGTAGTCAAATCTTGACGACTCAAAAGATCACCAAGTCGGGTTTCTCCATTTCTGGTTTGGTACTGCAATTTGCGCTGCCTCGCATCAAATAGCTGAAATTCAAAAACACTCATAGAGTAGGCTTAAGTTGTTCAAAAATAAATTCGGGAATCGGCATCGGTTTTTGCGTCTGGGCATTAACAAATACCAAAAGTGTATAGGCTTTATTCAATAATTGACCGTTTTCGCCGAATGTTTCATAAGAAAATCCGATGCGAACACCTGCTAATTCGATGATTCGGGTTTTGATTTCTAGCAAGTCGTCGTACTTTGCCGGTTGTATATACGAAATCTCAAACTTTTTGACAGGTAGGAGAATACCTAAATGCTCCAATTCTTTGTATGAAATCCCTTTTTGACGCAGCGCCTCTACGCGTGCAACTTCAAAATAACTTGCATAGTTTCCGTAATAACAGTAACCCATTTGATCAGTTTCCGAATAGCGAACACGTATTTTTGTTGAAAACTCGAGTTGAGACAATTGAAAAGGTTCGGACATTTCTTCAATTTTGGGATTTAATTACTTGCGTAGACCACTCTTCTATCGTAAATTTACCAAGGACTTGGATATTTAAGGCATTATTAAACAAATATTTCGTACAAGTATTTTTTTTTTAATAAACAATACCCATAGGACTTTTTTTTTCACTTTTTTTTGTAAATATTTGCTCTCTCATTATTTCACCCAAATTTCGTGAGCGTACGAATTTTTTACAAACAACGAGAACAACCTAACAACTATGAATACAAGTCACGAAAGTGCATGGGAGTCCTGCTTAAAAGTTATCAAAGATAATATTTCATTACAGGCCTTTAAAACTTGGTTTGAACCTATTGTCCCTGTCAAATTGGAGGGTTATGTACTTACCATCCAAGTTCCTTCGCACTTTTTTTATGAGTGGCTTGAACAACACTACATCACGCTCTTGCGCAAAGTCATCAAAAAAGAACTTGGTCAAGATGGTACACTAGAGTACAGCATCGTGATGGAAAACAACACGCAATCAAGAAGTCCGTATACCGTTAAGCTACCAACTAACAACTCGAGCAGCCTAAAAAATGCACCTGTCAACATGCCAATCAATGTTGACGAAAAGCAAATACGAAATCCTTTCGTTATTCCTGGACTCAAAAAAGTTAATATCGAATCAAACCTGATTCCAAACTTCACTTTTGAGAACTTCATTGAAGGTGAATGCAATCGTTTGGCTAGAGCATCTGGTTTTGCAGTTGCCAACAAACCAGGTGGAACAGCATTTAATCCTTTACTGTTATACGGTGGTGTTGGCTTAGGTAAAACCCACCTTGCCCATGCCATTGGTATTTCTATCAAAGAACGCTTTCCGAATAAAACGGTATTGTATGTGCAATCAGAAAAATTTGCGCACCAATTCATAGACGCTATTAAGAATCAAACCACCAATGACTTCGTTCATTTTTATCAAATGATCGACGTCTTGATCATCGACGACGTCCAATTCTTTGCAGGAAAAGAACGTACCCAAGATGTCTTTTTTAGCATCTTCAATCACCTGCATCAAAACGGCAAGCAAATCGTACTCACCTCCGATAAAGCGCCAGTTGAAATGCAAGGAATGGAACAACGCCTCCTTTCTCGCTTTAAGTGGGGTCTATCTGCAGACCTTGGTACGCCAGATCTCGAAACGCGCATTGCTATTCTTGAAAAGAAAATGTACGGTAGCGGCATCGAGCTTCCAAGAGAAGTTGTTGAATACCTAGCTTACTCAATTAATACGAACGTTCGTGAAATTGAAGGTGCGCTCAATACACTACTCGCCCAGGCCTCTCTGAACAAAAAAGCAATTACGCTCGATCTTGCCAAGCAAATGGTCGACAAATTTGTTCGCAGCACTGCACGTGAGGTATCTATTGAATACATTCAAAAAGTAGTTTGCGATTATTTCGATCTTCCGATTGAAATGCTTAAATCCAAAACACGTAAGCGCGAAGTCGTTCAGGCACGGCAAATTTCAATGTATTTCTCGAAAAAAATGACGAAATCTTCATTGGCAAGCATTGGTGCACACTGCGGTGGTAAAGACCACGCCACTGTACTTCATGCCTGCCGTACGGTTGTCAATTTATCCGAGACAGACAAGCAATTCCGTCATTATCTCGAAGAACTCGAGAAAAAACTGACTATCCAATAAATTTCTATTGGCCCAAAACATTCTTATGGTTTGTCTTGGCAACATTTGCCGATCGCCGATGGCCGATGGCCTGCTTTTGCGTAAAATCAACGAACAACAACTCGACCTTAAAGTAGACTCGGCAGGTACAGCCAATTATCACATCGGAAAAGCACCCGACCTGCGCATGATCAAAACAGCTGCTGCACATGGCACACCCATTGATTTCTTACGCGCTCGGCAATTCGACAAACAAGATTTTAAAAATTATGACCTCATTCTTGTAATGGATGAGTCGAATTATAACGATGTAGTCCGGCTTGCTTCAACTGAAGAAGAAAAACAGAAAGTAGATTATCTACTCAATTATCTACAGCCAGGAACAAATGCAAAAGTTCCAGACCCTTACTACGGCACGCAACAAGATTTCGAAGCGGTCTATGATTTATTAGATCGCGCTACGGACGCACTTATCCATAAAATAACACATGAGCACTAAGCAAAAGGGCAGTATTTACCTGATTCCAAATACTTTAGGTGGTGAGAGCACCTCAGATATTATTCCTTTAGAGGTGAGCAATCGCGCCACTCAATTGCGTGTTTTTGCCGTAGAAGAAATAAAAAGTGCCCGGCGTTTATTGCGTAAAATGGACCGCAACTTTCCTATAGACGATTGTACATTTAGAATCGTCAATAAGAATACAAAGGAATCAGAACTAATGGATCTTTTGCTTTTTTTGATCAAAGGAATAGATATTGGAATCATTTCCGAAGCTGGTTGCCCTGGAATTGCCGATCCAGGAGCAGCTCTTGTCCACCTCGCACATACCCAGGCCATTCAAATCAAGCCCCTTGTTGGACCTTCCTCCATATTGCTGGCTTTAATAGCCAGTGGATTCAACGGTCAGCAATTTACTTTCCATGGCTATTTACCAAAAGAACGCAAAGAACGTATCAAAAAATTACGCGATTTTGAAATGGATACCAAACGCAATGGTACCACACATCTTTTCATGGATACGCCCTTCCGAAATATGAATGTGCTTGAAGATTTACTCAATGAACTCGGTGATCTCACCGAATTGTGCATTGCTTCCAATCTTACTTTGCCATCAGAATCTATTCGAACCATGACAGTCATTGATTGGCGCGAAAAAGCATATGATTTATCTAAAATCCCAACAATCTTTGCAATTGGTAAAGGCCAGTAGGCCAAAAAAAAAGCCCCACATTTCTGTGAGGCTTTAAAAAACGGCATCGACTTACTCTCCCACGATCAAAACCGCAGTACCATCAGCGCAAGCAGGCTTAACTTCTCTGTTCGAAATGGGAAGAGGTGG
>Ga0194118_10000840_pt1 | contig 48366 bp, 44 predicted proteins | sample TA2MahsurfametaG_2_FD_148662 | JGI IMG/M metagenome (GOLD analysis project Ga0194118, IMG submission 148662) | Freshwater microbial communities from Lake Tanganyika, Tanzania - TA2015013 Mahale N5 surface | ecosystem: Environmental > Aquatic > Freshwater > Lake | place: Tanzania: Lake...
GATATGAAAGCCGCCGTTGATCTCTCGAAGTTTATTTAAGAAGGTCACCATGTGTTCTTGACGGGCTCCTTCGACAAAGACTTTTCCTTTAGTAGCGATTGCGGCCATTCCAAAAGAGGCAGCTTCAATTCTGTCTGGTAAGACGTAATGTTCTACTTCGTAGAATTTAGTCGTTTGATGGATCACAATTGTTCGATTCACATCGACATGGATATGTACGCCAAGTTTTTGTAGAAAGAGAATTAGATCGATCACTTCAGGTTCTATAGCTGCATTCAAAATGACAGTAGTCCCTTTAGCCCTTGAAGCAGCAAGCATCGTATTTTCTGTAGCCCCTACAGAAGGGTAAGGAAGCGATATGACCGTTCCTTTAAGACCGGAAAGGGCTTGAGCAAAATAAGCTCCATCTTTTTTCATCTCTCGATATTCAATAGTAGCTCCAAGAGATTGTAGAGCTGAAATATGAAAATCTACTGGTCTTTTGCCTATATTGCATCCACCAACAGTAGGAACTACGACATCTTCATCAGTTCTACCTAGCAGTGCGCCCAGCATCAGAATCGGTATGCGGTTAGCTCCTGAAAAGCGCTGAGGAATATAGGTGCTTTTAAATTCTTTAGTGATTACCGACATCGTTTGGGTTTGTTGATCCCACTCTACTTCCATGCCGATTTCTTTGCATAAGCTGACAGTAGCTTCTACTTCGGAGATATTGGGAACGTTGTAAAATGTGCAACGTTTATCAGATATCAAAGAGGCAACAAGCATTTTAGTGATCGCATTTTTAGCGCCCATTACCTTCACCTCTCCTTCAAGAGGGATATTGCCTTTGATTTTGAAGATCTCCATACTATTTGTATATATCATAAATTAATTGTTTCGGAAAGTTTTTTTCACTAGGAAGAAGTCCCGGCTGCCCTACATTTTTTTCATACCTGATTTCTATAGATTTTACCCCTAGTTTTTCTTTGAGCATCCAGCAAAAAGAGCCCATCGTACGCCGTGGATTGATTTCGATAATCGGCTGCAATTTTTCTTTGCTATCTTCATAGACCATAGCATCTATGCTAAAAGGACCAAAGTATTTTGTATCGATGATCTTTTGGATGTTTTCCCAAACGAATTCTTTTTGCTTTTCTAGAAAATAGCAGTGTTTTAGTGGCGCTATGTTTGCGATGTAGCTCCCAGTTGGTGTGTAGCGCCCTTCTGTAGCGCCTATGAATTGGAGATTGCCGTCTAAAATATGCCAATGTGTTGCAAAATCTAAAATCCGCTTTTTTAAGGGCTCATACAAAACAGGGAACTTCAAATTTTTACGTCTGTTTTTGGCAAAAACTGGAAAATTTCCTCTTCCAGAAAAACCGTGAGGAAGTTTGATAATCCCATCAGTTAGATGTTCAAGCTCTTTTTCCTCTTTTACAATAAACGATCCAGGTAAAGGGGAGAGTTCATGCGCAAAGAGCTTAGAAGAAACTTTAAGAATCGAATCTATAGATGGACAGGCAAGATGAGGAAACATTTTCATGGTGTTTGTCGTTTGTCCCCATAAAAATACATCTTGAGTTTCTTTTAGATTGTCTAAAAGAAGAAAATTAGGGATAGAAAAGCCCTGCTGTTTCATCTTTTCAAGATATTCTGAAGATGGATTAGAACTTGTGATCACAAAATCTTTTTCAGATGCAATCGCAGTTGGTAGGTATTGAAGTTGAATGAAATTAGGATGAAAAGAAAAAAGATCTTTGAAAGGAAGGTCTGGGTTTTCTAATTCCAATTCAAAACAGGTATTTGCAAGAAAGAGCATTCTGACTAGTAGTATAATTGATGCTCTTGTTATATACAAATTATGAGTATTAAGACACGTATTTTCCTTTGGGTAGCAGCTCTATTTGTCATTACAGGGTGTGCTTTTTTCATGATCACTCGCTTTGAGCTAAAAAAAGATCTCATTGTAGTGAGAAAGAATCTACAAAATCGTGTAGCAAATGTAGATCAGCAAAGACAAAATCAAATTGAACAGTATCTTAAAATTTCTCTTGGTGAAGCAAAAGCAGAAATTCTTACTCTTCTTCAAGAAATCGTAAACCATGATTGGATCTTAAAACAATTCGCACCGACAGAAGAAAATTACCAAACAGATACTTGGCTTAGTAGCGCAGTATTGATGACATCAGCAGAAAGAATCGATTTTGTTCAGTGCATCAATGATGAAAAGATGACCTCTTTAATCAGTTTAACGGCTCCTTACGTTGAAAAGATGATCAAAATCACAACTAAAGCAGGCGTCAATTTAGCTGTCATGCCCTTAGCTGACGGCAATGTGCGCGCGTACGTTGCTATACCTTACTGGATCGTACAGAGCGATCGATCACTACTCAGAATGCCGGGATTCAAAATACCTTGGCCTGAAAATAACGACTTTTGGCTCCTTTTTTCTATCCAAGCTGTTTTGGAAGAGGATTTTTCTTCTCTTTTAGCAAAGCCCATCAATTTAAAGCCTGAAGACATTGGCGCTGAATCGGTAATTGCTGATCCTGAATTTTTCAAAAAGATCATTAAAGATGTACTACAGGAAATCGTAAAAACACAATCTCTACTCAAAAATGACCAAGAATTTATGAATGCTTTTAGCTCGATTCATTTTAAGAATTGGCTAAAAAAACAGATCAAAGGGGTAGATTTTACAAATACGCCACCTTTTGCTGACTATCAAGTACTGCAAGAAGATCAAAAAATTGAAACAGAATTTATCCAGCAGCTTTTGTCCCATACGGAAGCTAAGTACATGATTTGGGCGCTATCCACTCTTGTCGGCTCAGGAATTTGGGATTTTAATCCTCTAGATCCTATGGCTCCTAAAGCAGTAATGAGAGCTGAGCATCAAAATGAAGTTAAAACACAAGTAGGTACCGCTCTTGTAGCAGACAAAGTTTTTTTAAAAACCCCTTATAAGCTAAATCGTCAATGTACACCTGTAATTAGTGATCAGCCCTCATTTTGCATCCAGCCTATTTTTGATGTGATCCAATCAGATAGTGTTGCAAGTCACGTGTTTTTAGCAAATACGTTAAATATTGTGGTACCTGATCAAAAAGGGCCTAAATCAGGTAGTCTTACTATTGGGATCAATGGCGATAACGTCTTGCGAAAAGCGGCGCTTATTTTACAAGAATCGGTCTACCTCATTCAAGGTCAAGATGTTTTAAAAGCATACGGTAGAGAAGGGCAATTGATCCCTTCTGATTTGTGGCAAACATTAGATTTGAGCTTATTAGCCGGCAAATCTGAGGGTGTAGCAAGTGATACTAAAGGAAACCAATACTTTTTTACCCACTTAGGGTCAAATGAGCCTTATTATTTTGTTTTTCGCTTAAGACAAGATGAGCTTTTTTCTTCAGAAGAGATTTTTTATAAAGCTAAGTTGTTTTTAAAGCGTGTAAGCATCAAGATTGCCGCAGTTTTAGCGATATTTCTTCTCTTGATCATGGCAATTCTTGATCGTGTATTAAAAAAGCTAACACGACCTATAACCTTGCTTTCCTCAGCAACAGAGCATATCTGCCAAGGAAGTTTATCGAAGGTCTACTTGCCTAGTGAACATAAATTAGAGCAAGGAGAAGTGGGTGTTTTATACCGCTCCTTTAGTCAAATGGTCGATTCGATGATTGAAGGAGAAAAGGCAAAAGGGCTTTTAAGCAAAGTAGTTTCTGCGAAAATTGCCCATAAGATCATGACAAGCGGCGTCCATTTAGGGGGAGAAAGAAAAGAAGTAACTGTTCTTTTTAGTGATATTCGAGGATTTACATCCCTTTCAGAGAAGATGCAGCCAGAAGAGCTTGTAGATCTACTCAATAGCTACTTATCGCGCATGTCAGATTTTATTGAGCTTTATGATGGAGTGGTTGATAAGTATGTTGGAGATGAAATTATGGCTCTTTTTGGAGCGCCCGTCGACATTGAAAATCCTGCTGAAAAAGCCATTCTTTGCGCAATAGATATGATTGAAGATCTAAAAAAATGGAACGAAGAAAGAAAAGCTAAAGGATTGATAGTCCTTGAGGTAGGAACTGGTATCAATACAGGTGTTGTTGTTGCTGGCAGTATTGGCGGCGGGGGAAGAGCGAATTACACAGTGATAGGAAGAGCTGTGAATATTGCAGAAAGACTCTGTTCAGCTGCAAAAGGGATGGAGATCATCGTATGTAAAGCAAGTTTTGATAAGATTTTACTTAAAGAAGGTTTCTTATATGAAGAAAGAGATCCTTTAGAACTAAAAGGGATCAGTGAGCCTGTTTCTAATTATCGCATTTTTGGCAGATCCAAACCGTCAAAATCCAAGCCTCTAAATTAAAGCCCCCTTCTTTCTTGCAAAGAAAGGGGTTAGAAGAGAAAATAAAAAGTCTATGCCCCTATTTTCTTCAAAAAAACAACAAGAGCATGAAGCTAAGCGCTCGATAGAACTAGGCAAAGAGTTTATCGCTAACGCCTCGCATGAACTAAGAACTCCTGTAACGATCATCAAAGGTTTTGCAGAGATGCTCAGAGACATCCCTGAAATTTCTCAAGAGATGTTTGATTCGATCTTAGAAAAAATTTTACGCAATTGTGAAAGGATGGAGTCTTTAGTCAAAAACTTGCTCCTTTTAGCCGATTTAGATCAGCTAGCAGAAATAAAAAAAGAAGAATGCAATCTCTCTTTGCTCATAGAAAATTGCTCATACCAAATCCTTAGCATATTTCCTGATGCGTATATCGAAACTCTCCAAAATGGATCAGATATTAAAGTGCAAGCAAGCGCTGATCTATTGGAGCTTGCAATCATGAATTTACTGCAAAATAGCGTGAAGTATTCATTTGCAGACAAAATTCCTCACATCACAGTGACTATAGAGAAAAAGAGCAACAACAGCGTAATCTTGTCTATAGAAGATCAAGGGATCGGCATTGCTAAAGAGAATCTTGCGAACATTTTTGATCGATTCTACACCGTCAATAAATCCCATTCTCGTAAGCTCGGAGGAGCAGGACTTGGCTTATCGATGGTAAAAATAATTATTGATAAGCATAATGCTGAAATTCATGTGAAATCAGAGCTTGGAAAAGGAACCACTTTTTCTATCCATTTTCCTTCAACTTAAGCACGAAAAATTTTCTGCATCAATTGATCAAGCGCTAATTTTCTAGAAGGGAAATTTTTTTCTCTAAAGATTCTAGAAAGCTCTTCAAAATGGCTCATGGATAAAAGCCTCTCTTTATTCAAACGAACGAGTAGATCTTCAAAAGGTTTAGTCTCTCCCGGAGGTAAAGCCAATAGGATGAGCCTATCAGTAAAAAAAGAAATCTGTGGATGCTCATCGCTGTTTCTAGTTCTTTTGAGATCTGTAATCAAATCCTCTTCAAGAAGATCATTTTTTGCTACTTCCTCAACAAAAGTTTCATAAACAAAAGTTAGTGAAGTACATATAGTAGCAAGTGAGCGAAGATTAGAAGCGAGATCTTGATAATTTGATATTTCTTCTTCAATAGGAAAAAGACGCATTTTTCTAGCTCTTAGCGGCCCTTGCTGAAAACTTGGTTTAGAGCTTAGGGCAATTTGTCTTGTTTTATGAATTTCTTTAAGATGTAAGCACAAACGATCTAGATTATTGCTCAAGCCTCTGTTTATCTCTAGATGCCCAATCATCATATTGATATCGAGGTTGTGACGCGTATCACGCTCAAACATTTCAATGAGCGCTGTAGTTAAATTTGCATCATGCATAGCCCTTTCGATCGCAAATAAGTAAGGATTTGCTTGTTCTATGACCTCTTTTTTGAAATCGCCGATAAGCTTTTGAAATTCTCTTTGGCTATACACATAGCCTGAGTTTCTTTGATGAATTATATTCGTATACATAAAAGATGATCAAATTTATCAAGGTTTAAATTTATTGACTATGTAGTTTTTTTCAAGAAAAGAAAAAGAGAGTAGTAAGCCCTAAACTCTCTTTTTCGGTAGTTGATTAACTAGAAGATGAAAGTTCTTCTTCTTCTATAAGGCCAGAAGGCTTTTTCACTTCGATAATCTGATAATCATTTACTTCCAGCTTTTTTTCAAAGCAGTAAGTATACAAAAGTAAGAATGCGTAGCCGATGCCCGCACTAAAAACAATCATAGCCCATGCTGCGATCTTAGCTATCGTTTCAGCGTCACATTCACGAATCATAAGCCAATCATTGAGGCTCTCAAAGCTTGACGGTCTATAAGGCTCAAGAGGTCTTCGTCCATATAGATTTTCCTCTTCTTCACCGATCATGCTGTCATCTTCAAAGCCTAGCAAAGCTGTGTTTGAATGTATTTGACCTGAGCTGTTTTGCGGGAAGAAAAATTCTCTTCTTGGTATTGGAGAATGGGGATTGCTTTTTTCATGGGTGTTCAGCGTTGCACCATTTTGGCTTTCTACCAGGCTAGGTTGGATAAAAGGAGCTAATCTTGCTGATGAAGCTTGCCCATTTACACCTAAATTAGATCTTAAGAGCGCTAAATCTTCATCGTTTACAGTTGAATTTGCTCTTGAGCGTATTAAATGCTCCTCATTTTCTAAAGAATGAGCGCTTAAAAATTGAAGCTCAGCTTGAATTTCGAAAGAATCGGATCTTAAAATTGCTGAGTTTCTCTCACGAGGTGACGATTCAGTTGAAGAGGGTAGCAATTCTTCATCATCAGAGATACTCTCTTCATTAGAATGATCTCTAATTTTTCTAGCGCCCGCATAAACAGAATCAATTCGCAAAGAAAAATCCGCATCAGCATCATCTTTTCTTACACCTGGCACGTCTAAAAGATAACCTAAGGCAGAAAATCCGTAAAACTGGACATTTTCACTCAATTGTGTAGCGTGAGAATAGAGTCTATTAATACCTGCTTCAATTTGTTGGTAAAAAGGTTTATTTGCATTTGCAATTTTATCCTGTTTTTTTGCCAATAGCTCTGTAATTTGAGTTAAAGCGCCAGGCTTATCTGACATAACCTTACTAAAATCTTCATTAGATACTAAGTTGCTATCAATAAAAAGATCAAAGATCTCTTCAAAGGTAGAGTTTGTGGAAGCATAATAGATCAGTAATTTAACAAATGTTTCACGATTAGGATCATCTATCTTTTTATGTGATTCAGCATTTTGAAAAAAAGCGATAAGCTCATTACAAAAAATTGGATTTTTTTGGGCCTTATCAATCAAATATGTGTAGTCTTGGTTATTTTTTTTAAATTCACTTACAATATCAGTATATTGAATGTAATCAAAATCAAAGTTGATGGTTGATAATTGATCATGTATAGTGTACATTTTAATCACCTTAATTTTATTTATAGATTTTATATTATCATAATATTAATAAAACTAAAAACGTTAAAATTAATGCTTATTATTTATTTTTTGTTTAAAAACGTTCTACAGATTTATTCTTATGTTTAATCGACTTTTTAGCGCAATACTTAATGTGCAACAGATCAGAGAAGTTTTCAACAAAGTGCGTATGATCCAATAAATCTTAACACTTCGATTTTTTGAAATTTCATGAGGCAATTTCAACGATAGGTATCAAGACAAAATGCTTTTATTCTCGATAAGAATAAATAGTTTCTTGGGATAGCTCTAATTCTGATAATTCTTTATTGCTTTCGAAGCAGTATGTATAAAAAAGCAAGAAAGCATATCCGATTCCTGCACTAAAAACAATAAATGCCCATGCTGCGATCTTAGCTATAATATTGCTATCATTTTCACATATCATGAGCCAATTATTGAGACTTTCAAAACTTGTCACGTTGATAGTAGTAATGGATCTTGGACTTGAGTTATGAGAATAGGATGAAATGGTGTTTTCTTCTTCATCTAATAAAGAGTGAAATGTATCAGATGAATCGCTATTTAAACTCTTAAGGTCTTCTTTGCTTTCATCTTTAGAAGAAATGCTTTCCAAGCAAGTTTCTAATAGCTCGATTCGGTGGCGATTGTCTTCAAGATCTGTAAAAAGATAACAAGTGGTTTCTGTGTTTTCTTCAGGATAAGGAGAGGTGATTTTACTGGGATAGTAAGCTAGATTTTTAGAAATAGGATAGCTTTGTGGCAGGCTTGTTTTTGAAGTGAAATTTGATACTTGCAAACCTTGAGAAAAGGCAATCAAACGATCTGAAATATTTCCGATGCGTTCAGCTATCTGTTCATGCCATCTTTTATGTTGCCTAGTGATTCTAGGTTGTTTTGAAGCCAATAAATCTCTGATTTTTTCTCTATTTTCAACATCTTCTAATAAAAGATTTTCAAAGTCTTTAGTCAAAATAAGTTGATTTTCAATAAAAGTATCTAGTGTTTCTTCATATGTAGGATCAAGAGCTGTTAAGGAGATAAGAATTTTTACTAAAATTTCACGATCAGATGGAGCATCGTTTCTAGATGATCCGTTTTTAAGAAGATAAGAGATGAGATTTTTGCAAAAATTTTGATCATTTTGCGCTCTTTGAATCAACTGAGTATCATTTTGCCCAGATCTTTGAAGGGTAAAAGCAATATCGTTTTTTTGATGGTTTTCAGTGAAAAAAGAATAACTAGCAGTAATTGCGCACATTTAAAAATACATTTTTTAAATATATTAACAGATGGTAAATAAAATAAAAATAATTAAAATTAATCCTTATTATTTATTTTGTAGTTTAAAAATATTCTAGCTTTTTTATTCTCTTCCTTGATAGTCTTTTTTTCTTTAGCGGGATACTTGAACTGCAACAAATCAAAGACGTTTTCATCGAAGTGCGCATGATTCAATAAATCTTTTAGCTCTGGTTCTTTCAAGATAGCCTGCTCGTCATCTTTAGTAAAATAATTTGTCTCTTCTAATTCTAAAATAGAATCTGTTAGATCTTTTCCGAACAGGGCTTGAAGAAGTGGTATAGAGGCATTTTTAAAACAAACAGGTTTTCTCTCTGATTTTTGAGAAATTGTTATATAATCCTCTAAGGAGATATTGCTTTTTAACATCTTGTAGTACACTTCTTTCAAATGATCATCTTTTGGATAAAGATCGGTAAGAGCCTTCGGTTTCTCCGATTTTCCTTTTTCTATCAAACTATCGACAAGTAGTTGCACTTCTTCTTCATCAAAAAAGCCTTTATCTTTGTATAAAGTCACTAAAAAATTTTCTAAGAGATTTTTTAGTTTCAGGTCAGGCTCTTTTTGATGATCAAATAAACTTGTGATGTTCAATTTGCTACTTTCTAAAATTTCCCCGTTAGCTCTTGAAGAAACATACACAGTCCGTTCTTTTTTTTCGCCGCTTGGATCTTTTGAAGAATTTTTCAAATGAGGCTTTAAGCGCTCTTGCTCTAATTTATTCATGAGAGCTCTTTTGGCCTGCATGTAGCAAGAATTTCGATAAGAGAGATACTCTGTATGTGTAGCAGATTGAAAAAACGTAAGAGAGCTTATAGAAAGTAGGCAAATAAATAAAAGCACAAGGGGCAAGGCATTCACAGCAAAAAGCCCTGTTGGTCAGTTTTTGGAAAGAAAAAAGGGTAAGTGACACGGTCGATGATCATCACCATCGCTCTTTCATCGCGCTCAAAAGTGACTTCTAAGATATCGCTTAGGAGAATTTCTTTACGTGAGCGATCTTTTTTTTTGCTAAAGCTTTCAAGTATTAGATCATAGCGATCATCTAGGTATAGATGCGCTTCAATCATACCAGCAAATTCTCCTTCAGGGTCAATTTGGTTGTCAAAAGAGAACCTAATGCTTCCATCTTCTTGCTGTTTAAATGATTTGGTATCGACATACAAAAAAACATTTGAAAGACGTTGCAGCAAAGAGCTGCGCTGCAATACATCTTTTCGAATCGCTTCTGCTTTTGTCTGTAAAATTGTAGAGTTTCTAAAAGAAGAGAACACTGAAGCAAGAACTACGCTAAATAGACCTAAAGAGATCATCACTTCAGTAAGAGTTAGAGCATGGAGTTTTCTCATATTTTGAGTATACTCCATGTCTAAATACCACTTCAAGCTCGGCTTTTATGCGGTTTTGCAATCCAAATGAGCAGTAGAGCAAGAAGAATGAAGAATATAGGGCTATATGCCTGATCGATGATGCTTTCCTTGGTAGTGGAGATTGCTCCCATCACAGTCATTAAAGCTATGAGTACTCCTGTGCAAGCATCTCCAGCAACAATACCTGAAGCAGCTAAGAGCCCTTTTTCATCTTGAAGATTGTCTTTGCCAATCATTTTTTGAACAATCCAGTGGGTAATTCCTCCTGCCATCGTAGCTGTGCTGATCGAAAGAGGTAGATAAAGCCCAAGGGCAAAAGGAAGAACAGAAACTCCTAGCATCATCAAGATTAGACCTATTACAGCTCCAATCAAAACAAAAAGTACAGGAAGCTTACCCATGAGAACGCCCTCAGTGATCATTGCCATCAAGGTAGCTTGAGGAGCTGGAAGGTTTGCTGTTCCAAATCCATAGGCTTTATTGAGAAGCACGAGCACACCGCCAATACAGATAGATGGCAAAATGAGCCCGATGATTTCAGCAATCTGCTGTTTTTTAGGAGTTGCTCCAAGCAAAAATCCTGTTTTAAGATCTTGCGATGTTGTAGAAGCAAGGCAAATAGCAACAAACGAAGTAGCTCCCATGGTGATAGCGGATATCAAATAGAATCTATCGGTCCAGCCAAGAGAGTAAAATAAGAAAGTCGTGATCAAAAGTGTAGTCAATACCATCCCTGAAGATGGATTTGAAGAGCTTCCCACAATCCCTACAGTGATCGAAGTCACAGCAGAAAAAAAGTATCCTAAAATAGCAAGTAGAACGATCGTAAAGAGATTCATGTTCATCTCAGGAAGAAGCCACAAAAGGGCAATTACAGAAAATGTTCCGACAATGAGCCATTTTAAAGAAATGTCTCTATCAATTCTTGGAAGCTTATCGCCTTCTTGGAACCCTGCAAAGAGTTCTTTAAATCCCACATGGATCGTCTTTATTAAAACCGGTATGATTTTAATCAGACTGAAAATACCACCTACAGCCATTGTCCCTGCGCCAATGTAGCGTATATAATTTTTCCAGATCGCTTCTGCGCTCATATTCGCAATCGGTATATTCGCAGGAAAAACGACCATATTGTTATGGCCAACCAACTTGATTAAAGGGACAAGAACCCACCAGCCAAATAGGCCGCCGGCAAGAACGATCGCTGATATTCTTGCGCCGATCATATAGCCTACGCCAAGAAGAGCAGGAGATCCTTCAATGCTTAGCTCAGTTCCTTGAAAAGAAGGAAATACGTAGCGAGTTTGCTCTTCCCAAAACTTGAATACACCAGAACAGAGTTTGTAAATGGATCCTATAGCAATACCAACAAGTGCATACATTGCACCCTCTTGTCCGCGATCGCCCGCTTTCAAGATCTCTGCGCATGCTGTTCCTTCCGGAAAGGGAAGAACGTGGTGTTCTTTGACAATGATGTAGCGTCTTAGAGGAATCATGAACAAAATTCCAAGGATCCCGCCTAGAAACGAAAGAACTGCTACTTGGTAATTAGAGGGATTTGCTCCAAAAAGATAAAGCGCAGGTATTGTAAAAATTACCCCGGCTGCTAACCCTTCGCCTACTGAAGCAATGGTTTGGACAATATTGTTTTCTAAAATAGAAACATTTTTAAAAAATAGGCGTAAAATAGCCATCGATAGTACAGCGGCAGGGATGGACGCAGAAACTGTCATACCCACTTTCAAGCCTAAATAGGTGTTTCCGATGCAAAAAATAAGACCTAAAATACAGCCTAGCACCAAAGCGCGGGTAGTGAGTTCTTTAGGAGATTCATTTGCAGAAACATAAGGTGTAAATTCTTTTTTCATTCTTTAACCATGCTTGGTTGAAGGTTTTTTTTCAATAAAAAGATCGTAAAAAGAGGGGCTTAGTTTTTCGTCCACCTCGATTTCGATCCGAAGCATTGCATGATTTTCTGGCTTTTTAGGTTTTTTGATAAAGTAGCTTACTTTAGCGTTGCAAAGAGTTGTTTTTTCTTTTCCTAATACGATAGTGTAAGGGCCAAAAATGCTCTGTTTGGCTTGTTTTTTGGATAAAGGCAATGAATCGAATGTTTCATGTTCAGCAAGATAGATGAGAAAATCTCTGTAAGCCAGATCGCTGATTCTTTCGAGTTCTATTTTTCTTAGTGACTCGATTTGTTTGACATACTGTCTAAAAGGAGCTGAGCAAATCGGAATGAGGCAAAGCGCTAAAAGGGCAATAGCGATCAATATTTCGATCAAAACAAAAGGGCGCTGTTTCTTCATTGATAAAAATTAAAATATTTTTTATATCTAGGTGTAATCATACGATTTTAGGGTATTTCCCACAAAAGTTCAAATATGTGTTGTTTTTATGACAAAAAATAGCTGATAGAAATGTAAAGCGCTGAAACTTTCGATACTTGCTAGCGCAAAATTTCTTGTAGCAACACATTCTGTTTTTTTTTATAAGGAAACAGGCATGCCATTTTTAGGTAGAGCCTTGTACAATTTGCTGTTTCTTGAAGGAAAACAAGATCATCCTGATTTTGCTGTTTTTTCGAATAAAGAGCTATTTACAAGACTCGAAGAATTCAGTTTTTTCTTGAATGAAGATATATTTATCGACTTATCCAAAGACATAGAGTCGCCAGAGGAGATGTATGCAACTCTTAAGGCGAAAAAAGAAGAGATGCCAGAGATGTATCTGATTCTCTTTGAGCTTTGGAAACGGCTGATTCACGACAAAAAAACCATTTCGATTTTTTGTGATGAATTGGATCTGATGATCCATAATTACGATTTACGAAAAGGGGAAAACGAGGAGAAGCTGCAAGAGAAAATCTTTCTTTTACAAGATATTTTGGATGCAGGAGTTGATGCTAAGCAAAATCCACATGAAATATTCCAGCTGGTAAGTGATTATCTAGCCCATGATTTAGAAAGCTTTATCTATGATTATATTTTTGAGCTTATTGAAAAAGATAAAGATACGCTTGCGTCAGAGCTTTTAGACGGCTTTTATCCATACATCAAAGAGCTATTGTGGTTTGATTATCTAAGGCTTTGCTTACTTTTCAAAAATCCGGGTGAAGAGCTTTCGAGATTTTTTGCCAATTTTATTGAATCGCTCATGGCAAATCCTGATCCGGAGCTTTTGATTGAAGTCCTTTTACTTATCCAAAAACAAGATTGCGGGCAATTTTTTATCACTCTATTTCGTTTTGTTGCAGCCAAAATCACAAATTACGGCCAGCTTTATGAGCTTTTAGAAATTGCTAAAAACTTCTATCAAATCTCTTTGAATCAACAGAAAATAAAAAAGTGTGAAGAAGTGAAAAAACAGATTAAAAAAGAGATGTTTGATCAGCCCCTTGACTCTTCACATCCTGCGTATCTAGTACTTTTACAGGTTTGAAACGGATGTGGTCGGCTGAGACGCAGTAGTAAGAGACTCCATTTAGCTTTCTATCGAGTTTGATCCCTTCTTTGATGTTGTGCAAGTGGCCAAAGACACAAACGTCAATGTTGTAAGAGGTCAATATTTTGGAGACTACGCTCTCAAGGCCGATAGCTCCTATAGGAGGATAATGGAGCATGGCAATGCGATATTTAGCTTTTTTATCCATTGCCTCTAAACTCAAAGTTAGACGCTCGAGTTCTCTTAAAAAGATTTTTTCGTCTTCTAAAGGATCTTTAGGTTTTGGCGGCGTCTTGATCGGCTCTTGAAAATCAATCCATTCATTGAAGCTAAATTCGGAGCTATCCCAAAGGCGGGTTCCCGCTATGGCGATATCTTCAAAACAAAGAGCGTTATTGTGGATAAAAAATATAGAAGCGGGGAGTGCGTCGGCAAGTTTTTTTGAAGATGGCCACCAGTAATCATGGTTGCCCCGTGTGATGACTTTTTTGCCTGGCAGCTTGTCGATCCACCTCAGATCGACTAAGGCTTCTTCTAACCTTAGTGCCCAGGAAATGTCCCCTGGAATCAAGACAATATCATCTTCACAGATCGAAGCTTCCCAATTGCTTTTGATCTGATTTTCATAACTTTTCCATGTAGGTCCAAAGACTTCCATGCTCTTGCTAGGAGTTCCAAAACATAGATGTAGATCGGCAATAGACCAAATTTTCATACCACAAAGTATAGAGCTTTTTTCTATTCTTGTGCTATAGGGAGATTTATGAGAATGCTTTTTATTACAAATACCGCTTTACCCATAAGACATCATCTTGAAAATTTAGGACATGAGGTTCTTGAAGTTGATGAAAATGCGGATATTAAAAATATCATCGCTGCATTTTTGCCAGATGAAATCCATGTAATGACTAAATTGTCTTTTAGAAAAAGGGGCCATATACGAAAACACCCCTTCATTGCACACATATCTTCAAAAGATTTTCCTCGTTTTTACAAGAAAGCAGCAAAGATATTTGTACCAAATCAAGAAGCAAAAAAATTGCTAGAAAACATGCGAGGCTTTCCAAAGATTGAGATTTTTAGCCCTTTTTTTGAAAAATGGGATGAGAATGAGACGCTTAGTGGTTTAGAAAAACCGATATTTCTTTACTATGAAGATGAAAATGTTGAAAGGTTTTGCCAAATGCCCTTGCCTGGAACAAAAGTAGTCATAGGAAAAAAGATTGCTAAGTATCAAGATCAAGTGCATTTTTATCCAAAAATTGAAGGGATAGAAAAGATCGTTTTACCAAGAGTTGATGTGCTCATTTATCCGCATAATCAGCAATTTTCGCATAAAATTTTTATCCAGGCGGCTTCTTTTGGTGTCGCTATCGCTACGGTTTTTTCAATAGCATCTAAAAGCTTTATCATAAACGGTCTTAATGGATTTATTTCAGAGGATCTATTTTTAGCAGCGCTTAAGTGTCTGAATATCGATGAAAAAGATTGTAAAAAGCAAGCTAGTAGATATTCAGTAGAAAATAGTTTAGATCAGCTTCTTTTTAAGTGATTTATTTGATCAGATGCAAAAACCATCAGGTAGGTAGGTTCCGGCAGCTACGATGATGATTCCATCTCGAATGAAATATTCTTTTGCGTCTAGATGCTTGATATTCTTTTCATTAACAAGTTTGACATTGTTGCCGATCACACAGTGCTCATCGATGATCGCTTTTTCTATATGGCAATTGCTCCCAATCGAGTAAGGGCTAGTTTTTTGATCATCGCTAGAGTATTGCTGATTCCCCATGATGATCGAGCTGACAATCTTTGTTCCTGATTTGATGTGCGATCTAATGCCGATCAAGGAATCTTTGATTTCACTTGACTCAACAACGGATCCATCGCAAATCGTTGAATCCAAAACTTTTGTGTTGATAATTTTTGCAGGTGGTAAATGGAGCTTTTCCCCATAAATTGGATAGCGCTCGTTGTAAAGATCAAAAGGGGTGTCTTTTTTTAATAATTTTAGATTTGCTTCATAAAAAGAACTGATGGTTCCTATATCTTCCCAGTAGCCATTGAAAATGTACGCGTATGTTTTCCCTTTTTGCATTTGTGTCGGTATGAGGTGCTTGCCAAAATCTTCTCTAGGATCTTCTTGCAAAAGATGCAAAAGTGTTTCTCTTTTAAAGATATAAATCCCCATAGACCCAAGATAGGGCTTTTCTTTTGAAAAGCTTTCCTCAAGATGAAACTTTCCTAAAATCTCGGGTGATTGGGGTTTTTCAAAAAAATCGACAATCTCATGGGTTTTGCTGATTTTCATTACCCCCATTCTTTCGGCATCTTCTTGATCTACTAAAAGGGTAGCAATCACAAGATCGGCATCTGTTTTTTTAGCAAAGTTGAGAGCATCGCCAATATCCATAGTGTATAGCTGGTCGCCCGATAAAATTACAAAATATTCATTAGTAGAGTTTTGGAGAATATCTATATTTTTTCTAATTGCGTCAGCGGTCCCAAGGTATAGACTGCTTTCCCCTTGATCTTGTTGAGGAGAGAGAATGTGGATTTTATGGTTTTGTCTTTTTATATCTGTATAGGCTTTTTTGACATAGCCGTTGATAGTGGGAGCAAGAAATTGGGATATGACAAAAATCTCTGTTATTGAGGAGTTTAGAGAGTTTGAGACAGCGACATCGATCAGCCTAAATCTACCACCAAACATCACAGCCGGTTTGCAGCGATGCTGAGTCAAAGGAAAAAGGCGAGAGCCTTGACCTCCAGCTAAAATAATAGCGCTAGCAGATAATTGGGTCATTAATCATATCCAAGGATTCGTAATTTTGGATATAATTAATAAAAATATGTTTATCAACTAATTTTTTATCTAATTAGTTTGAAAAACGCTTTTTTGATTTTGTGTTCTTTTTTACTTTCAATAAATGAAAGTTCATCTTGCTCTTCTGAATTGAAGGGGGTATCAGGATTGATTTGTCTTAAAACTCGCATGAGATTGCAGCGGTCGAACCGTTTACAAATAGGACCTAAAAGAGGGTTAGACAAGGGGGTCAAATAGATAGTGCTGCCAAAGTCAAAAACGTAAGGCTCTAAGTTTTCATCGAATAAGATATTTCTGCGGTTAAAGTCTCCGTGGTAAATTCTTCTTTGATGGATGATGCGAAGTACTGTTTCTAGCTTTTCTTTGACAGTTTGGATTTTTTCAAGGGAAAATGGCTGCCTTGGAATGGAATGGATGTACTCTAAGCAAAAAGCTTTATGGCTGATGCGCCCTTTAAGTTTCACTACGTAAGGCACATCTTGCACTTTTGTCAAAAAAGTAAATTCTCTTGCTAGCGCTAGAAAAGAAAAAAAACTTTTGAGGTAGTTGTCTTGCTTAACTTCTTTGATGACAAACTTTTCCCCTCCGTTTGCTTCTACTATGAATACTGCCGGGTGATTGGTTAAAGTAGCGATTTTCTTTTTATTTGTTTGATCGATCACATATTCCATATCAACAAGAGGAGCTTGGAAAAAGACGCTAATGTAGTAGATATTCCAAGCGCCCCAATAGCAAAAAAGCAGCAGCGCTGCAAAAAAGGTGCGTTTGATGAGCTTTTTCAAAGAAGGCTTCATGAACAAATTAACGCCATGTTTTTGCGATAATAAGGATCTCATTTGCTACCATAGTAGAGGCCTCAGGGCATTTTGCAATAGCGTAAAAGCGATCTCGATCTTCATCTTTAGATAGCCCCTCGCAAGCGCAAACGAGGTAGGAAGCAAGGTTTTCTTTTTTGAGTATGTTTTTATCTTCAAGCTTGCAAAGAGCTACTTTGCCTATTTCTTCATCAGGAGGAAAGCTCGCTAAAAGCATGGCAGCAATTTCTGTATCTTTAGTGATCATATTGCCAGTGATGATTTTTAAGATGAAATCCTTCGCTTTTTTGCCAAATTTGATTAACGCGGTGATCATCGCTTCATCAGTATAGAAGTTATCATAGCTAAGAGCTTCAAAGAGATGGGGTATGCATTTTGGATTTTGGATTTTTGCTAAGCAGTCAGCTGCAAAGATCGGAGCCCTTCCATAGCCTGGATTGATTGGATCGTAAAAAGTAGGAGCAGAAATCAAGTGGATTAAGGGATCAACGGCAGCTTCTTTTTGTGCTGAAACAGCTTCGATCTCTTTTTCTGCTAGCTCATCTTCGCATAAGATCAAATCACTTAGCAAAGTAGATACAACAGATTTTGAAGGATCTTCGTACACTTCTCTTAATTGTACATAAAGATCTATCGATCTCATTACCGCTTCTTTAGCAGCTTCAGGCAGACACTCTTCAGATAGGTTTTGCCCAAGATGCTTTTCTAATGACATGAGATATTCGATACGGCTGATTTCAAAATCAGGCATCACACCAACGCCATCTTGGTGGTAGTAGTCAAGCATGACATTAAAGCTTTTGCCGAAATGGGCATCTTTATGCATCAAAATTTCTAAATCGATAGCATCTAGTAGAGGAATGGGAGTTGTCATGTAGTTACCTTTGAGTGTACTTCAAATGCGTTGTATGAGGAGCGGACAAATGGTCCTGAGTATGTATACAAAAATCCTAGCTCTTTGCCATAGTTTTCAAATCGTAAAAATGTTTCAGGATCGACAAAGTTTTGCACAGTTGCTTTTCGTTTTGAAGGCTGAAGATAGTGGCCGATCGTAACGATATCGCAACCTGCTATTTTAAGGTCTCTCATCGTTTCATAAACTTCTTCTTCACTTTCGCCAAGCCCTACCATGATCCCTGATTTGATTAGGGAGTTCTTGGCCCTTTTTTTCGCTTCGCTGAGGATAAATAGTGTTTTTTCGTAAGTAGCTTTGTGACGAATTTTGGGTGTAAGCCTTTTTACGGTTTCAATATTGTGATTGAAAATTTCAGGTGATTCGTTAAGTACAGTATCAAGGGCTTCTAAATTGCCGTTGAAATCGGAAGTGAGCACTTCAATTGTAGATGTAGGGTTTTCTTGCCTAACTGCTTTGATGATTTCTTTTATGTGGTTGCTTCCTTGATCTTCTAAATCATCTCTTGCAACCATCGTGATGACCACATGGGATAGCCCAAGCTCTTTTGCAGATTTAGCGATTCTTATGGGCTCATCTTTTTCAGGGGCTAGGGGAGTTTTAGAAAAATCGATATCGCAAAAACGGCATGCTCTAGTACAGGCTTTACCTAGCGCTAGGAACGTAGCTGTTTTTTTGGCGTAGCATTCTGTTCTATTTGGGCATTTTGCTTCTTCACAAACAGTATTGAGTTTGTATTTTTCTAAAATCGATTCTGTTTTGAAGACTTCATTTCCTGATGGCAGCCTTCTGTGGAGCCACTTTGGAAATGAAGAGCGTTTTTCTTCTTTGTTATCTAAGATGACGTTGAGCTTGTTCATGCTTTTTTGGTTGGGGGAATGTGGATTGGATGCCCTTCTGCTACATGAGCTAGCTCCATCCAAGTTTCGGTAAGTGTTGGATGCGGATGGATCGTTTGACCGATGCACTCGATAGTAAGTTCATTTTCAATCGCAACAGCCATCTCGCCGATCATGTTGCCAGCTTCATAGCCGATCAAAGTTGCGCCTAGGATCTTATGTGTTTTTTTATCGAAGAGGATTTCTGAAAACCCCTCTGTGTGCGATGAAGCAACCGCTTTTCCTAAAGCCATGTTAGGAAATTGAGAAGAAGCTACTTGGTAGCCTTGGTTTTTAGCCATTTCTTCGGTCAAGCCGACAGTAGCAATTTCAGGATCTGTAAAGATGACAGCAGGAACGGCGTTGTAATTTGGGCGTATTTTCTTCCCCGCAGCATTTTGGGCAGCAATAATCCCTTCGTAGGAAGCAACGTGGGCTAGCATCGCTCCGCCAATCACATCACCGATCGCAAAAATGTTATTCTGAGAAGTCTGCAGTTTATCATCGACCAAGATAAACCCTTTTTCACTCATAAAGACTCCCGCTTTTTCAGGCGATAGACCTTCTGTGTAAGGGCTTCTGCCAACGCATACTAAAAGCATGTCAGCTTTTAGCTCTTTTTGATTGCTCAATTTAGCAACTACATCAGCGCCACTTGTGTCAACGCTTTCCATCTTTGTTTTCAAATAAAGATCAATTTTCCGTTTTTCAAACGACTTTTGCATAAATTTGCTAATCGTTGGACCTTGGTTAAAGACAAGCCCATCGAGAAATTCAACAATAGAGACTTTTACACCGAGCTCAGAAAATAAAGAAGCAAACTCACAACCAATATAGCCACCCCCAAGAACGATCAGATGGTTTGGCAATTTTGTGATTTCCAAAATAGAAGAAGAGTCGTGAATTTTGTGTTTATCGATGGCAAAAGCAGGTATTTCAGTAGATTTAGAACCAGTAGCAATGATGCATTTATTGAATTCAATCAAGCTTGAAGTCTCACCTGTCACTTTGATGGAATTTGAGGAGACAAAACTTGCATGGCCATAGACAACTTCAACTCCATGAGATGCAACTAGACCGCTTAGACCCTTCCATACTTTCGCTACAACTTCATCTTTACGCTCTTTCATCATATGGTAGTCGATTTTAACGCCATCGACATGGATGCCGAATTCTTTTGCAGCCGTAATTAAAGAGTAGACATGCGCACTTGTGATGAGCGCTTTTGTCGGTATGCAACCTACATGTAAGCAAGTTCCGCCGAGTTTGTATTTTTCAATAATAACAGTTTTTTGCCCAAGCATTTGAGCTTTGATGGCCGCAACGTATCCGCCAGGCCCGCCGCCGATAACAGCTAAATCATACTTTTTGTTCATAACCAAAGAATAGCAATGAAGAGTTTAATTGCATAGAGACTTTTCTTCTCAATAACTCTGATAAGAGATAGCAAAGAAAAACAAAAAAAATAAGAGAGCTTCTTCAAGAAGAGTTCAGTGAAATCAATAGATAGCGGTAGTGTTTGTCATTTTTTTCTCTCCCGAAGGATTAAAAAAATCTTGATTGATATAGAGGTTTTCGCTAGGAAAAGATTTTGGAGAAATAGTGTTTATGCCTTATGCTACGGACATGGATAAAAAAGAGAAGCTCAAACTATGCCCATACTGCGACGGACGCGTTGTTATTGAAGCGTGCGAGTGTCCATTTTGCGGTGAAGAATTCGGCGAAGGATTGACGCAAGAAAGGCCTAGATCGCGCCGATTGGATGAAAGTTTAGTTTCCTCTTATGAGCCTCCATATGTAGCTAAATCTAGAACAAAAGCGGGTGTGCCGAATCAAACGCCTCGAAGAGAAGAGCCTGTAAAGCTCGTTGAAGAGGAAAAAGAGGATACCCAAGAGTCTAAAAAAAGTTTCATTTCTTTGCTTTTACTTTCCGTTGGGGCCAATCTTTTTACCCTTGGCTGGCTTTTGTTTTTCTTTTCAGAAAGAGGAAAATTGACACTTGAATGGAAAAGTCGCTACTGGCCAGTTTATGTCTTATGCTCTTTAGCACCTCTTTACTACGGATTTCGTTCTTTAAAAAATAAATAGATGGATACTTTTGAAAAAAAGTAAAAGCCCCTGAAGAAATCAGAGGCTTTTTTCTTTAGATTGTCGTTGGCTCTTCATCAAAAGCGATGAACGATTTTTCAGCTGCCATAATCTGCAAGCGAGAGATTGCATCTTGGATTCCAGGAGCTGTGGGCAGTGCTACCTCAAAGTGGAAAATGGCGTGGCAGATGTCTGTTTGTACACCTTTAGAGAAGGTGTCAAACAAAGCAAAAGCTTCATGCTTGAATTCCAAAAGAGGATCTTTTTGCGCAAGCGTTCTCATTCCTACTTCGGTTCGTAGATGATCAATTGCAAGCAAGTGATCTTGCCAGTGGCGATCGATGCATTTGATCAAAATAGAGCGAAGAATATCTGCTACAACCATAGCAGGATCGACAAGCTTTCCTGAAAGCTGCTGGATGATTGCAATCGTTCTTGCTTCATGTGCAAGCTTACGCTTAAAGGCATCAATCACTTTTTTCGAAGCAAGTGTTTCGATCTCTTCTTGTGTTAAGCGTTCATTTTCAAAAAGCATCTTATCGATGGTCACAGGAAAATGCGTTTGGAGCATGGCTCTATAGCCTTCAGTATCCCATCCATTTTCTTCTGTTTTATCTGTAAAAAATCTAGAGCTCATGAAAGAGCAGAAGTTTTCTAAGATTTCAAAAATCATGTGATAGGGCTTGTCACTATGCAAAACTTCGTTACGGAATGCATAGATTTCGCTACGCTGCTTGTTCATGACATCGTCATACTCAAGGGTATGTTTTCTAATGGAGTAGTTTCTTTGCTCTACCCGTTTTTGCGCTGTTTCAATCGATCTATTCAATATTGGAGCGGTTAAAGGCTCTCCTTCTGGAGGGCGATATTTTTGAAGCATTGTCGTTAAACCGCTAGAGGCAAATAAGCGCATCAAGGAATCTTCAAAAGAAATGAAGAATTTTGATGACCCAGGATCTCCTTGGCGTGCGCATCGTCCTCTAAGCTGACGATCAATTCTTCTCGATTGGTGTCTTGTTGTGCCAATTACATGTAAACCGCCAAGACTTGCGACATCTTCTCCGAGCTTAATGTCTGTTCCTCTTCCGGCCATGTTCGTTGCAACAGTAATAGCCCCTTTTTGTCCAGCCATAGCAATAATTTCTGCTTCTTTAGCATGATTTTTTGCATTGAGGACAGTGTGAGGTAGTTTCGCTCCTTTAAGGATTCTTGAAAGCTTTTCTGACACATCCACAGATTCTGTTCCAAGAAGGATAGGACGCCCTTCTTTGTGTTTGTCTTCTACTTCCTTAAGGATCGCATTGTACTTTTCCCTTTCGGTCATGTAGACTTCATCGTTGGCATCTTTTCTTTGATTCTTGCGGTGTGTTGGAATCGAAAGAACTTGAAGCTTATAGATTTCCCTAAACTCTTGTGCTTCAGTTGTTGCAGTTCCTGTCATGCCGGCTAAGCGCTCGTAGAGACGGAAATAGTTTTGCAGCGTGATGCTTGCATATGTTTGCGTTTCTTGCTGAATCGAAACCCCTTCTTTTGCTTCAATCGCTTGATGAAGACCGTCAGAGAATCTTCGTCCAGGCTGAGGGCGGCCGGTATTTTCATCGATGATGACAATTTTGTCTTCTTCTACGATGTAATCGATATCTTTTTCCATCAAAAGGTGGGCTCTAAAAAGCTGGCGCACATTGTGCGTTCGCTCTTTGCGGCGACTATCTTCTTCGCGAAGAACCACTTTTTTATGGAGCTTTTCCTGCTCAGAAAGAGAGCTGTCTTGATCGATCTTTGCATACTCAAATCCAAGATCGAGCATCAAGAAATCTTCTTCTTTCCAAAGGTGAATCCCTTTGTCAGTAAGCTCATATTCACTAGAGCGCTCATCGATGATGATGTAGAGCTCGCCGAGCATTTCGATGCGCTCTTTTTTATTAGGCTCAGAATAAAAGTAGGTTTCCCATTTTTCTAGCTCATGTCTAAGATCTGGGTGTTCTCTTAACCTTTTAAGGATTTTGTTGTTTGGTGTGCTTTTTGAAACAAGCCACAGCCTTCTAAAAGCTTCATCTGCTTCTTGCTGCTCTTGTTTATTTAGCTTTGTCTTAACTTCGCTTTCCGACGTTAGCCCGAGTTTATCAAGCACCTTTTTCGCTTCAGTTGCCCATTTATTCGATAGTTCGCGCTGCTCTTTTACTAGCTGATTGACCGGATCGGAGAGCTCTTTATACATCTGTTTAGATTTGACAGAAGGCCCTGATATGATTAAAGGCGTTCTGGCTTCGTCGATTAAAATCGAATCTACTTCATCGATAATGGCAAAATAGTAGCCTCTTTGAGCCTGATCTTTTTTTGATAAAGCCATGGAGTTGTCGCGCAGGTAATCAAATCCGAATTCTGATGATGTTCCATAGACAATATCTGCTGCGTAGACCTGCTTTCTTTCTTCAGGAGGTGTCGCATTCGTCAAAGCAGCTGTAGTTAATCCTAAAAAGCGAAAAACTTCGCCGACCCATTGACAGTCTCTAGATGCAAGGTAGTCGTTTACAGTCACTAGATGGACAGGCTTACTTGTCAATGCATGCAGATAAAGAGCCATCGCTGCTGTCAGCGTTTTTCCTTCACCTGTTTCCATCTCTGCAATCGATCCATGGTGCATCGCGATAGCGCCTATGATTTGTACATCGTATGGAATCATATCCCACTTTTGATCGTATCCAGAAACATGTATAGAGCGTCCGCAAAGGCGGCGGCAGGCGTTTTTTACAACAGCATACGCTTCAATAAGAAGAGCGTCTGTCGTTTCTCCTTGAGCTAAACGTTTTTTGAAGTTTTCTGTTTCTTCTCGCAGTCTTTCAGTAGACCAGCTTTGCAGTTCAATTTCTCTTTGATTGATCGACTGAACTATGCGAGCATAAGCTTTGACCTGGCGCGATTGCGCTGTGCCGAATAATTTTTTTAGTATTCCAAACATAGTCCTCAGTATACTGTTAAGGGCAATTTTCCTGTAGGTTTAAATTAGAATTCTCGTATACTCCGCCCTGTAAAGTAAATCTATTTTTATGTTTTTTATTTGTGTGGATTTAACATTTTAATTCGGTAAAAAAACAGGGGATTAAGGCTCATGATAGAAGTCTTTGATCGGGAAAAACAGATCTTTTTCGAAGAAAAGGTTCTCGCTAGAAAAGGGCTTGAAGTGCTCTATGGCGATGGGTGGATCAGTAAGCTTTTTCATTTTCTCATCACTCGCTTCCCTCTTGCATCTTCTTTATGCGGCTTTATCATGGATAGACCGAAATCTCGAGAGAAAATCGAAAAATTTATTGAGGAATTTTCTTTAGATGAAAAAGAGTTTTTGGTCCCTAAAGAGCATTTTGTCTCCTTTAATGACTTTTTTGCGCGAAGACTTCGATCAGAAGCAAGGCCTATCAGCTCAAATGCGTTGATTGCACCAGCAGATGGAAGATACCTTGCTTTCACAAATTATGAAGAAGAAGAGGGCATTTTCGTAAAAGGGAAGAAGTTTTCCTTATACACGCTCTTAGGCAATAACCTCGAATTGGCTCAAAAATATGCTAAAGGGAGCTTTTTGATTGCACGCCTTTGCCCATCTGATTACCACCGCTTCCATTTTCCTTGCCAAGGTATACCGACTGAGGCTAAGTTGATTCAAGGATTTTATGGCTCTGTCAATCCTATTGCTTTGAAAAAAAATATTTCTATTATCACAGAAAATAAAAGAGCGCTTTTGACCATCGAGTCTGATTTTTTAAGTGATGTCCTTTTTGTAGCTGTAGGAGCTACAAACGTCGGCTCGATCCATATGACTTACTTGCCTTACACTAGTTACGATAAAGGGGCTGAGCTCGGTTATTTTGCGTTTGGCGCCTCGATGTTGTTGCTGTTTTTCGAACCGGGAAAGGTCAATTTTGATCCTCAAATTCTTGAAATGACGAAAAGAGGAATAGAAACTTACATACGTTTTGGCGAGTCGCTAACGGTGTAATGATAAAAAATTCAAAATCCCTTTTATGAATAGCGGCAATACAAAAATTAAATCTATTAAATAATAAACTAATTGATAGGTTTTATTTTGAGTTGGAATTAAAATAGTTAGGCTTTTATAGTATTAGGCATGATAACTAATTCTCATGCGACTTTAATAGCGCCTATTGCTCTTTTAGAGGATCTGGAAGAACCTAATTACAACTGCTGCGATATTCTTTGGCAGATTGCCCTAAAAATATACGAATTTTTTCACACGCTTTTTTTCTGTTTGTGCTGTGATCTTCCTGATGAAGAGGGGGCTAAAGTTCGATGGAAGCTCCAAGATAGCCAATTTAGCATCATTTCTCCAATAGCTTCTATTTCACCTCCAGGTAAAATTTGTACAGTAGAATCGCTAGAGGCTTCTAAAAGATATCTAGAAAATCGGATGAAATCTAAAGAAGAGGTGAGTAAGGCATTGCTAGTAGGAGGGCTAAGAGCCTTATCCGCGCTAAAAATTGCTCCACATTTTGGAGATGAGCAAATTGAAGCGCTCTACGGACGAAGTTATTCGCAAATCAAACATGCGCTACAAAGGCAATTCAATCATGCAGCGCTAAATCAAAGAAATTCAGTGCTTCAGGCGATTCGAGAGCAATTAAATAGCATAGGTGCAGCTGATAGCCAAAAAAATATAGAAGAATTTAGAGAATCTATTCATATCGGTGCTACGGGTTTACCTGATTATTTAGTAGGTATCCATCAATATGCGAATTATTACAATCAGCACCAAAGAAATGCTGCATGGCTTCAAAACACTCATAGCACAACAGAAACAAATGCTGAAGCAGAATACACCCAAATGATCGATAAACATATTTCTTATAGCAAAAACATGGATGAAAGCTATAGAGAAAGACTTTCAGCGGTCTTTACGATCAATAGAGGGCGCTTTGCTCACTCTCACATGGTGGGGATGAGTTTAGATCAAAATGGGAACGTAGAAGAAGCGGCTTTTTTTGATTCAAATGCTCATGGACAATCTAATAAGGGCATATACCGCTTGTGGCGGCAAGAAGAGGGTGTTGATCCAAAGCAAGAGCTCATTAAACATCTCATAAAATTGACTATCCGTAGAGATCAAGTAACGACTTTTTCTTATGCTCCTATTGAGCTAAGGGGCGAATTTTAGTGATATCTTCTAGAATTAAAAAGATGGCGATGTTTTTTCTTCAAGCGATATTGGCTTTAGGTTTTGTTTTGGCTCCTTTAGCAATTTTTCGTGAAGAGAAAAAAAATGAAAAAATTTCATTAAAAGAGCAGATCTATCAGAAGGCAAAAAAGATCGATTTTGGTCTTATCGATTCTTATTCTATCTACTCTTATCCGTATAAAGATCTTCATCAACAGCTTGAAGAGCAAAATATTAAAACTTTGACCGTATTTTCATACGGATCTTTGATGAGTCAAGCTTCTGCTCAAAAAACACTTTCTCAAAAAGCGCTTAGCACAAGAAAGCCTGCAATTGCTTTTGGTCTAAAACGTTTATTCAACCGTGATGTAAAGATCCGCTACAATTCAAAATGGGGCGTTCCTAAAGATCCTGATGCAAGGGGTATGCTCAATATCGAGATGACAAATAAGGCTGAAGATATTGTAAATGGGGTGGTCTATGAAATAGATATTGAAGAGATCCCAAGCATGCTAGATAGAGAAGAAGGCTATGATCTCGTCCCTATCTTTTATGTAGATTGGCAAGACATCCAAGAGCAAGAACTGCCAAAAATCCATGTAGCATATACATTTAGAGCTAAAAATCTCAGCTCTTATACTAGCTGTGATATTTTGCCTCGTCCAATGTATTATGAGCTGACAAGAGATGCAGCTAAAGAGTATGGGCCAGAGTTTTATGCGATTTGGCTTGAAAGCACTTACTACGCAGATGGAATTACCAGCATGTTAGAGCATCCATTCCAAGGGGTGGATCTTCACACTTCTTGATCCATAATGCTGCAAATCGGACATTTTTCTACATCATGTTTTTTTGCAGGGCAATAGGCTCTTGCAAAATAGATGATCTGCAAGTGGAGTTTGCTCCACACCTTTTTATCAAATAGCCGTTTTAAATCTTTTTCTGTTTGCTCAACAGATTTTCCTGAAGAGAGCTTCCATCTTTGTGCACATCGGTGGATATGGGTATCTACTGCAAAAGCTGGTATATTGAAAGCTTGAGAAAGGACAACAGAAGCAGTTTTGTGGCCTACCCCTTCTAGCGCTTCAAGTTTTTCAAAACAAGAAGGAACTTTTCCGTCATGAAGCAAGATGAGGTCTTCTGATAGATGCAAAATGGCCCGAGCTTTTTTAGGAGCAAGACCGATGGGTCTAATGATATCTTCTATGATTTGTACATCAAGTTTTACCATTTCATAAGGTGTTTTTGCTAATGCAAATAATGACGGCGTTGCTTTATTGACCCTTTCATCTGTGCTTTGAGCTGATAAAAGAACGGCAATGAGAAGGGTGTAGGGGTCTTCGTGATAAAGGGGGATGGGAGGATCTGGGAAATGAGAAGAGAGGATCTCTTCAACCTTATTTGCCCACGCAGAAATTCTTGAAGATCGACGAGAGGATGTCTTCTGTGACATTAGTACCAATAATTTGACTTAGTGCATGCAAACTCATTCTTAAATCGTACGCGATGAATTCCGGAGATGTAGAAAGGCGTAGATCTAATAGAGCTTTTTCGATAAGAGATAGAGCTTGTTTAATGGAGTGGAAGTGTCTTTCTTTAGTGATGACAATACCCGTTTTATCAGGAGCTTTGCCATGCCAAATCACTTCGTGGATTGTTTTTTTGAGCTCTTCTATTCCCATTAGCTCTTTTGCTGAAGTGTGAACGATATTTGGGGCGTCAATGAAAGGAGGAGTTTGGTCTTGATCAATTTTATTCCAAACGATAATCGTTTTTGAGCCGTTGATTTTTCTTAGCAGCTCTTCATCTTGAGTGGTCAGTCCTCTTGTCACATCAAGCACCAACAAAATGAGATCAGCTTCTTTTGCCGCAGCGTGAGAGCGCTTAATCCCCTCTATTTCCACGATTTCTTCCGTTTGGCGAATCCCCGCTGTGTCAGTTAGGGTAAAATGGAGCTCTCCAAGTCGGATTTCTTCAGAAAGTAGATCCCTTGTAGTGCCTGGTACGTCTGTAACAATCGCGCGCTCTTTGCCGATTAGAGCGTTCATAAGAGAGGATTTGCCTACATTAGGAGATCCAAGAAGACACAATGATAAGCCGCTGCTGATGAGTTTTCCATCGTGGAAGCTATTTGCTAAAGACTTGAGTGCCGATGCAACTTTTTCTAATTCGTCCTTGATTTCATCTTCTGTAGCAAATTCTAACCCTTCTTCAGGATAGTCCACCCACGCTTCGATAATCGCTGTGACATCGGTGATTTGCTTTTGCAGGTAGCGAATTTTTCCTGAAAGTTGACCTTGGAGCTGCATTTCAGCAGCTTTTAGAGCAAGTTCGTTTTTAGCGCTGATTGCTGATTGCACAGCTTCAGCTTGAAGCAGATCCATTTTTCCGTTTTGGAAGGCGCGGAAGCTGAATTCTCCTGGCTCTGCAAGTCTTGCTCCTTCTTCTACAAGGCGCTGTAAAATTTTTCTTGCGATCAGGTTGCTTCCGTGGCAATGGATTTCAACCACGTCTTCTCCGGTAAAAGAGCGGGGCCCTTTCATATAGATAACAACAACTTCATCTATCAGCTCTTTTGTTGTCTCATAGATTTTGCCAAGGTGAACTGTGTGGCTTTTGTATTGAGATAGCTGCCCTGAATAGATTTTTTGCACAATCTCGACAGATTTTACTCCTGAGATGCGAATTACCGCAATTCCCCCTTCTCCGGGAGCTGTAGCGATCGCAGCAATAGTATCTTTTCTTGAATAGCCTTTCATGCCAAAAGAGTATAACCCCATGCCCCCTAAAAGGCAACCCAACAATCGCAAGCCATTGTTTAAAAGAATTTATTGCTATTTTATACCGATTGGAGCGCTTTTGTGATCAGTTCAGATAAGCTAGCTGCAGGCAATGCGGCTTTTACTGCTTTTTGCGCTACCGGCAAGCTATAACCGAGGTTAGTTAGAGCTGAAGTAGCATCTATGAATAGATCACTTGGGCCTGTGCTTTTCGGCAGGCGATCTTTAAGCTCTAAAATGAGCCTCTCGGCTGTCTTTTTCCCAATGCCGGGTATTTTACACAAAAATACAGGGTTAGCTGCGCTAACGGCCTCTTTTAAAGTGTCAATATCCATGTGTCCAACAATGCTTAAGGCCGTCTTTGGTCCTATTCCGGAAATATCGCTCAAAGCGAAAAAAAGCTCTCTTTCCCCTTTTGTTTTGAAACCAAAAAGGCGCTGGCTATCTTCACGAACAATGAATGCAGTGTAAAAAAGAACTTCACTGCCTATTTCCATAAAAGGAGTATTGATCGGGATTTCAAGGCTAAAACCGATTCCATGAGTTTCAATGATTGCTTTTGAAGCTTCCATAGCGATCAAGCGACCGCGAATAAATTCATACATACCGATCTCCGTAGTGAGCATGGCAAATAGCCATGGCAAGGGCGTCAGAAGCGTCTTCAGATGGAACTTTTTCACCAAGAAGAAGCTCAATCATTTTTTGAACTTGCTCTTTGCTTGCGCTGCCGCTGCCTGTAACGGCCATCTTTGTTTTTTTAGGGGCATATTCAAATACTGGGATGTTTTTCAGCGTCGCAGCTAAAACGATCACCCCTCGAGCCATTCCAAGTTTAAGAGCGCTATCGACATTTTTATAAACGAATTGGGTTTCAACAGAAAGAGCATCAGGCTTGTGGATATCTAGAAGGATAGAAAGATCTTCAAAAATTTTTTTGTATCTAAATTCAGCGGCTAGTTTAGAAGAGGGGGTGATTGTGCCGTGGCAAACAAGACTGTAGGAATTCCTTGAAGCTTCGATGATTCCATATCCTGTGATTCTAGATCCGGGATCAATGCCGATAATTTTCTTATTCATAAAAAAAACATGCCAATTTTTTTAATAAAAAACAAGAACCTAGCAAAAATTTTAATTTGTTTATTAATTTATCTTTTTAATTTTAAATTAATTTTATTTTTTAAATTATAAAAAAATCAAGATTGGATGTTAATCGTTTTTGATTTAATATATCTTCAATTTTAAAAAACAAAAAACACTTTTATATGACAAATCCAACTTCAGGTGTCTACAGGCCACCACATTATTATAGAGAAAGCGAAGAGGAGACAAAAACTCCTTCTGTTGAACCAAGAAGAAGCCAATCTCATTTTGGCTTTTTGGATGAATCTCGGTCTAAAACAGATTCTTTTTCCAGCTCCTTTAAAAAAAGTGGCGGTTTTGATGTACATGAAATACAAGAAAAGCCAAGAAACTACGCTCGTAAATCTTCTTTTCAGCAATTTACTACGCCTCAAGAGGAACTTGATAAGATGAATGACTGGCGAAACCCTTCTGTTATAAAAAAACAGACTTCTATCTCATCTCTTGAAACAACAAAGCTGAAAGCAGGATCTTCTAAAAAAAATGCCTTTTCTAATTTTCTAAAAAATCAAAGAGATGGGGCCTCAGTCAATGAAATCGATTGCTGGCGAAAAAGTGAAAAAGTAGAAGAGAAGTGGTCAGTAGATGGAGAAATTAGCCAGTCTGCTTTAAATAAATTCATTGAAGATAGCATTAGTGAAAATGAACTTAGAGATTTATGGAGCCGTAGAAAAGATGAGTTTAAATTCAAAGATGCGTTGAATGCACTCCATAAGATTTCGCGACTTATCAAAAAAGAAGAAGAAGAGGAAGTTGTAAGTCCTTTAGCTCATGAAATAGCTCAAAAGGCTTTGGAGCTTATGGTCGACCGCAGCACTGCAAATGTGGTCAATTTGTTATGGGTTTCTGTTTCCTTAGGGCTTCGAACAGCAGAATTTTTCCGTGCCTATGAAGAAAAAGCTTTAGATTATATCAATGATTTTTCCGTACAAAATTTTAGCGTCATGATCTGGGCATATGGAATATCTGCAATTATGCCTCCTGATAGAATCGTGGAGCGTATGCAGCTTAAAGCACTCGAGGCTATGGATGAATTTGAGCCTTTGGATCTGATCAATTTTTCTTGGGCAATTGCTTCGTTGAACTTGCCTGCAAGAGAGGGTTTATTTGATTCAATAAGAGAAAGAGCCAAAGTGCTTTTACCTAATATTGACAAAAGAGGTCTTGCAAATCTTGCTTGGTCTTTTGCTATTAAAAGCCCGCAGGATGCTGAATTTTTCGCAATGGTTAAAAGTCAAATTCAAGATCATTGTGTTACAGATTACAACGATCGGCAATTGATGCAATTGCGATATGTCCATCTACATGTCCAGCCTCATTCGCTTATTCCTAATCATTGGCGTTTGCCTAGAATGCAAGAGGTTCATCGCTTTTCAAATTTTCAAAAAGAAGTCACTGCAAAATTTAAAAGTTTAGGCATTGAATTTTCTGAGGAATATTACGAAAGCGCTTTCCATCACAACATTGATATCGCACTTGTTCGGCAAAGAATCGCTATCGAAGTAGATGGGCCTAATCATTATGCACTAGAAACGCGTGAGCCTCTTGGAGCGACAGTTTTACGAAACAATTTGCTACGAAAAAGTGGATGGAAGGTAGTCTTGATCCCTTTTTGGGAGTGGAATAGATTGAATAATCAGCGCGAAAAAACTGCCTACATCCAGCGTAAGTTAAAAGATCATGTTGAAATCAAAGGCTTTAAACGCTAATGATCGAGTTCTGCAATAAGATAGCGTAGTTTTGCTATGCTATCTTTATTTTCTAACGCCATGTCTAAGTGATGTTTGCGAGAAGCTCTGTTTTTGAGGTCTCTTTTTTCACTCTCGTTTAGAAGAGGGATAATCGCATGAATCGATTCATCGGTTAAATGCATTAAAGTCCTATCTATAAATGAATCAAGCACTTCTATCTTCATTTCCTTTGAAGGGCATGAATGGTAAAAGCGATGAAAATCAGATAGTTCAGAATATAGCCTAGTTGGAATCATCTCACTCATCTTCTCTACCTAGCTTGTATCTGTTCATTTTGTCAATAGGGGTCTATAGAAAACAAATTCCTCATCTTCTATAATCGCCTTATGAAAAAAATTCTTGTAAGAATGCCCAATTGGATTGGGGATTTCATCATGGCAATCCCTGTTTTGCATGATTTAAGAAATGCTTTACCTCAAGCTGAGATCACCGTTTTTGCCAAAGAGCATCTACTTTCCTTAGTATCAAGGGATCCAAATATAAGCCGGCTATTGCCTTTTTCTGAAGAAGCGCTAAAAGGTAAAGAGTACGATACAGGAATACTTCTTACGAATTCTTTTTCGTCGGCTCTAGGGATGTTTAAAGCAAAAGTGCGCCAGAGAATCGGTTTTACCGATTTTCTTAGGTGGCCCTTATTAACGGAGCGCATCTCGATTGGTAAACTAAAAAGTGAGCAGCATCATGTAATAACCTATAAAATGCTTCTTAAGCCTTTAGATATAGAGGCTTCAGACACAGAGCCTAAGCTTTTTTTGACCCATGAGGAGATCGATCAAGCAAGGCTCAAAGTTTCTTCTAATAAGAAGGTAATAGGGATCAATCCGGGAGCGGCATACGGAAGTGCTAAGTGCTGGCCTGCCGATAGGTTTAGAGAGGTCGCTCAGTATCTATTAGAAAAAGGGCATGAGGTGATTTTCTTTGGGGATTTAAAGACTAAAAATCTTGTCGATACGATATGTAAGGATTTGCCGGTTCAAAATTTTGCCGCTAAGACTTCATTAAGAGAATTGATGGCACTTATTTATATATGTGATGTTGTTTTGACAAACGATAGCGGACCTATGCATATCGCTTCTGCATTAAAAGTTCCAACAGTAGCTCTTTTTGGCTCTACAGACCCTGTGCAAACAGGTCCATACATGCATGGAATTGTAATTTCGCATAAAGTAGAGTGTGCCCCTTGTTTTCGAAGAACATGCCCGATTGATTTTCGCTGCATGAAAAAAATATCAACAAAAGAGGTGTTAGACAAAATATCTTCTGTTTAGTAGAAGGAGGGAATGAAGAACCATTACAAGATAGCCCTCGTTGTACTTGCCATAGTTGTAGCCGTAGTTGCTACCATCTTATTTATCCAAAACAACAATATACCTGTTTTAGATCCAAAAGGGATCATAGGACAAAAGCAGCGCGACTTACTCTTTATTACCACCCTTTTGATGTTGATAGTAGTAGTTCCAGCAATCGCCTTCACGCTGATTTTTGCCTTTCTCTATAGAAAAGGCAGACCAAATGCCACCTATCGCCCCGAATTTTATGATAGCCATTTAGCTGAAATTGTTTGGTGGGGAGTTCCTTCAATCATCATTATCGTTTTAGCAGTCATTACCTATCAAAGCAGCTATGCTTTAGATCCGTATAAACCCATAGAAAGTGATAAAAAACCTATTACCATTCAAGTAGTTGCACTTGAATGGAAGTGGCTTTTCATTTATCCGGAGCAATCGATTGCGACAATCAATTTTATCCAGTTTCCGGTAGATACCCCTATCAATTTTGAAATCACAGCCGATGCTCCTATGAACTCCTTTTGGATTCCTCAGCTAGGGGGGCAAATTTATGCCATGCAGTCGATGAGAACAGAGCTGCACCTCATGGCAACAGAGGCTGGCGTATATAGAGGCTGCTCATCAAATCTAAGCGGGGAAGGCTTTTCCGGAATGGTCTTTCAAGCAAAGGCTTCTAGTGAGCAAGAGTTCAATCAATGGGTAAAAGAAGTCAAGAATTCATCAAAATTTCTTACTCTTGATGAGTACAATGTATTAGTAACCCCTAGTGAATATGTTCCTGCTTCTTTTTATAAATTAGAAAAGCAAGATCTATTCAATTACATTCTTACCAAGTAGACGTATGTTCGGAAGATTGACATTAGAAGCTTTTCAGCATGATTGGATTGAATATGCCGCAGGACTTTCGATGGTCTTTGGAGCATTAGCTACAGTCATTTTACTTACTTATTTTCGCTTATGGAAATGGCTTTGGAAAGAGTGGCTTACGACAGTAGATCACAAAAAAATTGGAATCATGTACATCATTGTATCGTTCATTATGCTCTTTAAGGGGATTTTTGATGCGGTGATGATGAGACTGCAGCAGGTATGGTCTGTTGGTGATTCCATGGGATATATTACCGCTTCTCACTTTCAACAAGTAGCAACAGCTCATGGTGTTACGATGATTTTTTTCGTAGGTATGGGCTTGATGTTTGGCATCATCAACATGATTTTGCCGCTACAAATCGGGGCAAGAGATGTCGCCTTCCCGGCACTAAATTCCATCAGTTTTTGGCTTTTTACTTCAGGAGCCATGTTTATTTTAGTCTCCTTGATTGTCGGCGAATTTGCAGGAACCGGCTGGACTTCATATCCACCTTTATCTGGATTAAAATATAGTCCCGGTGTCGGGGTAGATTATTGGCTTTGGACCATACAGATATCAGGTGTAGGGAGTTTATTATCAGGGATAAATTTCTTTGTTACCATACTCAAGATGCGCTGCCCTGGCATGAAGCTGATGAGAATGCCGATTTTCGTTTGGGCAAGTTTTGCTACCATGATCATGGTGATGTTTGCTTTTCCGATTCTGACAGCTACCCTTAACATGCTCACTACCGATCGCTTGATTGACACTAAGCTTTTCACAACTGAAGCGGGTGGAAATCCTATGATGTATATCAATTTGATATGGGCATGGGGCCATCCGGAAGTATACATTTTGATTCTTCCAGCTTTTGGTATTTTTTCTGAAGTAGTTGCCGTTTTCTCAGAAAAAAGGCTTTTTGGATATAAGACCATGGTCTATGCGATATTTGTGATCACCTTTTTATCATTTATCGTCTGGCTACACCACTTCTTCACGATGGGATCTGGCGCTAGTGTGAATGCTTTTTTTGGTATCATGACCATGATCATCGCCGTTCCTACGGGAGTAAAGGTATTCAACTGGCTCTTTACGATGTTTCAAGGAAGGGTACGACTTGACACTCCGATGCTATGGTTTTTAGGATTTGCAATCGTGTTTGTTTTAGGTGGTATGACTGGTGTGATGATGTCGATTCCAGCTGTAGATTTTCAGGTGCACAACACACTATTTTTAGTAGCGCACTTCCACTCAGTAATTATAGGGGGGGTAGTATTCGGGTTTTTTGCCGGATATTCCTATTGGTTCCCTAAATTCACAGGAATCATGTTGAACGAAAGAATCGGAAAATGGGCCTTTGGATTTTGGCTTAGCGGTTTTTTACTTGCCTTTATGCCCCTTTATTTACTTGGGTTTATGGGAGCAACTAGACGCTTAGATCATTATGAACCTCAAACAGGCTTTTTCCCTCTTTTTGCTGTGGCAGGAGTAGGAGCCATACTCATTTGCATTGGTTTTGGCCTGCAAATTTTACAAATCTTAGTGAGCATTAAAGAAAATAAAAAAGATTTATCAGGAGATCCTTGGAACGGAAGAACACTAGAATGGTCAACTTCATCACCTCCTCCACATTACAATTTTGCTCATATCCCAGAAGTGCATTCTATCGATCCATTTTGGGAAATGAAAAAAGAGCCTGAAATGAAGAAAAAACCTCTTCATGAAATCCACATGCCAAGCAATACAGGCGTAGGTGTTTACTTAGGAGCTTTGAGCTTCATTTTTGGATTTGCGATGATATGGCACATGTTCTGGCTTGCGATACTAAGCGCTATTATTATGGTAGGGTGTTTGATTGCAAGGCTATATGAAAAAAACACCGAATATTACATTTCAGTAGAGGAGATCAAGCGCGATGCATGAAGCATATCCTGACACCCATCACGACAACTACTCAAAAACAATTTTTGGTTTTTGGTGCTATCTATTAACAGATTTCATGATGTTTGCAGCTTTTTTTGCAGCCTATGCTGTTTTGAAAGATGGAGTAAATTCAGGCCCCTCAGGTAAAGATTTATTCAATCTTCCTTATGCGCTTATAGAAACTTTTGTTTTGTTATTTGCAGCCCTAACAAGTGGAATTGGCTCTATTTTCGTCCATAGAAGAAAGCGTAAAAGAGCCATAACTTTTTTTCTCATCACAGCTTTATTAGGCTTAGGTTTTTTATCTATGGAGTGGATAGAGCTCTCTGATTGGATACAAAGAGGGTATAGCTGGAAGTTTAGCGCTTTCTTATCGACCTTTTTTACGATTATCGGAACGCATGCTTTCCATGTCTTTTTTGCAATACTATGGGTATTTGTCTTTCTTATACCTCTATTTTTTAGACAAATCACAGATACAGATATTCGCCGCCTGAGCTGTTTGAGAATGTTTTGGCAGTTTATCTTTATCGTATGGGTTTGTATTTTCAATATTGTCTATCTAATAGGAGCTTTATGATCGATGTAAGCCATAAGTGGAACTCTAGCTTTAAACCTCTCATTTTAGGCTTTATAGCAGCTGTTATCCTCACCATTTTTTCCTACTTAGCTTCATCTATGCTCTTGATAGCCACTTTAGCAGTCATTGAGTGTGTTGTTTTGCTTGTGACTTTTTTGGGACTTGGTCTTGAAGCAAAGCCTAGATGGAATCTATTGGCGTTTTTCTTTATGTTAGCGGTAACAATCATTTTGATTGGTGGCTCAGTATGGATCATGAACCACCTAAACTACAATATGATGCCTATGGATATGCAAATGCATAAGCAAATGAAAGGATCTCTTTAATCGTTATCGGCATAGTCATCTTCTTCAGATGGCTCACTTCCTATATCGAAATTTTGTTCATTTTCATTTTCAATAGAGTCATGTTGCTCATCAGGACCTGATTCTTGCTGCTCTTCTTGTAAAGGAGTCGACTGCTCTTCACCGCCATCACTTTGCATTTGATCTAGTGAATCATCTAAAGATTCATCTGCAATCAACATCGGATCATCTCCTTCATCGTTAATGAATTCATCTTCATCTTCGATGATTTCAGAAATTGATGCGATGAGGGGAACAGCAATTTCTAAAGAGCTATTTTCGGCGCTTAAGCTTTCAGAGTTTTTTTCAGATTCTGCAGCCGTTTTGCCGATAGGAGATACACTAGAGGTTGCATCGTCTAGCCTTGAAGAATTTTGTCTTGTACATGCAGTAAAGACAAGAGCTAAGGGTAAAAATAGGTAAACTGTTTTCATAATTTTATTCCTTTTCAAAACGAATTTTGCCACAATAAACATTTATGGAAAAGATTGTTCGACAGTACGCAGTTTTAGTCAAGCCCGGGATTGTCGTAGGCAACTTACTTACAATGATTGCAGGGTTTGCAACAGCGTCTCAAGGTAGATGGGATTTTCCCCTTTTTATTTGGACCCTTTTTGGTCTTTCTTGTGTGATCATGTCTGGATGCATTTGGAACAATTTCATCGATAGAGAAATAGATGAAAAGATGGAAAGGACCAAAAATAGGCCCCTTGTCACTAAGCAAATCCCTCTTTTTAAAGCGCAGTTGTTAGGGGCAATATTGTCTGTAATAGGTTTTTTTGCACTTTTCTTAGGCACCAATATCATGGCCGCTTTTACTGCCATTTTTGGGCTAACAATTTATGTATTTGCCTATAGCTTTGGTAAATATCGATTTTCAGAATCCACACTGATTGGAGCAATTGCAGGAGCAACGCCTCCTGTTGTAGGATATAGCGCAGTGAGCGGAAGAGTCGATTTTGTAGCGTTTTTGCTTTTTTTATTGGTTGTTTTTTGGCAAATGCCCCATTTTTTTGCGATCGCTATTTACCGCTTTCACGACTATGCAAAAGCAAGTATTCCTTTACTTCCTATCAAAGAAGGGATCTTTATCACTAAAGTAGCGATGCTTGTCTATCTTGTGGGGTATGCTTTAGTTTGTATGATATTAGCGCCATATGTTCTCATCCTTAATATTGCGTGGATAGCATTCGCTATTTACGGATTTTTTCTAAAAGGTCAAAACAAGGTAGACTCGATTCCATCGATTGAAGATATACAGTGGGCAAAAAAGATGTTCTTCTTTTCTTTGGCCGCCGTATTATTTACTTCTACTTCTTTAGTGATATCCAGTTTTTTATAGATGAAAAAAGAGCTTTTTGAAGTTTTTCAAGGAAAAAAAGAGTGGCAGATAGGCAAGGCAATCCCTGTAAGCAAAGCTTTTATTCATAGCGACTTAACTTCTAAATATCAAGGGTTGATTGGCGTAATCATTTTAGCAGGAGGCAAGGGGACGCGGCTTGGATTTAACGGGCCTAAAGGTGCTTTTGTCTTTCAAGGTAAAACGCTTTTTGCCCATCTTTTTGACAAGATGAAGCTTTACAATGTTCAAGTTGCTGTAATGACATCTGATGACAATCACAAACAAACCGTTGAGTTTTTCGAAAAACAGAACTATTTTGGGCTAAAAAAAGAGGCTATCGATCTATTTACTCAGCAAACAGCCCCTACACTTTCTAAAGAGGGGGTCTGGCAAGATCTTTCTACTCCGGCCGGTAATGGCTGCATGTATAGCGCTTTTCAAAAAGCTGGCTTAATAGAAAAGTGGCAGGCCCTTGGTGTAGAGGCAATCAATGTCATCATGATAGATAACCCATTATCAAATCCATGCGATACAGCTGCACTTGGCTTAGTTCATCAAGGTTTTGATTTAGTTATCAAAGTGGTAAAGAAGAGCTCTTTAGATGAAAAGACGGGTGTTTTAGTAGAAAAAGATGGCAAAGCCTATGTAAAAGAATATTTTGAGCTGTCTCAAGAAGAGCGAAAATCAGCGTTTTTTTCTAATACCGGTATGTTCTCTTGTTCTTTAGATTTTATCAAAAAAGGGGCAGATTATCGTTTGCCTTGGCATTTAGTCCAAAAGCAAAACCACTACCAATTTGAAAAGTTCATTTTTGATCTGTATTGTTTGGCTAAAAAGTGGGCAGTTGTTGAGTATCGAAGGGAAGAGGCATTTTTTCCGATTAAATCGTTAGAAGATCTGTTGTCTAAGTAGATTTTTTTTGAATCTTTTCAAGAAAATCAGACATTTTTTTCATGATTTTTTGTAAATCAGGCGCTTTTATTTCCTCTTTTTTAAGATCCAAAGAGCCATTTTTGAGCCCTTTTTCAAGAGTTTTATTGAAACCTGCTTGCTGAAGGAGCTCTTTTTTTTCTTCCAAATGGGAATTATTTTTTTTGAGCGCTTGAGCCATATTGCACAGTATTCTAACGGTTTTTTCTAGATCGCTTGGCATTTTTTGCATAGGCTTTCAGGGCTTTATTTTCTTGTTTTATAGAAGATAACAGAATATAAAAATAGGTTTTGTATTGTACTGATATTGAAGTGCCTCCATATTTTAATCTATTCAATATTAGATGTTTTTGAGTAGTTTCATCTTTGTTGATTCCTAAGTTTCATTTCGATATACTACTTTTACTAACAGACTATATCTGTAGAGAAAGAGATCTTCTTTTACAAAAATTTTTTGGCTCTTTTGATCGTTTAAAGGATGGGTAATCTTTTTTATCAAAGAGCCATTTTACGGAGGAATGATGAGAATTTGTTACTTAGGATGTGGAGCATGGGGACTTGTCCTTGCTAACGTCGCAGCAGAAAATGGGCATGATGTTACGATTTGGTCAATTGAACATGACGTTCTTGATAGCATAGCTAGTGGCAACGGGCATCCGAAATTTCCAAGCTACAAGCTCTCAGATAAACTCAAAATCGAAAAAGACCTTGAAAAAGCGATCCAAGAAAAAGATGCTATAGTTGAATCCGTTACGACAAAAGGGATTCGCCCTGTTTTCTCTAAAATTAGAGATCTTGGGGGGGTGAATTGCCCAATCATTCTTACTTCGAAAGGGATTGAGCAAAATAGCGGTTTATTGCTGCCTGAAATTTTATTAGAAGTTTTAGGCCCTGATTATCAAATGCAAGTAGGCCAGCTGAGTGGACCGACACTTGCTGATGAAGTGATGGCAAAACATCCAAGCTCAGCAGTAGCTGCCGCGTATTCCAAAAAAGTTGCTGAAACCATCCAAGAAATTTTCACAAGTCCCTATTTTAGAATCTACGTGAGTGACGACGTTAATGGTGTAGCTCTTGGCGGATCGATCAAAAACGTCATGGCCATTGCTTCAGGCATTGCTGAAGGTTTAGGCTATGGACATAACACAAAAGCTGCGATTATCTCACGCGGTCTTCACGAGATGAAAAGGCTTGCTTCAGTAAAAGGGGCAAGAGAGGAAACGCTCAATGGTCTTGCAGGACTAGGGGATCTTTGTGTAACGTGCATGTCTTCTTTATCGAGAAACTACCGCTTTGGCCACATGATTGGTACCGGCGTCAAACAAGATGCAGCAGCAAGCAACATCAACATGGTTGTCGAAGGGGCAAGCACAGTGATATCTGCAAAACAGTTAGCAGATAAATATGATCTTGAAATGCCGATCACAAACGCAGTCTATGCTGTGCTAGTTGATGGACTTGATCCTAAAGAAGCGGTGAAAAACCTACTCACTAGAGAGCGTAAAGAAGAGCTGGTCTAATAAACGGTTTTTTGTAAAACTCCGGTTATGGAAAAAGATCGTTTGCAATGGCGTAAAGTTGTCACTGCCGAAGAGATGGCGCGAGTTGAAAAACTAGCTATTGAAGGTGGTGACGCTAATAGCGAACATACCGGAGCCTTTTATATGGACAAGGCTGCAGAAGCGATTCAAAAGCATGTCCAAGCCTTTTGTGAAGAAAGGCAAATCCCCAAAACACTCACAATCATAGCAGGCAAAGGCAATAAAGCAGGCGATGGCTATAGCGCTGCCTCTTTACTTTTAGAGCAAGGTTTCGACATAGTTATCTATCAGCTCTATCCCCTTGACGCATGTTCTTTACTTTGTGTAGAAAGGGCCTCAAAATTTTTGAATTTGGGAGGCAAAGTCATTTTGATCTCCCGCAGAGATGAACTTCAAAAGCCTCATGAAGGGCTGATCATCGATGCGATGCTTGGGACAGGATTTACTGGCGATCTAAAAGAGTACATCCACGATGTGATAGAAGAGGTCAATCGCTGGAATATGTTTGTTATTAGTATAGACATCCCTTCTGGAGTGAGTGGAGATAGTGGAAAGGTTTCAAAAACGGCAATATTTGCAGATGAAACCATTGCTTTAGGGGAATACAAGGTAGGCCATTTTCTTTTAGATGGATTTCGCCACGCTAATAAGATTGTAATCAATAGCTTTGGGATGTCAGAGCGCTATCGGGCTAACTTAAGTCCATCTTTTTATCTCATATCACGTCATTTATTAGAAGATCATTGGCCTAAGAGATTGAGAGATGATCACAAATACAGTGTAGGCCAAGTTTTAGGTTTTGCAGGCTCATCATCAATGGCTGGTGCGGCGATCTTATCGATGTCTTCTGCGCAAAGAAGCGGCGCCGGCATTGTTAAACTTTTTCATCCAAAAGAGATAGAAGAAGAGCTCATCACAGCTCCTTATGAGCTCATTAAGCACTCATGGGATGATATGGAGGTGATTAAAAACGAGCTTAGGCGAACAAAAAGTGTGATTATAGGGCCTGGTTTAGGAAGAAAAGAGGAGGTCTTGCATTTTTTAAAAAACCTTCTTTTGATGATCAACGTGCCAATGGTACTCGATGCGGATGCCCTGTTTTTTTATCATCAATTGCCCAAAACGAATGCAGCTAAGATTTTGACCCCCCATCATGGGGAGTTAAAAGCTATTTTAGGTTCAAAAGGGGCTCAAGAGTTTGTCGATGAAGAAAATGTTACACTTGTGATCAAAGGAGCTCCTACGTTGATTTATCATCCCCATACTACGCCTTTAATTTGCCCATACGGATCAGCCGGCATGGCGACAGCCGGAAGTGGTGATGTCCTTTCAGGCATTTTAGGCGCTATACTTGCTAGACAAATCGAGCCAAGGCTAGCAGCTGCGATGGCTGTGCTTTTGCACCAATTGATTGGAGAAGCTGCTGAAAAAGAGCTCACAGAGGATTGTATGTGTGCAGGTGATTTGATCAAATTTTTGCCTAATGTTCTTTTAGATATAAAGAAGCATCGATCAAAGTCAAAATAGCAAATTTTTCTATAAAATAAATTCTCTACCCTATAGATTTAATTAACATTTTCTTAATGAATAAGAAGATTTAATGCATGTTGTGTCTAAAGAAAGTGTCGCTTTGTCTGAAATTTTTGCGATAAAGGAGTTTCTTTTCCATGAAAATTGAAAGATATAGCGAAAATCAAACAATCGATAAAGAGCTCTTTAGCTTATCATAAAAAAAATCAAAAGGAAGCAAGAGCTTTTCAGTTAAATAGTCATTGGCACTTAAGAGTATATACCCCATAATCTTTGGGTCTTAAAAAATAAGGATGAGAATATGTCAATAAAACCTCTATTGCTAGTGGATCCCCCCTTTTATCCATTGCCAATTCCGGCGCAAGATTATGAAAAACAAGCTCTTTTTTCCTGGTGGTCTGATCATAAAATTGTACTAGAAGCTCAAATCGAAGTTGAGTGCTTGTATTTGATTGATCGAATCCAAGAGATTTCGATGTGCATCATAGTCAACTTTATACAACCTGAGCAACAAATTGCTAGAAAAGAGATATTCCGTAAATACCAAATACTTGCTTCTAATGCATTCACATTAGAGCTTTTTGTTAGAATGTTTTATGTAGTTTCTGCTCTTGAATGGGCAGAAAATAAAGAAGAGACGGCTTTGATCGAATGCCAGATCAATGAGGAAGCAAATGATTTGCTCTCTTTATACAAACTCACTCTTTTTCAGGTGGAAAAAAAGCTCTCTCATCTTTGCTATCGCTTAGACAATGATGGGTATGAGCCGCCGGAAGATATAGAGATAAAAGTGAGCCTCTCAAAAAGTAAAAGCGTTACATTTAAAGAACCTGTTGAGGAAAAAACAGAATCTGATACACCTTTTGAACCCCAAACGAGCATACCTCAAGCGGAACTATTTACATATGAAAGAACTCCTGTAACAAATCAAGTAAGCTCTTGTTGCTGGATTCCTGGTTTTTCTAATTTATTCAGAAGCAACAGATAAAAAGCTCAAATAGTAGCTTTAAAACAGAAGTCGGTAAGTAGCGGTCTATGATCGCTGCCTTCTGTTTTATCTAACAGTATAGGAGAGCTCTCTAATGTGTTAGAGTGCAAAATGTAATCGATTTTTTTATCTTCAAAGGTGCTTAAGAATACATCTTTATGAGCATCGACTAAATCGTTATCGATTAAATAGGAGTCTTTGATTTTCTCTGTGTTGAAGTCTCCTGCAATGATCCAATGGTCAATATAAGTTCTCTCAGGAAGAAAGGAAGTAAAAAGCTGCTGAGTTTGGTAGCAATTGACCTTTTTTTCAATATAGTTGTCTTCAGGAAAATAGGCATGGATGTGCGTTGTTGCTACCCCTAAAAGACCTTTGATGGTTTTTACGTAAAGAAAAAGGACATTATCACCTGATGCAAAGGGGATAGAAGTTGATTTGTCAAGGTAGTAGTCGTGATATAAGACGATTTCAGAGCCTACAAATAAAAGCTCTTCAAAGCGAAAAAAAAGGGCAACACCTTCTAGTTTCCCAAAGCTTTTCATCGCATAAATTCCGCGAAGCCCTTTTGCTCTAAGCTCAGACTCAATAAACATAAAAGATTTATAGTCCACTTCTTGCAAGCAGACAATATCGGGATTTACAGAGTGGATTTGATCGATAATGATGTGTTTTCTTTCATCCCAGCTAGGATAATGATGTGCATGTAAAGAGGCATAACATGGAGCTAATATATTGTATGTAAGTACCTTCATCTATTTTGCAGTTCTCTCCATTTTTTTACCATTTCTGCAGCCAAAGGTAGCGCTTCTTTTCCATAATCTCCATAGCGCAAAGAGACAATAACAATGAGCTCCGGTTCATCAAATAGTTCATCTACCGAATCTTTTGGCTTGAAAGAAGCAACAGAACACCAGATGTGCTTACACAAAATAGGTTGATATTCCTTATCCAAACAAGGGCGATACAAAATCTCCGCAGTTCCTGTTTTGCCGATCATGCTAGGTTGAATTTCTTGATAAGTTTTTTTCATGGGCAAAAATTCATTAAGTGTACGAATACTCTTTATCCTGCCGCTGCCTTTATCCCCATTTATCACACGGTGCATTCCAAGAAGAAGAGTTTTTTTCACCTCCTCGGGAATATAGAGGCGATTACGCACTTCTGGTTTGGTTTTGCATAAATAAGGAGCTTCAGGTTTGCTTTCAGCTTCAGTAAAAAATGGAAAGTAAATCCCTATGCTGCTAAGCAGATCTTTGTAGCTGTATTGAGAAGACAGCAACCTAGATTCTGCATTCGTTGAAGGCTCCATATTGGCAATATATCGGGTAATTTGAGGTTTAAGAAGTAAAGATCCATTCACAAGAGCTGAAAGAAATAGTGAAGTTTGTAAAGGTGTCACTGTTAAAGAGTGCTGCCCGATAGCAAAAGAGTAAAGCCCTGAGACGTTATCTGCAACGTCAGTAGGAATAATACCTGCAGCTTCTCCTGTCAAATCGATCCCTGTTTTAGAGCCAAGGCCAAATTTCTTTGCCGTTTTACCAATGTCTAGCGGATCCTTGATCACCTCTGAAGCAAGAAGAGAAAAATAGATATTGCTAGATTGCTCAATTGCATCTAATAAACCGATTTTGCCAATCCTTTTGTATGAACGGGGAAGTCTTCCCCCTTTATAAAATCTTGTGATGGGAGTGCCTTGGCTTGTATAACCTAAAACGGCAGAAGCGGAAGTATCAGAAAGGTTTTTGCATTCATCGACAATTGTAAAGGGGTTGAGATCTCCAGTTTTTGCAAAATGTTGATCAAGACCTTCGAGCGCAGTGACAATTTTAAAAATAGAGCCTTGGGGCACGGTTTCTTGGAAGGCGTAAGATCTAGCAAATCCAAAACCGCTAGCTGGATAAAAATGACGAGCTAGATCTTTTTCTATAGCCACTCTGCCCGGTTTTGAGGGCAAATAATAGCGTCCTAAAAGAGGTCTTGTGAGCTCATCAAATCGCCTCATAGTCCTTAAATAGGGGATAACAATAGAGCTTGGGATTTTTTCTAAATGATTTTTCAGAAAACTTAGATGCTGATCAATAAGAGGGCCCTTAATTTTTTTTAGCCCTTCTATGTATGGGTATAAAGGATGCTCTATAAAAATCTTTTCATCTGGGACAAGATATAAAGATAAAAGAGCGTAGCTGTTTTCTGAAAAAAAGAGTTCAAAAAGAGCTTCTTCACGTTCTTCGAGATATTCAAGATAGGGCTTTTGGTGCCGTTTTTCTTTTTTTTCTAGATCCCGTTTTTCCTTGAGATACTCTTTAAAATGAAGCTCTCTCCACTTAGGAAAATCAATTAAATGAAACAGCTGTTTAGTGTGTTTAGCGATCTCTTTTTTTAGCACGCTTGCTGCCTGAGAGGCTTTTCGATATTCTTGAAGTGTGATGCTATCGAGATGAGGTAAAATCTCAGGATTGAATAAATGGTGATGTAAAGCAACTCTACATAAATCGATTAAGAGTATTTTATCTTCTGTAGAGGGTATTGATGCGAGTTCAGGAAGCTTATTTACCGCTTCTTGAAGACTATCTATTTGTAAAAGATCTTCTAAACGCATCTGCAGTTCTGCAATCTGTTTTACTGAATCGATCTGTTTAAGCACTTTTCTAATAGAGCTTTTTTTTGATAAAACAGTAGAGAGGAAATACTCCCAGGTAAGCTCTTGTTTTTCTAAGATATGGGGAGGTTTGTGTGCTGCTGAAAAATCTCTTTCTAAACAGCGAGCTCCATCCCAGATATCAGCGATATACGAATTGCTTTCTAGCCATTTATGAAGAGAGGGGGATTTTTCTATAAAGTCATTAGGATTGAATCTTGGATAAGAAGCCAAGGCTACAACTTCACCTGTTTGGGGAATGATTGCAACTATAGCGCCCCCTTTTATCCAAGGAGCAGGGACAGAGTCATGAAACACACCTGCTCTTTTGAAGTTCTCTTCGCGATAAATTTCATTTTGGGCAAGTAGCGATTCAGCAAAGGCCTGCATCTCGCTTGAAATTGTCAAAAGTACTCTTCGGCCTGCAGTAGAAGCGTAGGATTCAGGAAGCTCACGAAGAAAATGCCCTTGAATATCTACTTCATATTTCTTTTTCCCGTAGAATCCCCGCAAATCTTCATCATAGGTCGATTCAATTCCTGCCTTTCCTACGCGGGAATTGATCGTGTAAGAGCGCGCCTTTAATTCATCTAGCCTTTGTTTTACCTCTAAGCTATTGGAAAACCCTTTTGGCAAAAGAGTTGGAATCCCTTCTTCGTAGGATTTGACAAATTCCTTCAGCTCATTGAGCTCTTGGTGTACAGAAAGGTACTCTTTTTCGCTAATTGCACCCATGTATCCAATTACGTGCGCACCAATTTCTTCCTCGGGGTAGTATCTTCTTGAAGAAATTTGTAGATCAAGTCCCGGCCATTTTCTTTCTAGAAGCTTCATTTTATAAAAAAGTTCTTCTGGAATGTTCTCTTTGATTGTAAATGAAGTATTGGGGAACAGCGCTGCTTTGCTGTAGAGAAGATCTTCAATGTCTTTAGCGTGAAGATCGAGTTCTTTAGCGAGCATATTGCACAAATTGTCTACATATTCTTGTCGAAGAAACACTCTTGTTTTTTTGCCTGATGCATCCTTTCTCCACTGCGTACGAGCAAGTCTTCTAATTGGGTCATAGCAGACGGTGACATCGTATTGGATTTTATTGATGGCTAAAGGGATGTTGAAGCGATCGCGTATCGTCCCTCTGCTTGCTTGCTCAATGACTGTACGCACTTGAGGTTTTCTTGCAATTTGGACATGCTCTTCATGGGTGATAATAGCAAGATACCAAACGCGCATAGCCAAAGCTAAAAAAATGAGAAATATCACTCGCAAAACCTGCAAGGCCTTGCGTCTTATCGATTCGCTGCCGTATCGATTTGAGCCCAGATAAAGCTCCCGTGTAGAAGAAAAAGCGCCTAGTCAGAATCGAACTGACGTTATCAGCTTGGAAGGCTGAAGTTTTACCATTAAACTACAGGCGCATGGTCACATTAAACCAAAAAGAGGGATTTTTTTTCTAGAGATTATTTTTCTTTCAACATTTTTTCTCTTGGACTGCTAGCTTCTGCAAACTGCAATTCTGAAAATTTTCTTGTTGCGACAGAATTAGGCGTTCTATTACGGCTGCCGTGAGGAGAAAGGCATAAAGAACCATAAGAGCGGCTGAAGCTGCGTACGTGCTGTTGGTTATAAAAAGATTGCAGTACTTTTTGAGAAAATCCGTTAGCTTGTTTGAAAAAATCAATAGATTGAGATTCAATTTCTAAATAATTGGCATCTAAAGACGCTAAATGGACTACATGCCGAAAGCTTCGAGTTAAAGAGCAAGCAGAGCTATAGATCGGATTATCTGTTGTTAATACACCAGATCCAGCTATAGAAGATGCAGCAAAATTTTCTGGGTGGACAAAGAAAAACTCTGCAATTCTTACAAGTAAGTGGATGGCTGCTAGATCTTGGTAACGACAGTCTTCAATTACAGCTTCAGAGCTTTCATCCATCTGTGCTGAGGAGGCTAAAGGCATTTGAAGAGAAAGGCTAGCTTCAGTTTCATCCATATCTACAGAAACAAATCCCCAATCTTGCTGAGCATTTGCACTTGAGTCTGATACCATCTGGCTTTCAAATGCTTCAAAGCAATTAGGTGATGGATTTCTGACAATCGATGTCACCGGGCGGGAAAGAGCTTGCAATATTCCTAAATATTCATGGAAGGGTATATTATAAAAACATTTTGATTTTTCTATCCAATCTGTGCTGATCGGGTAGATTGCATAGCTACTCGAAAAAGCATGCAAAAATTTGAGCTGTGCGATTTGGTAGGCTTTGTCTAATGCAGAGTGAAAGGCTGTGTTAGAAAATTCAATGCCATTACTTTCATCGCTGTAGTCAAAATGGAGCCCTTTATTGAAAAGATAGCAGACTTCTCTTTCTTTAAAAAAATTTCCATTAGATTGAGCGATGTTTATTATTTCATCAGCAAAGCTTTTTAGAGGGTTTTCGTAATTTGGTATCTCAAATGACGAAGATCCTGAGCTAGTTAAAGTACTATAAATCATGAAATTCCTATTTTTTCCCGCGCAAGCTTAACAACCATAAGGTTTTTAATCTACTTTCAATAATTTTTTACCCGTCTTGTTAAAAAATCGTATTCTTGTTA
>Ga0194118_10000842_pt1 | contig 48324 bp, 41 predicted proteins | sample TA2MahsurfametaG_2_FD_148662 | JGI IMG/M metagenome (GOLD analysis project Ga0194118, IMG submission 148662) | Freshwater microbial communities from Lake Tanganyika, Tanzania - TA2015013 Mahale N5 surface | ecosystem: Environmental > Aquatic > Freshwater > Lake | place: Tanzania: Lake...
GCCCCATCCCACCTTTCAACGCGGACAAATCAGCCAGCGTTTTTGTCCGCGCGTTGACGTTGCTTTTTCGGGATGGGGTCGGCCCCGGTGCCGGGAACGTACGGCCAGTAGGGGCTCGTTACCGACGCTTTGACGTGGGCCTTGTGGCGACGAATTTTGCGACCAGCAGATTGGACCGCAGCCACCGTGGGCTGTCTTCCGACCCCGGTCTCAACCTTGGCCAAGCAGTACGCGGCGTCCTTCCCGGTTCCCTTGGCGAAAGGCGCCGCATGAGCAGAGCTTTTTCCCGATTTTTTAGAATGCTCGTCCTCATTCCACTGATCCGCGTAAAAACAGACCGCGTGGACGCAGCTGGGTCCCGGTGCCCCAAACCGGCGGATATAGCGGCGGAATTTTCCGAGCAGCTTGATCACCAGTTCTGGGTGTCTGGCAAAGCCATCCACAAATGCGCCCATCGTGAGATTGTGGGGGTCGAGTAGGCCGAGCGGGTCCGAAACCTTGTTGACATAGACCCTCGAATTCTCGGGCCTCACCCTCTGAGAGGTCTCGGGGATCCAAGCAAAAGCCCACACCCCGCAGATTTCGGCATCGCTCAACCCTTCTTCTTCGGGATCGGTTGCGTTTCGTTTACGAAACCTGCGGCCAGCGATTCGTAGCGCGTTTGCGTTTGAAGTCTGGGAGTGACCCTTCTCCTTCGGTGCGGCGGGAGCTTCCCGGGACGAAGGTGGGGGAGACATCGAGGACACCGCCCGGTCGACACCTTGTCTGGGAACTTTTGTGGCTCGTGGTTTCATAGAAATCCTCCGTCCGATTTCGGAAGGTGTCAGGATTCCGGCGCATTACTCGGGATCGGCAAGACGATGGGTCCTCAAGTTCGGAGAGCCCCGGAGGTTCCCCGGACGCTGTTGGAACTAGGTAAACTTCAGTGGATTTGTTAGCACTAGGCGTTAGCACTGACCCTCTATTTCCGCTGTAAGTTGTTGATGGAAAAGAGTGGAGCGGGTGAAGGGAATCGAACCCTCGTCTCAGGCTTGGGAAGCCCACGTTCTACCATTGAACCACACCCGCACTCGGCGTCCGGAGGGGATACCCCGCACCGGAGCCTACCGCAATCCCCTTTTGCCCCGAGCACTTCATGGCGCATGGTGCCGCTGCCTGAGGAACGATCCTTGGTCGCGCTCGGTTCGGCCATGCCCCGGGCTTCTGCCCTGAGGATCCCTCGTGGTGTGTCCCGCTCCACTCGTCTTTCCGCCAGGTTTTTCCGCCTTGGCAATTACCTTCGGCAGACGACACCGTAGCTTCAGTTGCGGATCGTCTCCCGCCACCCCCCTTTGATTCCGGTGAGCCTATTTGTCCAGGATCTGCGCTTCTGGTTGCGACGGCAGGCCGCATGGCGGGACGTCTACAAGGCCGTCCGCATAGGACCCTCGGAATTCCTCCGCCAACAATTCCTGTGGCCCCGGATCCTGCGAACCCGGCCCACCCGGTCGAAACCCTGGGTCCCGGGAGGATCCGTCGAGGTCCACACCATGTGCTATGAGGCGGATTGGCTCCCTCTGACATGGATGCTCAAGAGCCTCGCTCGGGTCATGGGCGAGCTCCCAATGCTCGTCATCCATCTTCAGCGGAAGCCCAAGCCTTCCGCCGTCGCAGCCCTCCGTCATCATTTTCCGGATGCCCGGTTTGTGCCGCCTGATGAGGCCACCCGACTGGCCTCGGAATACTTTGCAAAACACCGCCTGACCCGGTGTCAGGATTGGATCTGGCGCGAACCGATCCTCCACAAATTGGCGACCCTCCAGATTGCTTGTTCCTCGACCAATCTGATCTGGATCGACTCCGATGTGCTCTTCTTCAACCGCCCAGAGGAATTCCTGAGGGTCGGAGCGGAACCTCTGGATCGGATCTATTTCCAGGAGGATTGCGGGTTTTCCTTCACCCTATCTCCGGAGGAGGCCCGACGTGAACTTGGCATCTCCATCACCAAACGGATCAATGCGGGACTCCTAATGCGGTCCCGGGAATCCATCCGCCTGGAGAAGGTGGAGGAACTCCTCGCCCACCCGTTGGTCGGCACACAAAACGGCCTGATCGATCAGACCCTGCAGGCTCTCTGCGCCTCTGCCGACGGCACCGCCGACAATCTCCCGCGGTCCTATGCCATTACGCGTGAACCACGGGTCGACCCCTCGACGCTCGTGTGTCGCCACTACGCCGGACCCACCCGGGCTTGGATGTCGTCCGAGGGCATGCGGTGGCTTGTCCGGAACGGGATACTCGACATCTGATACTTCCTTTCCCGGTCCGCCACCCCGGGATGGAGCTTCTTATTCCTGGACGGCTGACAGGACCGCTTGCCTCTTCTCGATGTTCCGCCAAGGCCATGCCGGACGGTCCTCGGGGTCCACGAAACCCCCTAGATCCCGCACCGCGATGCCTCGGTAGCCGTTGTCCTTCATCCACTGGAGGTATTCCGCAAACCGCTCGGGCGGCGTGTTCACCCAGGGATGTTCCCGGTCCGGCACCCCATGGAACTGGAGCACCGCGATCCGACCGTCCTTGGCATGGGCCACTGCCCGCTTCAGATCCTCTAGGGTCCACGTGGGCCGTGCGTCGCCTGTGGTCGGGATGAGCAAGGGGTCGTCGACAGTCGGCTCGTAGGCAACACCCCGGCCCGTCTCGTACGCATATTCCGGCTGCGCTCCACGGCGGGCCCATCGGATCCCCGCCTTCCGGAGGAGCTGAAGTCCTGCCGGATGGATGGCATTCCCGGGGTAGGCGAAACTGATCGGACGCGGAATTCCGTGGGCCTCGCAACGGGAGGCAATATGTTCGAGCTCCCCCTGCAGAATCCCAAGGGTGTCGGCCGTCACGCTCAGGTGGGATCGGGTGTGGTTCCCGATCTCGAATCCATCCCGGTGCAGCTCCGCGATCTGGGGCCAGGTCATGTAGTCGACCTTGTTGGACGTGAACGAGAAGCCTTCCGTGATGAAGAAGGTCGCCCCGAACCCGTGCTGTTTGAGGAGAGGGCGGACGTTCGAGTGAAGCGAGGCGACGGAGTCGTCGAAGGTCAGGACCACGAGGCGATCGGGGATCGGCTCCAGCGGCCTCCGAACGGGGCGGGGTTTCTGCAGGAACTCCCGTTGGAGACGGGCCAGCTCGACCGAGACGTCGGTTCCCTCCCAGAACCAGACCCAGCCGCGGGCTTCACGGGTCGCACCTGGAGGACAGTCCTCCAGTCGGGGATCGGCATGGAGACACGGCACCGGGGGATTGTCCCAGGCCCGATCGATTGGATCCCACGCCGTGATGATCCAACGGTTGCCCTCCGGGTTCCGGGCCGCCGAAAAGGGTCCCTGCACCACCTTGTTCGTCCCGGTCTGCTCCTCGAATCCTGCCGCATGCCCCAGCATCACACACACCTGGGCCTTCAATCCCGTCAGGGGCTGTGCCGTTCCGTTTCGCAGCCACCACCGGAGTTCCACATGATTCGATTGCGACAGGGCACGCGCTCCGAAGGTGATGACGTTTGGCAGACGCCGTTCCGAGGCCCAGGATCCATCGGCTTTCCGGATCCACTCGACCTTTGGAAGCTGGAGACCCCCACGATCCCAGACGGTTGGGATGTGGGTGTGGGCCAGGTAGGTGAGTCCGAGGTTCGACCAGATCGCCTCGGGCAGGTCGATCACGACATAGGACCGTGGATCCCAGGGGGTGAAGGCGCTGAGCTTGGTGTCCCGCTGGGGGTCGATGGCCCCATCGAGGAATCCCAACCGGGGATGGCGTCCACCAGGATAGGGAACCAGTCCCAACCGCCCCTCGACCACGGGCAGACCCATGTGCGGACCGGCGCCGACACCCAGTTCGCCGGAACTCTTTCCGAGGACCTGGCGGACCTCATCCTCGGAGTATCCATGGTAGATGACCATGTTCTCGAGCCAGTCGCGGAGGTCGTTGGTTCCCCGGGCCGGCCGGAGGGCATCACCGAGGACGCTTAGGATCAGGAATCCGGTGGAGAGCAGAATGGCTGCGGCACGGAGGATTCCGGCGAGGAACTGGGACGACATGGCGGCGGGAGGGGTGGCCCTTCAGGGAAGGGTCTCGAGGAGGTGTTTGAGGCTCTGGCTCAGGACGCTGTAGTCGCAGAGCGAGCGGACGGTGTTCGGGAGGGAACGGCGGAGTTCACGCAGTTCGGGCTTCTGCACCAGCAGCCGGACACGATCGGCGACGCGACGAGGATATTGGCGATCCACGGCGCCTACGAAGTCGAGGAGCATCAGTTCCGGCAGCATTAGCGCCGCCTCGCCCACGCGGCTGGCGAGGATGAACCGTTCCGCCGCCATGTATTCGGGGAGCTTCCCGGTGGTGCGGACACGACCCGGAATGTTGTTGGTCTGGGTGGACATCGCCGCATCCATCAGCCGCAGGTACGTCGGCACCTCGGCGTAGGGGACACGACCCGTGAAAAGGACCCGATCCGCAACACCGAGCTCCGCGGCTCGTCGGTGGAGCCACGGGAGACCGTTGCCGTCGCCGATCACAAGTCCACGGACCGGAAGATCCCTGAGGTGGACCAGGGCCTCGAGGAGATCCCAGCCGTAGCAGATCTGGAGACGTGGACTCCAGACCGTGGACCCCATGACCCCGAGGATGAATTCGTTGCCAAGGCCCAGTCGACGGCGCAGGGCGTCAACGGTGGCTGGGCTCGACCCTGACTGTTCCGCATAGCCGTCACGGATCACCTCGACCCGCCGGAGGCCTCGGGAGCGGAGGAGCTCCCGATGCCGCGTTCCACGGACCACGATCGCCCGGGCGTTCCGGTGGGCCCCCTGCTCGATCGCCCACATGAACGGATGCCTCCACGTCGCACCGACCCCGGCTTCGCGAGCCATCTCATAGACGGCGTCCCCGGTGTCGAGGATGTACCGCCGTCGCTGCACAAGGGCCCATCCCGGGGCGAGAAGAGCGCCGGGGAGGGCGGTGTTGAGAACGTACAGGACACGATCCGGGTCCACCGAGGCCTCCCGCATCCAGGAGATCGCCGTCCCGAGCTTCGATGGTTCCCGGAACTTGAATCGTGTGGTTGCGGGATCCAGCGAGCGGGCAAGGCCGTAGGCGCGGCCTCCCTCCCAGCCCTCGGCCCGACCATGGATGAGGAACGTGACTGGAGGCGTGGTGGGCATTGGGGGGCGGATGGTGGACGGAGGTGATGGACTCTACTTCGTGAGGGTCTCGTCGAGGTTGAGCAAGGTGCTGGCGACCACGACGGAGGCAGCCCAGGCCGCTCCTCCTCCGGTCTCCTTCAGCAAGCCGGGATTCTCCTCGTATTGGGCCAAGGCATTCCGGTGGAGCGACTCGAGCCGCCTGAGGGTGTCGACATCCACAGGGGTGCCCGTCACCCGCTGCCACGCCCAGCCGAGGCGTTGTGTTGGGCCCCCGTCCAGGGTCTCCATCCGGGATGCGAGCGCCTTGGCGCACTCCATGCAGGCGGGATCGTTCAACGTCACAAGAGCCTGGAGCGGGGTGCTGGTGGGGATGCGCCGTGGCGTGCACATCTCGCGGCTGGAGGCGTCGAAGGTCAGGAACGATGGATACGGGCTTGTGCGGCGCCAGAAGGTATACAGGCCTCGCCGATGCCGATCCTCGTTGTCCGGGGTCACCCACTGGGATCCGTTGTAGACCACCTGCCAGACCCCCTCGGGCTGATGGGGCATGACTGGGGCGCCCCCCAACTTCGCACTCAGGAGACCGGATACGGCGAGGGCCTGGTCCCGGATCATCTCGGCCGTGAGGCGGGTGCGGGGCCCCCGGGCTAGCAGGCGGTTCCTTGGATCGCACCCCAGCAACCCCGGTGTCACCCGATGGTCCTGCCGGTAGGTCGAGGACAGGGCGTATTCCCGGAGCAGTCCCTTCAGACTCCATCCCAGATCTTTCTGGAAGCGGAGCGCGAGAAAATCGAGCAGCTCGGGATGCGAGGGGGGCTGCCCGGTGGAACCGAAATCCTCGAGGGTCTCGACGATTCCGGTGCCGAACACCTCGGCCCAGACGCGGTTCACGAAGACGCGTGCCGTCAGCGGATTCCCGGAATCCACGAGCCATTGGGCCGCGGCAAGCCGATCCGGGCGTCCGGGCGGCAGCGGCGGGAACACCCGTGGTGTCCCGGGTGACACCACGGCGTCCTTGGCCATGAAGTTGCCCCGCACAAACAGTCGGGTCTCCCGGCGATCATCGTCGGGACGCTCGCGCATGACGAGGGCTCCGATGGCGGGGATGGCCTCCCGTTCCTTGCGGGCCTTAGCAAGCCGATCCTGGAGTTCCTGTCGCCGCTCCGATCCAGCCAGTCCGGTCCAGCGGGAATCCGAGGCGGTCGACAGCGTGAAGTGATGGAGGATAGACCCCTTGGTCTCTGCATCGAAGATCTCGTGCTTCAGATGGAGGCGGAGCGTGTGGCCTGAAGCGACCCGGATCGGCTGTTTCGGCACGAAGACCAACCACTTGGGTCCGAAGAGTTTCGGGAAGGCCCCACCCCCGGCCCGACCCGGCTTGAGGCTCTCCTCGGGATCAAAGGGGCCGGAGAGGGTATCGGCATACACGGCCACAAACTCGATCCGGTCGAGCCCGGTTGGCAGCGGTTTCGGATCCCGTTTTTTTGGGGCCTCCTTGCCGGCCTTCTTCGCCTCCTCGGCGGCCTTCGCGTCCTCCGCCGCCAGGGCCTCGTTGTTGGCCTTGATCCGTTCGGCCTCCATCTTCGCCGCCGCCACCTTGATGGGATCCTCATCCTCCATCCACAGATGCCCCACCACCGCCCCATTCTCGGGGAGGCGCTTGGGGTCGGACTGACGTGGCAGGATGTCGAGTCGCAGCGCGGTGAATTCCGTGGCGTCGGGAAGGCGGATCACGAAGGTCGCACCATTCGGGACCGTTCCCTCGACGCGGACCCGATTGGTCGCCACGACAAAGCGGGCCTCGTCAGGCCCTGTCACCGAGATCCCGTCGAGAGGCCGCCAGGGGGTCTGGCGGACGAGGGATCGGCCGGTGTCGTTCAGCTCAGTCCGGAAGCCCAGGATATCGCGGTTCAGGCGCTCAATTTCCTGGAATCGGTCGGGATCCTTTGGAACCCGGAGAATGGGGTGTTCGTCGGCAAGGTCCGCATCCTCCGTCGAATTCCAAAGCGAAAGGAACCGGTAGTAGTCCTCCTGCGGGAATGGATCGTAGGGATGGGCGTGGCACTGGACGCAGCCGAACGTGGTTCCCTGCCACACGGTCCAGGTCGTGTTGACCCGATCGATGACGGCGGCGAGGCGATACTCCTCGTCGTCGGTGCCGCCCTCGGTGTTGGTCTGGGTGTTGCGATGGAAACCGGTGGCGATGCGATCCTCGAGGGTTGCGTCCGGCAGGAGATCTCCCGCGAGCATCCGAACCGTGAGCTGGTCGAACGGGAGATCGGCGTTGAGCGAGCGCACAAGCCAGTCGCGCCAGGGCCAGACCTCGCGGGTGTTGTCCTTCTCGTAGCCCTGGGTGTCCGCATACCGGGCAAGATCCAGCCAGGGGGCCGCCCAGCGTTCACCGAACCTGGGCGAAGCCAGCAGGCGTTCGACCGCCTCCTCGGGCGTCTCCAGGCCCTGCGTGAGCCGCTCGATCTCTTCGGGTGTCGGTGGAAGCCCGATCAGATCGAACGATGCCCGTCGGAGCCACTGGGCCACCGGCGCCTCCGGGGAGGGACTGAGCGTTTCCTCCTCAAGACGCCGCAGGATGAACCGATCGAGGGGCCCGCGGGCCCAGTCCTGTCGCCGGACGGTTGGGAGGGCCTGTGGCTGGGGTTTGATGAAGGCCCAGTGCTCACCCCAGATCGCCCCCGCCCCAATCCAGGACCGGAGGATCCAGATCTCGGCAGACGAGAGACGTTGGCCATCCCCATGGTCCGTGGGCGGCATGCGGTCCTCGTCGGTGTCCGGGAGCATCACCCGTCGCAGGAGCTCCGACGCGTCGGGGCGTCCCGCTACCACCACGGGTTTTCCGGATTTGCCGGAACCAAGGGCCTTCTCGCGTTGGAGGAAGGAGACCCCGGAGGCCTGCTTCACACCGCCATGACAGCTCGTGCAATGCCGGCTGAGGATCGGTCGGACGTCGCGGTTGAAGTCGACCGGCGTGGCGGCGGCCAACCCGAGGGGCAGGACTGCCAGAAGCCGGAGCGAGGATCGAAGGAGTCCCATGGTCGGATCTGTCTCAGGCCAGGATGCCGGTGACGACCTCGGAAGGTTTCGTGACGTTGGTCACCCGTTGGTCCAGCCCCTGGAACGGATACGTCAGCCTCCGATGGTCGAACCCGAGCAGATGCAGCATCGTGGCCTTGAGATCGTGGACGCTGACGCGATCGACGACGGCCTCGTAGCCAAGATCGTCGCTCTCGCCGTAGGATCCCGGCTTCACGCCGCCTCCGGCCAGCCAGACCGTGAAGGCCCCTGGGTTGTGGTCCCGGCCCGCCCACTCCATCACCTCGCCGCCCCGGTTCTCCTTCATCGGGGTGCGACCAAACTCCCCGGCCCACACGACGAGGGTGTCCTCCAGCATCCCTCGTTGCTTGAGATCCAGGAGCAGCGCCGTCATGGCCTGATCAACATCCAGGCACTGGCGCTTGAACCCGCTGTGCAGCGCCTCGCGTTCATTCGCTCCATGGGAATCCCATCCCCAGTGGAAGAGCTGGATGTACCGGACGCCGCGTTCGGCGAGCCGACGCGCCAGCAGGCAGTTGTTGCCGAACGACTCCTCACCCGGCTTCACCCCGTAGGCGGCCTTCACCACCTCGGGTTCGCGTCCGATGTCGAAGGCCTCGCTCGCGCTGACCTGCATCTGGAACGCGGTTTCGTACTGGGAGATCCGGGTCAATGTCTCGGGGTCGCCGACACGCCGGAACGTACGCCGATTGAGGTCGTCGAGGGCATCCAGGGAGAGTCGGCGGAGATCCCGCGACACGCCGGACGGGTTGCCGAGGTACAGGACTGGGTCGCCTTTGCTGCGGCACTGGACACCCTGATAGACGCTGGGCAGGAACCCCGGTCCCCAGGCGGATTTGCCGGAGTCCGGGGTCTTGCCGCCGCTCAGGAGGACGATGAACCCGGGCAGCTCGGCATTCGAGGAGCCGAGGCCGTAGGTGACCCACGATCCCATCGACGGGTAGCCTGGTGCGGCGAAGCCGGTGTGCATCGCCAGCTGGGCGGGGGCGTGGTTGAACTGGTCGGTATGGAGGCTTTTGATGAAGCAGACCTCATCGACCACCTGGCGGAAGTGGGGAAGGCGGTCACTGAGCCAGGCTCCGGTCTGACCATGCTGGGTGAACGGGAACTGGGGGCCGAGCAGCTTTGGGATGCCCTGGATGAAGGCGAAGCGTTTGCCGTCGAGGTAGGACTGCGGACAGGTCTTGCCGTCGAAGCGGGACAGCTCGGGCTTGTGGTCATAGAGCTCGAGATGGCTGGGAGCACCGGCCATGTGGAGGAAGATCACCCGCTTGGCCCGAGGGGCGAAGTGCGGTGCCATCGGCGCGAAGGGGCGGGCGGCGTCGCGCCCAACGGAAGGCGTCCCAGCCTGTCCCTGGTGCGACAGCCAGAGGGCGCCCAGACCCGAGGTGCAGTCCCGGAGGAAATGACGTCGTGTGACGTGCTGGTGGTGGGCGTTCCACGCCTCTCTGGGAAGGTTCATGTTTCCGTCGAGCTCCGGCCTCGACCCTTCCAAACTGGTGGACCTTCCGCAATCCGTCGATCGACCCGTTCCCGGTCCGGTCCCTACGAGCTGGCGCTGGTGTAGTGGCACAGGGACCGCCGCCAGAAGAGCTCGCTGGCGACGAAGCAGGAGGCGCCCACGAGCACCAGAACCAGCCACTCGATGGGGGATCCAAGCCGCTGGAGGAGGACCTTCGAGGGCACGTTGGCCACGAGCAGCATGGGCAGGACAAAGGTGAAGACCCGACGGAAGAGGCCCTGGGGGAAGGCGGATTCCGGCAGGCGGGCGATGTTGAAGAGGTTGTAGTAGCCCCAGACGATCCCTTGGGCCCGGACTGTCCAGAAGGCGATCGTGGCGAGAAGGAACATCAGGGAGTAGTGGATCGAAAGCCCGACTCCGCACAGCAGGGAGAAGCCGAGGATCTGTCCTGTCGTCGGATGGAGTCCCAGTTGCCGGACCGCGTGGACCATGACCGCGAAGGCAGCGGCAGCGTTGATGAACGCCCCGAGGTCGACCTTCCGGAGCGACACGAGAAACCGGGTGTTGGCGGGGAGGAGGAGCAGGAAGTCGAGTCGGCCCGTCCGGATGTGCTCCGAGAGATCCGTGAGATTCGTCAGGAAGAACGCCGTGAAGAGCTGCTGGACGAAGTTCGCGCAGCCCACGAGCAGGATGACCTCCCACCGGGACCAGCCACCGATGGAGTCGGTATGGGTGTACAGCACGGACATGAACGCCAGCTGCAGGGCGAACCAGAGGAGCTCGACGACGATCCAGAGCCCGAAGTTCAGCTTGAACTGGAGTTCCCGCGTGACGCTGTTGCTCCAGAGCGCGCCATAGAGACCACCGTAGAAGCGCAGCGTGGCCCAGGCGTTCCTTGGGGGTTCTCCAACGGCGGGTGGTGCCGCGATTCCGGCCGGGACGGGTTCAGCTTGCTGGCCTGGCGAGTCCATCGATCGATCCTTCAGCCGCCAACCGCGGAGTATCTTCGAATGCCCCGTGACCAGATGCCCCGGGCCGCCACGAGTCCGGTCCCGACCCAGAGGCTCTGGATCGCCAGTCCCTGCCAGAGATCTGGTCCGGAGACCCGTCCCAGACAGATGGCCGCAGGGAAGTAGCAGAGATACGGGTACGGGGTGAACTTCAGGATCTGCGCCAGGGCCGGCGGCAGGATGTCGAGCGGGAACAGATGGCCGCTGGCGATGTATTCGAAGGCGAACTGGATGAAGATGAAGGTGCTGATGTCGAGGACCCAGAACGACAACAAGGCCACCGAATAGGCGATGAAGAACTGGAGGAATGCCGCCATCACCAGCGATACCCCAAACAAAAGGATCGTCGTCACCTCGGTCGGCACCACCAGGTGTTGGCGCAGGTACAAGGCAAACAGCATGACCGGGATCAGGGCGACCGTCGTGTAGATCATGCGTCCCGACACATAGAGGCTCAGGCGATAGAGCAGGTAGTCCATCGGCTTGAGCAGGATCTGGCTGATGAGTCCGTCCTTGATGTCCGCGGCGATCTGCCAGTCGTCCTCCGCCACCGCCGTGAGGGCGTCGATGAAGGTGATGAGCAGGTAGTAGCTGATCATCGAGGACAGCGTGTAGTCCCCTATGAGCGCCTCGGGCCCCTTGCCCGCGTAGATGGTCTGCCAGAGGAACAGGGTTCCTGTCAGCGGGATGAGTCCGAAGACGGCCCGGAACAGGAAGTTGGCGCGGTAGACCAGGGTGTTCTGGATGCCGATCCTGAAGACGTGGAGGTATTTCCCCATGGACGGATCCGGGATACCGCGAAAGGCGTCCGCTAGGAGTGCCCCCCAGCCGCGTCGATCGCCCCGGCCAGAGCGGACCGGGTCACGCGGAGCATCCTGGCAAGGAGATCCGTCTCATCGGGCCCGAGGTTTCCCCGGGTCTTGGCCTCGAGCATCTCAAGCTGGTCGACATAGATCTTCGCCGCCTCCGGATCCGGGTTCCGGACCTGATCCGTCTCGGGGTCGGGACAGCGACCCAGCAGGATCATGGCGTTGTGGGCATGGCTGGTGATCAGCTGGGCGAAGAGCGCCTCATGAATCCGCTGCAGGTCCGCCTCGGTGAGGGCCTGCTCATCAAGGGGGGGGGTGTTCATTCGCCTCCCCCACCAGAGGCTTCCGCCACCTCCGAGGTCAGAAAATGGACGAGATGCCGCAACCGATCCTCGACCCGGAGGGTCTGCAGGATGATCTGGCGCATCACCGGATCGGGCAGGACAAGGGAGGCCACGACGTCCGCGAGCGCCCCGGGATCCCCAACCTTCCGCAGGGCGGCGAGGCAGTCGACCACCTTGACGCCGGACTTGGCGTTCGCTCCCAGGAGCGGGGCCAGAAACGAGGCAGGCAGGGTCGGGACGAGCCGGAGTCGCGCATCGACGAGGTCGAGGGTCCGTTCCACGAGGGCATCCACCACCACGGTGTCAGCTTCCTCAGGGGCCATGGGCTCGATCCCGTGGATCCGGTAGGGACGATACTTGACCGCCTTGCCGAGCCGGACGCGGGAGATGCCCTGGAGGACGAGGTTCGAGGTCCCGTCCGGGTTCTGGTGCGAGACGCGGATCATGCCAAGTCCGGCGACCTCGCAGGGGCGTTCGCGGCTGGAGCCCGGCTGATTCATGGCGAGGCAGAACATGCGGTTGCCCTCAAGCGCATCCTCGAGCATCCGTCGGTAGCGAGGCTCGAAGATTCGCAGGGGTAGCACGGATCCCGGGAAGAGATGACAGCTCCCCAGGATCATCACGCCGGCTCGATCAGGCAGGTCCATGGGCGGACGGTAGAGTGGGTCCGTTCCCAGGCAACAGCCCACCGGATACTTGCGTAGCGTGGCGTCGGAGAGCAACCTCAAGGGGCATATGAGTACGAAGACCGTGAGCGTCGTTCTGGCCGTGGCTGGTCTCGGCCTGGGAATCGGATGGTACCAGACAAGCCGTCTGGCCTCCGAGGACAGGGCGCGTTCATTCAGTCATCTGCTCACACTCTCGAACGAGCTGGTGGCGACCACGTCCAAGCTGACCGAGCAGCAGAAGGTCAATGCCTCGCTCGAGTCGAACCTGGCCCTTCGGATCGAGGAGGTCGGGCTCATCTCCAACCGCTGGACCTATGTCGCCGCGGAGCTGACCCGGACAGAGGCCGAGGCCAAGGCTGCCGCCGAGGCGGCCCGGATCGAGATCGAGAAGAAGGACAAGCAGATCTCGCAGCTGGAGGGGGAGCGTGAGGACCTGACCAAGAAGATGGATGGTCTCACGGAGGAGATCACCGGCCTCAACGGGAAGATCGCCGAGACCGAGAAGAGGCTCGCAACCAGTGAAGGGAATCGGGAGCAGCTCCAGCGGGAGCTCAAGCGCCTCCTCGCGGAGAAGGCCGAGCTGGAGCGAAAGTTCAACGACCTCGCCATGCTGCGCGACCAGGTCCGCAAGCTTCGTGAGGAGCTCAGCGTCGCCCGCCGAATCGACATGATCCGTCGCGGTCTGTACGGGTCCGACAAGAAGGGGGCCGAGGTCCTGAATCAGGGATTCCGGCGCCCCGCCCCGGCCTCGACCAATCCGCCGGCCCCGCTCGAGGCCGAGCTGGGGTCCGACGGTTCCTCCCAGGTGAAGACACCGGCCCCGAAGTAGGGGCCTCCACGGACCGGTCCGGAATCCTTCAGGACCTCAACGTCCGCGGGTCCGGGCCACCCGGACCGAGACGTGGCGCGTCTCGGGCAGGATGAACTTCTTCACTTCCACCCGGACCGCCTGCGCCGGGTACTCCGTGAGCAGGAGGCCCGCGATCTCCTCCGCGAGGGTCTCGATCAGCCGCCACTCGCGTCCAGCACCCAGGCGCAGGAGACGCCGGCTGACGGCGAAATAGTTGATCGTCAGGTTCAGGTCGTCCGTGCGCGCCGCCGGTCCGACATCCAGATCCAGCTCGATGGTCAGAAGCAGCCGCTGCGGATGGGCCCGCTCCTCGTCCGGAACCCCCACGCGGTATCGGACCTCGAGATCGCAGAGCGTGATCGTGTCCAGAATCGGGATCATGACGGGGTCCCCTCGGGTCTTGGTTTGACTGCCTCCAACAGGACCCGGGTCGGGGTGTTGAGTGGGAGCAGCCAGGCCTCGGAGGTGTCCACCCATCGGAACTCCTGGGCCTCGGCGTTCAGCCGCACTTCCTGGTGTCCCGGGGCGCGGCAGATGTAGTTGAGCAGCAGGAAATGCGCGTCCCTGTAGAATTCCGGTGGATGGATCGTGTCCTGGACCACGACGAATCGGACGTCCGCAACGTTCAGACCGGTCTCCTCGAGGAGTTCGCGTCGAAGGGCATCCTCGCTCGACTCCCCCCAGTCGATCTTCCCGCCTGGGATGCCCCAGAGGTTCGACCACTTGTTGGTGCGCACCAGAAGCATCTTCCCGGCGTCATTGAAGACGAGCCCCCCGACCGTCGGGATCGGATGGCGTTTCTGTCCAGGCTCGGCCGGCGGGTGGAGTCGGAGTCCCTGGCGCTGGAGGATCTGACGCAGTTCTCCCAGGTGTTCGACGATCAGGTCGGGCGCCGCCTGCCGCAGATACTCGAGCGAGTTGTAGCCGGTGAGGACGCCGACGCTGTGGATGCCACCCTCCTTGGCCGTCTCGATGTCGTGCTGCATGTCGCCGATGAAGATCGTGGCGTCGCGGTCCAGCCCGTTCTCGTCGAGCAGCTCGAGGATCCGGGTCCGCTTGTCGACGACCCCGGAGTAGATGCGCTCAAAGAACGGGGCGAATCCGATCGTCTCGGCCTGCACCGCGAACGCCTTGGGGTGGACGGCGGTGAGGATGAAGAGCCTGAGGCCCTGCACCCTGCAGAACTCCAGCATCTCACGGGCGTGGGGCAGCGGGACGATGGAGTCCTGACATTCGGCGAAGCGGGTCCGGAACCACAGTTCCAGCTGTGGCATGGGGACCTGGGGCATATACCGTTCGTAGAATCCGTGATAGGGCAGCTGGAACTCGGATCGGAACTGGTCCAGCGACAGCGGCGGGATACCGGCCTGCCGGAACACGTGGTTGCTGGCCTCCCACACCGCAGGCAGGTCATCCACCAGGGTCCCAGACCAGTCGAAGATCACGTTCCGGATCACGGGTCCGAGAGTACGGCAGGTCTCCGGAATGTCGACGGTCCGCGGTGATTGACAGTTGAGGGATCCAAGACCCTGAACCAGTGTCAGTCCCATGATCCGCATCCGCACCGATGCGGCCTGCCATCTCACGACGTCCATGTCCCTAAAACGCACCCCCCTCTTTGCAGCCCACCAACGCCTCGGCGGCAAGCTCATCGAGTTCGGAGGATGGGAAATGCCCGTCCAGTACTCGTCGATCGTCGACGAACACCTCTGCGTCCGCCGCGCCTCCGGCATCTTCGACATCTCGCACATGGGCGAGGTCTTTGTCACGGGACCGGCTGCCGAGGGGTTCCTCAACGAGACCCTCACGAACGACGTCCGAAAACTCGCCGTCGGCCAGGGTCAGTACTCGCAGATGTGTCGGGAGGATGGTGGAACGGTGGACGATCTCTACGTGTATCGGATCGCCCCGATGGAGTTCCTGCTGATCATCAATGCGAGCCGCATCGAGGTCGATGTACCCTGGCTCCAGGAGCGCATCTGCGGCTCGAGCCACAGGTCGGGTGTGTTCTTCGAGGATGCGTCCTCGCGGCTCGGGGCCGTTGCCATCCAGGGCCCCCGGGTGGTGCAGTTCATCGCGGACGTCTTCCAGGGCCCGAGCCAGGCCGGCACTGCGGTGGGCTCGGTTCTGGATCTCAAGAAGAACGAGATCGGCCTGTGGAAGTCCTTGTCGGGAACCTCCGGACCCATGGGTCCCATCTGGGTGGCCCGGACCGGGTACACTGGGGAGGACGGGTTCGAGGTGGTCGCGCCAGGGGACATGATTGAGACGATCTGGAACCAGTGTCTGGACCTAGGGCACGTCGGCTGCCTGCAACCGTGCGGACTCGGGGCCCGCGACACCCTCCGAACCGAGGTCTGCTATCCGCTCTATGGCCATGAGCTGGATGAGGCGACCTCTCCCATCGAGGCGGGGCTTGGCATCTTTGTCGTGTTCGACAAGGGCGGGTTCGTGGGCCGGTCGGTGCTGCTGGATCAGAAGACGAACGGTCCCAGGAAGCGCCTGGCGGCCTTCAGGATGACCGATAAATCCCCGCCGCCCCGTCCTGGCTATGCCGTCATTTCGGGTGATCAGCCGGTCGGAACGGTCGTCAGCGGAACCCAGAGTCCATCGCTGAACCAGGGCATCGGTCTGGCCTATGTTCCCCCAACCCTGGCCCAGCCCGGGACAGTGATCGGGGTGGAGATCCGCGGTCGGCGGTTCGCCGCCGAGGTGGTGAAGAAGCCGATCTACCGGAAACCCTGATTGACCCGACGTTTTGTCCCACTCCAACCTTCCCCAGCGATGAGTTCCCAAGTCCCTTCCGATCTGCGCTACGCCAAGTCCCACGAGTGGGTCCGGGTCGCCAACGGCATTGCCACCGTCGGCATCACCGACCACGCCCAGCATGAGTTGACCGACGTCGTCTTTGTCGAACTCCCGGCGGTGGGCAGGGTGGTGAAGGCCTCCGAGGCCTGTGCCGTGGTCGAATCCGTCAAGACGGCCAGCGACATCTACGCACCCGTCTCGGGGGAGATCCTCGCGGTGAACAAGGCGGTCTCCGACAACCCCGCCCTGGTGAACACCGCTCCCTTTGCCGACGGTTGGTTCGTCCAGGTGAAGCTCTCGAATCCGGGCGAGCTGGACCAACTGCTGACGCCCGAAGCCTACCGGGCCCAGATCGGCGCCTAGTGGGGTGAGCGAGGTTACGGTCGATCGGGGTCAGCGCGTTCCGCGTCGGTACCGCTCCCGTTCCCGTCGGTTGTACTCCTTCAGATCGGTCTCGAACTCCCCGACCGCGGCTTCGACCTGCTGGATGAAGCCCGTGCAGCTGCAGGCCAACCCCCCGAAGTTCATGACGGTGTCGCGTTCGGCATAGTCATCGGTCACCACCAGGACCTCGCCGTGAGGTCGCATCCGGAAGGCGGTCCGCTCGATCATGTCGTCCGCCGTCTGCCCGGCCTGCGAGTAGAGGATCTCGAGGCCGGGAGTCGAGACGGGCTTGGGTGTCCCGGGCGGGGCCGACGCACCATCGAAGAACACGGTGATCGGGGTATGGGTGGTATCTCGATACACCGTCAGCTTCCGGATCAGCGCATCCCGGGCGGCCGCCGAGAAACGGGAGGATCCCGGCGCAAGGTCGGTCCAGGCATGCAGCAGGCTGTAGCCATCGATGAGGATCCGGACGAGTGCCACGTCACAACGGTGCCCCGGGTCCGGCGAAGGCCTCAATAGCCAACCGCCCGGGTTTGGGCCGTCGAACTCCGCTCGAAATCAGAACGGTTCCGGGCCAGACTTCTCCGGCATGAAGCTGCCGCCGCTGAACCCCCAGATCTCCCAACTCCCGGTCTACGTGCCAGGGCGCCCCATCGAGGAGGTGGCCCGGGAACATGGACTGGATCCGCACGGCATCATCAAGCTCGCCTCGAACGAGAATCCGCTCGGCCCCTCCCCTCGCGCCCTCGAGGCGATGGAACAGGTCCTGAGGCATCTGCACCTCTATCCCGATGGCAGCGCCTTCCAGCTGAAGCGCCGCCTCGCCGAGAAACTCTACGTGGAGCCCGGGAATCTCATCCTGGGCAACGGTTCGAACGAGATCATCGAGTTCGTGGGCCACGCCTTCATGAATCCGGAGACCGAGGTGGTGGTCTCCGAGTACGCCTTCGCGATCTATGGCATTGTGACGGCCCTTTTTGGGGCCCGGCTGGTGAAGGTTCCGGCCCGGGGGCTGGGTGCGGACATCCCGGGGATGATCCAGGCCATCACCCCGCGCACACGGGTGCTGTTCCTCGCCAATCCCAACAATCCCACCGGCACCCTCTCCTCCCACGCCGAGATCTCGGAGCTCCTCGCAGCGGTGCCCCCGGAGGTGTTGGTGGTGATGGATGAGGCCTATGTGGAGTTCCTGGAGGATCCTGCGGACTGCCTTGCCCTGGTCCGCGAAGGCACCCATCCGAACCTGCTGCTGATGCGGACCTTCTCGAAGATCTTCGGCCTTGCGGGGCTGCGTCTTGGCTATGGCATAGGGCATCCCGACCTGATCGCGGCGCTCGAGAAGGTTCGGCAACCCTTCAACATCAACTCCATCGCCCAGGCCGGTGCCATCGCCGCGCTTGAGGATGCCGACCACCTAGCCCGTACCCGTGCGACCAACCGGCAGGGTTTGGAATACCTGCATGCAGCGTTCCTCCAGATGGGACTCGAGTTCCAGCACAGCCACGCCAATTTCGTGCTGGTGAAGGTGGGGGATGGGGCAAAGTGCTTCTCCGAGCTCCAGCGACTTGGAGTGATCACCCGTCCCATGGGGGGCTACGGCCTGCCGGCGTGGCTGCGGGTCTCGGTAGGCACGCCCGCGGAGAACCATCGGGCGGTCACTGCACTGAAGCAGATCCTGGGTCGCATCTGAGGTCGCACCTGACGCGCCTCTGAGCCGTCTCAACGGGGTTCGGATCCGGGATGGGTCTCCAGGGAGACCACCCTCCCCCCTTTGAGCCGGAGCTGTCGACGGCATCGCGCCGCCAGCTCCAGGTCATGGGTGACGAGCACGAGGGCGGTCCCGGCCGACTGATTGAGGTCGAAGATCATGTCGACGATGTGTCGGGCGGTGTCGGTGTCCAGGTTCCCGGTTGGCTCGTCGGCCAGGAGCAGTCGAGGCCGGTTGATGAAGGCACGGGCGAGGGCGACCCGCTGCTGCTCGCCGCCGCTGAGGTGCGCCGGGTAGTGGTGTAGGCGGTCGCCGAGGCCGACCTGCTGGAGAAGTTCACGTCCCCGGACCGGGGCCTCCCTGGAGCCTGCCAGCTCGGCGGGTACGAGGACGTTCTCGAGGGCTGTCAACGTGGGCAGCAGCTGAAAGTTCTGGAATATGAACCCCACATGCTCGTTCCGAAGACGGGCACGGGCATCCTCGTCGAGGTTGCCGAGCGGGTTCCCGGCGAGGATCACCTCGCCACCCGATGGACGGTCGAGACCCGCACAGAGTCCCAACAGCGTGGTCTTGCCGCTGCCGCTGGAACCCACGATGGCGATGGAATCCCCCATTGAGAGCTCAAACCCCACGTCCCGGAGGACGGTGAGCCCGCCCCCGTTGGTGCCATAGGTCCTCGAGAGGCCCCGCGCGATGAGGATGGGATCGGTCACGACCCGGACGCTGCGACAGCGTGGTGGATCGTCAATGCCAGGTTCTCGCCAAATGCCGGCATCGGACCGGGTTCACCGGCTCCGGAGGAGGCTCCGGTCCCATCGGGCGACCAGACCAGGCCCTGTGCCGTCCACCGTCCACGCGCCAAGTCGAAGTCCCAGTAGATCCGGTTCGGCACCCTGCGCGCGTGGCCGTCGAGGAAGAGGATCTGGGCCCCCTGTTGGTGGAGGTTGGTGTGGACGTTGTTGGGACCCGCCACGGCGGCAAGTCGGCCGTTGTCAAACAGCCAGACGGTCTCGGCGGGGGATGGGATGGCCGACAGAGCCACCTGGTTGCCACGCCCGGAACCATTGACGTGCTGGTTCAGGCAGTAGTGGAAGAGGTTGTTGGAATTGCTTCTCCGTCGATTGGAGGGACAGATCCAGAGACTGTCGGGAGGGCGGACACCGGGGTTGGTCCGCCACGGACTGTCGCCGTAGGCGGGGATGCCCAGAACCCTGGGAAGGTCGACATACCAGCCCTCCTCGGTGGAGCGCCCGTTGGGCGCGCCGTCCTTGGGCAGCCGATCGTTGTGATCCGCCGCCCAGAGGTGGGTGGCCAATCCCCATTGCCGCAGGTTCCCGAGGCACCCGATCCCGGTGATCCGGGTCCGGGCCTGGGTCAACGCCGGCAATGTGAGCGCGGTGAGGGCGACAAGAACGGCCAGGACGGCCAACAGCTCGAGGAGGCCAAGGCCTCGATTAGACCCTTTGGCACGGTGGGGGACGGTCATCAATCCCAGAGCCTGCCAGGATCCGGGGACCCACCACCATCCCTAGAACTGGGGATTGCGGACCGCCCCAGGGAACCAGCGGGCGGCCGGCATGCCCATCACTTCCGGACCGTGCAGTTTCTCGACATCCACTTGGCGTCGACCAGCGAGTCCTTCGCGGGAACGTTCAGGGCGACCGACCCGTTGTACTTCACGCCCGGCTTGATCGTGCTGCCGACCCAGCGGTGTATCTCGGAGTGCCCATCGGCGAACGAGAATCCCGCTGCCCCATTGTGGTAGGACGCCGGCATGTCGATGATATTCCCAGATCTTTCGGCTTCCTCGATCATCTGAACGGCGAAAGCAGCGTCATTGATGCTGTCGGAATGCTCGTCGACGAACACGAAGGTGTTCGCGGGATTCACGATGTCGGAGTCCTTCGCATAGATCCGATACTTAGTCGCGGGGAGCCATCCGCCGAAATCGAAGACCTGGCTCATCGACATGCTACGGATGCGCGGGGTGAACCTAGCCCTTGCAATCTGACCCACGGCGGCTCGGTCGGCGGGGCACTTGTAGATGGAGAAGGAGCTGCCGCCGTATTTGAAGAGCGGACCGTTGGTGATGTACCGGTTGTTGGTGTTGTCACGGCTGGTGAAGTCGAGGTTCCCTTCAATCCAAATCACCCGTCGATCGGCAGGGGGCATGGTCAACGAAGAGACCAGCAAGTCGTTGAAGTCCCCTGAATACAGCTTCCACGCAAGCATCAACTGCTTGGTGTTATTCATGCAGGCAATGCCCTGCGACTTGGTCTTCGCCTTGCCCAGCGCCGGCAGCAGCATGCCGGCCAGAATTGCGATGATGGCGATGACAACGAGCAGCTCGATCAGGGTGAACGCCGAACGGACGGTACGGCTCTCGGAGGAGGGGAGGAGTGGGGGGGTCATCGGTGGGTGGGGGGGATCCGTGTTCCAAGAATGAATCGGTTTCAGAGGAAACAACCGCAAACCTGAGTGTGTCAACCCTTGCGGTTGTCGTCAGGTCGGCTGGGGAGTGCGGGAGACCCCTGGTTGACAGCGTGGCACCCTTGGATCCCGCCGGTACCGTCCTCCCGGCGGGGAACCTCCCAAAAACGAGGATGCCGCGGCGAACCGCGGAACCCCTTGGAAATCCACTTTTGGAACCGGATCCACCTACCGGCGGGCCGTTGTGTTCTCCTGCATCCAGTACACATCCGGCTGGGAGTTCTTGGCCGACACATTCAGGGCGACACCACCCGACATGTACTTGGTCGGCGGCTTGATCGTGGACCCCACCCAGCGGTGGATCTCGGAATGGCCATCGGAGAAGGCGAATCCGCAGGCCCCGTTGTGGATGGACGAGGGCATGTCGATGATCTGGCCACTGGTCCCGGTTGGCGCCTCGGCCCCGGTGCAGGCATTGGCGAAGGCGGCATCATTGATGCTTTCCGGATTCTCATCCACGAAGACCCAGGTCTTGGACGGCGACACGATCTCGCTTTCCTCGGCACAGGTCCTCCACCGGGTCTGGTTGACGTTGAAGGCCTTGTTGAGCCGCTCGCCATTTCCGAAGACCTGGCTCATCGAGATGCTCCGGATCCGGGGCGTTCCCTTGAATCCCTTCAGCGGGCCCGCGGCCGAGCAGTCGGCGGGGCACTTGTGGATCTGGAGGGAAGCGCCCGAGAAGCGGTAGAGCGGGCCATTGGTGATGACGTTGATGTTGGTGTTTCTCCGGTTGCCGTAGTCCGTGACGTCGCCCTCGCACCAGTTCTGACGCCGGTAGGGGTTCGAGGCCAGAGTCTGGGCGGCCGGGTCACATCGTTGTTCTCGGAGGCATACAGATTCCAGGCCAGCATCAGCTGCTTGCCATTGTCCATGTAGGTAATGCCCCGGGCCTCCGATTTCGCCTTTCCAAGGAGCGGGGGCAGCATTCCTGCAAGGATCGCAACGACGGCAATCACCAACAGAGGCGCGATCGATGTGAAACCGGCCTTGGCGGCAGTGCCTCGCACAAGGGGCAGAACGGGGCGTTTCATGAGAACAGTGTTGTGGAACTTATACAGCTTGGAATGGATTGCGGGTTGTCAATCCGGTCTCGGTTCACAGTGGGGAGCCAAACCTCCCCTGCGCTGGATCCGCACGATACCCGAAGGCTTCTGGACGCTTTCCATGTGCATGCCCTTGGCCTTGACTGGCCTCCATGTTGGAACGGCTTTTCAACCTGAGGTCCAACGGTACCACAGTTCGCCGGGAACTCGTTGCTGGCGTTACCACCTTTGCGGCAATGGCCTACATCCTTGCCGTGAACCCCGCCATCTTGTCGGACGGCACCGGAATGGATCGGAATGCCCTCATCACGGCCACCGCCCTCGCCTCTGCCCTGATCACGGCACTGATGGCGCTGCTGACCAACTACCCGTTCGCCGTCGCTCCCGGCATGGGCCTGAATGGCTTCTTCACGTTCACCCTAGTCCGTGGTGCTGGGATTCCATGGCCCGCCGCCCTGGGCATCGTCTGCTACAGCGGGATCCTGTTCCTCCTCCTGACGGTCACAGGACTCCGGGCCAGCCTGATCCGCTCCCTGCCCCATGAGCTCAAGGTGGCGATCAGTGCCGGAATCGGGCTTTTCGTCGCCTTTATCGGACTCCAGAACGGCGGCATCGTCGTCCACAACGACGCCACCCTCGTCACACTGGGCAACCTCCGACAGCCGGCAGCCCTCGCGGTGATCGTCGGCATTATCCTCGCTGGAATCCTATGTCATCGACGCATTCCGGGAGCCCTGTTTCTAACGCTGTTCGCGATTACGGTGGCTGGATTCTGGATTCCCAACGCCTCGGGGTTCGGGAGCCTGACGCGGCTTCCGGACTCCGGCCGTTGGATTTCCTGGCCGCCGTCGTTGTCACCGCTCTTCCTGAAGCTCGACCTCAACTGGTTCTGGAACCACTGGCGCCAGGCCGTACCACTTGTCCTGACCCTCCTGTTCCTCGATGTCTTCGACAACCTCGGGACCCTCATTGGCCTCGGTCAGCGGGCCGGATATCTGGACCAAGAGGGCAACCTTCCGCGGCTAGGGCGGGTCCTGACTGCCGACGCTGGTGCCGCTATCGTCGGTTCGGCCTTCGGCACGAGCACCGTCACGACTTACATCGAATCGGCGGCTGGCATAGAGTCGGGTGGTCGGACGGGGCTCACCGGGATCTCTGTCGCCGGGTGCTTTATCCTGTCCCTGTTCCTGGGTCCGCTGATCGGTATCATCCCCGCGGCTGCCACGGCGCCGGTGCTGGTCGTAGTCGGAATCTCAATGATGCAGGGAATTCGCACCCTCGACCTCGAGGACCTCAGCAAGGCGATTCCAGTCGGTGTCACGGTCCTGGCCATGCCGCTCACCTTCAGCATTGCGGAGGGCCTTGCGCTCGGCTTCGTGGTCCACGTGGGCATCCTGCTGGGGACCGGACGGGGCCGACAGATCCGACCGCTCTCCTGGATTCTCACCCTACTGTTCGTGACCCAATGGATGACCCGATGAATCCTCGACTCCACTCCTGCTCCGGAACGCTGGGGCTGGCTCTGCTGACCGGACTCGCCTTGCTCGTCGGCTGTTCCAAGCGGCCCCTGTCGCCCGGGCAGAGGATGACTGCTCGTCAGGCGCTGTATGCGATCCTCGCCCCGACCGAGCAGGAACTGGCGGCCCTGGAGACCGTCGCAGGCTCCCGATACCGCGGTGGTCCGATCGAGGTCCACAACGGGATTCCCTTCCGGCACGCCACTATCGCGGGTCGCGGCTGTGTCCTCCTGCCCTGCGGGATGAGCGTGGTCAACGCAGCCATGGTCACGCAGGCCGCCCTCGATCGGTGCCCGATCACCCATGTGATTGTGATGGGCGAGGCGGGCGGCGTGAATCCAAGCCGGGTCGCCGGGGACGTGATCGTACCCGAGGCGTGGTCCCATCATACGGAGGCCGCAGTGGTCAACCCGACGCCCAACGGGGGATGGGAAGTGACGCGGAGCGCCTCAGGGATCCCGAATTTCGGCATGATCTTCCCGGAGACGGTCACCGTGACCCGGTCCGGCAGCCGCGGAGCCGAACCCATGCCTCGATTCCCCATCGACCCGGGGCTCCGTATGGCCGCAACGAAGGCAGCCTCCCTTCTGTCGACCAACGCCTCCACCTCCGCCCCGAAGTTCCTGACCTCGGGCGTTGGGGTGAGCGGTCCCTTGTTCGTCGCGAACCGAGACTACCGGGCCTGGCTGTTCACAGCATGGCGGGCCGAGGTGGTCGACCTGGAATCCGCCGCCATCGCCCAGGTCTGCTGGGCGAATCGGGTTCCGTTCATCGCCGTCCGGTCGATCTCAAGCCTGGCCGGCGAGCCCCCTTCCAAGACCCCGCCCAGCCCTTCCCCAATCCAACGGGCGGCCCAGCTGGTGACCGCTATGCTCGAGGAGTTGCCGCGGTGACGGAGGCAGAGGAGCCGCGTGCGGGCATCCTCAACAGCTGGTCGGCACCTGCTGAAGCACCTTCACGCAATGGGGCACGGCCCCGACCACGAATCCCAGACACTCGACAGCACCGGCCGGCTTTCCCGGAAGACAGATCACGAGGGTGCGATCGACCGACGCGGCGAGTCCTCTCGACAGGATGGCGTTGGGGGTGATCGCGAGCGACCTCATGCGCATCGCTTCCCCGAACCCGGGGATCTCGCGGTCGGCGATCTCAAGGACCGCCTCCGGGGTCACATCCCTCGGAGCCACGCCCGTGCCTCCGGTAGTCAGCACCAGCTGGGCACCCCTCGCGATCTGCTCCCGGATGGCTCTCTGAATCTGACGGATGTCGTCCGGCACCATCGACTCCCCGACCACCTTCCACCCCAGACGCTGGGCCTCGTCCCGAAGTGCCGGCCCTCCAAGATCCTCATACTCACCCCGGGAGGCACGATCCGAGATGGTCACGAGGGCACAAGTGATCTGCATGGGGTCAGGCTGTCAGGTTGGACGTTGAAGCTCCAGTCCCGCGCAATACCCTCACTGCCATGGGCCAGCCCGAACCGCGCCAGACGAGTCCCCTGAACCGCCTCCACGAACAGGTCCAGACCCTGATCAACGACGATGCCGTCGCCGAGGCGGAGGGTCGGCTGGACTGGCCCCAGCGGTTCGCCCACTTCTGGATCCTGGTGGGCCAGATGTTCCTTAAAAACCGGGGCCCTGTCCGTGCCGCCTCACTCGCCTATACAACACTCCTGGCCCTGGTACCGCTGCTCGCCATCTCGTTGAGCGTTGCGACACTGTTCCTGCCCCGAAAGGAGGGCGAACGCCGGGCAACCCTCGTGGCCTGGATCGAGGAGGGGGTGATCCGTGCCGCGCCGACCATTGGCCTTTCCGGAGAGGGGGGACAGGCCCAGCGGGCCGAGGTTGCGGACAGGATCGTCGGCTTCGTCGAACGCATCCACCTGGGTGGCATCACCGCTACGGCGGCGGCCGGACTGATTGTTGTCGCCATCGGCCTGCTCCGGACCATCGAGGTGGCGTTCAACGACATCTGGGGCGTGCCCAAGGGACGGTCGCTGCTAATGAGCATCGTCTTCTACTGGGCCGTGATCACGCTCGGTCCGGCGGTGCTGCTCGTGACCAAGGGCGCCAAGATCCTCTCCCTCGTCGGCGACAACAGCTCGGCTCTGCAAGGCCACGTGGTGGGGCAGTGGATCCTGTCGCTGACGGTCTTCATCTCGCCGATCCTCATGGCCCTCGCCTTCGGTGCGCTCTACCTCTGGATGCCCAACACACGGGTCCAATGGCGCGCGGCGCTCGTTGGTGGTGCCTTCGCCTCGGCCCTCTGGACCCTGAACAACCAGCTGTCGTCCCTGTACCACTCCAAGGTCCTCGCCTACAACGCGATCTATGGAAGCCTCGGAGCCCTACCCATCTTCCTGTTCGGGGTCTACTTCACCTGGATGATTGTCCTGCTCGGGGCCCAGGTGGCCTACGTGTACCAGAACCGGAAGGCCTACCTCCAGGAACGGGTGGCGGGCCGCGTGCACCAGCAGGCCCGGGAATTTGCCGGACTCCGGCTCATGACCCGCATCGCAGGGGGGTTCACCCTCGGCCGCCCCGCCGCAACCGCCACCAGACTGTCGGAGGAGCTTGGCATCCCCCCGAACCTCACCACGGAGCTCCTGCGTCTCCTCAATCAGGCCCAGCTCATCACCGAGACACGGGGTCCGGAAGCGTCGTATCTGCCCTCCAGGCCGCTTGACCAGATCTCGGTTCGAGACGTCCTCCAGGCCCTGCGGTGTGGCTCCGGATCGGATCTCGCCACCACCCCCGACCCCGAGCGCAGCGTGGTAAGCCAGGCCCTCAGAACGATCAACGTGGCCGCCGAGGCGAAATCGTCGCTCGTCACTCTTGCGGATCTGTCCCGGTCGACAGCCGACGCGTCCTCGCGGATCAGCCCTTGAACCCAAGGAGCTTCCGCTCCTTGATCATTTCGGCGATCTGCGCGGGCAGCTTCGTTTCCCAGCCCGGGGTGTTCGACTGGATCTCCTTCAGCGCATCGCGGCTGAAGATGCTCATGATCGACTCGTCGATGTCCCGGAGCTGCTCGATGAACTTGTTCTGAAAGAGGTAGTCGTACAGGTGCTGCAGGTGGGGTGAGACCTGAAGGTTGCCCGCAGTGATGATGGCGCCGCTCCGGGCATCCTTGAGAGGGTAGCAGTAGACCTTCAGCTGGTTGCGGAACAGTCGACCAAACGACTCGAGGATGCCGCCATCGAGCTCCCCGTAGTACTTCTCGTCGAACAAGTCCCGGAGCGTCGGGACACCCATGACGATACCCACCGGCAGTTTGGTGTAGCGGAAGAGGTAGCCCGCGAGGCGGAAGAACTCCGCGTAGTTCGAGATGAGCACCGGGGTGCCGAGGGTCCGCAGGAGATCCACACGGTCGAGGAAGTCCTGATGATCGATCTTCCCCTCCACATTGAGATTCTTGAGGGTCATCTCGACCATCACGAGGAGATCCTGATCCGATACATTGGGATCCTGGACCATCTGGGCCTTGGCGCGTGTGAGCATGTCGGCCGTGACCCGGGTGATGGGGCGGAAGGATCCCCGTTCGACCAGGATGCACTTCTTGTGCAGGGCATCGGCTGGCTGCACCAGTTCCCCTGACGGCATGAACATCGCCGCGTTGGTCAATCCGCGCTCCACGAGCTGCAGGGCGATGAGGCGGTTGTCGACCTTCGCGAACTGCGGGCCGCGGAACTTGATCATGTCGACCTCGATGCGGTTGATGGACAGGTTGTCCAGAAGCGCGTTGATCACCGCCTGGGGATTCGAGTGCTGGTAGAGGGCCGCATGGATAAGGTTCACGCCTAGGATTCCAAGGGCCTCCTGCTGCTGGAGATTCTCCCGATCCCACATGCGGACGTGCATGATGATGTCGCTTGGCTCGGCACCCGGCTCGATCTGGAACCGGATACCCATCCAACCATGGGTCTCGTCGCGGCGCTTGAAGCTGCGGGCGGCCACCGTGTCCGCGAATATAAAGAACCGGGTATTCTGTCCGCGGGTCGAAGCCAGCCGCTCCACAAGCAGTTCGTACTCTCGATCCAACATCGCCTCGAGACGCTCCTGGCTCACGTAGCGGGAGGCCGTGCCGTAGATGGCATCGCTCACGACCATATCGTAGGCGGAGATGCTCTTGGCGATCGTGCCGCTCGCCCCCCCTGCCCTGAAGAACCAGCGGGCCACCTCCTGACCTGCGCCAATTTCGGCAAACACGCCGTACTTGGTGCTGTCGAGATTGATCTGGAGCGCTTTCTGGTGGGTGTCGATTTGCTCACTCATGCCTTCTCGAATCAAACATAGGCTCGACGATCTAGCCAGTGGGAAGCCAGCTACTTTGGTGATGAAAGCCCCCAAGTCAGTAAGGCTGTGCGTCAAGTCCTGATACCCTTTTGTAAGCCAGGAATTTGCGTTCGATCGGCGCAACCGGTCCCGGACAAAAATAAACCCGGGCGGCAGTCAGAGGATGACCGTCCGCCCGGGGGAATTTTCAGAATAGGTTCAGTAGGATTATGTAGAAATTCCTGCCCGGTGAACTACGCCGGACAGGAAACTGTGTGGGACACCGCCAGCCGTCTGGCGACACCCGAAATCTTTATCCTACACCGTCTCAGGCGCGATCACATTAGTGGGGAACTCTCTTGGGTCAAGGCTTGCGATAAAATATTGTTATGCGGGTCTCCCCATCAGGACAACGGTCACATAGCCAACATTCCCAAGAACCCATGAACTCTGACGCCCCAGATTCGGCAGAAAAGGTCCCGCGTGGTGTCACGTTCCGAAACTGGACCCCGACCCCCCTCCTTGTTGGGATGCTGGCCATGGGCGCGACGGCTGCGACGCCCGCCCGGGACCACTGGTCGTTCCAGCCCCCCAGGACCCAGACCGTCCCGGCGCCCCGCAACGCCCTGTGGGTCCGCAACCCGGTCGATGCCTTCATCCTGGACCGACTGGAGCATTCCGGGCTCCAGCCCAACCCGGAGGCCTCACGACGGGATTGGATCCGCCGGGTCCATTTCGACCTGGTCGGGCTGCCCCCATCTCCAGAAGAGGTGATTCGATTCGAGTCGGATCCTTCGCCCGACGCCCATGCCCATGTCGTGGACTCCCTCCTGGCCTCTCCTCGCCACGGGGAACGATGGGGGCAGCATTGGCTCGATGTTGTGCGCTACGCAGACACCCACGGCTTCGAGGTCAACACCGAGCGGCCGTACGCCTGGCCCTATCGGGACCACGTCGTGCGTTCCTTCAACGCCGACACACCCTACCCCCGGTTCGTCGAGGAGCAGATTGTCGGGGACCGGATCGGCGCGGACGCGGCGACCGGATTCCTGATCACGGCGTCCGTCCTGCTGCCCGGCCAGATTGGGGCCGATGACGTCTCCAAGCGCCTCGCGCGCCAGGACGCCGTTGACGAGATCGTTGTCAACGTGGGGCAGACCTTCCTTGCGCTGAGTGTGGGATGCGCCCGATGTCACGACCACAAATCCGACCCCATCGCCAGCCGCGATTATTACGCCCTCCAGGCTTTCGTCGCCGGTGTGGACTACGAGGACCGCGAAATGCGGGGACCGCTTCAGGACGAAAGCCGTCGCCGGGAGATCGATCAGAAGACCCGCCTTGCCCAAATCGACCACGACCTCGGGAGTCTTGCACCCTTGGCGTGCCCGGATCCGAAAGGGAACCATTCGGCGGGAAAAACAAGGCGCCCCGCCATCAACACCCGGTCGAACATCGACCATTTCCCGGCAGCAACCACCCGGAGGCTGCGCTTCTCCATCCAGGCCACCAGCAACCTCGAACCCTGCATCGACGAGTTGGAGATCCTTGATGCCCGAGGAACCAACATCGCCCTCGCCTCCGCGGGGACGCAGGTCACTTCGTCCGGGGAGACCCGGGTGGTCGATCGACACGATCTCGCCTTCCTGAACGACGGACGCACCGGCAACTCGAGCAGCTGGATGTCAAACGAGCTTGGACGCGGCTGGGTCCTCCTGGAGTTTCCCGGTGAAAGGACCTTCGATCGCGTGGTCTGGGGACGGGATCGGACTGGGGAGTTCAGCGATCGCATCGCCACGAACTATGTGATCGAGGTGGAACAGAGGGACGGAACCTGGAGACGTGTGGCTGACGCCACGGATCGCCAGACCGGCACCACATCGGATCTCCGGCCTCCCGTCTCAATCCAGGACCTGAGCCCGGACGTCGCCACGAAGGCCAAGCCCCTGGTCGACGAGCGACAGTCCCTGGAGAAGGCGATCCGGGAAGGGGCCAATGAGCGACTCGCATTCGCCGGTCGGTTCCGGAACCCCGATGTCATCCGGGTGCTGCATCGTGGGGACCCGGAACAGCCCAAGGACGAGGTTGCTCCTGTACCGTTGCCAGCCCTTGGGCGGTTCGACCTCCCCCCGATCACCAGTGAACAGGATCGACGCCAGGCCCTTGCGGACTGGCTCACCAGCCCCTCGAACCCCCTCGTCGCACGGGTCATGGCCAACCGCATCTGGCAGGGACATTTCGGACTTGGCCTCGTGGACACCGCGAGCGACTTCGGTGTCAACGGGTCGAGGCCCACCCATCCCGAGCTGCTCGACTGGCTCGCCTTGGAATTCCTCCGTTCGGGCGGCTCCACGAAACACCTCCACCGACTCCTCGTTCTGTCGTCGACATACCGTCAGGACGCTTCGATCCAAAAGGGCGCGACGTCGGGGACTGCGGCGACTGACATCGATGCCGAAGCGCGGTGGCTCTGGCGATTCCCATCGCGACGCCTGGATTCGGAACCGATCCGGGACTCGATGCTGGCGGTCAGTGGTGAACTCGATCTCCGCATGTACGGACGAGGATTTGACCTCTTCAACAACCGGGGTGGGCTCACTGGGTTTATTCCGGTGGAGACTTTTGGACCTGAGGGCCTGCGTCGGATGATCTATGCCCACAAGGTCCGACGGGAACGCGAGGCGGTGTTCGGTGCGTTCGACTGCCCGGATGCCGGACAGAGCACGGCGCGACGACGGGAAAGCATGACGCCCATCCAGGCTCTCAACCTGTTCAACAGCCGTTTCACCCTCGAGCGGGCAGAGGCCTTTGCCGCCCGGGTGATCCGCGAGGTGGGCGCCGATCCCGAGGCCCAGATCCGGCGGGCCTATGGACTTGCCCTCGGACGCGACCCATCCCCCGAAGAGCTGGCCGAGGTCCTCCCGCTCATCCACGACCACGGACTGCCGATGCTCTGCCGCGTGCTGTTCAATTCCAACGAATTTCTCTTCCTGCCATGAATCCGTCGGCCGAACACCTTTCCCCGCACGGCCGGCATCTGCTGGACCGGAGACGGTTTTTGAACGGGAGCGCCACCGCCCTCGGGTCGGTGGCTCTCACCCACCTTCTGGGCACCCACGGGCTCCTTGCAGCCAGCCGACCTGAGATAGATCCCTCAAATCCCTACGCCCCCCGCAGCCCCCATCACCCAGCCCGCGCCCGAAACGTCCTGGTCATCTTCTGCGCCGGCGCGGTTAGCCAGCTGGAGACATGGGACTACAAGCCGGAGCTGATGAAGTGGCACGACAAGCCACTCCCCGGGGGCCCCTCGGTCACCTTCCAGGGACCGGCAGGAAATCTGGCCAGACCCCAGTACGCATTCCGTCCCCGGGGCCAGACCGGGAAGTGGGTTTCGGATCTCATCCCAAACCTGGCGGAGCTGACCGACGACATCGCGTTCATCCACTCCCTCACCAGCAAAAGCAACACGCACGGACCCGCCGAGAACTTCCTCTCCACGGGGTTCGTTCTGGACGGCTTCCCAAGCCTGGGCTCCTGGGTCAGTTACGCCCTTGGTAGCGAGAACCAAAATCTCCCTGCCTTCGTCTCCATCCTCGATCCCCGGGGTGTGCCCCAGAACGGATCGAACAACTGGGGACCGGGATTCCTGCCCGCCGCCTTCCAAGGAACCCCCTTCAGCGCGCAGAATCCGATCCGACATCTCGCGGCACCCGGTATCTCCCCCTCGGCGGACCGCTCCGCGCGATCGATGCTCCAGCGGATGAACGCCCGGCACCTCCAACAACACCCTGGAGACCAGCGGCTCGCCGCACGGATCGCCAGCTACGAACTGGCGGCCCGCATGCAGCTGAGCATGCCGGAGGTCAGCGATCTCTCAAATGAACCGGCCCATGTGCTGCGGAGCTACGGGGCGGACGACACCCAGAACCCGATCCGCGCCGGCTTTGCCCGCAATTGCATCCTCGCGCGACGCCTCCTCGAATGCGGCGTTCGCTTCGTCCAGCTGTTCAATGGGGCCTACGCCAGCGGAGGGGCGCTCAACTGGGACGGTCACAACCAGCTCAAGGAGCAGTACGACAGGCACGGGTACATCCTCGACCAACCGACCGCCGCCCTAATCCGCGACCTCCGGCAGCGGGGACTTCTCGAGGACACCCTCGTGGTCTGGTGTACCGAGTTCGGACGCATGCCCTTCTTCCAGAAGGGAGCCCAGGGGCGGGACCACAATCCCGACGGGTTCACCTGCTGGATGACAGGGGCCGGGGTGAAACCCGGGGTGAGCCATGGAGTGACCGATGAGCTCGGGCAACGCGCGATCCAGGACATCCATCCCCTCTACGATCTCAACGCCACGATCCTCCACATTCTCGGCCTTGACCACACCCAGCTGACCTTCGAACACAACGGCATCGAGCGCCGATTGACGAATGTCGAGGGTGAGGTGATCCGCGAGGTTCTCGCATGAACGCTGGACGAAAAGCCAAGGCCGAAGATGAGTTTGGGAAACCGAAGGCTTCCATGGGCGGGTGAGGAAACGTCCTGAACCACCCACCGCTCTCGTGTTACCCTTAGCTCTCCACGCGCTGCTCTTCGATCCTGTCGCTCTTCGATCCTTGCCCCCGCTCTGAGGTGATTCACGCTGTCGCCGGATGGCCGCCGAGATCCTCCAGACCCATACACCAGCCCTTCTCGCCACCGCGATCGAACGAGCCGCTGACGTGCTCCGTTCGGGCGGGGTCATCGGAGCGCCGACCGAGACGGTCTACGGCCTCGCCGCCAACGCCTTCGACCCCGAGGCGGTGGCCCGGATCTACGCTCTGAAGGGTCGCCCGGCCCACAATCCGATCATCGTCCACGTCGCCTCTGCCGAGATGGCCCGAGCCTGCACCTCGCGATGGCCGGCGATGGCCGACGCACTCGGGTCCGCGTTCTGGCCCGGCCCCCTCACGCTCGTCATGCCACGGTCCAACCGTGTGCCTGACATCGTGACCGCGGGAGGACCAACCGTCGGCATCCGATGGCCCCAGCATCCGTTCATGCAGGGCGTCATTCGGGCCTGCGGATTTCCATTGGCGGCACCCAGCGCGAATCTGGCCAATCGACTCTCCCCCACCAACGCCGCCCATGTGGTCGCCCAGCTGGGTGGATCCCTGCCCCTCATCGTGGACGGGGGAAACTGCAACGTGGGTATCGAAAGCACGGTGGTCGATGTCACCGGCACCTTCCCTTTGATCCTGAGGCCCGGGATGATCACCGAGACGGCACTTCACGCCGCGGTTGCCGCTGGAAAACCGGAGCCGGGCTCCGGACAGGCAGCGCCCCGGGACGGCATTCTCCGCAGTCCGGGTCAGCTCGATCGCCACTACTTACCACAGGCCCGCTTGGTGGTTCGGTCGTGGCAGGATGAGACTGGGCTGGAACGCCTGATGGAGTCGGAGGGCATCGACCCCGACCGGTCCTGCATCATCGCCCACACCCGCATCCCAATGGGCGGACGTTTCCCCCATGTGATGCTCATCCCAGACGACGCCGAGGCCTTTGCCCGGGCCCTCTATGCGGAGCTGCATCGGTGTGACGAGATGGGTGTCGCCTGCATCGTGGTGGAATCCCTTCCGGAGACACCCGTATGGGCCGGTATCCGGGACCGGCTTCGTCGGGCTTCCACCCGGTGAGCGCGCGCGCCGCCTCGACGGCCCGTCTTGCCGCTTGGTGCCTTTGGCCGACTGCCCCAAGGTGTCGACATGATCCAGTTTCTAGGCGCCACTCTGGGCGCGCTGACCGACCCCCTGGCTCTCTTGTGGGGGCTTCTTGTCCTTGCCGCCGCTCTGTGTGTCCAACGCAGAAACTGGCTTGGGACCAGCCTGTTGACGGGACTTGCCATTCTGGTCGAGGTCGCCTTTGGGACCCACCTTCCCCAGCACCTCATTGCAGACCTGGAGGCCCCGTACACGGCGAATCGTCATCCGCTGCCTCAGAAGGCCGACGCAGTTGTCATGCTGGGAGGTGCCCATGACATCAATCCCCGGGAGCTGCTCCAGATCGGATTCATCGAGGCCTCCGATCGGATCATGACCGCGATCGAACTCCTCCGGCAGGGGCGGGCTGGAACGCTGGTCCTCTGCAGCGCAGGGGTTGGAACGGGGACGGCTGGGAACACCATGGAAGACTCGGAGGCGATCGAGCAGCTGATCCACCGCTGGAACCTGAGGCGGGGTCAGATCCTGCGGCTGCCGATCGGAAGGAACACGGCGGATGAAGCCCGGGAGATTGCAGCGCTCGCCACGCGAAAGGGTTGGAAACAGATCCTCCTCGTCACGTCGGCATCCCACCTACGGCGTGCGGAGGCAGCCTTCCGAAAGGAGGGGGTCAACCAGGTCATTCCCGTGGGCTGCGACTTCCGGGGCATCGGTCCGGGAGACCGATGGTCCGACCACATCGGCCTCCCAAGCACCGAGTCGGCCACCATTCTGAAGATGTGGCTCCATGAGCAGGTGGGATGGTGGTATTACGGCGTCCGTGGATGGCGTTGACCCCTTTGAGAGGGTCGGCTACCTACACCCGTCACTGATTCCACTCCCATGAAATCCAACCTCATTGCCCGCGTCGCACTTCCTTCGTTCGTTGGCGGCCTCCTCCTGATCTCGTCCGGCTGCGCCTCGTCCGAGAAAAGCGGGGGGGCTCCGATCGCCCCGAACTGGTACGACTCAGCCTTTTCGAAGGACGGTCGTCTTGTGGTACCCAACGTGCCCGACACCGCCCCGGTCGCGAATCCGTGATGCTCGTGGCCATCCGAGGCCCCTCCCCGGGGAACCTCTGACCCTGGTTCAGAATGCGGGCGTGGCGAAATGGCAGACGCGCCAGACTTAGGATCTGGTTCCGCAAGGAGTGGAGGTTCAAGTCCTCTCGCCCGCACCAAGGTCTCTTGCCGCCTCAGGGATCGTTGTAGACGAAGGACCAGTCCCGACCTCGCGGAAGTCCGGATGGTTGTCGGTTGCCCGTAATTAGCCCACGTGGCTATCCACGAAGGTCAGGTTCCCGAATCCATTCCGGTTCCTGTCGTGCCAATACATCCTCTGGAAAGGTTTGAGGCTGACCAGGTGTGCGTTGAAGGCGAAGTCGTTCACCACTATGTTCCGGATGGTTTCCGGATCTGCGACTGCCGCTTGTGGACCAAGCCGCGAAGTTCGTCGTTGTTGTTGGCGCTGCTTTTGTAGAAATAGCGGCTCCGGAAGGTGTCGAAGAACGTGGGTCGGCGATCGTAGGGCCATCCAGCCTTGCGGCCACCGTTGTCCGAAGGACACCGGAACACCAGTTCGGCCCCTGCCGACTTCTGGTTGACCTTGCCGGCGATCGCAACGTAGGGATTCAATACACGGAGTTGTCCCTTGTATTCGGTGCCCTGTTTCCCGCCGTAGTTGTAGTAGCTGTGCACGGCGGTATCCCGGGTTGTCCGTTCCACCACCGTCGGAAACCGGTCATCGAAGTCACCAGGTAGAGGGCACAGGCGATACCTTGCTGACGGAGGTTGGAGACGCACTGGATGCGCTTGGCCTTTCCTTGGGCTGCGGCCGGTGCCGGAAGTAGCATGCTGGCACCGATGGCGATGATGGCTATTACCACCAGCAGCTCAATCAGGGTGAACCCCTCGGGACAGGAATCATGAAGGACGGGACGCGACCGGACGCCTTGGATCGCAGGCCGTTCCATAGGGATGGCGTGAGACTAGGCCATGAAACCGCCTATCGTCACGGACCGATCGTGCAGCACCTCCTTTCCATACCCACGCACCATTCACCCGGTCGTCCGAAGACCACTCGCGATCGCGTTGACCGTGAGGAGAAGCTCAGGGAGTCGCGCGGCGGCGCCCTCGTCATCCCCGGCGCCAAGTTGGGATCTCCACTGCCGCAGGAGTCCGATCTGTTGACGGTGTAGGACCCGGAGCGGGGCCACCCGAAGGGCCAGCGTCCGACCCAGACGCGGCCGATGTCGCGAGAAGTCCGAACCCAGCAATCGGCCAAGGGCTTGTTGTGTCCGATGCCATTCGACCTCGATGCGGTTCCAGACCCGTTCCCGTACCACAGAATCGTCGACCAGGCCGGAATACTCGCGCATCACCTCGAGATCGCTGCTGGCCAAGGACGTCTCGATGTTGGTGATCAGGTATCGGAGGAAGGGAACAGTAGGAAGTTGTTCCCGGAAAAGGGCCCATTCAGCATCCGAAAGGGCCGAAAGGGCACTGCCTGCACCATACCATCCGGTGAGATAGAACCGAGCCTGGGTCCAGGAGAAAACCCAGGGGATCGCCCGGAGATCTGTCAGGCTGCCTTGGCCAGTGCGACGCGAGGGCCGGGAGCCGATCCGGGTGTTTTCGAGCACATCAAGCGGGGTGGCTTGGCGATGGAAGATCAGGAATCCCTCGGTTTCCAGGAGCGATCGATACTCCTTTCTCGAGACCTCGGCCAGCCGGTCCAGAAGTGGGACCAAGGCCTCTGGAAACGCTGGCCGGTGTCGGTGGTGCCAGCTTGTGGCAGCAACGCCGGCAAGGAGCAATTCGAGGTTGTACCGGGCAGTGCCCGGGTTGCCATACTTCTGGGCGATCGATTCCCCCTGTTCGGTCAGTCGTATGGCACCGCCGAGGGATCCCGGAGGCAGGGCCTCCAGAAACCGGTGGGTCGGCCCGGCTCCGCGACTGATCGTGCCTCCGCGGCCATGGAAGAACTGGACCTCCACCCCGGCCTGTTCCCCGACCCGTGCCAGACGAGCCTGCGCTCTCTGGAGAGCCCACTGGCTGGCCATGATTCCGGCATCCTTGTTCGAGTCGGAATATCCCACCATCACCTGCTGACGCGGACGCCCCGCCCGCCCCGCCCGCCTCGCATGGAAATCGAGGCTGGTCCGGGTGACCGGGAATTCAAGGAACTTTCGGAGGATCTCGGGGCCCCTCTCTAGGTCCTCGACCGTCTCCAACAACGGCACGACCGGAAGCAGACACACCATACCCTCTGGATACAGCCGCAGTAGCCCTGCCTCGCGCGCCAGGACGTACACGGCCAGGAGGTCAGAAAGGCTACGGGTCATGCTAACGATAAGTGAGCCTAATCCTTCCGCGCTGTGGACCCGGAGATGCTCGGCGAGGACCCTGTAGGTCGCCACAACGGCCTCGGCTTCCGGTCCGGCCGAGACCGACGGATGGAGGAACGGCCGGGGCGAGCGGATCTCCCGCTCAAGCAGGCGCAGGCGCTCGGGCTCGGTCCAGTCTTCCCACTGCGAGGCATCCATGCCCGCTGCGCAGAGCAACTGGCGCAGGGCGCGGTCGTGGAACGCGGAGTTCTGTCGGACATCGAGGATCGCCAAATGGAACCCAACCGTCCTGAGGACCCGTCGCACAGGTGCGACATCATGTTCCGCAAGCCGACCTGCTCCAGCCTCGACCAATGAGGCCTCTAGGGTCGTGAGGTCCGATTCAAGTTCGGCTGGGGTCTGATAAAACCCCGGTCCAGATCGAATCCGTGTGGAGGAATCGGGATTGAGCTCCACCGGGAGTCGAGCCGCCATCAATTGCACGACCTGTCTCCACGGTTCACCCGGATGGCGTTGCAGAATCAGAGGAGCTGCGTCACCTAGACAGGACGCACTGCGGATCCGGAGATCGTGGAGGCTGCTGGGCGCGGACTGGATCCATTCGGAAAGGGGTAGCTGTCCTGCCAACGCGACCAGCTGCCGATGAAGGATAACGAGGGCATTGGCGCGAAGGCTATCCAACGTCTCTGCGGTCACCTCGGCGCTCACGCCGGGATGACCGTCGCGGTCCCCTCCCACCCAGGTCCCAAACCTAAGGGAAGGAAGGTGCAAACACTCATCGAGAGTCTCCGGGGAAAGCCCCACGCGTTGCCACGCGGTCCGCAGCCGGTCGTCGAGATCCCGGACTACGTCGGGAAGGACGTCGCGGAGGTAGTTGAGCAAGTTGCGTCGCTCATCCGCGACGGTGGGTTTCTGGAGAAGGATCTCCCCGGTCCGCCATAGCCGCTCCAAAAGGGCACTCAGTTCGGCCTGCCGGGATCGCCGGTTTCCACTCCGTCCCACCTCTTGGAGAAGCTGCATGAGGAGCCGGTGTTGCTCGAGTACCGACGCACGCTTCGCCTCCGTGGGATGGGCTGTGAAGACAGGTTCTACCTCTACGGCATGGAAAACCTGGGCGATTGAAGATGGAGACGCACCTGCCTCGATCAATCGCGCCAACTGATCCACCCACAGTCCCCTTTCGGTTGCTGGCGAGTCACTCTCCTCCCGGCGTTCTCTGAGCGTTTCAGAAACCCGTTCCTCGACGGAGTTGAGGAGCTGAAACGCCATGGCCATGGCCAATCCCAACCTCGCAGGGGCAGGACCTTGGGGGAGTTGTTGGCTTTCAGCAGAGGAAGACCAAGGAATCCAGGGTGCCAGTTGATGTTCACCAAGGCGGTTCAACACTTCGGCCATCGATCCAGCCAACCACTGGACATCCTCACGGATCTGTTGAAATCCCCACTCAACGGGATCCGCGGGCAAGGAGGCTTCATGGGGCGACATGACTGAAGGTGAGGCCAAGGAGTTCGAAACCTCAGACCATTGGGATTCCATCAATCAGCGCACTCGTCAAACGCAAGCGCCGAATCCCATGTCGCGGTGATCTACAGCCTGCTGATCACCGCTCGCCGGTATCGCCTGGATCCGGCGGCTTGGCTGACCGACGTGTTGCGCCGGATCCCAACCTGCACCCACGCCCACCTGCCTGAGTTGCTGCCCTCGAACTGGAAGCCCCAGTTGGCCTGACCGCTGAGGTGGACCGGGCAACAGAGGCTGGCGGACGTCCGCGACAAACCTGGAACAATCGCCCCCTCACGCCGGAGTGGGAACCATGGGGTTCACCGTACGCCTACTTTCCGGTGACATCCCCGCCTTCTACCCAACCCCTTCCTTCGTTGGCAACCCACCGAAAACAGCGAAGAACAAAAAAAAGAGCCAGTCATCGGGACTGGCTCTAGAAATAACCGGCGGCAACCTACTCTCGCGCAACCTATAGAAGCACTACCATCGGCAATAAGGCGTTTGACGGCCGAGTTCGGGATGGGATCGGGTCGGACCACCTCTTCATAGCCACCGAAAAATCTATAAAGAACTCGTTCTTAGAAATCTGCGCACGAAGGGTACACACCAACCAACCGACTGAGTTTATAAGGCGAACAATCAAGCCTCACGGCCGATTAGTACTGGTCCGCTCATGCCTCACGGCATTTACACGCCCAGCCTATCGAGCAGGTAGTCTGCCTGCGGCCTTTAGGGAGCTAACGCTCCGGGAAACCTCATCTTGGGAGGAGCTTGGCACTTAGATGCTTTCAGCGCTTATCTCTTCCGCACATGGCTACGCAGCGATGCCCCTGACGGAACAACTGCCACACCAGAAGTGCGTCATTCCCGGTCCTCTCGTACTAAGGAATGAACCCCTCAAGTTTCCTTCGCCCACAGTGGATAAGGACCGAACTGTCTCACGACGTTCTGAACCCAGCTCGCGTACCGCTTTAACCGGCGAACAGCCGGACCCTTGGGACCTTCTCCAGCCCCAGGATGCGATGAGCCGACATCGAGGTGCCAAACCGGGACGTCGATGTGAACTCTTGGTCCCGATCAGCCTGTTATCCCTAGCGTACCTTTTGTCCGTTGAGCGATGGCAATTCCACATTCAACCATCGGATCATTTGGGCCTGCTTTCGCATCTGCTTGACTTGTTGGTCTCGCAGTTAACCGGGCTTTTACCCATACGCTCGACGCATGGTTGCCAACCATGCTGAGCCCAGCTTCGCGCTCCTCCGTTACCATTTGGGAGGAAGCCGCCCCAGCCAAACTGACCCGCACGCACTGTCCCTCGCCCGGCTAACGGGATCGAGGTTAGACTCCTAATTGACAAAGAGTGGTGTTTCACATTTCGACTCCAGCACAACCGAAACCGTGCCTTCAAAGTCTCCCACCTACGCTAAGCATCATCAATCAGAAGCCAATACGAGCTTACAGTAAAGGTGCATAGGGTCTTTCCGTCCTACTGCGGGCAGGCGGCATCTTCACCGCCATTACAGTTTCGCCGAGAACCTCTCCGAGACAGTCGTTCAGTCGTTACAAGATTCGTGCAGGTCGGAACTTACCCGACAAGGAATTTCGCTACCTTAGGACCGTTATAGTTACGGCCGACATTCACGGGGACTTAGGTTCAGAGCTTCGCCTTGCGGCTAACCCCTTGCCTTGATCTTCCCGCATTGGTCACTTGTCACACCCTATACGTTGTCTTACGACGTGGCAGAGTGCTGTGTTTTTGTTAAACAGTCGCTAAACGCAATTTACTGTGGCTCACCGAAGTGAGCACCCCTTCTCCCGAAGTTACGGGGCTAATGTGCCGAGTTCCTTAGAGAGGGCTCTCTCGCGCGCCTTGGTGCACTTACACCCACCCACCTGTGTCGGTTTACGGTACGGGCGACCGGGAAAGGGCCGACGGCTTTTCTAGGCACAACTTCCGGCAGCGTGCTTCGGATTGCTCCTAAGCTGGATCTTTCAGTGACCCTGCTGCGTTTCATCATGCGTCACCATCGGTTTGACCCGGTTCGGTGCCGGAATGTTGACCGGCTGTGCATCGACTACGTCTTACGACCTCGTCTTAGCTCCCGACTAACCCTGGGAGGACGAACCTGGCCCAGGAAACCTTGGGTTTACGGCGACCAGAATTCTCATCTGGTTTATCGCTACTCGTGTCTGCATTCTCACTAACCAGCGCTCCAGCTCTCCTTTCGGATGACCTTCACAGCACGGGTTACGCTCTCCTACCACTGCAACCAGACGAATCCGGATGCAATCCTGAGCTTCGGTACATGATTTATCGCCAATCATTTTCGGCGCGACATCACTCGATGAGTCAGCTGTTACGCACTGTTTAAATGATGGCTGCCTCTAAGCCAACATCCTCACTGTCTAAGTAACGTCACATCCTTTCCACTTAACCATGTTTAGGCACCTTAGCTGCAGGTCTGGGCTGTTGCCCTCTCGACGACGAAGCTTATCCCTCGCCGTCTGAATGCTGGGGTAATGGATCCCGAGGAATTCGGAGTTTGATTGGTTTTGGCATCCCGGTAGGGACCCTAAGCCATCCAGTGCTCTACCTCCTCGGTTTACTTTCCCAACGCTCGCCCTCAAGCGATTTCGGAGAGAACCAGCTATCACGGGGTTTGATTAGTCTTTCGCTCCTACTCTCAAGTCATCTCAGGATTTTTCAACATCCACGAGTTCGGTCCTTCACCAAGTGTTACCTTGGTTTCAACCTGCTCAAGAGTAGATCACCTCCGCTTCGGGTCTATTACCAGCGACTAATCGCACATTTCGTACTCGCTTTCGCTTCGCATCCACCTCAAAGAGGCTGATGCTGGCCACTGATAATAACTCGCAGACTCATTATGCAAAAGGCAGGCGGTCACTCCTTGCGGAGCTCCCACACATTGTAGGCAGCGGGTTGCAGGATCTATTTCACTCCCCTAGCAGGGGTTCTTTTCGCCTTTCCCTCGCGGTACTAGTTCACTATCGGTCGCTGAGTAGTATTTAGCCTTATCCAGTGGTCTGGACAGATTCACGCGGAGTTTCACGTGCACCGCGTTACTTGGGATACCTCCCACAGTTCATTGAATTTACCGACCCGGCTATCACGGTCTTTGGCTGGCCTTTCCAGGCCATTCGGCTGATCTTTGAACTTGCTTACGGAGGTCCCGCAACCCCGGCTTGATGAATCAAACCGGTTTGGGCTATTCCGCGTTCGCTCGCCACTACTGACGGAATCACTTCGTTTTCTTTTCCTGAGGTTACTGAGATGTTTCACTTCACCTCGTTTCGCTTTGACGGACTATGAATTCATCCGCCAATTCCCTTAAAAGGGAGGGTTTCCCCATTCGGAGATCCACGGGTCAAAGCCTGCTTGCGGCTCACCATGGCTTATCGCAGCTTGCTGCGTCCTTCATCGCCTCTCAGCGCCAAGGCATTCACCTGCTGCCCTTAGTAGCTTGATTGAAAGTTCTACAGGCGGATACTTGTAGTTTGTATACCCTATTTCATGCGCAGATTTCAAAGAACGATGGCTTTCGCCAAATCGTTGCGGTTTCAGTTGGTGGGCCTGACTGGACTCGAACCAGTGACCCTGCGCTTATCAAGCGCATGCTCTAACCAACTGAGCTACAGGCCCATTTTACTGGAGACCGGCGGTTGGTGGAGCTGAGGAGATTCGAACTCCTGGCCTATAGCTTGCAAAGCTACCGCTCTACCAACTGAGCTACAGCCCCGCCTCTTAGGAGAGGGCACCGCTTTTAATGAACGTAGCTATTCCTTGACCTCAGTGATGTACGGTAAGAACAGCCGATAACAGACTGTCTGTGGTCCAACGACCACGGTTATCTCCATAGAAAGGAGGTGATCCAGCCGCAGGTTCCCCTACGGCTACCTTGTTACGACTTCATCCCAATCACCAGCCATACCTTAGACACCTGCCTCCTTGCGGTTGGCTTGGCGGCTTCGGGTACAACCGGCTTTCATGATGTGACGGGCGGTGTGTACAAGGCCTGGGAACGTATTCACGGCGCCGTAGCTGATGCGCCATTACTAGCGATTCCAGCTTCATGCCGGCGAGTTGCAGCCGACAATCTGAACTGGGCTCGGTTTTTAGGATTTGCTCCCCATTGCTGGTTTGCGGCCCATTGTACCGAGCATTGTAGTACGTGTGCAGCCCTGGTCGTAAGGGCCATACTGACTTGACGTCATCCCCACCTTCCTCCCCGTTGAAGCGGGGCAGTCTGTCCAGAGTTCCCCCCTTTCGGGGTGGCAACAGGACACAGGGGTTGCGCTCGTTGCGGGACTTAACCCAACATCTCACGACACGAGCTGACGACAGCCATGCAGCACCTGTGCAAGCTGGTATTGCTACCTCGTTACCCTTTCAGGCTTCTACTACTTGCATGTCAAGACCAGGTAAGGTTCTTCGCGTTGCATCGAATTAAGCCACATACTCCACCGCTTGTGCAGGCCCCCGTCAATTTCTTTGAGTTTTAATCTTGCGACCGTACTCCTCAGGCGGCGCACTTAACGTGTTAACTGCGCCACGAGCGGGTTTTGAAGCCGCTCACAGCAAGTGCGCACCGTTTAGGGCCAGGACTACCGGGGTATCTAATCCCGTTTGCTCCCCTGGCTTTCGTGCCTCAGCGTCAGGTGTCGCCCAGAGACCCGCTTTCGCCACTGGTGTTCCTCTCGATATCTACGCATTTCACTGCTACACCGAGAATTCCAGTCTCCTCTGCGACCCTCGAGCAAGGAAGTCTTCAAGGCAGTTTCCAAGTTGAGCCTGGAGATTTCACCCCGAACTTTCCTCACCGCCTACGCACCCTTTACGCCCAGTAAATCCGAACAACGCTTGGGACCTCTGTATTACCGCGGCTGCTGGCACAGAGTTAGCCGTCCCTTCCTCTTCCGATACTATCAGCTTGCGACCTATTCAGACGCAAGGTTTGTTCTCAAATGACAGGGGTTTACGAGCCGAAGCCCTTCATCCCCCACGCGGCGTCGCTCCATCAGGCTTTCGCCCATTGTGAAAAATTCTCGACTGCTGCCACCCGTAGGTGTCTGGACCGTGTCTCAGTTCCAGTGTGGCTGGTCGTCCTCTCAGACCAGCTACCCGTCTTAGCCTTGGTGAGCCGTTACCTCGCCAACTAGCTGATAGGCCGCGGGCTCATCGCAAAGCGTCAGGCCTTTCGGTCCCCAACTTTGAATGCCGAGGGAATCCCCTCAGCAGTCACATCCGGCATTAGCCCACTTTTCAGCAGGTTATTCCAGGCTTCGCGGCAGATTGCCCACGTGTTACGCACCCTTGCGCCACTCCGACCCAAAAATATTGCTACCCTTGGATCAGCGTTCGACTTGCATGTCTTATCCACGCCGCCAGCGTTCGTTCTGAGCCAGAATCAAACTCTCCGTAGAAAGTCTGTCAGCATGTTTCAGCTGAAAGATTCTGTGAAATTGACAGGCTGCTTTTCAGCCGTCTTACCGTACATCGCTGCTGTCAAGGAACGACCTTTCCAGGTCTCACGAGACGACAAAACTGCGCTCGGTCCATTTTCTGGCCGAGGACATCTTCGCTCCCGCCTGCCGCCGTTACTGACGACAGGGAATCAAATATCGGATGCGGTTCTCAGGGTCAACGGGTTTTTGAAAAATTTTTGGGTTCCTCCCCCTGTGGCTTCAAGCCTGAGCCTTGAGCCACCTGTCGCAACGAGATCGCAGAACCCGGGAAAAGCCCGTAAACACAGCCTCACAATGGTTTCGGTCCTCGGTTGAACCAGGAGTCTTGAGCGCTCGACTCGGTCCGGAACGGTCCGGGAAGAATGTTACCCGGACAGCCCTCGGATCATTCCGGACGGAACACCAGAACCTGGAAATCGCGGGCTCCCACACGCCTCATGAGGCATGAGAACCTCCGTTTTGCCGGGCCCAACCGTGCTGTCGTAAGGATTTCGAATGTCATGCTCTGGGTTACAAACCGATCCTGGCCCATTGCAGCTGCGGGCCCCAGGAGGCGAGCGGTTTCGCCCACACTCCGCGCCGGTTGATCGTCCTCTGTTCCATCGATTCCATCCTGACCTGCTCGGATCCGAATCACCTGTTCCGCCAGACTTTCATCGCCGCCGAGGAGCAGCGAGAGAACAGCTGGAGGGGCCGTGTTGATGTTCACGCGGCCCGTGGACAAGGCGGCGAAAACTTCAACCAGACCTGCACTGGAGCCCTTGGAATCGCGCTTTGGCACGACGGCGGCCGGATCGGATCCAGTGCCCAAAGCAGTCGACTGGAAACTAGGTCCCCAGAAAATCGACGGCGTGACTCCACGGACGAGCAGGAGTTCTCGAACGTCATCAATGGGTCCATTCTTGGCCCGGTACGGAGGATCCAGCGAGAGGTAGTGCTCACTTTCGGCCCCGTTTCCCGCCAGGGCGAACTCATCGCGATCCATCCAGTCTACCAGCGCGCCCGAGATGATTGCGGTGTCGGTCGCATCCGCTCCTGCACGCGCCAAGGCGAGATCCATAAGAAGTGGATTGCGAGCCTCGCGGTTGATGTTCAGGAGGCGCTCGGTATCGCGGATCTGAATGGAAATCTGTCCAGAGCCCAGGGGTACGTCGACAAGGGAGAGGCCTTCGAACGGATTGTCGGCCGATTCAAGGGGCCCAGGCCCACCCGCCCAGAACTGGTTGAGCGCATGGAAGCCTCGTTCGCTCGTGACCCGATCCTGCTGCATCAGGATCCACTTCGCATACTCGACGCCGGAGCGACCGAGCCACTCGAGTTCCCCAGCATTGGATGTGTTCATTGCCAGACGGGTCTCGACCTTCATCGAGTAGGCGAACACGGCCGCCATACCTCCTAGGGTGAACAGCGTCAGCAACACAATGACGAGCGCCACGCCAGCTCGCCCCCGTATGCAGTTCTCTGATCGAACAGCTGTCATCGGTTGGGCGGAGGCTGTGGGATTCCTCCCCCGCCCTGGAGATCTGCTCCGACAAGGTTATCGGGCAATCGGACAACACGGGATATGAGTTCCGTGGGACGGCGGGCCATCCTGTTGGCATTCCCAAATCCAAGCGTAAACCGGACCGCGGGCGGGATGGCGTTCGTTCGAAGCCATTCAGGAACAAATTCATTCTTCTGCCGATCCCAGAACTCCAGTTGGAAAAGGCTGACCTCTCTCGCTAGAACCAACGGTGGCGCGATTACATCGGCCTCCTCCGGTGCGAGGACGGCCTTCTGGTAGAGCATAAGGTCATATCCGGACTCCTGGGATCGTTCAACCTGCAGGGTTACCCGTCTCAGGAATTGCCCCTGGAAATAGCCGCTTCCCGGAAAGGATTCCGGCAGCGTTGCGACGAAGCTCAACGCAGCAAAATCTCCACTCGTATCGGCCACGAAGGCATAGAGCGCCGCATTCGCCTGGAAGAGCTGGGCCGCTCCCAAGGCACTTTCCATCGACTGGACTGCCAGACGCGTCCGCTGGTTCTCAGCCGTAAGCCGCAGTGCCCTCTCGGTGCTTTGGACAATGATCCGCCACGTACCGAACAGGGAGGCGAGGATGATAGAGAAGACGAAGGTGGCCACGAGAACCTCGATCAGGGTGAAACCCTGCCGCGCTGCGGGTTCGGCATCTCGGTTCAGCGACTTCATCGTCCAACCCTCTGCACTGAGCCTGGACGGTAGAAGAACACCGAAAGTTCGGATCCAGAGCCCGTGGGATCCGAGGCAGAGAAAATCCGGAAGTTTGCCTGGAAAAGCCCATTTGTGCCTGCTTCAACCACCTCACTCATCCAGCGGTCGCCCGGGCTGGCGTCGCCAAAATCGCCGGAGTCCCGAACCTCCTCGAGTTGATTGCTGAGGGACATCATGGCCGCGAGGCTTCCGGAATCCATTGGGACCCGATTGAGAACCCGGGCTGCCTTGAGGCCGTTGGAACAGATCAGAAGGATGCCCGACAAACCGACTGCGAGGATGGCGGAGGCGACAACGACTTCCACAAGGGTGAACGCCATCCGTCCAACCGGGGAGCGAATCGAGGCTTGGAGCCCGATCCTCATTGAAGACCCTCCACGATCGTCTGGCCTGTCATGATATCGAGCGACACCCGACGGACACCCTTGCGGAGCCACTGCAGTTCTGCGACGAGGGCATCACTCGTTCCATTTGGGAAAAACCGTACTACGGCAGCGTCGGAAGCCATCATGTCCTTGCCGTTGACCACCAGCTGACGAAAAGCGACCTCCTCGTCAATCCGCACCACATCCGAAATATCACCCGATGCTCCAATGGCGGCTCCCTGAGACAGGGAAGGGTCCTCTGGTGTTGGTGATCGGGACCAAGACATGGGGTTGTCGGGTACAGCTTCCACACCCAGAGCGCCGCCATTTTCAAAGATGACGAGCTGCATCGGGCGATCCTTGAGGATGGCCTTGAGGCGTGCGTCGCGACAGCCATTCACCAGCGCATTGACAGCGCGTACGAGGGGGTCTTTGCGGACCCCACGGGCAAAAGGGATCGCCGTCATCATAAGCACCGCGGCGAGGGCGGCCGCGACGAGGAGCTCGATCAGCGTGAAGCCACGATGGCCGAACGTCCCGGAATCTAATCGAGGGGCTGGAGTTGCGCTCCGCATCCGGGTCACCGCTGGAGGTTCTGTGTGATCGCAAACATTGCCGACATGACGCTCATGAGAAGGAAACCCACGATCACCGCAATCCCCACGATCATGACCGGCTCGATGAGGTTGGTCATGGCGCGGAGGCCGAGGGTCAGCTCCCGTTCATAGGTGTCGGCGACGTTCTCGAGTGCACCCGGGATGTCACCTGTTTCCTCGCCGATTCGGAGCAGATCGATCATGAGCTGAGGAAAGATCCCGGACTTGGCCAGCGGCTGTGCAAGGGTCTTGCCATCGGTGACCGCCTCCCGGGTCTGGGCGATCGCGGCGCCCACGATGACATTCGGCAACACCTGCTCTGTGATGCGGAGGGCTTCCAGGACCGGCACCCCGTTCTTGAGCAGTGTGCCAAGGGTTCGTGCAAACTGACCGAAGAGGTTCAACCGCACAATCTTGCCGAAGATTGGGGCGTCGAGTTTGAGCCGGTCGATCGCCTTTCGTCCGGACTCCGTAGCCCGAAACCGCACGAAAACCAGCCCGATGCCCATGCCGACAAGGATCAGGAGCCACCACCAATGGGTGAGGAAACGGCTCGTGTTGATGAGGATCCGGGTCATCGTCGGCAGCTCAAAACCTTGGATGCTCTCGAAGAGGTTCATGAACTTCGGCAGCAGGGCTGTCATGAAGAAGATGACGAGCCCGACGCCGACGCAGAGGACGATGACGGGATAGATCATCGCGGACTTGAACTTGGCCTGGACGTCGGCGAACCGCTCGAAGTGGTCAGCCTGGCGCCTCAGGACCTCCTCAAGGGCTCCGCTTTTTTCACCGGCACGCACCATGTTGACCACGAGCGGCGGGAAAATATTGCCCTGTCTACCCATGGCATCCGAGAGACTACGCCCCTCGGTAACATCCTGCTTCAACTGCTTGGCAACCTCTGCGGGAATGCCCTTTGAGCTGAGGCTGCTCATCGACTGGAGGGCCATGGTCAGGGGCATGCCTGCCCGGAGAAGGTTCGCCAACTGCTGGGTGAAGGTGGCGAGTTCCTGGAGCTTGGGCTTTCGACGCCGCTGAAGCTGCGCCCGGAAACTCGCTGGCAGGATCACGCCCCACCTAGACCCCGCGGACCCCCCTGGTGTTGGGGAACTCTTGACCGCACTCCCCTTCGCGGCCGTCAGGGACATCGGGAACAGGCCCTGCCGTTCGAGTTGAACCACAGCTGCCGAGCGATCGACCACGTCAAGGACTCCCTCGACCAATCCTCCGGTCCGACGTCTGGCCTTGTACTGGAACTGCGGCATGTGGCTTCCCAGAATACCCGGCCGGCGTTGAAAGTTCCACACCGCCGATCGGATCGATGCGTTCCCCGGTTCAACCGTATGGATGAAACGCATGCCTTGGTGACGTGACCTCGCAAAACTGATCCAGAGGGAGTGAGAGTCTGGGCGACCAAGAAAGGGACCAGACCATGAAAGGAAAGCGACACACGACAGAGGAG
>Ga0194118_10000843_pt1 | contig 48253 bp, 42 predicted proteins | sample TA2MahsurfametaG_2_FD_148662 | JGI IMG/M metagenome (GOLD analysis project Ga0194118, IMG submission 148662) | Freshwater microbial communities from Lake Tanganyika, Tanzania - TA2015013 Mahale N5 surface | ecosystem: Environmental > Aquatic > Freshwater > Lake | place: Tanzania: Lake...
CGCAGCTTCAGGCGCGCGGCTGGATCCTGATCGCACCCCACGGTCGACGCTGGGCACTGGCGGACCCGGCGCTCTGCCCGAGCAATCCCAACGCAAGCGGGATCTGCAACTGGTGCACCTCGGCCGCATATGTGGACAATCCGTTCGACCTCGCGGTCGGTCCCGGCGAGCAGGACATCTTGGACTCGATCGCATGGGCAAGGTCGACCTACAACATCAACGCTGACCGGATCTACCTCACCGGATTCTCGATGGGTGGGCGCGGTACGTACCAGATCGGGCTGCGCAATCCACACCTGTTCGCGGCCATCGCACCCTGCGCGCCGGCATCGGACATGTTCGAGATCTTCGTCCGAGATCCCAATGGACCGGACCGCTGCAAGAAGTACATGCTCCACGACGGCAAAGGTGGACTCGAGCCCGGCGACAGCGGCGCAACGGACGCCATGTACTTCCAGACGAGTGCGCGGTTCCTGATCGAGAACGCGATGAACCTGCCCGTCCATCACAGCCATGGCACGCAGGATGCCCTTGCCTACAACCTGGTGTCCCAGCCGACGCAGTACCTGCATGGCGCACACATGATCTCGAACACATCGTTCTCGGGATGCCACGGCACCAGCGACCTCTGCTTCGGTCATACGCCGACCTTGAGCGAACTCGCGGTGCGTTTTCCCGGGCGCTACACCTGGAGTTCCAACTTCACGCCTGTCGCACACGTTCTTGATACGGCATGGATCAACGGCATCTTCGGGCATTTCGATGCATCGATTCGACCTGCAACAACCCCATCGATCCTCTACAAGACCTACACGGATACTGCACGCCGAAGTGGCTGGCTCGAAGTGGACAGCGCCGTGCCGTGGACTGGACAGCCTGCTGCAAGCCTCGCTGACGCCGTGCCGGCGTCCAACACGATCTCGATCCGCACCTGCCGGGCACGCGCGGTCACAGTCGATCTCCCGGCGGCTCAGCTCAGTCTCACGCCGAGCGCACCATTGACGATGGTCGTCGGTCGACTCGATCCTGCGGGACTTGATCCGGCGCTCAACCAGAACGGGGCACCCGACCAGACGACGATCCGTCTGCGAGGCGCCGCCGCGTGCGGTCCACTGATCGCCACGATCAATGGACAAGCGACACCACCAGGCTTCGTGCGCTGGAGCGGTGACGCCATCGAGCTCGGACCAATCGGGCTCCCGGTTCCGATCAGTTCGGCGCTCACCGTGATGGTCGCTCAGACCTCCTGCCAATCGCCGTGTCCCGCAGACCTCACCATGGACCGAGTCATCGACGGCGTTGATCTCGCATTGATGCTTGCAGGATGGGGCCGGCAGGAATCCGCGGGTGATGTCGATGGAAACGGCGACATCGACGGGCAGGACCTTGCCACAGTCCTTGCGACTTGGGGACCGTGCAGATAGGTCGCGCTCTGCGCGCCTTGCATTTCTCTACTGTTTCTTTGGTCCAGCGACCGGTGCCACGGCTCCCTGCACCGCGAAACGATCGCATTCATTCGACTCTTCGGCGGATGGCGACTTGCATCCTTCGATAGACATCACACCATTTTCGACACGCCAGTCAAATGACAGATTTGCGGTGGGCGACTCGTCGATGGCAAACTCATGGAGGAGACCGCGCCTTTCGGTAAGCGATCCAGCGACCGCGACCCACTTGCCAACCCGTGCGCAGAACGCCTCCCCAACAAGCAGTCCGTCCGAAGTCTTGAGCGCGAGCTCATAGCGATGCGGTGGTTCATCCAACTCGCCGCCCCAACATGTGCAGGTCCCCTGCAGGCGGATCTCTTTCTGTGTCGGAAGTCCAAAGTTTGTGATCATTCGCTGCGTCGCGGCTGTCCACTCAGACTCTGAGGGCATAAATCCTGGATTGCGTCCAGTGATCTCCACAATTCGGCCGTCTTCCTTGCGGGTAAACGCTCTGATCCCACTCTTGCCATAGGAACCGGTCATGGAACTCTCTCCATACTCCGCGACCATGTCTTCCCAACCGTCCCCATCAACATCTGCGAACACGATTGGCTCAATCCACTCGACAAGGTCATCATCGGCGCGCTGGATACGGTTGCCACTGATGGACCAGCGCAGCTCCTTGCTTTGCCTGCGCAGCAGACCTTCGCGCTCCATCGGAGCCGGAAGCAGTTGCTTGGCAATCAACAACAGATCGAGATCACGCCATGCCGACCGCACCGCTGGCCGCGAACGTGCGATTGCGGACAGCGCTCCGTCTTGAATATCAAACGGCGGCAAGTCAACCACGCAATCCACATTGGTCATCGGCCCGAGCTCCGACGGAGCCTCTTTCCACTCTTTGCACGTGCGCACAAAGACAACGTGCTTGAAGTCAAACGACTCTGCCATGCGCATCCCCTCCCACTCGGGACGCGCTACGACGGCACGCGTCCGCCAGAGTTCCTCGCACGAAGCGACATCGGAAATCCACGGGAACCTCGATTTACTCCACCGCACAGGAATCGGAACACCCTCTTCGGTGGGTAGATCACTGCACTCAATCGACATGCCCGACAGTTCAACCGTGATCCCACCTGCCGAGGCGGGCGACTTGAGCATCGCGGCGATCATCAACACACTCAGGCTGCTTCGCATTTGAACGCGCCTCCCTTCCCTCATAAACATGCACTTTCATCCAAACTCGGCGACGACCACCAGTAAATCCATCGGCACTCTGTGCACCACCTCACGACAGATTCGCGGCTGACAAGGCGAGCGGTGGTCACACCGCACCAGTCCAACGGCTACTTCGCATCCATTCCCACGCCAGGGTGCTGCGGCATAGTTTCGTTGCTGTTCCGCCGGCATAACCCACACGCTTTGCCCGGTGCAACAATCACAAGCGGCGGCGTAGAGGGCGCGTTGGGCGGCGACTTCGGAGGCGGCGGCGGCGTTGGCTTGGGCTACAGCGGCGGCGGCGTTGGCTAGTTCAAGTGAGGACGGCGGCGCGGCGGTGCGTGGGTGGCGAGAAACCCGCGGACTCGACTCTGCATCCGCCAGCGTGACGGCGCGCTAACGCGCCGCGCGTTGTGCGTCCTCAAGTGCGCGCCGGGCCTCGTCCCAGCCCGGGGCCTGCGCGACCGCCGCCTCGAATGCCGTCACCGCCTCGGCAGCCGATCCGAGCACCATGAATGCCTGTCCGATGAGGAGATGCACCTTAGGGTTTGAGAGGCGCAGCGCAGCGGATTGCATCCCGAGTTCTAGCGCCTGCGCTGCGTCACCACTCTTGAGTCGGCACTCGGCGAGCAGCGCGAGCGCCTCGGAATGATCAGGTTCGACCGACACGCAGGCGCGCAGATCGGCCTCCGCTTCAGGATGCGCGCCCAGCGCCGCGTGGCATCGCGCGCGGAGCATGCGAACATCGGTGCCCGAGGTGCGGGCATCGCCAGCCGCTTGGAGGCGCGCCAGCGCTCCGCCTGCATCGCCCTCGGCGAGTTGCGCGGCCGCCAGCAGCAGCGTGGCGGGCAGACCGATGGCGTCCTCGCCGCCGAGCGATTCCAGCTCGGCGCGCACGCCGGCGAAGTCGCGCAAGCCGTGCAAGCACTGCGCCCGCAGCAGCCGCACAAGTGGGGACGCGCGGAACTCTGCCTCCAGCGCGTCGATCACTCCGACCGCCTTCTGGAAGGCCATGGCGTCAGCGAGCGACTGCGCGAGCTGCATCTGGTTGGCGGCGATCGTGTCGCGGCGCGACTTCTGTGCATCCTGGCCCGGAGCGGCGATGTATCCCAGCGCAACAAGCTGGTCCAGAGCGGCGCTCGCCTCTGCGGGATCGATGCGCAGGTCGGCGGGATGCATGCCGCTATCGCCGGGAACCTCCTCCCACGAGGCGATGCGCTCTTGCGAAGGGAATCCGTCGAGCGCTTCGGCAAGCACGCGCCCGGGCATGTCGCGCCCCGCCGGCAGTCCGAGAAGGGCCAGCACCGTCGGCGTGATGTCGAGGATCGAGCCACCATGCAGCGGCGCCTGGGCGCGGATGCCTGGACCGGCGGCCGCGAAGATTCCAAACGGCCGGTGCCAGTCGACGGGCCCAGCCCGGCCCTCGCGTGGATCGGGCCGTCGATGGTCGTTCCAGTAGCCGTGGTCGCTCACGATGACCACGGCGGTCTCGGGTCCCGCGAGTGCGAGCAGGCTCTCGAGCATCATGTCGTGAAAGCGGTAGATCCCCGCCATGCAGTGCCGATAGGCCTCGAAGTCCTCCTGCGGCACCACGTCCATCCTCGGAGGGTGGAACTCCATGAACTCGTGGCCGAATCGATCGATGCCCTCGTAGTAAACGGCGGTGAAGTCCCAGTCGCCGCGCGACATCAGCTGCGTTGCCATCGCGTGCACGCTCGCCGTCTGCGCGATCATGTGCATGAGCTTCCCGATGCGGTTGCCTTCGCGCTTTATCACCCGCTCCGCATCGGGGACGAACGGCAGCACCGCGGAGGCGTCGAGCTCGGAGGGATGGACGCGGCATTCGGCGAGTTCCGCCGCCAGTGCGGCGGGGTGCACCGACCGCGGGGGCAGCGGTGCGAGCGGACCATCGCCCTTGGCGAAGTCCGTCTGGTTCGACACCATCGCACCGGTGATCGGCTCGGCCGGATGCGAGGCGTACCAGCCGACGATGTTCGACCGAAGGCCGCACTGCGTCAGGATGTTCCACAGCGCCTTCGCGCGTCGGCTCGTGCTCGCGGTCGTCCGGATCCCTCCGCTGTCGGGGTCGGGCTCGGTGAATCCAAGCACGCCATGGGCATCAGCCCGCTTCCCGGTGGCGATCGTGTTCCAGAGGATCGGCGACAGGATCGGCCGGGTGGTGGCCAGGTTTCCCGCGGCGCCGCGCGCGAGGAACCCCGCGAGCGTCGGCATCAGTCCCTGTTCGACCATGGGGCGAATGATCTGCCAATCCGCAGCGTCCCATCCGATGAGAAGCACGCGGCGGGGAAGGCTGGGATGCGCGATCCGGTCGATAGTCATGGTGGGTGCGTATCGGCAGGATGCGGCGCGGCGCTCCCAAACGCACGCACGCGCGGTCCGAGTTTCACGGTCCCGCGCGTGCGCGACTTAATCGGTGCCGAAGTCGACGGCGCTCAGGAGCGCTTGCGGCCGCGGAGCAGTCCGAGCCCGGAGGCTCCAACCGCCAGCAGGCCGAGCGCGCCCGGTGCGGGCACGGCGCCGGCCGCGATGCCGCCCCCCGAGTTCTCATAGGCCCAGTCGTGCACGATGAAGCTGCCGGCCGCCTGGTTCACGCTCACCCGCGCCCAGCCGTAGAACAGGTTGGAGCCGCTCGCGAACGAGAAGCCGAGGTACTTGTTCGACGCGTTGTTGAACTGCGCGTTCGGGTTCGCGCCTCCGTAGGCCATCGAGCCGAAGAAGCTCGGGCCGACCGACGCCGAGTTGATCAGGAAGCCCGCGGAGAGCGCCGAGGCGTACGCGACTCCGCCCACATTGAACGACACCAGGTTGCCCGGGGAGAAGTTGACGCTCGCGCCCATGTAGTTGCCGCCGGTGAAGACATAGTTCTTCAGCAGCACATCGGCGTAGGCGTCGCTGTCGACATTGAGGTTCAGCGAGTTGTACTGGCCGATGCTCAGGTTCTGGAGGCCTGAGTAGATGACATCGGCGGCAGCGGACAGCGCCGTGGCCGCGGCTGCGCCAGCCGCGAGGGAATATGCAAGGCGCATGGAGGAAGAGTTGCTTGACATAAGTGCTCCTAAGGGAATGGAGGACCTGAAAGGGAAGTCAGACGCGCCGTGCTAGGGAAGCGAAGCGCATCGACGGAAACAACCGTAAGATGCCTCGCAGTTCCGCAAAGTCAAGTCGAAGAGGAAGTAAATTTGCCAGGCCCCCCCCTGCAGGGTTTTGCTCCCTAATCACCGATTTCGCTTCGCAGATTTGATCGCGTTCGTCTTGCTCCGGGGCGGTGTCGGGCTATTCTGCAGTCATGCAACGGGTCCAGATTCCCCATCTAGCAACCCTCTCGCTCCTTGCCTCCCTCGCCATCACGGGAGGCGCATGCGCGCAGGCGATCGTTTTCAACGCCGGCAGCGACAACGGTTTCTTCACGCCGTTCAACGCGGCCAATGCGGCGACCGTCAAGTACGGCGACAGCGGCTGGATCGGGACGGGCTCCAGCGCGCCGGTTGCACTCGGACGCATCACGCTCAACCTCGCGACCTTCAATGCGCTGACGGACGGGACGACCGACCTCGTGATCACCTTCAATGACGGCGACCCGTCGCGGCTCGTGTTCGGGTCGGGCGACATCCTGTACTCAACCACGATCACCGGCGTCACGCTTCCCGCGGCGCCAATGGCCGAGTCCGCGACCCTCTTCGCCATCGATGTGCCGCTGCCCTCCATCCTCACCCGCGGTGGCTACAACAACATCGGTTGGTCAGTGAAGTGCCAGAACTTCAGCTTCGTGGGGCAGTTCGGCTTCCAGGTCTCGACATGCAATGCGCAGACTATGGGCTTCTACACCAACAACGCCTCGTTCTTCAACGGGACGAACTGGAGCCTGTTCTCGTTCGGTCAGGATCCCTGCACGCAGGTCGCCAACCTGAGCGCGATCGTCTACACGGCGCCCTGCGTCGGCGACCTCGATCTGAACAGCTCCGTCGACGCGGCAGATCTCACAACTCTCCTCGGTTCATGGGGCGGCACAGGCGAGGGACAGGTGGCAGACCTGAACGCCGACGGCATCGTCAACGCGCAGGACCTCTCGGTCTTGCTCGGCAACTGGGGACCGTGCTCAGGCTGAGCGCGCGTGGAAGCGATGGCAACGCATATCCGCAACGCAACCCTGTAACGCATCCAGTTTTTTGAGGGAGTTTGGAGTAGGTACTCACGCGGCCTCGGTGCGCTGCACAGTGTTCTGACAGACGCAACTCGAACTCGCCGACGCAATCGGCTGGCCGAACCACACCCCGCGTGTGGGCTGCGGCATGCCTGTGCCGGGCGAGTTCTCGAGCCTGCGAACGCGCGGCGCCAGCCGCGTGGAGCAGGCGAGAGATGTCTGAGCCCCGGCACGGCTATGCCGCAGCCCCCTGGCGCGGGAATGGATGCGAAGCAGCTGTTCCGCCGCGCCCGCCCACACTGATTCGGTAGCCACTTCTGCATGCGACACGCTGTAATAGCTCTGACCGCTCTGTCGGTACTTGTTAGCTGCGCTGGGTCACGTGCGCAGCGGACCGACGCGCCGAGCCCGTGCCTAGCGCCCACTGCCACACCTATGCAATCGCTGCGGATGCAGCATCCGATGCCGCCGAGGACGCTGCAGATGCTGCGGAGGACAGTAACAGTGCCTCGACCGCTGACATCGCGGCGGCAGCGAGGGCCGCGTACGAAGCGGAGCGTGCGGCCGCCCTGGCCGCTCACATCTCCGACATCGAGCCGCTTGACTATCCCGCAGTCCGCGATGCGCTTGCGCTCGCGCTTGCTCGGTCTGAAACCGCATGGCGCGCCCCTCAGGATGTCTTCGAGAGACCACCAACGGATTCGAAGCTCGCCGCGTCTTATGCCAGAGCGCTCGACAAGGCGCGTGCTGCTTGGAACAGGGCAGAACTCGCGAGTCGGACGGCGAGATAGCCCTCGCTACTTGGTTGGCGGCGTATCGCTGCGCGTCCAGCCTGCGGAGGGTGTTCCACCTGATGCAGGATCACTGCACTTCTCGCGGGCACGCGGAGTTTCATCGTCGAAGTCGCGTTCATACACGATGCCGTCCGGACCGACCATGAAAGTCATGATGCCGCTGACTCCGTACTGCTCGGGCCATGCGATCACCGTTCCAGATGGTCCACTCGCACTGGCTGGCAGCACGGCGAACCAGTACCCGTCGAATGCCACGGCGTTCTTCGGTGCACCACCCGTGCAGTCGGCGCGAGCGATCGCGGCACCGAGCGGGGATGGTGCCTCGGCACCAGTCGTCGGCCAGTAGAGCCCGTCCCTTCGACCATCGCTGCTCTTGATGCGCGCGGCGAACGCCCCCGCGGTACCACCCTGCGGCACGCCGTCGAAGTAAGCGCGCTGCGCCGCAGCGATCGCCTTCATCGCATCGATCGTGTCGAGTTCGTTGCGACCGAGTCGGCGCAGCCGAAACTCTTCGATGCCCGCCGCGGTATCCCACGACCAGCGCCCATCGCGCTGGCGCAGCGGCACCACGAAGGGGAAACGATCGGGATCGTCCGCCGCACCGACCACCACAATCGCACCATCACCGACACGGTCGATCTGGTACCCCCGCTCGAGCCGCGTCAGGAACGCCGCGCGCATCCGCGGCGCCTCATCCGGCAACTGCCGGAGTTCGCTCCAGCGTGGACCAAACAGCGCCTCCGCAACCCGTGGGTTTGGATTCTGTAGAACGCCCTTCAGCGCTGCCACTGCCGCGTCTGGTGTGGAGAACTGGGCAGCCGCCGTGACCGTCGGCGCAGAATTGCACGCCGAGATGGTGATCACTACCGCGAGCGCAATGACCAAGCGAGAAACGACCGAACTGCCCATGCTGTTCCGTGACTGTGTCATCGGCGGCCTCCTCCCTCACCGCCGCGGCTGAACGATCTCTCATCACTCGATGCACCGCGCTGACTTGCTGCCGACGATCTGCGATCACCGGCGAATGCTGAGTTGTCTCCGCCGCCGCTGTCATCACCGAATCTGCCGAACGCGCCAGCACCACCTGCACCCCATGATGGTCTGTCCGCATCGAGGCCGTTCAAGCCAGCTAGGCGTCCACCACCAGGGATTTGTGAAGCGGCTGGCATGCGGACATCGCCTACGCCACCCGCACCATCGACCGGACCAACACCATTCGAGCCAGCGGGCCGATAGGGACTCCCGACCTGACCAACGCCGCGCAGGGCAGATCCAACCGCATTCGATTTCAAGGCGGATGCAACAGACACATTCTGGAAACGCTGCCGATTATTCCAATCGTTGTGAAGTGTGTTGACGCCCGCAATACCCACATGTTCCCAGTTTGGGTTGTAAACCGTGTGATCCCACACGCAGTAACCACCGTACCAGTCACAGTCAATCACGCCGAAGCTTGGACCGACATAGACGCCATCCGCGTACCCCCAGTAGCCGACTGGATACCCCGCTATGTACACATCAGGGTCTGCGTACACCACATCGGGCGAGTACAGCGGCACCGCGATCAGCTGCGAGTTCGTGGACACAATGGTGACCGTTGAATTCCCCCCATCCCCACTGGACTGCGTCACCGTCAGCTGATCATCCGACTTGAGCGCACCGTTCGCAATCGCCCTCGCACGCAGCTGCTGCGTCACACGCATCACATCCGATGGCTGCTTGAGATACGCAGCGCCGAGTGCGCGCATCCAGTCGGGGTGCTGGCTCAGCATGTTCACAACCGTTGGCACGGCGGCGATTGCCTTGACTGGAAGCTCCCAGTTTGTTGCGTCAATCTGTGCTTGGGTCGGCGGCGAACCTGCGACGCACATGCGCGCCGCAGCCGCGACTTCATCGGGGTACAGACACGCCGTGAGCGTGTTTGCCAGAAGCGCATCGGGATAGAGCGCCACCGGTCCCACAAGCAACTTGAGCTGGTCATCCGTGTACTTCGTGGTTGCCGCCACCTCTGGAGTCGTCTTGCCGGGCGATCCCGGGACAGCATTGGAAGCGGGTGGTGTCGATGACTGCCCAGGAGCCCCCTGCCACGCGGCCGCATCCATCACGAGGCATGCCAGAATCACAACGCCGACACCAAGCACGCGCATCGCATTCGGACCTGCGAACCGTTCAACCGAGCTCCGATCAAGATCGCCGCATGCAAACGGACTTGTCTGACTTCTCACGTCTTGACTCCTTTCACCAACACGAGTTCACTGACTGTTGAGAGAGTACCGCGCCCACTGGTCACGGTTCGGCTCATCCGCTGACAGCAGTGACGAGCCCCGACTCGGTCACCACTTATGCCCGAGCGAGTCGCTGCATTTCTTCGCCGATGGGCGTCTTCAACCGCGACCGTGATTGACCTGTGATCAGGCGCGCGCCTTTGCTGTAGGCGAGGTATGCGAACGCCCATGACAGCAGCACAAACAGGCGATTGCGGAACCCGACAAGCAGCACGAGGTGCACGAGCAACCACGCAAGCCATGCGGACAGTCCGTGCAGTTGAAGTCCGCTTACTTCCGCAACCGCTCGCGCCCGTCCGATCGTGGCCATGGTTCCCTTGTCCTTGTAGCGGAAGGTTGGTCGGGGGGGCGGTGTCTTGCCACGCTGTTCAGCCTTGGTTTCCGCTGCGATGATGCCCGCAACCATCTCGGCCATCTGAATCGCGCCGGGTGCAACCCCCGGCACTTGATGACCACTCTTGGCGCAGGTTTGCGATGCCATGTCCCCGATGACAAAGACCTTGGGCGTTCCCGGCACAGAACAATCGGGCAAAACTTTCACACGGCCCGCTGAGTCGAGTTCTGTACCGAGCGTTTCGCCAAGCGGGCTTGCGGAAACACCGGCCGCCCAAACGACTGTGTCTGCTTCGATGCGTTCACCCGCCACCACAACACCGCCATCAAAGACATCTGTCACCATGCTCTTCAGCCGAATCTCGACTCCGATAGCTTGCAGTGCCTTTCGCGCCGCCTCGCTCGATGCCTCACCCATCGATGAAAGCAGCCGCTCACCGGCTTCGACCAGAACAACCCGCGTCGACTCCGTCCGAACACGCCGAAAGTCGGGCGCCATCGCCTCCACCGCAAGTTCACGGATCGCTCCTGCGAGTTCCACGCCTGTGGCGCCACCGCCGACGATCACGAATGTCAAATGGGCACGGAGCGCACGCGGATCGGTTTCTGCTTCGGCATCTTCAAACGCCTGGAGAACGCGCGCGCGGATCGCCGTGGCCTCGTTCAGCGTTTTCATGCCGGGTGCAAGCCCGGACCATCCGTCTTTCCCGAAGTAACTCGACACTGCCCCCGCCGCGAGTACCAACCAGTCGTACGGTGCACGTGTGCCATCGGCGAAAATAAGTGAACGGTTGGCACGGTCCACGGCCCGGACCTCACCCAGACCCACGAGCGCATTCGCCTGCGATCGGAAGATGCGTCGAATCGGATAGGCAATCTCCGATTCGGTCAGCACGCTTGTCGCAACCTGATACAGCAGCGGCTGGAAGAGATGATGGTTCGAGCGGTCGATCAGCACCACGCGCACAGGCGCCTTGGCAAGGCGCTGCACCAGTCGGATCCCACCAAAACCACCACCAACCACCACCACCAGTGGAAGGTCACGAAGCGAGGCTGGATGCGCGGGTACGGGATCCACGAGCCCTATCTCCTTGGGCGCGAAGGATAGGCACGTCAGAGCCGGCAGACATTGCTCACGCGCTTTGCGTTTTTGCAGGGCGACTACGGGTTCTTGGCGACGCGCAGCCCTGTGTCACTGACACGCAGCCCCTCCGGCTCATCCTCAAAACGCACCGAGACACGGCTCAACCACGGCCCGAGGTGCCAACAGCCACTTCGGAACACGCGGCCCCATGCGCTCGGCACGCCCGTGGGGTCGACCTGCGGGGTACTTGGGTAATCACCGAACCAATCGTTGGTCCATTCGAGCACATTGCCCGCGATGTCATGAATCCCGAAACCGTTCCCGGGCTTCAGACCGATGGGACGCGTTTGCATCCCTGAGTTGATCCCAATCCATGCCACCAGCTGCAGATTCGATTCATCGTCGGTGCCATTGGGAAACCCGGGCATGCTGTGGAACGCCGTGCGAGTTCCCGCGCGATACGAGTACTCCCACTCCGCCTCGGTCGGCAGCCGCATGCCGGCGGCATTGACGAACGCCTTCGCATCGTTGTAGTTGATGCGCTCCACGGGGCGGCTCGCCGCGTCGGGGTAGGACGCGCCTTGAAAATGACTTGGGTTTGAACCCATCACGGCGGTCCACTGTGCTTGCGTCACTTCATAGCGACCGAGATAGAACGGCTGGGTGAGCGTGACCTGATGGACGGGGTTCTCTTCGAGCCAGCATCCGCTTTGCGGCGTGGGCGAGCAGCCCATATCGAAAGTGCCTGGCGGGATCAGCACCATTTCGATCTGCGTCACCGTGTGCCGCACGCGCCATGCGTAACCCGTTGCAGCGATCGCGGCGCGCGTCGCTTCATTGTGAACAGCTGCGGGATTCGGGCTCGCCTCGAGCAGCGTTGCCCATGCAGGGACGATCGGGGCACAGCTGCCCCACGCGGAGAGCAGCGCGGTCAGATCCGCTCCACCGACGATGCCATCGTTGTTGATGTCTGCGTCGTACTGCCCCTGACCGTTCGACGACCACGCAGAGAGCACGATCGAGAGATCACTGCCGCCAATACTGCCGTCGCCGTTGACATCCGCTGGGCACTGCGCGAGGACTGGCGCCACCGCGACGAGCACCAAAGCACACTGCGCCGCAATCCATGGAGGAAGGCACACACTCCGACAACCGAGCGCACATGAGTTTCGGCGGGCAATCATGTTTGACCTCTGGAGCAAGATAACCCGGCAGAGGTGTCTGTCCACCCCTCTCTCGCTTATTGCACGATGAAAATACATGCGGGACGCGCCGCAGGCGCTTCAATCGACCAAGCGCGCGGCTCGAAATCCGATCGAATCATCGGCGTAGCCCACGACGCAAACTCTCCGGCAGGAACGAGCAACATCTCTATGCCGCTTTCCTTGTGGCGAACTTTCCATGGAAGTTTGGTTGCGAGCATTGCGGCGCGCACATCTGCGGAGAGGACGATCTTCGGATCTGGATTCTCATCCATCACCTCAGCCCATTCGAGTCTCCGTTCTCGAGGTGAAGGAATCGGCTCGACCTTCGATTCATCGACCGTCGAAGCAGCGAGGAGAAACGCGCACAACGAAGGTAGTCCAGAGGACATGTGGAAAACGGAACCGCAGTACTGTTCAGGCAACGTTCAGGCAACTCCCGTACAACTCGCCCCGCACCATGGCAGACTGGACAGCACTCCTCATCGATGCAGCGATACCCGCCACCATCGCAGGCGGCGTGGCGGTCGCGGCGACTGTTTTGGTGGAGCGGCTTGGAGGCAGGATCGGCGGCCTTCTCTCGAGCGTCCCAACGACCATCGTCCCTGCCGCTGCAGCTCTTCATACACGCTGCGAAAGTCCCGAGGACTTTGCAACGGCCATGGCACTCGTGCCGGTTGGGACGGCGTTGAATGCCGGGTATCTCGGCTTGTGGCTGCTCCTGCCGCCGATCATCTGTGCGCATCGCATCGGTGCGCGTGCACCGCTTGCGCTCACGCTGGTAACCACACTCGGTCTTTGGCTGATCGCATCTGCGCTTCTCATGCTGCTTGGGGCGGTCTTGGATCCCAGCCCCGGGCAGTGGCAGTTGGCCGCCATTGCCGCGACGCTCGTTTGCGCAACGCTCGGCATCATCGCGAACTGGTCGCCCGCCGAAGCGCCGCGTGGCACACGCACAGTCCCACCGCGAATACTGGTGGCGCGCGGGATCGCCGCTGCGGGTGCAATCGGTGCTGCGGTGGTTCTGGCTCGGCTGGATGTACCCATTGCCAGCGGGCTCGTCAGCGTCTTCCCGGTCATCTTTACGACTGTGATGGTGGGCACTTGGCTCGCACAAGGCCCGTCGGTGCCGCGCGGCGCCGCTGCACCCATGATGCTTGGATCAACGAGCGTTGCGGTCTTTGCTTACCTCGCTGCTGCCCTCTTGCCGCGTCTGGACATGGCGTCATCCGTTGCGCTTGCCTGGCTCGGATCCGTGATCATTGTTCACGGACCTGCAGCCTTGCTCCTTCAGTGGCGCGTTCGCATGAACGCGACGCGCGCGAATCAGTGATGACCGGAGGACTGCGTCGATCCAGAACGCGGTAGTGCTGCGAGTCGCCCGATGAACAGCACAAGCAAAATGACACCGGTGAAGGCTTCGAGCATCGCGGCAGCGCGTGCCCAAGGTCCGATGGGCACGATGTCACCAAAGCCAACCGTTGTCATGATCACAGTCGAGAAATAGAGGGAGTCATTCCAGCGCAACGCGAGAGGAGCGTTGTTGAAGGTGTAGTTGTCTGGATTGACCGCAGAGATGTGATGATGAAGCATGGCGTAGAGGACAACTGTCAAGAGGTAGATCGCCAGCCCTCCGATCACACGGTCATCGAGCAGGGACTTTCCGTGCGTCAACTGGAATCCAAGCATGGCGATCGCCGTCGCGTAGTAACCAATGAATCCGAACATTAGCTGGCTTCGCACGATGGCAGACTCATTAAAGTCGTGGAGGACTCCAGCGGCAACAACAAGAGCGAGAGCCCACACCACGAGAACGAGACCCTGGCGCCACGATCCCACACACAGGATTCCAAGCAGCGGCACGATGTCCAGGAGCAGCGGAAAGAGCGGCGACTCGATCCCACCACCTTTGACGAAAAATGGATGAACCGCGAAGAGCGCGATCAGGGAGAGGAGAAGAGGCGTTGTTCGATTTCGAATCCAGCGCAATGAGACCTTGTACATCCGCATGGAGATCAGAGCGTACATCTCGCGTGGTCCTGTATCCGGATGCTGTTCCCCTACACTGAAATCATCGTCCGTCACCATCTTTGTTCCCGAGGTCCCGATGTCCCAGCCAACGATTGTCTACACACTGACCGATGAAGCGCCTGCACTCGCCACGTACTCGCTGCTGCCGATCATTCGAGCAGTCACCGATGCGGCTGGCATCCGCGTCGAAGTTTCGGACATCTCCCTCGCGGGTCGAATCCTCGCAGCATTCCCAGAGCATTTGGAGCCGCGCCAGCGGGTGACCGATGCCCTTGCCGAACTTGGACGGTTGTGCCTGAAGCCTGACGCGAACATCATCAAGTTGCCAAACATCAGCGCCTCGATGCCACAGCTCAAGGCAGCCATCGCGGAGCTTCGAGCACAGGGCTTTGCCGTCCCCGAGTACATCGACACGCCATCGACGGACGCACAGCGAACCAGCAATGCTCGCTACGACAAGATCAAGGGAAGCGCTGTCAATCCGGTCATCCGACAGGGCAATTCGGACCGCCGCGCGACCAAGTCCGTCAAGGCCTTCGCGAAGGCGGCGCCACACAAAATGGGGGCGTGGTCAACGGACTGCCGCACACATGTCGCATCCATGCATCGTGGGGACTTCTTTGGCAATGAACAGTCGATCACGGTTGATGCGGCGACCACTGTCCGCATCGAACATGTGAGTGGAGATGGAAGCGTTCGCGTCTTGCGTGATGGGATCGCTTTGTCCGCAGGTGAGATTCTCGACTCGACGTTCATGAGTGCACGCGCCCTGGCGACGTTCTGGAGCGAGTCATTTGCCGCTGCAAAGCGTGATGGGCTGCTGCTGTCGGTGCATTTGAAGGCAACCATGATGAAGGTGTCAGACCCGATCCTGTTCGGTTCCGCGGTCCGAGCAGCGCTCGGCAGCGTGTTCGAGTCGCATGGTCAGGCGCTGCAGCAAGCAGGCGCAAACCCGCGCAACGGAATCGCCGACATGCTCGTGCGGATCGATACGCTGCCCAGTTCACAGCGCGACATGATCCGAACAGCCATCACCGATGCGCTGAAGAGCGGACCTGCGATTGCCATGGTGGATTCGAACCGTGGCATTACGAACCTGCATGTTCCAAGCGATGTCATCATCGATGCGTCGATGCCCGCCATGATTCGCGAAGGCGGTGCGATGTGGAATGCAGAAGGTGTGACCCAAGAGACAAAGGCTTGCATTCCTGATCGGACTTACGCGGGCGTCTATCAGGCAACGATCGACTTCTGCCGAGCGAATGGAGCCTTTGATCCGCGGTCCATGGGCAGCGTGCCCAATGTGGGGCTGATGGCGCAGCAGGCGGAGGAGTACGGTTCCCACGACAAGACATTCGAGATTGCAGCGCCCGGTACGGTGCGGGTGATTGACGCGGCAGGTCGCGTTCTCACGGAGCACAAGGTCGAAGCTGGGGACATCTGGCGCGCATGCCAGACAAAGGATGCAGCCGTTCGAGATTGGGTACGACTCGCGGTCCAGCGGATGAGGCTCAGCGGTATCCCCGCCGTGTTCTGGCTCGACGAGTCGCGGCCACACGACCGACAGATTCTTGTGAAGGTCCGTGCCGAGCTCGCAGAGCATGAAACGCGCAGCGAACTTGCAGGGCTCGACTGGCGGATTCTGCCGCCTGCGGATGCATGCCGTCACTCACTGGAGCGCATGAAGAAGGGGCTGGACACCATTTCCGTCACGGGCAATGTGCTGCGTGATTATCTCACTGATCTTTTCCCGATTCTCGAACTTGGAACAAGCGCCAAGATGCTCTCGGTTGTCCCGCTCATGAACGGCGGTGGACTTTTCGAGACCGGCGCTGGTGGATCTGCACCCAAGCATGTCCAGCAATTCAACAAGGAGAACTCGCTGCGCTGGGATTCGCTCGGTGAATTCCTCGCGCTGAACGCTTCACTGGAGCACTTGGCACAGCGCACTGGCAATGCGAAGGCGAAGGTGATTGCGGATGCGCTTGACGCGGCGACCAGCACCTATCTCCAGAACAATCGGGGTCCGGCGCGTCGGGTGGGTGAACTCGACAACCGCGGCAGCCACTTTTATCTCGCGCTTTACTGGATGCAAGAACTGGCGCGGCAGAAGACCGACAGCGATATTGCGGCACGTTTTGCCCCCTTGGCATCTGAAATGACGCTGCAGGAGACCACAATCGTCGGAGAACTCAACAGCGTGCAGGGACGTTCCGTGGATGTCGGCGGCTACTACCGACCCGATCCGACGCGAGCCGCAGCCGCCATGCGACCAAGCGCCACCTTCAACGCGATCGTGGACAACGCGATGGCGATGGCCTGAGAACGTTCAGTTCTGCGGGTCCAGTTCAGCGCGGCTTCCAGAGCGCCGCGTCGAGAATGGACCAGAGATGGATGATCCATCCAAGCCAGATGAGCCAGAGCAAACTCGCTGCGACGAACATGATCACTGCAAGCAGGAGTCGCCCCTGTACCAGTTGACCAAGGCCTGGGATAAAGAAGCTGCAGACCGCCGCGATGACATTTCCTGCTGAGCCTTGTCCGCCGTTTGCCATGCCGACCTCCAGTGCACGAAGACTACCTCGCACGATCCGTTTCGTGACCGGCAAGGCGGCGTCGCTTCAGACGGGCTGCCCTCCGCCCGCTCGGATCGCACGTGCACGCGCACGCACGCCACGCACCGTGACCTCTGTCAGTCGCTGTGCATTCTTCACCTGCAGCGCCATCCGCGGATTGCTGCCAAGTCCCTTGGCATGGCGCAGCAAGAAGTCCCAGTAAAGCGTGGTGAACGGACACGCATCCTCTCCTTCGGACTTCGCGGGATCGAAGCGGCATCCTTTGCAGTAGTTGCTCATGCGACTGATGTACTTGCCTGTGGCCGCATAAGGCTTCGATGCCATGATCCCACCATCTCCGTACTGTGACATGCCAAGCGTGTTGGGGAGTTCCACCCACTCCACCGCATCCACGTACACGCCGAGATACCACGCGTGTACTTCCTGCGGGCGCACACCAAGCAGAAGGGCATAGAGACCCGTCACCATCAGGCGCTGGATGTGATGTGCGTAGCCCGACTCGAGCGTCTGCGTCAGCGCGGCGCGCAGACAACTCATATCAGTCTCGCCAGTCCAGTAGAACGCCGGCAATGACTGATCTGCCTTGAGTGCATTGCGCTCCACATAATCCGGCATGTGAAGCCAGTAGATGCCGCGCACGTACTCACGCCAACCGAGCACCTGACGAATAAACCCCTCTGCGCTTGCGAGCGGCACTGCCCCGCTTCGGTACGCCTTTTCCACTCGCTCGATCACCCGCCGCGGACTGAGAAGCTTGAGATTCATCGCAGACGAGAGTCGCGAGTGGAACAGCACTGGCTCGTCCGTCCACATGGCATCTTCCCATCTGCCGAACTCTGAGAGTCGATGCTCGACGAAGTCATCAAGCGCATCCTCCGCCTGCGCGGGGGTGACCGGCCAGTCGAAACGGCCGAGATCACCGGGGTGATCCTTCAGCATGCGCTCAACGACCGCGATCACATCGCGCGTTGTGGCATCAGGCTTGAATGCCTTGGGCTTTCGAACGCCTTCGGGCCCCTTCTTGCCAAACGACTCTCTGTTCTCATGGTCCAAGTTCCACTCGCCGCCCTCCGGCCCACCCGATCGGTCAAGCAGGACGCCGTACTTGCGTCGCTGCTCTCGGTAGAAGTACTCCAGACGGAGTTGTTTGCGTCCATCCGCATGCGCACGGAACTCTTCGATGGAGCAGAGGAAGTGGCGATCGGCCAGCACATCGAGCGGCACACCGGCGTTCTTCGCGGCTCGCTCCAGCATCTCCTGTACGCGCCACTCACCCGGCTGCACGAGGAGTATTCGGGCGGGTTTCCACTTGGCGATGGAGTACTCCAGTGCGGATCCGAGATCCCTCCTGCCGTCATCCGCATCCAGTGTTCGATAGTCGACACGAATACCCTCTTTTTCCAGTGCCGAACGAAAGTGACGCATCGCGCTGAGAAAGAGCGCTGTGCGCACTTTCGATGAACGCACGTGTGTGCTCTCGCCCATCACTTCCGCCATCCACACGCGGTCGGTCGCAGCGTCGAATCCATCGAACGCTGCCGAGTCACGGTTGAGTTGGTCACCCAGGCACACAATCAGATTTCTGGTGCGGGGCGCGGGCATCGTCAGAAGCCTAGGCAGTGCGCGAGCGCAGCATCGGAATGCAGAGGAGTCCGGGCACACCGAGCAAGACAGACCAACCAAAAAACGGTCCGTAGTCGAGGTGGCGAAGCAGCACGCCACTGATACTGCCGCCGATGGCCCCCCCCACCGCCATGAGCGCAGTCAAAAGCGCATACTGCGTTGCAGCGACGCGCCGCTCGCACAGTGACATGAGTGCAGCGACAAAACCTGCACTGACCATCCCGCTTGCAAGGCTTTCCACCATCACGACGGCCGTGAGGGCAGGCAGCGGAGCCGCGGCAACGGCGTCGCCCGCAATGCTGGCGCCCTGCATCGATGCGAGCCACAAGAAGCCGGCATTACTGATCGCTTGCAGGACTCCGAAGATCCACAGACACGGGCGCAGCCCGATGCGCCCGACGAGCCATCCGCCCGCGACGGCACCCACAATCGTGATGCCGAATCCGAGCCCTTGGCGGATGAAGGCGAGATCCTGCAGCGAGTGCCCCAAGCCCTTGAGCAGCAGCGGCTCGATCATGGCGTTCCCGACCTGATCGGGCAACTTGAATGTCAGCACAAAGAGCAGCAAGATCGGCAAACGCCTACCCCACTGTGATGCAAACAGCGCGAGCGGTTCCCAGAGCGCGGCAGCAAATCCTGGCGCGGGTTGATCGCTTCTCGTTGGTTCGACCGCCCAGAGCGTCACAACAGCACCGACCGTCACCAGCGCGCATGCTGCCGAGGCGGCAAAGGTCCATCCCCAAACGGGCGCCACCGCAAGAACCGCCAGTCCAAGTCCTGCCCACGCGACTCGGTATCCGCTCACAAAGAGACCGGCACCCTTTCCAAAGGCCGCGCGAGGCAGTCCATCGATCTGATACGCGCTCGCAGCGATATCGATGGTGGCACTTGCGATCGCTGCCACCGCAAGGAGAGTCAGAAACACCCGTGCATCGCTTGGACCAACCACACAGGCACCAGTCAGCAGGAGTGCGGCGATCAGATGCCCTGCAAACAGCCAACTTCGTCTCTGCCCGAGGGCGCCACACAAGGGCGGCCGGAGATGATCCACGATGGGCGCCCATAGGAACTTCAGCGCGTAGGGCAATGACAGCAGTGAGAGAAGCCCGATGGACTCGATTGACCACTGCGCTGCGGTTGTCCACGTGCGCACGACCGACGTCAGCATCAGATTCGGGATTCCAGAGGAGAAGCCGAGTGCTGCAATCACAGCCAACGTTGCGGCGCTCGCATCCCCAACCGCGCCATCCTTGCGAACTCCGTCCGTGGAGATCATCCTGCGGTGCAGGCTAGACGCAACACCGCCGAGGCGTGGTGTTCAGAACTCCCAAGAATCGAGGGAGAGAGACACGGCCATCCAGGCGCGACATGGCTGTGCGACGGAATCGAACGTTGTTCTTGTGCAAGGCCATAGGTGATCCCCCTCCTCTGAACCAAATGGGGATGAGCCGCGCGACAGCGATCACAACAGCAGCAGGCAGGCGAGTGTGATGATGATCGCCGCACAGATGTTCAACTGAATCCCGATCCGCATCATGTGTCCGATGGGCAACTTCCCCGTCGAGAACACCATCGCGTTGGGCGCCGTGCCGACTGGGAGTGCGAATGCGAGGCTTGCAGCGAGCGCTGCCGCAACCACCATTTGATCGGCGGGCATGCCAAGTCCGACCGCCAGTGGCCCCACAATTGGAACAGCCGTCGCAGTCAGTGCAGTGTTGGAAGCGACCTCACTGGCGATGAGAAGTGTCGACACGAGGAGGAACAGAATCGCCCATGGCGGCAATGCCGCCAGCGAAGACGCGGTCTGCGCGATGGACTGTGAAACGCCGGTTCGGTCCATCGCATCGGCGAGGGAGAGCCCCCCACCAAAGAGTATGAAGACCCCCCACGGCAATCTCCCAAGCATCTCCACTGGAACAATCCGTGTTCCCGACGTTCCCGGCTCCGGGAGAGCAAGCAGCAGAATCGCCGCAAGCACCGCGACCGCCCCATCGGTCAGCGGCGGCATCGGCACACCAGCCGCGCGCGCCAGCGGAACGCCGATCCATCCGATCAGCGCCAACACAAAGACGGCGAGCGTGATCCATCCACCCCGACTGATTCTCCCTGGCTCACGCCCGAATCCATCGATCGGCGCAGGCGCAAGGCCATCCAACGGAAGATTTGCCCGAAGCACGAGTGAAGCCGCGAGAAGTGTCGCAATGCCGACAGGCACGCCGAAGGACACCCAACGAATGAAATCCATTTCTCTGGTGCCGGGATGTTCGCGCGCATACTGATTGATCCACTCGGCTGCGATCGGATTCGGTGGGCTGCCAAGCACTGTCATGACACCGCCAATCGTCGCACCCCAGGCAACCGCCAACAGCAGACCACTTCCAAAGTTTCGCAGTGCAGAGGCAGTCGGTGGCACTGAGGCATTGCCACGCTCGACGGCAGCAATCGTCGCCATCACCATCGGCAGCAGCATCGCCACGGTGGCTGTGTTGGAGACGAATGCACTCAGCAGTGCGGACACGCACAAGAATCCAAGCAGAAGTCTCTGCGGTGTTGTGCCGACGATCCCGATGACGTATCGCAACAGTCGCGCCGCAATTCCGTGACGCTCAAGCGCCAGTGAAAGCACACAGCCACCTGCAAAGAGGAAGATCAACTCGTTGGCGTAGGGTGCAAGCACTGCCGTGCCTTTGCCCGCGCCGATCAGCGGCAAGACAACAACTGGCAGCAGGCTCGTCACCGCAAGATCGACTGGTTGGAGTGCCCACCACAGCGCCATCCACCCGAGGAGCCCGATGGTTCCAGCCGCGGGTTCTGAAAAGCTCCCAAAGCCACCGTAGTGCGGATGAAAGAGAAACCAAAGCAGTCCGCCCAGGAGCGGACCTGATACAGCGACAACACACCTTCGTGCGATCGAATCCGCCTGAACGGATCCTCCTGGTATCAAGGTCGTCCTCCCTCGACTGATGCGTTCCGCCACGCATCACGGGCTTGAATCTGCCAGCGTCCTACGCACGGCGTTTGATCGCAGAGCGCGTTCTTCGCCACTGGAGACCGAAGCGAAGTCCGCAGACCTGCCCGCTTGACCGCGGAATGCGCGAGCCCTGCGGCTACTCGGACAACGTCATCATCACATATCGCGGTCCACTCTGCATGCCCTACTGCTCGTCTGCGCATCGCCGCGTCATCCATCATGCCGACTTCCGGCCAAGCATTCACACGTGCGCGGAAGTGCAGACTCTGGAGGACCGCGGGCGGCGCCATCAAGACACCTTCACTTTGCGCGCAGTCAAGTGTCGCTGCCGATCCTTTCCGGCCCGGCGTTTCTTTGTGCCTACCCCTTGAGCCATCACACGCTGTGCCATGCTCCGCCGAAGGCTGATCGGCATGTCATGCCCAATGCGCAGTCGCATTGGGGTGACACCCCTTGCCGCCTGCACGACGACAATTGATGCACCAGGACGGAGTCCGCAGCGTGCCGCCTCACGCAGGAACTGAGGCGCCTGATGCATCACCCGTTCGATTCGTGCCACGGAGCCTGTGGGGAGGCAATCCAGTGAAACACCCTGCGCCGAGTGCAGACGGCCACGCGCACTTGGGATTGGATCGCCATGCGGATCCTTGGATGGCCGGCCGAGGAGTCCATCAAGCCGCTCCAAAACGCGAGCAGACAGCGCATGCTCAAGGCGCTCCGCCTCCGCGTGTACCTCCGACCAGTCAAGCCCAAGGAACCTCACCAGAAAGCACTCAACAATGCGATGACGCCGAAGCACATCGAGCGCCTGACGCCTTCCCTCCGCCGTCAGCGTAATGCTGCCATACCTCGGCGCCCGAAGGAGTCCGCGCCGTGCAAGCCGCTGCACCATCGAGGTGACAGTCCCCTTGGTCAGGGCAAGCTCCTTGGCTAGCCGAGCAACACCGACTTCGCCACCTCGGCTCAAGGACTCGACAGCCTTCAGATAGTTCTCGACGGTTTCTGTTGCCACTGAGGAAGAATACCGTCCGGTCCGCTCGGTACATCGCTGCTCGAAGTTTGACCATTCAAACTTTTTGTATAGTACCCGTCTTGGAGCAAGACCCACTCATCACAGCGCCAACTGCAGGCTGGCGTCGATCACGGCGCCACCTCTCCCTGCCGGAGGCGCACGCATCTATCCGAATACCGACTGGTCCGATTCGCTTCCGCACATTTCTGGCGTTCATGGGTCCAGGGCTGATGGTTGCCGTGGGTTACATGGACCCGGGCAACTGGGCAACCGATCTCGCAGGTGGGGCCCGCTTCGGCTACGCGCTGCTCTGCGTTGTTCTCTTGTCGAACCTGATGGCGATCCTGCTGCAGCATCTCGCGCTGAAGTTGGGAATCGTGGCAGAACGTGATCTGGCGCAGGCATGCCGAGATCACTTTGGACCACGCACGAACTTCATCCTCTGGATGCTCTGCGAGGTGGCAATCGCAGCATGTGATCTTGCAGAGGTCATCGGCTCGGCAATCGCACTCAACCTGCTGTTTGGCATTCCGCTCGTGTGGGGAGTCGTCATCACCGCAGCGGATGTGCTTCTCATTCTGCTGCTTCAAGCCCGGGGTTGGCGTGTGCTGGAGGCCGTCGTAGCGGCCATGGTCCTGCTGATCGGCGCATGCTTTGCCTACGAGATCATCGCCGCGCGCCCGGATCTGCCGGGGATCCTGCGAGGATTGATGCCACGCACCGAAGTTGTCGTGAATCCCGACATGCTCTACATCGCCATCGGGATTCTTGGGGCAACCGTCATGCCTCACAATCTGTATCTGCACTCGGCAATCGTTCAGACCCGCGCTTATCCGCGTACCGAAGAGGGAAAGAAGCTCGCTGTTCGCCTTGCGACATTCGACTCCACGGCCGCCCTGCTCTTTGCATTCTTTATCAACGCAGCAATTCTCGTGCTTGCAGCTGCGACCTTTCATAACTCCGGCCATCAGGGTGTGGCTGGCATCGAGGATGCGTACACCTTGCTCACGCCGCTGCTTGGCGCACCGCTTGCGAGCACACTCTTTGCGGTCGCATTGCTCGCTTCCGGGCAGAACTCCACGTTGACCGGAACACTCGCTGGGCAAATCGTGATGGAGGGATTCCTCGATATCCGACTGCCCGCGTGGTTGCGCCGACTCATCACGCGACTGATCGCCATCGTGCCGGCCGTCATTGTTGCTGCTCTCTATGGCGCAAGTGGGGTCAACGACCTGCTCATTCTCAGCCAAGTCATTCTGTCGCTGCAGCTTTCCTTTGCCGTTGTTCCGCTGGTCTGGTTCACGGGCAGTCGCGCCAAGATGGGGTCCTTCACAAACGCGCCGTTGCTGGCCATGCTCGCCTGGGTCGTGACGGCGGTGATCGTTCTCTTGAACGGCTACCTGCTGCTGCAAGTTGTGCTCGGATGAGATGACAGCACACCTTGCGGTAGCCTGCCGAGCACCATGTCAGACCAAGCCCAAAACACGCTTCGCCAAATCTTTGCACATCCAACCTCGCACAATATTCATTGGCGTGATGTTGTGCACATGTTTGAGGGACTCGGCGGGACGACCGAAGAGACCAAGAAGGAACACCTCAAGGTGAAGTTGCGCGGGAAAGAGATGACATTCCGCACGCCGCACCACGGGCATCACTCGCTCGATGACAACGAGGAGATCGGACATATCCGTCGTTTCCTCCGAGAGTGCGGATTCGAGCCCGCAAAGGGACACTGATCACATCGCGGCGTTGAGAGACGGGCCGCCAAGAGCCTTCAGCATGCGGTAGAGAGGGGCGCAGCCTGGCTCCGTGCGGTTGGTCATGGTGCGCGATCGTTGTTGACGAGGCCAATAGTCAGACGGAGCGCGCTGCCGACTTCGTGGAGCGCCGGTGCGCCCACCACTCCCAGACCAGAGGAAGGACGCTGACAACGACGATGCCGAGCACGACCACACTGAAGTTGCGCTTGACCCAGGGGATATTGCCGAAGAGACACCCACCGCCGAACGCCAGAACGACCCACAGGGCCGCTCCAAGGATGTTGAACACGGCGAAGCGCCGATAGTGCATCGCGCCAACACCCGCGACAAAGGGCGCAAAGGTCCTCACGATCGGAACGAACCTCGCGAGTACCACCGCGCGCCCCCCGTACCGCTCGAAGAACTTTTGGGTGCGCTCCAAGTAATCCTTCCGAAGCCACCGAAAACGCCCTGAAAATGCTGGCGGACCGATCCATCGACCAACGTGATAGTTGAGCGTATCGCCAAGAACGGCCGCCACGAACAGCACCGTGGCGGTGATCCACGGATCGATACCGGTCTCGCGGACGGCAATCGCGCCCGCCGCGAACAGCAAGCTGTCGCCGGGCAAGAATGGAAGAATCACGAGCCCCGTTTCGCAGAAGACAATTGCAAAGAGAAGCGCATAGGTGAGCGTTCCATGATTGCTCACAAAGTCGCCAAGAAACTGATCCAGTTCGGTGAACAGCCGAAGGAATTCGTGGATCAGACCTTCCATCGGATGTCCATGGCGCGAGCCGCGCGCTGATCGCTTCAGGCAATCTTGATGAAACGAGACACAGCCTGAATGTCAGGAATGATCTTGGCCGTGACCTTCAATGGGAAGGTTGCCCCAAGGCTGGCAGACACGCAGCGCGTTGCAGGGATTCGCGAGGTCCACATTCGACCACCGCGCTGGTTGCGCGGATTCTCCCGGCCACGGCGCTTTGCCACTCGTGTCAGCGTTCGCTGCACTGCGGGTTGGAGTCGCATCAGCCGCTCGATCGTCTTGCGATGGCGCGGCGCGGCGGGCACCTTCAGAACGGAGATGGTGACGGTCTTTCCAGCAGTGAGGGCGGTCATAGTGTGCTCCTTGCGAAGATTGGAAAGACTACACAAATCGCCTCCCTGCTGCAACATGCGCGCTGCTTCGCGAAGTCCACAGATAATCGGACTCACCGAAGCGCGTCAGCGGAAGGATGAACGACGGCGAGCGCATGGGTGCCGCGGTCGGCCAAGCCCGCGGCAACGGCACTCGTATACACACGGTGCGCCAAGGCAGTGCCCGGCAGATCCAATCCAGCCTGATCGCTCGCCTCCAAGGCGATGCCAAGATCCTTGACAAAGTGCTCAATACGAAATCCGGGCGCGAAGTCGCCGCGCAGCATCCGCGGTGCGAGATTGGCAAGCGTCCAACTGCCCGCAGCCCCAGCCCCAACCGACTCGAGCACTTTGTGCGGATCGAGGCCGCTTCGCCGCGCGAAGGCGAGCCCTTCGACAACCCCGACCATTGTTGATGCGATCAGAATCTGATTGACCGCCTTTGCCAATTGACCGTTCCCTGCAGGCCCGTGCCGAATCACTGTTTTGCCCATGAGGCGGAGGAGTGGCTCGGCACGCGAAAATGCATCTTCGTCGCCACCCACCATGATCGAAAGGCGCGCCTCACGCGCACCAATGTCGCCTCCCGTGACAGGCGCATCCAGCGCGGCCACCCCCTGCGCACGCGCGCGCTCGGCAATCTGCGCAGCAAGCGCAGGGGTGCTTGTCGTCATATCAATCAACACGGAGCCGCGGGGCGCGCTGTGCAGCGTTCCATTTGGACCCAAGTGAACGCTCTCAACATCGGCCGGCATTGAAACCATGGAAAAGAGAAACGCAGCATCTGCAGCCGCATCGGACGGCGATGCCGCCCACTGTGCTCCGAGTGCGAGCAGTGGCTCTGCGCGAGCACGGGTCCGTGAATGGATGCTCAGGGAATGGCCAGCACGGATCAGATGGCCTGCCATGGACAGCCCCATGACCCCTGTACCAATCCACCCAATCCGAATGGGAGTACCCATGCTGGCGGAGGTTACGCTTCACGCAGCACCGATTGTGGGCAGACTGGTACGAACCTCCGTATCGCACGCCGCGTAATACACACATGCAAACCACCATGACAAACACAGCACATACCGATATTCGCGAGATTGAACGACAAGTCGAAGCAGCCAGTCGCCCATTCCGCAGCCTGAACGACCAGATTCAACGGGTCATTGTCGGGCAACACGGCATGATCGAAGGCATGCTTTGTTGCCTGCTCACCAACGGTCATGTGCTGATCGAGGGTGTTCCAGGGCTCGCAAAGACCACTGCTATTGCTGCGCTTGCGCGTGCCATCAATACCGGCTTCCGTCGCATCCAGTTCACGCCCGATCTGCTGCCGGCCGACCTCATCGGAACGATGATCTACCGCCCCAATACGGGCGAGTTCACAGTCAAGCACGGACCGATCTTCTCGAACCTCATCTTGGCTGATGAGATCAACCGTGCGCCTGCGAAGGTGCAATCGGCGCTGCTGGAGGCCATGCAAGAACGGCAAGTAACGATCGGCGAGCAGACATTCCGACTGCCTGACCCGTTTCTGGTGCTGGCCACGCAGAATCCGATCGAGCAAGAGGGAACCTATGCGCTGCCCGAGGCACAGGTGGATCGCTTCGCGATGAAGCTGGTCGTGCGTTACCCATCTGCCAAGGAGGAACGCGCCATCCTCGATCGCATGGCATCCACGGATCCAAAAACGACGGTGGAAGCGGTGATGCAGCCTCAGGACATTGCTGCAGCTCGGCGATTGGTCGATCAGATTTTCATGGAAGATCGGATCAAGGACTACATCGTCGATCTTGTGATCACAACACGCGATCCGAAGCGCCACCGCGTGCCGATGGATGGACTGGTTCAGTATGGATGCTCTCCGCGCGCAACGATTGCACTCACGCTCGCGGCCAAGGCAAAGGCATTCCTCGATGGGCGTGGCTACGTCGTACCTCAGGATGTCAAGGATGTCGCACACAACACACTGCGACATCGCCTTGGGCTCTCCTACGAGGCGGAAGCATCCGAGCAAAGTGCAGACGACATCGTTCAACTTCTGCTCGATCATGTCCCTGTCCCGTGAGGCCTGAGGCAACCTCCACACGACACCACTGCAGAGGGAAGACGGGAGAACCGCCATGCTGACGAGCGACACGATCCAGAAGATCCGACGCATCGAGATCCGAACGAAGCGAATCGTTCAAGATGCGTTGTCTGGGCGTTATGTCTCCGCATTTCGCGGACGCGGCATGGAGTTCGAGGAGGTGCGCCCGTACATGGACGGCGATGATGTGCGCGCGATTGACTGGAACGTGAGCGCGCGCGCCGGCAGCCCGCACATCAAACTGTTTCGTGAAGAGCGCGAACTGACCGTGTTCGTCGTCGTGGATCTCTCGGCATCACTCGGTTTTGGCTCGCGCCAACGCACCAAGCGCGAACTGGTTGCAGAAGTTGCGGCGACGCTCGCGTTCAGTGCAACACGCAACAATGACAAGGTGGGTCTGCTGCTGTTCAGTGATCGGATTGAACGGCATGTCCCGCCGCGCAAAGGGCGTCGACATGTGCTCCGCATCATCCGTGACCTGCTCGCGCATGATGCCGAAGGCACCGGGACAGATATGGCAGCTGCACTCGACGAGATCAACCGCGTGCAGAAGCGCCGCGCGGTCGTATTTGTCATCAGCGATTTTCTTTCCGACGGTTGGGAGCGCCCGCTTGCGATCGCAGCCCAGCGCCATGATGTCATTCCCCTCTGCATTCGGGATCGGCATGAGGAGTCCGTGCCCGCAGCGGGACTGGTGCAAGTCCGCGACTTGGAGTCTGGCATCATGCGGTGGCTCGACCTGAGCAGCCGTCCAGGTCGCGCAGCATTTGCGGCCGCGGCTGTTCAGCGTGCCGAAACCTTCGACCACGCCATGCGGCGTCTCAAGATCAAACCGCTGGTGCTCCGAACAGACGAGGACTTTGTGCACCCCATGACGGAGTACTTCGAACGCCGCAGCGGAGGGAGAATGAGATGAACCGCGGTTTCTTCAAGTTCCTTCCACGCATCGTGGGTGCCACCATCGCCACAGCCATGCTCTCGCTGCACTGTGCGGCGCAAAGTCCCGTTGCGCCTCCCCCTGCTGCACGCGCGATTGATGAGGAGGCTTCCTTGGACGGCGTGCGTGCGCGATGGACGCTGCCAAGCAGCGTTGTCCAAGTTGGGGATGCGATCCCCTTCCGTCTGTCGGTGTATGCACCCGAGGGTCTCGCGCTCGAGTTCCCGGAGATCGGCTCGACCAGCGGGGCGTTTGACATCCGAGGACTGGAACGACAGTCGCGTGCATCGGGCAGCAACCGCGAATGGACGCTCTCGTTTACTGCGTCCACCTTCGATGCAGGCAGTCAACAATTGCCAGCCTTTTCTTTGGCGTGGAAGGACGCATCCGGTGATCCGCGCACACTGGAGGTCGGCGGTTGCACGCTGGACATCGTGAGCATTGCGGGTGACGCTGAACCTGCCGCATTCAAGGACATCAAGGGTCCGATTGCGATGGATCTTGGTGGCGTACCAATGTGGTTGTCTGCGGTCGCCGCTTGCGTGATTGGGCTGCTACTCGTGATGCTTGTGGTCTGGCTGATTCGCAAGCGACGTGCCGCGGCTCTTGAGCGAGCCATGACACCTGATGCGTGGGCACTCCGTGAACTCGATTTTCTTGAGAGAGATGATTTGGTTGGCAAGAGCGACTATCACACCTACTGGGTCCGACTGTCGGGGATCATCCGCCAGTACGTGGAGCGGCGTTTCGATATCGCAGCTCCCGAGAAGACCACTCAGGAATTCTTGGCGGCAGCTCGCGAGCATTCGGAGGTTGGGGCGGAGCACCGACATGTGCTGACGGACTTCCTCCGTGCAGCAGACATGGTGAAGTTTGCTGCGCTGCGTCCGGCCGATGAGGACTGCCGACGCGGACTGTTTGCAGCACGCGATTTCGTTCGTGATACCACCGCCGCTGTTGCGGAACGTCCACTGCCACAAGAGGTGCGCGCATGACATTCCTGACGATGCTCGATCCTTGGCTCCTGCCACTTGCGCTCTGTGCCATCGTTGCGCTGCTGCCGGCGCTCGATCGGCGCCGCCATGCACCGCTGCAATACTCATCACTTGCGATCGCCGCGCCGCTGACTCGATCTTGGGCGCTTCGTATGCGCTGGCTCCCTGCCGCTCTGCGCGCGAGTGCCATTCTGATGCTCGGGCTCTGCCTCGCGCGGCCTGTGATCGCCAACCAGCAGACAAAGACCTTTGTGGAAGGCGCAGCCATCGAAATCGTGATCGATCGTTCCAGCTCCATGCGTGCGCTCGACTTTTCCGTTGGCGGAAGCGCATCGGATCGGCTCGAGGCCGTGAAGGCCGTTGCGACATCGTTCATCGCCGGCGGAATGGGCCTCGAAGGCCGCCCCAACGACCTCATCGGAGTCACATGCTTCGCGCGCTTTGCCGACAGCCTTTCGCCCTTGACCCTCGATCACAGTTATGTGGTGGATGTCCTGCGCCAACTGGAGCCGGCTGGCGAGCGCGCCGAGGACGGTACGGCCATCGGTGATGCGGTTGCGCTCGCCGTGGAACGTCTTCGCGATGCGATGAAGAATGCACCCAAGGATGGAGGTCGGCAGCCAATCGAAAGCGCTGCCATCGTCCTGCTGACCGATGGCGAGAACAATGCCGGCGATGTGGACCCGCGTATTGCCGCGGACTTGGCGAAGACGTACGGCATCAAGATCTATGCCGTGGGTGTCGGGTCCAAGGGCTCCGCACCCTTCCCCGTTGGCACGGATCCGTTCGGGCAAACGATCATTCGCAATGTCGCGGTCAATATCGACGAGGATCTGCTCAAAGACATGGCAGCCAGAACTGGCGGCGAGTACTTCCGCGCCACCGATACCCAGAGTCTTCGCGCCATCTACTCACAAATCGACGCGATGGAGAAGACAAAGACTGAGCAGCGGCGGTCGATGCTCTACACCGATCTGGCTGTCCAGCCAGGATCCTGGCGCGGATGGTCCATGCCACCGCTCTTGGCAATCGCTGCCCTGTTGCTCGCCGCAGAAATCCTGTTGACCAACACGCGGCTGAGGGTGCTGAACTGAAAGGCATTCCAATGAACGGAATCGAATGGAACAATCTGACGGCATTTCACTGGCTCTGGCTTGTGGCGGTGCTCGCCGTACTCGTCAGTTGGACGATTGCATGGCGCCGACGCGCGATGGACGCACTGATCGAACAGGGACTGCAACAACGCATTCTTTCAGGCGTGTCACGTGTCCGGCCTGCAGTGCGTTCACTGCTGTGCCTGGCAGCGCTCGGTTGCATCGTGGTGGCGCTGGCCGATCCACGCGCAGGTCGTCAGGAGGAGGAAGTCACGCGGCGAGGCGCGGACGTGATGTTCGTCGTCGATGTCAGCCGATCCATGCTGGCAGAGGACGCAACACCGAGCAGGCTCGACCGAGCGAAGACCTTCATCGATGATGCGGTGCGACGAATGGGTGGCGACCGTGCAGGTCTTGTGGACTTCGCCGGGAGCGCAGCGATGCGGACCCCACTCACGCTGAACTATGGCGCACTCATGGCGAGTGTGGACGATCTGACCCCGAAGGATTCGGCGCGTGGCGGATCCATGCTCGGTGCAGCGATTGAGACTGCCGCGAGCAGTTTTCCGAGCGACTCCACGGCTGGGCGAGCGATCGTCGTATTGACGGATGGCGAAGATATGGACAGCAATCCTGCCGCTGCGGCGAAGGCTGCATTCGAGAAGGATGGGATTCGCATCATGACAGTCGGAATCGGTGACCCACGCGATGGCGGACGCATTCCAGTCGACGGCAAAGGTGGACGGACGTGGCTTGTCTACGAGGGGCAGGAAGTCTGGTCCAAGATGGATCCATCGACCCTGCAGGAAGTCGCGGATGCAGGCGGCGGGATTTTCATACCCGCCGGAACGGCACAGATCGACCTTGGAGAGGTCCTCGAGCGGGCGCTTGGAGACCTTGAGCGCAAAGACTTTGAAACGACGACCGTGGTGCTGACTTCACCGCAGTTTCAGTGGCTTGCGGGTGCGGCGCTCCTGCTACTGGTCATCGAACTGCTGCTTCCGAACCGTCGTACCGTATCTGCGGCCGTACCGAAGGCACGGCGATCGGCACCGCTGGTGGAGGTTGGATCGTGAATGCTCGCATTTTCATGTCACTGCTTGCTGCGTCTGCCACGCTGTATGCATCAGCGGAGCCGCCGCCCGTGCAGCCTGCGCCCGCACAACAGAGTGAAATCGCCAAGCGACGCACGATCGACCGCGATGCATTCCGCGCGAGTGCGCGCGAGGGCTTGCAGGCGCTCGACGCCAAGGAGTATGCGAAAGCACAGACTGCGTTCACTGCTGCGATCTCGGCAGACCCCACCGATCCGCGCGCTGCGTACAACCGTGGCGTTGCCGCTTACCGCAGCGATGACTTCCCCGTCGCAGGCGAGAGCTTTGCCGCATCAGGCAGTTCTGGCGATGCGGCTCTCGCTGCGTCATCGATGTACAACCAGGGCACGGCCTCCTTTGCCCAAGCGCTCCGCATGTTGCCAAAGGAGTCGGGAGCCCAGGGCGCCCAGCAGCCCCCAGACCTCAAACCAGCCATCGATGCACTGAAGACGGCCCTTACTCATTTCAAGGACGCTGTTGCAGCGGACCAGCGCGACCTTGATTCGCGCTTCAATGCCGAACTTGCCCAGCGGCTCCTCCGCCAGCTCGAAAAGCAGCAGGAGGAACAGAAGCAACAGCAGGAGAAGGACGAAGAAAAAGAGCAAGAGGAGAAGGAGGAGAAGGAGGAAAAGGAGCAGAATCAAGACAAGCAGGACCAGCAAGGCAAGCAGGACCAGCAAGACAAGCAAGACAAGCAGGACAAGCAGAGCGGGCAGGACCAACAGGAAAACCAGGAGAAGCAAGATCAGAAGCAAGGGCAGGGCGACAAGCCAGAGCAGCAACAGAAGCAGGACCAACAGCAAGACCAGAAGCCGGGCGACCAAACGCAGGCTGGCGATCAAAAGGAAGAGAAAGATGGTCAGGCAAAGGATGGGCGGCAGGACAAGCAGGATGCCAAGGGAGATCCATCCAAGGCGGGCCAGCAAGAACCCTCTCCGAAGGACGGTGCTGAGAAGTCAGACGAAGGTTCGACAGAGTCTGCCGCAGGTCAGCCACAGACTGGGGCCCCACTGACACGCGAGGAGGCAGAACGGCTGCTGCAGATGGTTCGGGACCGTGAAAAGACCCGAGAAGATGCCAAGGAGCGCGCGAAGCAGGCGCAGCCTCGGCGGGCACCCGGGGGCAAGGACTGGTAAACCGATGCGTCACCTCATGAACACTCCGAGCCTCTGGATCACGCAACTCATCGCGCTTGCCGTTCATGTGTGTGCGTTCGCCGGCGATGTCGCATTTGATTTGTCGCCACTGCAAGGGTGGGCTGGTACGCCTGCGAGCCTCAAGATCACCGTGCGCGACGGCACCATGATTTCGGACCCGGTGCTTCCCACAGTCAACGGGCTTGATTTCGCACTCCAGCCCGGCCGACAAACCATGAACTCGATGCAGGTCATCAACGGCCGAGTGACCCGAGACAATACGACTGTCCTGAATGTTCTCGTGACGCCGCGGACCGCAGGCACATTCACTCTTCCACCCATCACGATCGAGGTCGATGGCGTGCAGCATTCATCAGGTCCGCTCAAGTTCTCCTCACTCAAGTCGGAAGCGGGCGACCTGCTGAAAGTGCAGGTCGTTACCGATCAGCCGACTCTCTGGGAGGGGCAGACCGTGAACGTGACACTTCGCATCGAAGTGAAACCCTACCAGTCACGCGAGCATCGTGTCACCCTTCGAGAGGGAGACATGTGGCAGTTCATCGATCTCGAGAAGTGCGAACTTGGCCCATTTCAGCAGCGCATGCGAGAGTTGCTTCAGTCCAGTCAGCGTCCACAGGGTCGCGAAGCGCTCGTCGATGGGCAATCGATGTTGGTCTACGAGCTCACGGCACCACTCACGATGGGAGCGCCTGGTGTTCCGGATTATTCGGATGTGCGCATCGTCTGGAACTATCCCTCGCGCCTCAGCGCAAATCAAGATTTCTTCGGGCGCTCAGAGTTGAGTGTGTCAGCGACTCGCCCCATCACCGCGGATGCCGTTGCATCTGGCATTGAGGTGAAACCTCTGCCGCAAGATGGCAGACCATCCGATTTCGGTGGTGCGGTGGGTTCATTCTCCGTCGAAGCCACCGCAAAGCCCCTGGCCGTTGGCGTGGGCGATCCGATCACCTTGACCTACCGCATTACCGATCGAACGAGCCAAGGTCGGCTTGACTCGGTTGGTCCACCCCGGCTGGATGCACCGGCGCTCGCCGAGGACTTCCGCATGCCGACGGCACCGCTCGCCGGCTCGATCCAAGGCAACACCAAGACCTTCACGCAAACGCTGCGCCCAACCGCAGAATCCGTTCGAGAGATTCCTCCGATTGCATTCTCGTGGTTCGATCCAGAGAAAGGTCGTTACGAGACAGCAGCATCCAAGCCAATTGCACTCTCTGTGAGCGCGGTGGAACGCCTGACGACCGATGCGATCCTCGGCAACACCCGGGTGCCTGTCCAGAGTGCGCCCACCTTGGTCGCTACTGCGGGCGGACTTGGTGCAAACGTGGCCGTCACTCCCGCAATCATTCAAAGCCGACCCATTGGTGCAACGTCGTGGCTCCTCGCGGGCATGGCACTGCTCGTTCCGCCGGTGGCCTGCGCCGCTCTGCTGTTGGCGCGGCGCCGTCAAGATCGTCTTCTTGGAGACCGCGGTTTGGCGCAAGAACAGAATGCTCGACAACGTGCGACGGCGCGCGCACGAACAGGTGCTGGTGCAGAGGCTGTCCAGAGCTATATCGCGGACCGCCTGCACCGCCCAAGCGGTACGGTGACGCGTGCAGAGGCAAGCCGATGCCTTCGCGCAGCAGGTGCGGATGATGCTCTTCAGCAGCAGGTCGAGGAGATTCTCAGCCGAGCTGAACGTGCACGCTTTGCGGCGCCAGGGACCGCACCAAGCGCGAGCCCAGACGATGCTGCGCGCGCAGTCTCCTGCATCGCATCTCTTGATCGACTGAATTGGCGCGCAGCACGCGCGGGAATGGGAGGTGCCGAATGAACGCGCTTGCGACAGTCTGCCGTCTGGTGGCCATCATTCCCTGCATACTCTGCACAAGCGCACAGGCAGGCACCATCCCTCACATGGTGCAACGGACACAGGTCTCTGATCCCTATGCAGTCGCTCGGGAGGCACAGCAGAACTATGACGCGGGGATGGAGGCAGTAGCCACCGACCCGGAGCGCGCACACGCCCTGTTTTCCAAGTCCGCTGAGCTTTATCAGTTGCTTGCCGATATACCAATCGCGAATGGCGAACTGAACTACAACCTTGGCAACGCTTGGATTCAGGCAGGCGATCCAGGTCAGGCCATCGCGGCGCTGCTCGACGCGCAACTGCTCCTGCCAGGCGATGCACGCGTGGCGGCCAGTCTCGCCCATGCCCGTGCACTGGTTGAAGCAGGGACGTCCACAGCGGACAGCATTCCCCCGCTTGACCGAGCCGCCGCATGGTGGTCTTGGCTGTCGCCGTTGGCGCGGAGCATCACGGCGGCTGGCACGTGGACAGTCCTTTGGCTGGTGGTGGCGTGCGGCATCTGGACGCGATGGAATCTCCGCTTACCGTGGCGTGCAGTCATCACCTCGCTTGCTGCCACTGCAGCGGTCGTCACCGGAACCTGCGTGGTAGATGCGGTGCGAACGACCCTCCATCCACCAGGAGTCATCACGAGCGAGACAGCGGTCGCACGCAAGGGCAACGGAGAGGGTTTCGCGCCTGCATTCTCTGAGCCGCTGAAGCGTGGCATGGAGTTCACACTCATTGAAGCGCGCCCGCAGTGGGTCCATGTCAGGCTTCGCGATGGGCAGTCGGCGTGGGTACGCAGCAGCGATGCGCATGTTGCAGGCGCCTGGGACACGGACCGAACCGCAAGCAGCCTCTAAACGCACGAAGGGGAAAGGGCGTCCTCCTCCAGTCGGTCGGACGCCCACACGCTATTCAACGGAGAGGGTGAGATTCGAACTCACGAGCAGGACAAGCCCGCTACTAGTTTTCGAGACTAGCTCCTTCAACCGCTCGGACACCTCTCCAGAGCCGTGCCGAGTATAGCCGCGCGCGCCACGCGCTCCCCCGATTCAGCCTCCAACATCATCCCAATTGGCAAGAAGCGCCGTGAGATCTGTTCCATTCACTGTGCCATCATTGTTGAAGTCTGCCGCTGGAAAGTTGCTCGCCCACGCTGCCAAGAGCGAACTGAGATCCATTCCATTGACCAGATTGTCCCCATTGACATCGCCGATGCGTCGTTCACAGACCTCAGCCGTACCGTTGCCGTTCCCATCCGCACAGGTCGTGCCAGCCCCCTTCCATGACGCGCCGGCTGCTGCGGCATCTGCCTGCGAAAGAATCAAGCAGAATCCGTTGGCGAAGCAGGCTGCACCCTGAGGTGGCGGGCAGTTCTGCTGGGAACAGACGCTGTTGTTTCCGCGGTAGTTGCCCCCCTGCGCCGAACATTGGGAAGGGCTCACAGGACCGACGCAGGAACCATCGGGCAAGCAGCATGCGCCCGTTGGGAAGCAGGTGTAGGTGCCACAGGCGCTTCCCTCCGGACCGGGGACACCACCAGCACCGACACAAGACTGATACGACAACGCGACACATCCACCCGTGGCTGCGAAACAGCACGCGTTGTTGCCTTGGGGCTGACAGATGGTGGACGTGCAGACCGAACCATCGCCGCGGTAAGACCCGCCCACAGACTGGCAGTTCGCCTGGGTGGAGAGCGAACAATTCGTGCCCACGCAGCACGCGCCTTGGCCAGGCGAGCACTGCAGCGGTGTATACGTCGCACGCATCACCCAGTCACCACTCGGACGGCACACACTCGGCAACTGTGCGAAAGTCTTCCAGCCGACTCCACAACCGAACGATCCGCAATTGAGCAGGTACAGCCAGTTGCGCGTGGGTTGTGCAAGACCGCTGACATCGGTTGTCGGGAATGCATTGCTTGCACTCGGCGGCGCCACAAAGCACGGGTTCTGCGTCTGATTGTTGTGATCATCAATGCGGTAGCCAATCGAGAATGTCTGCGTCCCGTTGTCATCGAGGTACATCTGCTCCGGATCCTGCGGATCGATGAGAAACTGCACATTCACGCCACTCGTACCCGGGGGAAGAACAATGTGCGGAAGGATTTTGGCATCCGATGAGAACACATACTTGGGTGTTCCCGATGGATTCCCCTCCCAAACAAGTATGGACCACTTCGTTGTCGTCTGCACGGTTGCGCTGCTGGTGGCAAAGATGATCTCGGTCATGTCCAGTCGCATCGGAAACGCTGCGGCGGGAACAGTAAATGAGACAGCAGCGATCTCCTGCTCAGCGAATCCTGCTTGAACGATGTAAGACCCCCCCGTGAAACTCGCATCCGTGTGCGCCACCGTTTGTGATGGGCAGTTGCCTGCAAGCCCCCCTTCCGATTGTCCGCCACGCCGATAGATGGCCTGCATGGTCGGTATGTCTCGCGAAGCGGACCAGATCGGGAACAGGCGGCTCGATTCAACGTGCTGTTGCTCGCCCAAGACTTCTCGCGGCAAATCCGCGGCTGCGCGTGCGCTCTGCACACACCCAAAGGCAAGCGTGAAACACAAGGTCGTTGCAAAGGATCCGATTGTCATCCGAGCATCTCCACAAGGGGGTCATGGGCCGAGAGCCGAGCAACACCCACCAACCACGGAGAACATAGCCCGAATCAACCCCAAGGCAAATAGTCGAGTCGCCAAAATTGGCTCGCAGGCCGTTTTTGGTGCCTGTTTGAGCCTTGCAGTCCCCCGAACAAGCCTCACCGAGTTTCAGCGGGCAGGTTCGAACGCTCCCAGTCGATCGTGATCTTGTCCGTCGCGATCTCCTCGATCGCGACCTCAAAGTCACTCCGACCGTTGCGTTCTACCAGCGGTCGAGCACCACCAATCAGCTCCGCGATGCGGCGTTGAATCAGCGCAGTGAACTTGAACCGACCACCGACCTTGGTAATGATTTCGTCACTCTTGAGCGCGTCGTGCATGATGGGGTGCCTCTGGGGGAAGCCCAATAGAATAGCGGAAGAAACAGCAACAGGCAAGCCGATGCCCGAGCCACGAAGATCTTTCACGCGTTCCATGCGAATCACGAGCGGAACGGACTTTCAGCGGGTTTACTCCCGCCGTGTCCGCAAGGATTTGGGCTGGATCGTGCTGCATGCGGATTTGAACGGCCGTGCTTGGACACGGCTCGGACTTTCGGTTGGAGCCCGTGTGGGTGGTGCAGTCCAGCGCAACCGCATCAAGCGCCTGACACGAGAAGCCTTTCGCACGTTGCACGCACGACTGCCGAGCGGCATGGATTTGGTGATCTCAGCTCGACTGCCGCAGGAGCGCCCACTTGGTGACTACATCACAGCACTCGAAACAGAAGTACCGCGGCTCGCGCGCGTTCTCCTGCGGTGAGATCACTCGCAACAGCGCTTCTCAGGGACTGGGTCATCGCCGCATCCGCCCCAAGGGTGACAGCGTGCAAGTCGACGAAGGGTGAGCCACCCTCCACGCCACGCACCATGCCGTTCGAGCGCTTCCACCGCGAACACCGAGCAGGATGGATGAAATCGACAGCGCCCCCCAAAGATCGGCGACAGCAGCCACTGGTAGAGGCGAACCCCTTGCACGCAGCAGCGTGCAGCCATCGATGGGGACCCACGCAAGTCAGTCTTCCTCAACCACTGGATTGCGAAGCACACCCACCCGCTCAATGCGGATCTCGACCACATCGCCTTGCTTGAGATAGCGCGGTGGCTTCCGTGCGTGCCCAACGCCGGATGGTGATCCCGTGAGGATCACCGTTCCCGAGAGCAGGGTCATGCCACGCGACAGATCGGCGATGAGCCGTGCCACAGGAAAGATCATCGACTCAGTCGATGCGTCTTGCATGCACTCGCCACTGACGAAGGTCTGGATTCGGAGTGCTTGCGGATCCGAAACTGCCGCAGCCGGCACAGCTGCCGACAACGGACAGAATGTGTCAAAGCTCTTGCCACGGCTGAATTGACCCCCCGCTCCCTCATTTTGCCACCAGCGCGCACTCACATCATTCGCCACCGCGTAGCCCCTCACGCAACCAAGCGCACGCTCGAGCGGGATATCGCGGCAATCACATCCGAGGATGACCGCGAGTTCGCCCTCGTAGTCCACCTGCGGTCCACCCTCACGGCAAATCGCAGGAATCACGATCGGTTCTTCATTTCCAATGACCGCCGCTGGATTCTTGAAGAACACCATCGGTCGCTGTGGAACGGCATTGCCGAGTTCCTTTGCATGATCACCGTAGTTGCGACCAATGGCGATGATTGCCGGCGGGCGTGGTATCACCGCGACTCCGCCTTTGAGCGTCTGCTGGTCTCCTCTGCTTCACGCCGTCGCGCCTCCTCCGCGGCGACAGCAAGGCGATGTTCTTCCATGCCTGGCGGCTCGGGAAGCACCTGCGCAAACGGAACCATCTGGGAAACCGGATCGAGGCTGTACTCCACCTCCATCGGTCCGCGCACGAGGTCGTACACCATCCGTCGCTCCGCCTCGCCTGCACGGTTGTAGATCGTCAGACGGTCCATGAGCGGTTGCGATGGATCCACGAGTACGTTTGCGAAGACATCACGAATACTCGTGCGCAAGTCGCCAATGAGCGCAGCCATTCGCCGCTCACCAAACTTGTTCACAAAGTCGGCAATCTGGCTGCTTTGGAAGTAGTCCGTCAAGTCACGTGCAAACTTGAGGGCCTCTTCGAGAACCTTCGGGCGATCAAGCAGCAATCCCTCTCGGAATCCACGCTGCAGCGCGGCATACACATCGCTTCGAGCGACATCGGGAGCCAGCCCATACTCGCCGTAGGTCGTATTCCGGACAAAGACTTCGAGCGGCGCTTCATATTTGTTGTTTGGAACGAGGCCACCGCGGCCAAACAGGTTGTCCAACTTGACCAGGATCTCCTGCGCACCCTCCATGTCCCCGAACCGATACAACTCGCGTACCGCTTGGGTCATGTAGTTCTGATAGAAGTCGCAGAAGGTGTCGCCACCGCCACCGCGTGTTCCGTAATGCTTGCGGTACAGATCACCGAAGTAGCGGTCGATCGCCTTGATCCAGCGTGGGTCGTTCAAACGTGACGGGTTATCGCTGCTGAAAACGTCATAGCCCATGAGTCCAGTACGGGCCAGCGCCTGCATCGCCTGAATATTGACTCGGTCATTGTTGAGAACCTTGTAGATGTCATCGGGCGCCTCGCTGCGCTTTGCCGCAGTGGTTGTTCCCTTGTGCGACCAGTAAAAGGCGTGGCTTTGCGGGTGACGCCAATCGAAGGGACCGAAGTCTCGCGTGTACTGCCACATCAGTGCCGGATCCATATTCAGCGATTCCAGCAGCACCTTGCGCCGCAGGAATGGAAGGAACTTTGCAAGGGCCTCACGCGACTCTGGCTTCGACAGCACGGTATCGAGCGCGAGATAGACCGGATCGTTGCGCTTGAATGTTGCCTCAAGCCCGAGCAATTTCGCGTAACGGCTTGATTGGACGGCCTCCCAGCGACCCAGATTCATAAGAAAGTCCTTGTCGAGTCTGAACTGGAAGCGGGCATCGAAGTCGGCCAAGTTGGATCGAAGCTCTTCCAGCAACTGCTTCACGCCCGGCTCACGGACTTCGAGTTCATCGATCGTGTGCGGGGCATCCTTGATTGTGGCAATCCACTGAATCCGGTCCGCAAAGGAAAGCGGTGGGACACCCAGCAGCAGTTGCCATTCGCGCGCAAACTCTCGTTTGTAGTAGAGGTGCGCATCGTCGGCGACACCATCGAGCTTGTGCGCCATCATGAAGGCCAGTTCCTTGTGCAGGATCAAATCGTTCGGGTTGTAACGGAGGCCCTCGTCACGGATGAGATTGAATCCAGCTCGCACCCATTCCCACCGCTCCTGCGGCGTGTCTGTCATGACCGAAATGTTGTAAGTCATGTTGTGGCCATGAAACCCCCAGACATCGCCGAACCTCGGCTGCAGCTTGGTGATCAGTGCCGCATCTGCCATCGCCTCGAAGAAGAGCCCCTTCTCCTTCATGATGTTGGTCTTGATCCACAGATAGTCAACGATCAGTCCACGCAGCGCACCGATCGCCGTGCCGATTGCCACGATCGGCGGCGCACCCTCCACGGAGACGTCCGTGTAGCGGAGACTCTTCTCATCACTGATGCGCAGGATCTCTGGTAAGAGGCGCGATCCACCGAGCAGTGCCACGCCTGCGATCACCACGCATGCCAGTTGCATCAACCGATCGCGCACTTCAGCCCTCGCCTCCGCTGTAGATCGCAATCTCCTTGCGTGAGAACGCCCATCCGCCGATCGCAAACGCCAGCGCGCTCCACAAAAGTCCGATCAACCCCAACGCACGCACCACAGACCCCCACGGGATCACGCGCCCATCGACCAGGTCGGTCGAACTTCCGACGGATGCGAATGGAGCCAACAACCATTGGACGCTGCCCACAAACCCCCGAATGAACATCTCGAAAACCTGCATGAACCACGGGGCGTCGGTCGGCACCGCGTACTGCTCGACCGCTACCTCCAAAAAAGGCGACATGGACCCGACGATAAACACCGTCATCGCAACGAGCACAGCAACCGGGAAGGAGAGAATTCCAGCCGCGCTGATCCCAAGCGCGGCAATGAACAGCAGCTTTCCCCAGTCGACCAGCATCGCACGCAGGAAGTTGCCCTCGAAGTTGCCGACGCGGTGCAGTACCTCAAGTCCATCGGCGTCGAAGTTCATCGACCATGGTGCCTGCATGATGCGCCCACCCTCCATCATGGCCCCGTTCACAATGGTGACACGCAGCGTGCCATCCTCGGCAATCGCCTCCACGGGGATACCGATGACATTCCGCTGTACCGGGACATAGTCAACGAGCACAGGCGGCAAGTCACCGAACAGGAACGAGACGGGGTAAACCTCGTGCGAACTGTCGGGCCCGCTATGAAAGGTGTATCGCAGCATCGGTGTGATACCTGCCTTTCGAGCCTCAAGCAGTCCCGAGAACGAATAACTCCGCGACGCTCCAGCCGCGATGGTGCGCTGGGCCGTCGAGAACTCCGTGACCTTCTGAACACGAAGTTGGCGAACCACATCGGCCTCTGACTTTGCGCCCGCCTCGATTTCGCCGCGAAGCACAGAATCGTTTTCGATCTCCCGATTGACGGAATCCCGAAGCTCAATTGGATCAATGCTCTTGTACGCGGGACGCTCCGTCGCGCGGGCAACCAGTACCTGATTGTTCAGCGCCGCTGCGTCTTCCACGCTCCCCGCTGGCCGCGCACTGATGAGGGATACCTGGACAAGCACCGCCATGCCGGCCACGGACAGGATCAGTCCGTTCAACACCGCGAGTCCAAGCCACTTTCCTGCGAGGTACTGCAGTCGCGAGACGGGCTTCGTCAGCACGCTCCAGATCTGTCGATCACGGATTTCAAATGCCACAGTGGCACATGCGAGCAACAGCGTAAGAAATGCGGCGACAAGAAAGACGAGTCCACTCCCGCGCGCAATAAATGTCTGCACTTGGTAGCGCAGCGGATCCCGACTGGAGATGAACAACGGCAACATTGGCAGCAGGACCAAGAGCCCCGCGATGCACGCCACAGAAATCTTCTGTCGGGTCGCTTCGAGCAGGAGCGTGTGCGCAATACCCGTGATGGCGCCCGCAGGCGACAGCATGCGAAGCGCCAACTGTGTCGCCACGAGGAATAGAAAGAGCAAGATTCCAATGCCTGTAAAAGCAACAAACAACTGCATCTGCCCAAGAGCAAAGCAGGCGGTCGCGAGAGGTGCCGTCACAAGCGTGATGCCGACCAGCGAAAGCGAGAGTCCCAGCCAAATCGCCATGACTGCAAGGCACGCAATGCCGATGCCAATCCCTCCAACCAACATCGGCTGCTCCACAACTTGCGCTGGTGCCCATCGCGGCGCTTGCGTTGCTGCAATAAAGGAAGCAAACACAGGAATCTCATCGACCGTTCCACTCTCGTTGAACATCCCAAGGGCCACGGCTTGGACGCGTGCGCCTCCCACTTCACGACCGTTCAGTTGCACAAGGCCGCGGTCCACCAAGTTGACCGCTTGCTGATTGCGTTCCTGAATGTTCGCCTCTCGGAGAACGCCGACGATCTCGCCAACGAGTTGGGCATGTTGCAGCGAGGACCACCACAGTGGCACAACGGCACCGCTCACCAGCAGCACGGCCAGCGCACTCAGCAGCATGCGGCTGCCGACCCGCTCCTGCCAAACGCCGAAGCGTTCCAACGCACTCCCGATCCATTTCACGTCGACCGCTCTCCCGACTCACCCGACGAGTTGTCCTGCTGCTGCTTTCGACTGTCCCCGAGCAGTCCTTCAATCACGGAGTTGTCCACTGCATCAGACTTCGGCTTGGTGACATCGGAGCCCGCAGGCTTTGGGGCGGCTGTTCCACTGGACCGCTGCAACTCCGCAATGGCATCCAGCTCTGGCCCCCTTCCCATGGGAGTCGATGCGGCGACCTGTACTGCTCGCTTTGACTCCGTGGCCGCACGCTCAAGATCAGCAATGAGTGCTCCAGCCTGCTGCCCCTCACCCTCACCCAAGAATGCTGCCGTCGGACCGCCACGCATGGCGCCACTTGTTTCAGCCTGTTCGGCACGCGCTGCGTCCACGATCTGCAAAAAGAGATCCTCGAGTCGCTGCCGCGGCGACTCCACACGGTCGACCGCAACACCAACCTCACGCCGAATGGCAGCGTCGATCTTCGAGATCGCGGTCGCATCCAAGCGGGGCAGATGCAGTGTGGTGTGTTTCGTATCGCGAAGAAGCTCTTCCGCACTGCCGGACGCGCGAATCTTCCCACCATACAAAATGACCATGCGGTCGCAGACATCTTCCACATCGGCAAGCAAGTGCGACGACAGCAGCACTGTCTTGCCCCTGCGTCGCAGGTCAAGCAGCAGATCCTTCACCTGCCGCGTCCCGATCGGGTCGAGTCCCGAGGTGGGTTCATCGAGAATCAGAAACTCAGGATCATTGATGAGCGCCTGTGCGATGCCGAGGCGGCGCGCCATTCCCTTGGAAAACTCCCCAACAACGCGGTGCGAGGCCCCCTCGAGCCCAACCATCTCGAGCAGCTCATCCGTTCGACGACGACGGGTTGAACGAGGTAGTCCGAACAGTTTGCCGAAATATTCGAGCGTCTCCCTCGGATTGAGGAAGCGATACATGTAGGTTTCTTCTGGCAGATAGCCGATTCGCGACTTGACGGATACGTCGGAGGGATCGCGTCCAAAAACGCTCAACCGTCCCTTGGACTTCCGAAGAAGCCCGAGAATCATCTTGATCGTGGTGCTCTTGCCCGATCCGTTGGGACCGAGCAGACCAAAGATCTCATGTGGGCGAATCTCGAAGGTCACCCCGTCGACGGCCCGCGCCTTCGCACGCAGCCAGAAATCCGAGAATGTCTTGACCAGTCCTTCCGCTTCCACAATCGTCTGAACACTTGCCGCTTCGCGTCGATTCATGCCCAGTTCCCCCTCAGTCCTTGCCGAACGTTTTGGTTCCCGACTTGTCGAGTCGCCGCCCTGGCCCATCCGGAGTGATCAGCCGAGAGCCAAGTTGGAACGAGGGAGCGTCTGACCCGATGGCGGCAGCCGCCGCCTTCTTCCGTTCCAGCTCAGCGTCGCGCCTTGTCTGCATCGTGTCGGGTGAACTGCGAACTCGCAGAACATAGCGTCCAAGATTGTCGGGCACCGAGAACACTTCAACCTCGTCGCGGTTGACGACCTGCCGAACTGCATCCAACCAGAGCTGCTGAATCAGCTGCCGGGGGTTTTCTCGGAAGCTCGCCGCCAAACTCCCGACACGCCGCGCTTCCTGTGCAAGCGCAGCCGTCACCGACGACTGCTTCGAACGCGCCTGAGCGATGATGCGTGACGCTTCGCCACCAATATCGGGTTGCTCGAAGCGCTGACCGATGCGCCGAAGAAGCGCGTCGGAGGCAGACACATCGCCTTTCGTGAGCAGCATCTCGTACTCGTGAATCATGTCGAGCACCTCACCAAACCGCGGGCCGGCTACACCGACCAACTTTGTGTTGGCGTCCTGGCGCGCGAGCTCCACATTTGTCTTCATTTCTTCGCGGGCCGTCTGGACTCGGCGAAGCGCACCTCGAACTGCAAATGGAGCAGTCCGCTCGAGAATGGTGACCGACACCACTTCGATACCCGCACCCATGCTGCGAAGCGTCTCCTGCATCCGCTGACGGATCGCGAGTGCAGGCAGTTCCCGCTGCTCCAAGAACTCCGGCAGCGTCAATTCGGCAACGGTTGAAACCGCAGCACGCCGCAGCACGGCGCGCATCAATTCCGCCGCGCGCTCGGGATCCATCAGCCGAAGCATGGCAACCGGATCAACCACGGTCCACTCTGCCGAGAACTGCGCATGCGCAAGATCGCCATCGGCTGTGAGCAGCGAACCATCACGCCCCGGCCGAATGGGCTCGTCGGCACTTGCCGAATCCGTTGCAGCTTCGAGGGTCACATCCTTCAGCGCACGCTGCGGCCAGAAGGACTCCCGTACCTCAAAAGTCTGTCGTTGCGACAGCGTGACAAACTCGCCGATCGGCGTTGGCCAAAACGGTTGAAGTCCAGGCGTCACGACCTGACTGTCGCCCTCACCCACAACGCGGCCAAAGACGGTGCGAATTCCGGTGACTCCTTCGGGCACCGATTGGAAACCAGAAAACAGGAACGTCACCACAAGACCGGCAATCGCGATCTGAAGAACTCGGTACGACAGCCGAAGCGCCTCGCCGAGACTCTGATTGGCAGGGTCCATCGCCGCACGAAGGCTGGCGCGTTCACTCACAACATCCGCCACCTGCAGTGTGGCGCGCTTCCTTGCGCGATGTGCGCGGTTCGCCTCTTCTGGCGATTCGGGCTCGTCAATGGGTTGGTCCGCCATGTCAGGGCTGCTCCTTGCCCTTCGGTTGTGCAAGGTAGGGTTCGCGCGGCTGCGGAATGCCTGCCGTGCTTCCTGCCTCGTTCAAATCAAGGAGATGGAAAGGCGCTCGATTGAGGTCGGTCACGAAGGTGGTGCTTCCCGACAACGAGCCCTTGAGCGTGTCCAGCCAAGCCAGAAAAATCGCAAGGTCTGCTTCCTGCTTCATGAGCTGGTAGTAGCGAGTGGATTCTTCATTGCCAAGCGCCTCGATTTCGGCTGCCCACTGTGCAGCGAAGTTGCGGATCGTGTCCGCCGAACTCGCGGCTTGGCTCTTGATGGCCTCGGCTTCCGAGTTCCCCTTCGACTCCTCCAGATTGGCCAAGGTCTCCTGAACTGCAGCCATGCGCCGAAGAACTGCCACAGAGGTCTTCGGCGGCAGAACGACCTGCGAAATACCGACGCTGACCGGCTCAATACCCGGCAAGCGAGTGGCCTTCATGTCGGCGAGAATCGATGCTTCCGCTTCTCCAATTCGACTGGACTGACCGATGAGTTCGGCAAATGTGTACCCACCAACCGCGCGCACCGCACCCTGCAGCTGTACTCCCAACTCCTTGCCCGCAGTATCGAGCGTCCCATGCGAAACGAAGAATTGCAGCGGTGCATCACCTGTTTCCTGCACACGCCACAGGAGATAAGCCTGCACAAGCACCTGCTGGCCATCCTTGGTCAGAACGGTCTCGAGAGGGCTCTCGATGAATTGCAGGCGGACATCAAGCTTGGTCACCTGATCGATGAAGAGCGGCGCCTTCAGGTGGAGACCTGCCGAGCGTTCCACACCTGCCGGTTTCCCAAAGCGGGTCAAAACGGCAATCTCGTGGAAGTTCACCGTGTAGGTGGTACTAAAAAGCACAAGGACTGCGACAATCACGACTGCAACAACGACTGGAATCTTTCGCATCATTTGTCTTGCTTCTCCAGATAATCACCAAGGTTGAGCCCTGACTCTGGCTGCTCCATCTGCACATCGATATCCACACGGGTGGGATCCACGGCAAGCACGTACTTCACTCGAGCCTCCGACAGTGCACGCGTCAGGACTGCCATGATCGCTCGCTCTCGATAGAGGGCCGGTGCCGCGCGGTACGAGGGTGCTTGGCCGAGCACCTCACTCGCCGTGGCCCGCGCGCGCATGAGCATGTCCCAGCGCCGCGCCTGTGCAATCGAGATAACACTTGCTGCCTGACCGCGTGACTCGACGATCATTGCTTCGATCTCTGCACGCTTTGTGCGGGCGGACTGGGCATCCTTCCCATCCTTTCGCTCCATCGCACGGAGCACCTCGATCGACTCGACAATACGCCGCGCCTGTTCGGGAGACCCTGCCAACGTGGACATCGTCGTATTGACAAGGCGATTCGCTTCGTCCACGACCTTCCGAGCATTCTGCAGGTCGATCGAGAGGTCCTCGAAGCGTCCCGATGGTTCACCTGCTGGGGGCCGCAGCACCGGAATCTGAACGCCGACGACTTCGACCCCACTTTTCGCAACATCGAAGGCGCGCTGAATGCGTTCCATGAGTCGTCGGACCAGCGAATCACCTTGTGGCGAGAGCACCTCATCCGCTCGCAGCGTTGCAAAGAGTTGCGTGACCTCACGAAGTGCAATCGCTTTCAGTGCGCGCTCACGCATATCAAGCGGCGTTCGGCGGCTGCGTGCTTCGGAGGAAAACCCAAGGAAATCCAGAAGCGCTCCATCTCGGATTCGATAGTTCAGAACGATGTCCGCATCGATCAGAGCGAACTGCGCCGCAACCGGCGACCCATCCGATTCCATCGACCCTGTGTCCCCTGCGCGGTTGGCAGTGCCACTGGCAAGGACCACGAAGCCGGGTCGGTTGGGATCTGACTCGCCCTCGATGACCCATGCATTCACATCGCTCCTTTTGAGAGGCGACGGTCCAAGCACAACGGACCGCACCTGACCGACATCGAACCGCTCCACCGATTCGAAGGGCCACGGCCACTTGAAAAGCAGCGTGCCAGACGCCACATCACCGACGATTCGCCCCCCTCGCAAGCGAACAGCCTGCTCGCCTGGCTGAACGACCACCACCATGGACGTCAGCAACAGCACCACCACTGCCAAGACAGACAAGCGCGCCACGCTTCGCAGTAGAAGTTGATACCCCCACGAACTCGTGATATCGAATCCAAACTGATAGTTCACGGCTTCATTGATGCTTCGCACTATCGAATCTGGCGCAGCGGCAAGCCCAAGAAGCTTTGAGTCGAACGCAGGTCGAGGTGCATCTTCGCGGCGACGCGGGCGATAGATATTGAGAATGAGATTCAGAAGGATCTCTGCCGCAATGACCGCAGCAAACACCGCGATTCCATAGGCAATCGCCTCGAGCACGTTCGGCTTTCGGAAGACCTCAAAGACGATCCCGACCGCAAGAGCAAGCAAGACAAGGGCATTCCCAACGCTTGTCCCTGCTCCACCACGGAGAT
>Ga0194118_10000848_pt1 | contig 48170 bp, 68 predicted proteins | sample TA2MahsurfametaG_2_FD_148662 | JGI IMG/M metagenome (GOLD analysis project Ga0194118, IMG submission 148662) | Freshwater microbial communities from Lake Tanganyika, Tanzania - TA2015013 Mahale N5 surface | ecosystem: Environmental > Aquatic > Freshwater > Lake | place: Tanzania: Lake...
TGCAAGATGCGATAGAATATATCGCAATCAATTATCCATCAAATTAACGAAAGGTAATACAATGTCAGATAACAAGTTAAAGTATTTTACAGTAACAACAACAGCAATCGTCAAGGCCAACAATAAGACTGAGGCCCAGAAGCTTGCCATGTCGACTGGTCGTCGTCCAGTTGGCGTTACTGGAGAGGTAATCTTCAAGGACGTTGAGATCGAGCGCATCTCGGCTGTTGAGGCTCACGATCAGCTCGTCGGCTGAGTAGTTCAGCAAACGTATTTGTTGCAGATTGAGGGGGATTGTCCCCCTCAATCTGCTTTTAAAGATTGGATATTTTATGATTATAGCACAGATGATAGGTAGAAACGAGTCTGGTAGATTTCTTGAAAATGTCTTAAAAAGATTATCTTCACAAGTTGATAAAATTGTTTTCACAGATGACTGCTCAGATGATAATACTATGGAGATAGCTGCAAAATATGCAGAAGTCTTCCGAAGTCCTGAGCCTTTATTCAAGGTACATGAAGGTAAGTTAAGATCTTTTGCATGGAGCAACTTAGAGCATTTTGCACATCTTGGTGATTGGATAGTGGCCATAGATTGCGACGAAATGCTACACCACACTCATAATTTATCAATAAGAAATGTTTTAGCTCAGTCGCCAAATGATGTTGTTAATGTTAGATTTTATCATATGTGGAACGATTCTCAATATCGAGTTGATAAACTGTGGGCACCTAACAATAGCTCAAGAATATTTAGATTTGCTGCTAATGGCGGATTTGCAGATAAGCAGCTTGCTTGCGGTTCGGAGCCTACATATGTAGTGGATTGGATTCGCCAAAGAAATTGGTGGCTTAACTCCGGTTTCATGATGCAGCACTTGGGCTATATTAGTGATTTAGATAAGCAAGATAAATATTCAAGATACTCAGAGATAGATGGTGGTAAGTTTCATAATATAAATCATATCAATTCAATATTAGACAAAAATCCAGTTTTAATTGACTGGGGTACATTTGGTATATGATAAGGAGAAAAAATGACTTGCCTTAATCCCGCTGAATCAATTAAAAATATTACACTAGCACTTGAAAAGAATAAAAAATTTTCCTATATTAATGTCACAAAGTCGGCAATTATTGCTTTAAGTAAAAACTCTGATAATTGTTTTCCTTCACATTTTGCAAAAAATGTAGTAGCTTCATTGAAAAACAATGATCCGATGATGATGAAAGCTATATCTCATTCTCTAGTTTCTGACATAGAAGATGGCAAGCACTATAAAATAGGCTTACACAAAAATGCAACCTATTATTATTCTAATATTTTTGAATATTATTACATGAACCATAAAGATGTATATAGTTCAACTGTTAATTATTATTTAAAGAATTCTTCAAGCGTTGTTATCACTTTTCATGACAAAAAGCTAATACAAAAGCATTTTGGAAACAATGCTCATATAATTAATGTTGCGTATACTAATTATTATGAAAAATTAGACAATATATATGCTCAACTAACGGAATTCCAGGGTGGAGTAGACTATTGCATAATGGATTGCGGTGTGCTTGGGTTGGCCTTAGCTTCTAAAATATGGGACAACTTAGATATGTCAGTATTAGATTTTGGGAAAACATTAAGTTTGAGCAAGGTCTCTTCAGCAGCAACTATTACATGAATAGGCAACATAAAAAAATAGAAGAAGATGACATAAATTTTCTTACCGATCTTCTTTTTGACACATCACTTTCTGTCAGAGAAATTGCTAGACAATTAGATGTACCTGTATCTGAGGTTAATAAGAAGATAAATTATCTTGGCTTATCATGGCTAAAAAACTCTAGAAAAAAAATGTCTAGAGGACAAATGGCTTTAACAATGATAATGAAAAAACTTCTTCCTGGTGAAGAGATTATTAATGAGCATCATATAGGAGACAAGTTAAAGTTTGACGTGTTTTGCCCTAAATACAAGATCGCAGCAGAGTATCATGGCCGACAGCATTTCTATTATACTAGTAGATTTTTTGAATCAAAATATGAGTTTGAACAAGCTCAAAAAAGAGATGATAAAAAAACACAGTACTGTATAGATAATGGAATAGCTTTGATTGTTTTTAGATATAACGATCTACTAACAGAACAAGCGGTATATGATAGAATGTTAACAGCAATAAGGGAGACCGATTTTGTTCCAAAGTCCACTAATAAAAAATCCATAAGCTCTAATCCAGCATATCAGGAAGCTAAAAAGAAAAACTCTGAGTACAAAAAAAAATTGTACAAAAAAATAAAAGGTTCTAAAATTGATGGTCGTAGAAGAAGTATCTGACTTAGAAAGTTCTCCGATAGAGTACCACGCATTTGCTTTATGCCTAAAGCAACCAGGTGCCGTAAAATTCTTCAATGATAATTTGCCCAGTAATATAGTTGGAATTATTCATGGAGAAAAAGGTGTTCATGAGTTCTATGAAGCACTACTTAGCTTCTATCGTGCTACGGCACTTGATGTAGTGGATCCTGTAGCGCTTAAAGTTTGGCTACAATCTGAAACAGATATTTATAACGCTCTAGGTGGGGATACTGGTTTAGCAATAATGCTAGACTATGTACTGGGCATACATGTTGGCAGTAAAGAATCTGTTTTAGAGCTTATTAAACACAAGGCCAATAAGCGTAAGCAGATAAATTATCTTCAAGAGCTTCAAATATTAATTAATAAAAAAGGTCTTAAATCAGAAGAGGATACCTCTAGAATATCTGAGTTAACTTTAAAGATCAAAGATCTAGAAAATTCTATAAAATATAATCCATTTGATAAGCTTACAACAGCTTCGGATATTATGTCTAGAGCCGATAATCTACTAGATATACCTAGCTTTATGCCTACGCAGTTTAGGGCTCTGAATAGAGCTATGGGTTATACCGAAGATGGGGGGTTCTTTAAGGGGGCTGTGCATGCGGTCATTGCACCATCCGGTAAAGGTAAGAGTACTTTCGCAAAATGTTTAGCTAATCATTGGCTAGATACTGGTTACAGAGTTTTGTATGTCAATTTTGAGGAAGCTGTTGGTCACTGGGAAAGAATATTAATGACTCAAGTAATAGGTAAAAATGTTTATTCTGAGTCAGAAAAGTGGTCGCAAAAAGAAAAGATAGATTATATATCCATTTTTAAATCTAGATTAGAAAAGTGGGGTGACCGCCTTATGGTTAGGCATGATCCTGATACTCCATATTTTGAGGATCTAGAGTTTTGGCTTAGGGACCTAATAGGTCACGCTGACAAAATCCCCGATGTTTTAATAATTGACACTATACAGTCCATGTTCACTAGGGGTAACGGCAAAGGTAAGCCTCGTTGGGGTGAGTTTGAGGAAATGATGGTCAGATTGGAAAAGCTAGCCAGAGACATGAATTGTGTTTTAATAATCACCGCACAAGAAAATGCTAATAGGATGAAGGAAAGAAGAGAGGTAGTTCAGCAGTCAGATACGGGTGGATCCTTAGCTATTCAGCAAAAATGTGCAGTTACTATCTTTATTACAGAAAAACGTTTAGCAACTCATGATGAAACTGAGGACGAAAATATTATGCAGTTGCAAATTCCAAAAAATAGAATAACTGGTTCTGCATTTCTTTATGATCCTCCACTAGTTCGCTATAATGATGAAAAGAAAATATATGAAGATTACGAAGTTGTAAATGAGACTTCTTATACTGAAAATACCAGTTTACAAGACCTACTTAATGGAGAAGGATTTGATTGATGATAGACTTAAGTGCTGATTCAATAAAAGACTTTCAAACGTGTGAAAGATTATACGATTATAGATACTTAGAAAAACTTCCTGAAACAATCTATTCTCGTGATTTAAACACTTTAAAGTTTGAAAATAGTTTAAAGAGTATTATAAATTTTTTTTGGTTTAAGAAACAGGCTGGCATTACTCCGTCATACGCTTCGCTTTTAAATAGGTGGGAAAAAATATGGTTTCCCAAAGATACAACTCACTATGATTTAACCATAGAACAACACGAAAGTGCATACGGTAATACGTCTAGCTTGACAGCTCACGCTGCAAACATATTGCTGAATTTTCATGAAACTTATAATGAGTTAAATGCAATTCCTTTATCTATTGCAGATGAATATATTGTCTCCATAGATAAGTCAGTTAGGATACATGATAAGTTTGATTTAATATATAGATACGCTGGCGAAAATTATGTTGTTAAATTTATTTTTAATTATAAGAATAGTTACAGACAAATGTATCAAATTGATTTTTCTTCAATGTATTTAGCCTTCAAAAATCTGCATCCAGGTAAAATTTCTTCAACAAAATTTGGTTATGTTGATTTAATGTCGAATAACTTAAATTTCAATGAATATCAAATAACCGAACAAGATGTAGAAGCAATAAATTACTGGTGTGCTACAATAGAGGGCAAAGACGTGTTTGTGCCTAGGCGAGGTTTAACATATTATTGCAAAAGATGCCCATTTGATACGCCATGTTCTAAATGGTCTTTTGCAATTCAAGCAAAGGTAAAGTGAGTATTATATTATGGCTAAAAATTTCTTGGACGAAATCCTTAAAGAAGATAAAAAAAGTTTTTTTGAGACAGAGAACGACGTTCTTAGTCAGTTGTTAGACGAAATAAATCTAATCACAGATGATTCTATAGTATCTTTTGTTAGATCTGTTTTACTAAAGGCTCAAATATTTTGGGATATTCCATCTAGCTTTTCTGATAAATATCATCCCGGGGATGAGCATGGTGTGGGTGGCAATGTTTTGCATACCAAAAGAGTTGTTAGAGTGGCAACAATTTTAGCAGATTCGTATTGTTTATCTGATGATGAAAGAAATATAATTTTAGCTGCTTGCCTGCTTCATGATATCACCAAGGGTATAGCTGACGTCAATGATGACTCCTGTTTCCACTATGACCCTATGCATCCATATACGGTGGCTACTTTTGTGCAGAATTGTCAACTATATGATAAAGAACATGGGAATGATTCTCAGTCAACAAGCTTATTTGTATCAGAGGAATCAATACAATCTATATTGAGATTAATTAGGTGTCATCTTGGACCATGGTCTCCAGTTCCAGAAACTTATCCTATCACCTATTTAGACTACATTGTTCATATTGCCGATAGTGTTGCTAGTAAAATTCATACAGTTATAGAAGATAGTGAGCTTATCAATGAAAAATGGCGAAAGCAAGCTGAATAAACAGCAGCGTATTATAAATAGAGCATTTATTCTTAACAATCTAGATGATATAATTAAAGAATCTATTTATTATAGAGCCAATGCGGACTCTTTGTCTGAGCAATCTGTCGCAAAAATTCATATTTATAATGACACTAAGGTGAAGATATTATGAAAATGCCGGCGGATCAATCTAGGTATATTTCCAATTGGAAATATTTTGAGATAGCCAAGTATATAAAGAATCTAGATAGAGTTATTAGAATAAAAAATAATGATGCGCCAGTGCTGATTACTGACGCTGAGTTAACTAATTTTATTAAACAGAATAATAATACCGGTTTATATACTTCAGTGTGGAGATATAACGAAACTAATTTAGATTCTGCAACTAGACTATCATCTCTTTACTTTGATATTGACAATAAAGATCAAGAGCAATCTTTGCACGATTGCATACAGTTGTATGATTATCTTTGCAACTTCGTTCCTGGGGATTCTGTAATAGTTTATTTTACTGGCAAGAAGGGGTTTCATGTTGAGTGTGAAGCTATTGCTTTGGGGATTAATCCTTCAAATAACCTACCAAATATATTTAGATTTATAGCAGAAAGCGTGAAATCAAAATTAAATATACAGTCTTTAGATTTTAGTGTATACGACGCTAGAAGAATGTGGAGACTTCCTGGGAGTATACATCAAGATACGGGACTGTACAAGAATACCATAAGCGAGCAAATCTTAAGATCTGGAATGCAAGCTATATTAAGACATTGCTCATCGCCAGCGGATAATACTGTACAAGAACAAACATTTAATGCTAAAGCGAATGAATGGTTTAGAAGTTTTACATATGAATTAGAAATACAAAAAGAAAAATCTAAAGATTTTATTGGATATTTTAATAAATATGGATCTTCTAATTTAAAATCTTTTCAGGAATCAGAAAAACAATTTACTGCAAAGCGTCTCATGGAGAACTGTGTGGCAGTAAAAAGATTATGGCAGCAAGCTATAGATAAAAAATGCCTAGAGCATGAAGCAAGATTGTTTTTATGCTCTATCCTGACATACAATAATGAGTCTATAATGTTTTTGCATAGTATATTAAGTAATTGCGACGATTACAATATAGATAAGACTAATAGCCATATTAATGATTGGATTAAGAGAAGACAGTTGGGAATTGGCGGAAGACCGTATACGTGCGAAAGAGCAAATGCCGTTGGCGTTGGTTGTGGTGAATGTTCTTTGGAAAAAAGAAATAAATGGGTAAAAATTGGAAATAAATATGTTGAAACGCAAGATCAGTCTTCTCCATCGCCAATTAGGTTTGCCTACAAAAACATTAGAAAAGGGGGTGAATAGTTCGTGAACGGCATAAAAAACCCAGATGATGTTGTAGCAGTTTGCTCCGAGTGTCACTCAGATCAACCGGATATTTATATGTACAAGAACCCTTTTGCCCAAGAGGGTAAGCCAGTCCCATGCAAGTATTGTGGTGGAGTGGTAATAATTACATACAGGGAAATAAGAGATCAGTCTTTAGATGACTCAAATAAAGGCAGAGGAATTTAATGAAAAATTGGACAAATCTTCATAATCATACAGTTTTCTCTATGCTCGACGGGCATGGAAGAATCGATGAGTATCTAGATAGAGCTAGATCTCTTGGTATGAAGGGATTGGCTACAACTGATCACGGCAATATACACTCGTGGCTTGATTTTTATGATGCAGGTCAAGCTACGGGTATCAAGCCAATCCTTGGTTCTGAATTTTATCAAGCTAGAAAAACTAGATTTGATAAAGATGAAGAAGAAAGATCTGGCCCAGCAAAAAATGAATGGGAACAAAGAGGTCCATATCATATAACAATTTTAGCTAAAAATAATATTGGATATAATAATATTATAAAAATGTCTTCAAGATCTTTTCTTGAGGGATATTATGTTAAGCCAAGAATAGATCATCAATTGATTTCCGAACATTCAGATGGAATAATAATCTTATCTGGATGTTTAAATGGAGAAGTTTCTCAAGCATTACTCAGAAATGATTACGATTTTGCCTTGAAAACAGCGCAAAAAATGCAAGATATAGTAGGTAAAGAAAACTATTTCATAGAAATTCAAGATCATGGTTTGTATGAGCAGAAGAAAATTACTAATGGACTAATACAAATAGCAAATACTATAGGCGCTAAAATAGTTCCAACGGGGGACTGCCACTACGTGCATCAGCATGACGCTAGAGCTCACGACATTATGTTATGCGTGGCAACTAACTGCAATATACATACTCCAAATAGATTTTCTTTTAGCGGAGATGAATTCTATTTGCAATCTTATAATGATATGGAAAATAAATTTAATTCTAATTGGCTAAAAAATACCATGGACATTTATGATATGGTTGATGTAAATTTAAATTTTGGTAATATATACTTTCCAAATTTCCCCATACCTACAAGCGAAACATCAACCCAATACTTCGAAAGATTAGCCTGGAATGGTCTAAGAGAAAGATACGGAGATTCATTACCTAAACACATCATTGACAGAGCTGATTATGAGATAAAAGTTGTTAAGGAGATGGGTTTCCCCGAATATTTCTTGGTTGTTTCCGATCTAGTCAATTGGGCTAAAGATAATGGAATACGAGTTGGTTGGGGTAGAGGATCCGCGGCTGGCAGTATACTATCCTATGCATTTGGAATTACTAATCTAGATCCAATTAAGTTTGGTTTGATGTTTGAGAGATTTCTTGTAGAAGGAAGAAAGTCAATGCCAGATATTGATCTTGACTTTGACGATAGACATAGAGATGAAGTTATCAATTATGCTAAAAATAAATATGGGCATGATCGTGTCGCTCATATATGTACATTTAATAAAACTGGCGCAAGACAGTCCATAAGAGATGCAGCAAGAGCTCTCGGATATGACTTTGCGACTGGTGACTCTGTAGCTAAATTAGTTCCACCACCAGTATTGGGAATATCAAAAAACCTTAGTGAGTGCATGGAAGTTGTAGAATTTTCACAATTATATAAAAAAGAAAACACAGCTAAAGAAATAGTAGACACTGCGTTTGGCCTAGAAGGTTTAATAAGACAAACTGGAATACACGCTGCGGGCGTAGTTATTTCCAAAGGTCCACTAACAGATTATTTACCAATTATGCAAAAGGGTATAGATAATCCAATAGTTACCCAATGGGATATGGGTAGAGTCGAACAGTGTGGATTATTAAAAATTGATTTCCTTGGATTAAGAAATTTGGGTGTGATTGATTCTTGTGTTAAATTAATTGAGAAGCACCAAGGGAAAATTGTAGATATTGATTTAATCCCACTAGATAATGAAAAAACTTATGATGAATTGTGCAAGGGAAATTGTACTGGTGTATTTCAGCTTGAATCTTCTTCTATGAGAGAAATGATGATTGGACTTCAGCCAAGAAGCATTGAAGATATAATGGCTCTTATTTCCCTTCATAGGCCTGGTCCGATGGGGTCTGGAATGGATAAAGAGTATATTAATAGAAAGCATGGTCGCAGCGTAATTAAATATGATCATCCAAAATTAGAAAAAGTTTTAGCTTCGTCCCTGGGAATCATGTTATATCAGGAAGATGTACTAGGTGTTGCGAGAGAACTAGCAGGCTTTACTTCTGCTGAAGCCGATGATCTTAGAAAAGTTATTGGCAAAAAGTTAATGGATAAAATTGCTAATATGAGATCAAAGTTTGTCGACGGCTGTATTGAAAATTCTGGCCTAACTAAAATTCTAGCGAATAAGATATTTTCTGATATTGAATATTTCGGTGGCTATGGTTTCAACAGAGCTCACGCAGCAAGCTACGCAATGATTAGCTATATTACATCTTATCTTAAAACAAACTATACCGTTGAATATATGGCTTCGCTAATGTCCTCTGTTGTGGGAAATAAAGATAAGCAATCTTTATACTTGGCAGACTGTAGGAAACTAGGCATCGGCGTGATGCCGCCCTCGATTAATTATTCTGGTATAGATTTTGAGGTATTAGATCGTAATTCTATAATTTTTGGATTATCTGCGATTAATGGAATTGGTAACTCTATAGCAGAAAATATAGTTTCAGTTAGAGACCAGCAAAATCCGTATAACAACATGCACGACTTTTTTAGGAGATGTGGTGCAACTCTTTTAAAGAAAAGCACATTGGAGCACTTAGCCAAAGCTGGCGCTCTAGATGAGTTATTCAATACACAAGTTAGTGAGTTAAATAGAATTGAAGAAATCAAGTTACTTGAAATAGAAAAAGAGGAATTAGGTATCTATGTTACTGATCACCCAGTAAATGGTATATGGGATATCTTATCTAAGAAAATTGATTATGAAATATTTGATTTGTCAGAATTACCAAATAATACTCAAGTAAGAATTGGTGGTATCTTAAGCGATGTAAAGTCAATAGTCACAAAAAAGGGAATGAAAATGTACAAGCTAATATTAGAAGATATATCTTCCGATATTGAAATTGTAGTCTTTCCAAAGTCTCTCAAAAATCTAGGTGATTCACCCTTTGCTAAGGGTGACATTGTGGTAATAAATGGTGCAGTCAGTAAAGAGGGAGACGAAGAAAGCTCAATAGTCAAACTGTACTACAACTCTTTTGAAAAAATTGATTCAAAAATATTTTCTAGTGGCAAAGCAATAATATTAGAAATAGCTGACAACTTTTCACCGTTATTAATTCAAAAAATATATGATATAATTGAATCAACAAAAGGTGATAAACCAGTTTTTATCCAAATGATAAATGGTAATCACAAATATATATTTAAGTTTAAAAATAATACATCGTCTAAAGTTCAGTCAGTTATTGAAGATATTATCAGAATGGAGAAAGAAAATGTCTAGTCTTGGACCAACAGTCAATCCAGTCCAAAAATGGTGCTGGTCCTTTTGTCCCTCTTGCAATAGGTGTCAAGATAAGGGTACATATACTCGTTGCAACAGCTGTAGCGGTAGATATGACCCAAATTTAACAATACCTGTTGATAACCAGGATTTCTGTGATTGCAAAAATGGCGTTCTTCGTTGGAAGACGCAACAAGGCAAATTAATCGTTACTAAATTTAAATCTAACCCTTTTAAGGGTCAAGTTAAGTATGAAAAGAAAACGGAAGATGAAAGAGATTGGGATTCTTACGTTAAAGATATGAGAGAAAAATTGGATGATCCTAGTTGGAATCCAATAACTATTTACGAGGAGTAAAAATGCTACCTGGAGTTGTTAAAAAAGGAAATATAAAATTAACAGAATACGTTGATTCGGTCTATGGTTATGATGATAAATTTTTCATTCAATGTTCTTGCGTTGGATTTTATCTGACAAAAAAAGACCTGAAAGATTTACTAACCGTAGTCCACTACTATTTAAATGTGGATGAAATTAGTGAAATATCTGTTTCTATAGGAGGCCAAGATGTGGCCATATGAGGAAAATGACCAAATGGAAATAGGCGAATCTGGATGGATGCCATCAAAAAATGGTGGTTATAAAAATATTTATAATGGACATACAATAGATGAAAACGGAAAAGAATACGACGAAAACGGATTGTTGGTATTTGACCCAGATGAAGAATAATTAGGAGTTATTTTTGAGTTTAATTAAAATTAAAAGTTATAATGATTTAACAGATTTGCAGTTTCTAGCTTTAGTAGATTTTTCATATTCCAGAATAGATACATACCAGCAGTGCCCTGCTAAATATTTTTATTCATATATTTGCAAAGAGCCACGGCTGTTTAACTCTCCCGCTGCATTAGGCAATATAGTGCATTCTGTACTGGAGAGCGTTTTAGATAATGAAAAGACACTAGATATTAATGAGTTAGAGCAAGAATATAATAAGAATATTTCTGTTTGGGATCCAGATAATAATATACCAAAGGATTTAATATCTGTTGGATCTGTAATCCTGCAAGAATTTTATGACCAATATTACGATAAGAAGTTTAATATTTATGAAAAAGAGTTACCTTTTAATTTTATCATTGGTTGCTATAAAATTCTTGGCTTCATAGATAGAGTTGATGTGATTGGTGACAGGGTTAATATCGTTGACTACAAAACAGGAAAATGGGAGGTTGCCCTAAAAGATGTGCCAAACAATCTGCAGCTGGGCATCTATGCATTGGCTATGCACAATATCTTTCCTGAAAAAGAAATTTACGCAGAATTACATTATCTAAGATCTGGCAAGAAAAAGGGCCACCTATTTACTAACGAAGATATTGAAAATGTAAAGATAAATTTAATTAGTTCTATAACTGAAATAATTAACGATACTAATTTTACACCAACCTCTAATGCCCGTGTGTGCTCATATTGCGATCATGCTAAAAGCGGTGCATGTCCAACGGGTGTTTTTAGAAATAAAAAGAATAATGGACAATAAAAAAGACCGGGGTTTCCCCCGGTCTTTTTTGTTAGGAAAACACCAATCAGAAATCGGTTACGGGATTTTCCTCAGCGGAGAGCCAAAGGTCGAAATCCTCAAACTCGGTCACCATTTTGACAGCTGATTCATGGTCCATATCTAGAACCTTGGTTATGTCGTCAATGGTTTCCTCGTTGATTGTTTGATTGATGCTGCTGATGATTGTTTTTAGTGTGTTCATGATGAACAGTATACTCTCTTTCTTTGGAATTTGCAACCTATTTTGATTTTTTTATCAAGATAGTGTATAATTTATCTACAAAATATCTTGATGCGTAAAGGATACACAATGAGCACAGAGATTGTCAACCCAGAAGACTTTTTTTTGGAAAAATCTTCGTTTAAAAAACATCCAAATTTAAAAAATATTAGAAACAGATCTGTTGACTCTGAAGTAATTGAGAACGATGCAGTTATTTCCAGGAAAAAGGGAAATGCATATCAGTATACTAAGACTGGTTATAGAAAAGATATAGATATGAATGTTCGTTCTAGTTGGGAGGCAAATTTTGTCAGAGTATTAAAGATTTACAAAATTAATTTTCAATTTGAACCCACTGTGTTTTCCTTCCCAATCAAAAGGGGAACCAGGGGGTATACACCAGATTTTCTCTTGAGTAGAAATAATGACTGGATAGAGATAAAAGGTTATTTAGATGATAAAAGTAAAATTAAATTAAAAAGGTTTAAAAGATATTATCCAGATGAATTTAAAAGTCTGATTTGCGTAATAAGCAAATATTCGAATGACGCAAAGAGCACGATGGAACAACTAGAAGTGCCTAATATTATCTTTTATGAAGACTTTAGAGATTATTACAGTGAGTATATAGTTCACTGGGAAGGAAAGAAATGATAAGTTACAAGGAGCAATATTACTCTTTAGCTGAAGAGGAGATGCAAAAATTAATTGCCGATAGCAAAAAGGGCTGCCAAAAATCTCAAGAGCAATTGTTAAAGGTTTTTAATAACTTTTTAACTAAATATATTTCGTTATTATATCATGGTAAATATAATTTAAGTGATTATGATATTAGGAGATTTGTTTCTCTGTTTATTAAAGAGTCGCCTATAAGATTTGCACTTATGAAAAATAAAGTAAACACTTATACCTTAAGCGTGATCAATGAAACAATGCGTGGCATTCATTATATGACAAAAAGATATGGTGATGAAGAAGATATTCGTCAAACAGTGTACATGACATTCTTTCAGTGTGTTGGAAGGTATGAAAGAAGAGACTCGGCAAAAGGGCCAATACCATTTAGTGGATTTTTATATAGCTACTTTTTTTATCTTTTAAAGAAAAATGTAGACACCTTTTTGATTGATCAGTTAGGTAGAAAAACGTTCCTATTGTTAGATGACGAGGCTACAAGTGATGAAGGTGACGAGGACTACGTTGTTGGGTTTAAGGCGGATCCAATCGAATATAGCATGGAAAGACTAATGGCAACTGATAGAATAGACGAATTCTGGGTCTTAGGAGAAAATGTTGAAGGACCATTCGATAAGCTTTCGATACAAGAGAGGCAGCTGCTAAAATGGAGATATATTGACAACAAAAGGTCAAGTCAAATTTCCCAAATTGTTAATGAGCACCCCAATACGGTGAGGGAACATCTCTCTAAAGTTAGAGAAAAAATAAAACAAATACTTCTAGAAGACGAGTTCTCGTATGAAGAACTTTACTATTTATTAAAAATGGAGAACAAATGAACAGTTCAACTCTTGAAAAACTTCAGGAAATGTTGCAGCAGTTTCTTGGGCCTCAACTAAAAGAAGTCATTGATGCCTACAGCGACAACAACAACTCGTATAAGTATTTTATTGAAATTCCAGAAACAGATGTTGTAGATTTGGGTATAGAAAAAATAGCCTCTCTTGTAGCTAGAACTTCTAATGTCTATGGTAGAGCAGCTAGATTTACTGGAATAGCTAGAGCTCAATATAAAATATTAGAAGGAAAATATAAAAAAGTATATAAGTCTAATCGCATAGGTAAAAACGAAGCTGAGAGAGAAGCAGCAGCAATGGACGCTGCGGAGGATGAGTATTTTGCTTTGATAACTTGTGAGGCCATCGTACATTTAGCGGAGGCCATGGAGTCAGCAGCAAGAATTGCGTCGGAGTCTGCAAGAAAGCTTATGGATAAGATACAGTCTATGCAGGTTGCTTCGTTTAGGGAAGATAAAGGCTCTTTTATGGACTCGGATTTTTTTAATACATACTAAAAGGATAATATATGTTCATAGGTTACTATAAAAGTGTTGGATCATCTAAGGAATTTTATTCTTGTAAAAGAGTTGATCTAAATTTTCCAATACAAGTTGAATATGAGGGTGATAGATATTTGCTAAATAAAACTATACAGGTATCTTCTAAATCTCAAGAAAAAAATGTTATTAACACCGCCAAAAAATATGGAATAAAATATGACATTAGAATTGATTCCGGAGCAAATAGCTGATTTAAAATCAGAAATTGAAAATTTTTTGTTTCAAATACACTCTCAAGAAAGAGAGCTATACAGTAGGCACGAAATAGAAAACATGCTCCTAGATATCTATTCTTTGCTTAAAACAAAATGAAAATGGTGTTAAATGAATATAGAAGTTTTTTGCGATGGTGCATCACGAGGGCAGGGCCAAAAAAAGTATGGCGAAGCAGCGTGTTCAGTTGTGGTTTATCGGAATAGAAAAAAGATAGCCCAATTTGCCAGGGGTCTTGGTCGCAGAACTAATAATGAAGCTGAATACGAGGCTGTTATAGCCGGTTTGCTAATCTGTTCTATGGCTGATTTGACTGACCCAATAATTTACACAGATTCATCTGTTGTGGCTAATCAGGTTAATGGAAACTTTAAATGTAAAAGTCCAACTCTTATTCCGCTACTAATGACAATAGAGGAAATTAAAGATGAATTTAATTTTAGAGTCGTGCAAGTAAAGAGGGATTTTGTTTGGGAACCAGACGCTTTAGCTAATGCATTTTTAGATGAATTAGAATTAAGAAAAGAACACATTTCCAAAATATAACTGCTATAATGTAACGCATGATGTTAGAAAACAAATATTACAAAGAATATCCGTTAATTATTGGCCTAGCAGGCAAAGCTGCTAGTGGCAAAACTTCGGTGGCAGAGAGCATAGTTCCTAAAGTTTCTATTAATCCTGTTAATAACTCCATTATATGGGACCATATATTTTTTACTTTGCCATTATATGAGATAGCTTCAATCAAAAGAACAACATTAGGTCTTCGTCAAAAAGACCGCCAACTATTCTCTATCCACCAGGTTTTATTTGATTTATTTGGTGGTAATGCTCTAGGTAATATACCTGATTACAAGCATTTTACCGACTTAGTTGAGCAAATGTATTCTTTGCCAATAGAACAGGAGAAGAAGCCGAGAAGTTTTCTTCAAAAAGCTGGAGATCTGTGTCGGTTATACGATCCCGACTGCTTTGCTAAATGGGCTATTTACAAGGCATCTCGGATGCACAGATCGATAGTATCCACTGAAACATATGAAGACAACCAACTTCCTGTTGGAATAATAATTTCTGATGTTCGTTTTGAAAATGAGGCTAATAAGATTCTCAAGCAGCCAAATGGACTGATTATTTACTTCGATGCCTCAGATTATACTAGAAATCAAAGAATGATTGAGCGAGACGGGTTATTGATGACAGAGGCTCAGGCGTCACATAGATCAGAAAAAGAATGTGACTTGGTAAAAGAATTAGCTTCTGCTATAATTGATACAGACAATATGTCCCTGGAGCAACAGTCTGCTAAAACCTTAGAAACAATTAATGGACTTATAAACGTAAATGCCTAAAATAACTAAAACAGCAATGGAGCAATCTATTGATTCTCCTTTAGATCAGGTGGTGAATCTTTTGAGTAATGAAATTTCTTTAACAAGTTCTCCCATAGTAATATGTGGAGTAAATAGAAAAATCAATATTGGAAACTTTGAAAATATTGATGTTTATGCAGGGGTTACTATACCTTTGCATGGTGTTTCTTTTGTTGACAGAGAAGCTCTTACGGCAGCAGTCGAAGAAGCTGTTGCTTACGGGTTTTCTCTGGCTTCAAAAGAGACTGGTGAGCGTTATATGCTTATTAAAGAATCACAGCAAGGTACAAAGTAACAGGAGAAAAAATGAAACTTATCAAAAAGCTTGCAAGAAAAATATTATTTACAAAGAAAAAAGAAGTATCATCTATAGAATTCCAAACTCATTCCACTACTTCAGTAAATTCTGTCGTAGAACCAGTGGTTAGCTTTGAAAAGCCAAAGTTGGGTGGCATTGATTTGGATGACAAAAAGGTTTCTGAACCAGAAAAGAAAAAGCCGGGTAGACCAAAGGCAACTGGTAATGCAAACGTCAAAAAGACCCCCAGTAAAAAGGCAGCTAGTGCTCCAAAAGTAACAAAAAAGACTAGTTAATTAATAATAATTTAAAATTTAAAACTGGTTATATAGTACGAAAATGTTACTATATAACCAGTCTTATTTTAAGGTGGTAAAAATGGCTGATAAAAGTTGGGGTAGTAAAGCATCCTCGGAAAAAAATTACTATAAGTTACTTAAAGATTCTGTCATCAACATCATTGACACCAAGAGAACTGGTGGTCACTACTCTAGCCATTGGATGAAAAACAAAAACAAATAATGGCTTTTAAAAAATCAATATATATTAGTGGACCTAGAATGGGTACAAATAACCAAAAGTTTAACGCCCTAGTTATCAAGAATAAAAAGCGTAAAAGGAAAAAATGATGGCAGCTAAAAAAGATTCGCGCTTAGCAAGGGCTGGAGTCAGTGGCTATAATAAACCAAAAAGAACACCTAGCCATCCAACCAAGTCCCATATAGTCGTAGCAAAGCAGGGGGATCAAGTGAAAACTATCCGCTTTGGTCAACAAGGTGTGAAGACTAACCAAACAGTTGGCCAAAGGAAAGCATTTGCATCACGTCATGCCAAAAATATATCTAAGGGTAAAATGTCTGCAGCCTATTGGGCCAATAGGGTAAAGTGGAGCCCCAGTAAAACAAAATCTTCTTCGCAAAAATGGGTCAAAGGATCCTGAAATGGAAGCTGCTATTGTTGCGACTATTACCGCTATTGGCGGTCTACTGGTAGCGCTGGTTCAAAAAGGGCGTAAAGAAAACAAGAATGATCATAATATAGTTTCTGCAATGATAGTTGATGTTAAGGACGAAATACTTAATCTGCATCATAAAATAGATCATGTAGACGAGCAAGTTGATAAAGTTGACGATCAAATGACCGATCATATGATGTGGCATTATCGTAAGTCAAGTGATTCGAGAAAAAAGAAGGAGGTGCTATGATGAAAAAGAAAATGAGTGGATCCAAGAAAATGAATGGATCCAAGAAGATGGGCAGCTACAAGAAAATGGGTGGGTCCAAGAAGATGGGCGGAAAGAAGATGTACTGAGGCTAGAGCCTTAGTCTTAGTTTAAGATTAGAGGAATAATTATGGCAACAAAGAAGAAAAAAGCAGTAGCAAAAAAGACTACAAATGGTTTAACCGCAGCTCAGAAAAAACTACCTCCATTTATTCAAAAAGCTATTATGAATAAGAATAAGAAAAAATAATATATTTATACATTATTTTAATAGGGGCCAGGTATTAAACCTGCGCCCCTATTTTTTCCATCATAGTTAAGATATTACTTAACAATTGACAAAGGTCAAATATGTTATTACTATTTATATATACAAATAAATATAAGAGGTGAAATCCATGGCAAGTGATAAAAAATGGATCCAAAAGGCAATCAAAAGGCCTGGCGCATTTACTGCCAAAGCTAAAAAGCGGAAAATGACAGTAGCCGGTTTCGCAGCTGCCGTAAAAAAGAACCCACAAAAATATGATACAAGAACAGTACGTCAAGCTAATTTGGCTACAACGTTAAGAAAAATTTCTAAAAAAAAGAAGTGAATAGGAGATTATTGTGATATACCCTTATATTAAACTCGTTGTTCCTACAGCATTAAAAGCTCATAAAAATGGACAACTTCCAGCCAATTTGTTGGCTAAGGTAAAAACTGGTGGGCAGATGTATGCTCCCGCAGCTGAGCAGTTTAATAGGATGTATGATGCGGCACTTGCTGCCGGTCATAAATTAAAGAATGTTGGCGATTATCGCTCCTTTGAGGGTCAGCTGTCTATGTTCATGGACCGCTATACCACGACCGACCAGGGGCGCAAGCCACAGGTGACGCGCCAATATGAGGGCAAGACCTGGTATCTCAAGCCGGGCAAGGCCCCTTCGGCTGCACCGGACCCGACCGGCCTAAAGGGTTCTAATCACGGCTGGGGGCTCGCCATCGACCTCGGCTACGAGGCTGGCGGAAAGCTTCAGTCAATGGGTGGAGCATGTTTTGAATGGATGTGCGCAAATGCTCCTAAATTTGGATTTTATTTGCAGACGGGTGATAAAAATTCTAAAGAGTTTGAAGCATGGCACTGGCAATACTGTTTAGGGGATGTCGCTCCAAACGGTTCAGTTGCCGCTATTACAGAAGTAATAACTCCTTCTGGCGGTGCAGTCGAAGCCGGTCCGATGGAGTTTAAGTACCCGGGAAGCCCGGTCAAGAAGGGCTCAAAGGGACCCGCAGTCATGCTGGTTCAGGCAATTGTTGGTGCTAAGGCTGATGGCGACTTCGGTCCTGGCACTGAAGCAAAAGTCAAGGCATGGCAGAAGGCAAACGGCCTGAAGGATGACGGCATTATCGGTCCTGTCACATGGGACAAGATGTTCTGACATAAAAATAAAGGGGCAGTATGAAAATTAAAATATTGCTACTTTCACTAGCAGCAATTTCTTTAGGAACACTTTCGTCATGTGGATACGACGGAAACTTCAGATACTCATGTCAGGACCCCGACAACTGGGAGAACGAAGAATGCAATCCTCCCGCATGCAAGGTGACGGGGACCTGCACGGAAGACATTCTTGGATGGACCGAAGAGGGTGGCCAATGACGAATAAACGCAGGTACACGGAAGAAGAACTTGATGCTCGTCTTAAGTTTGTCATTGGATGCATTCTTGGTTCAGTGCTACTAACCACAACATTGGCCATCCTCTACGCACTCATTTTTGTGACTCAGCCGATTGGGGCCCAGGCCGAAAATGACAAGATGTTCTTTGGGGTGCTTTCGAATGTGGCTACCTTCATTACGGGCACACTTGCTGGATTGATGATTCAGGGTCGCGGGAAAAGAGTTTCGGAAGAATCTCAAAACACAGAAACAGCCGAAGAATGATTGAGGTTGTGGTTGCCCTAATTGGTGCCGTAAGCATCATTCTCGTCGCCCTGGTAGAAAAGGGTCGTCGCGAGAATAAAACTGACCACAATATTGTTCTTGAATCACTGTCACGAATTGAGACCAAAGTTGATGGTCATATCAATGACCATGCGAAGGGCGAATTTGATCAATAATTTGTTGTGCAATAAGTTAAAGGGGAAAATAAATGAGGGCATTACGTCGTGTCTTATTATGTCTAATCGGTGCTTTTGGTTTGCTTGGGATGGTATCTTCGCTATATTCGACGCCACAAGCACCCGCTTACGCGACAAGTAGTGGCGGTGGCCCAATTGTTCTTGATGGCATGGACCCTGTTTGCCATGCTGCTTACGGCGAGAATACCGACCAATACATTGCCAAAGTAGTTAAGAGTGTGTACGACCAGTCGTCTATGCCTGGCAATAATGGCAAAATTGCCATCCTTGGCATAGCAAGTATCACCAATGCTGGTGGATGTGGGAATAACTGGAATACTCTTTTATCTACGAAATTTCTTGCCGGGTTCTCAACTGCCCCAACAGTCCAATTCGTTACTACGACAACCGAACTTAATGCATTTTTTGCAACTGGGATTACCTCCGATTCACCACGTATGATTTGGATTCCAGACGATTGGGGACGCAGTGCTTCCGTCAATACGATTTTCACCTCCAACGCCGAAAAGATTGCCGACTTCGTCAACTCTGGGGGCGGACTTTTTGCCAGTTACAACCCATATGGCTGGTTAACCGCCCTGCTCCCAAGCGCGGTGTTTAATGACGGTGGTTGCAATGGCGGGCCGGAGGCCACCGCCGATGGAATAGCCGACTTTGGTCTAAGCAATACAATTGTCGCCGCGTGTTGGCACGGATACTTTACCGGCAATGTGGGGACGCTAAAGACGCTGGTTGATTACCCGTACCCATCGGCCTCTTCTTCACGTAAGGCAGTTTCTATCGGTGGCGGCGAAGTGTCTCTGCCTAGTTCGTTAACGCTCACAATAAGCCCAGAGAACCCACCTGCGGGAACCCCCTTGACCATTACGGCGACCGCACAAACTATTGCCGGGGTGCCCCAGGCTGGAGTCACGATAAGTGTGGTTGTAAGCACTGGTCCAGACGCAGGGCAGACATTTACTGCAACAACTAATTCATCGGGCGTGGCAACAATTACAATAAATACTTCATCTGTTGGTACAAACGTCTATACGGCGACAGCAACTGTCAACGGCGTGGTCAAGACCGTATCAACGACAGTCACCTGGGTTGCACCGCCCACCACTACAGCAGCACCCACGACGACCGAACCCCCAACCACGACGACCGAACCCCCAACCACGACTATCGCCCCAATAACCACGGAACCAACATTGGCTACAACCCCAGGGACGACCACGCAAGCTCCGGCAGCCGCACCAACTGACGAACAGCAATCCCCGTCAATACTTCCAATTACTGGAAATCGGCTCCACGTAAAGTGGATCCTATTTATTATTTCTCTACTCATTTCTGGAATAATAGTTAGAAGCACCATAAATATCATGGGGAGAAAAAAATGAAATTTTCAAATAATATGAAACCAGTCCTTTACAGGATTTTGGCTACCTTTACTGTATCTGGTCTGGGTGTTGTCGGCGCTGGAGCAATCACCAATATCCCACTGTGGAAAGCAGTCATGATGGCCGGTTTTGGCAGCGTCGCACAGGTGATCGAAGGTTTAGCCAGAGCATACCTAAATGACGGTACAATATCTCCAGAGGAAATGGAAGCCGTATTTCACGAAGCTGAGGACAATAGCACGGCGTGATACGGTGAGTTCCTCAACGCCAGAAATGTGGGCGAAAAAGATAAATCTCAACAAAGGACGCCGGGTGGCCGATCAGATACATGACAGCGAGATGCTGTGGAACAATGACGGTCATCGAATTTTCTTGCGCATTGTCAAGTCTGAGCTGGAAGTCTACGACGTAGCTTGCCCACACATGGGTTCCACGGAGGCGGCGTGCTATTCGCCACGACATGGGTGTGCCGTAAAATACTTCATTCAGCGTTTCGGCATGGATTGCAACGTAGGTTCATGTATGGCTAATGAAGTTCTGGATATTTGCTGGTCCCTCGTTGGCGACATCACCGACCTGGACGAGTCCCAACTATGGTTTGTTCCACTGAATGACGAGGTATTCCACGCTTGGATGCAATCCCGTATGGGTGGAAATAATTAGCGAGAGTCTGAACTTCTTGACTTCAGGGCATTGGCATAAACTGCCTCTACGCCACTTTCAGTAATAACCCATTTACCATCATCGCAGACACTTAGATATCCCAGCCCAACGAGCAAATTTGCCGAGCGCCTGACCTTGGCTGGTCCATCGAAAACTCCCAAAATATACGTAATGTCCGACTCAGCGAACGGCTTACGTAACATTTTAGCCACCATTAGTAGGCTATGAGTGTTTGAATCCTTTTTGAACATGATCGAAAAATTCCTTTAAGGCGATAAAGTCTTGATGATTGTGGAGAGCGGACAGATTTACCTCGTACTGGTTACGTCTGCCAACTTTTTGTGTATTCACGATACCGAAATTTTGTAAATTTGCAACCGCTTTTTCAATTGCCGCCTCCGATACGCCAAGAGTCACAGCCATCGCGACCTGCGTCATGCCTGGGTCTAACGTGATCAACATCAGCACCTTCATATTGGTCGACAGGATGGACGGCTTGCTAGTGTATTCATTATCGCCAGACCACAGTCTTAACAAATTGTCAATGCTCATTGATCTCTACCCCAAACTCCGCGTATGATCCTTATTCGAGGTTACACCAAGTGTACTCCTAGATAGATAACCAACGGAGGGGATATGCTGTCGGATAAAATTCTTCTGCTGCAGCAAAATGGTGGAACGGCGAAGGCCTGCAAATTTGCGGTCATCGCTGGTGCCATGTCAGAAAACGACAAAATTGCACTCGTTGACGCACTCGTAACTCAGTCGGTGTCGTTGCGAGCACTTGAACGTCTACTTGCCGACGAGGGTACACCGATTGGGCGTGACTCTCTCACGACAGCACGTATTTGCGCCACGAACACCAAGAGATGTAAGTGTGGATTTTTCGCAGGGGAGACAGAATGAGTCTTTCGGGTAAAATTAACGAAGAAAAAAGCAAAGAAGCCAAAGCCAAAACATTGGGAGCAATCGCTGATTTACTCGCATCCAAGAATATCGACATTGACGAAGTCGGGGATATCAAAAGAATATCCATTTACCAGTCAATGCTCAAAGACGAGAACGGCGATGCCCAGGTAGTCGATCTCGCCGCCATTCAAATTTCCCCCAAATGGGAATCCGGGCCCGAGTGGCAGATAATTCAGCGTGGTCCCGAGATTAAGCTCCCGAAAAATACGTCATCACCACGCACATCAGACTCATTCAAGACATGCGTCGTTGTTCCCGATATCCAGTTCGGTTATTACCGCAACAAAGAGAGCTGCCTGGAGCCAACCCACGACGAAGAGGCAATTAGTGTTTCGCTGAACGTCATCAAGTACCTAAAGCCAGAGTTGATTGTTTGTGTTGGTGACAACCTCGATCTTCCAGAAATGGGGAAGTACGTCACCTATCCGAGCTATGCGCTTACCACGCAGGCGACGATTGACCGTGCGACAACTTTTTGCGCGGAAATGCGCCACGCTGCCCCCAATGCGCAGATCGTCTGGCTTGCCGGAAATCATGAAGAACGCATGCCCAAGTACATCGTTCAGAATGCTGGTGCCGCATATGGTCTTCGAAAGGGCAATACGCCCGACTCTTGGCCCGTTATGTCCGTTCCTTACCTGTGCCGAATGGACGAGTTCGGCGTAGAGTACAGACCAGGATATCCGGCATCAGACATTTGGGTCAACCAGAAGCTTCGCATTATTCATGGCGACCGTGTCAAGAGCTCTGGATCCACGGCTCACGTTTATCTGAACGCAGAGAAAAGCAGCGTGATTTACGGACACATACACCGTATCGAATGTGCGTTCAAGACACGCGAAGATTGGGATGGGCCACGGACAATCATGGCCGCGTCCCCTGGGTGTTTAGCACGGATCGATGGGGCGATCCCCAGCACCAAGGGCGGCGTTGATTTGGACGGACGACCACTGACGCGCCACGAGAACTGGCAGCAGGGTCTGGGGATTGTAATGTACGAAGACAGCGGTGATCATAAGTTCTCATACGAATGCATGCCTATCTACTCTGGCTGGGGTATGTTCCGTGGCAAAGAGTTTATTTCATCTCAGCGGCAGGCAAATCAGGTCTCCTGAAATGACAACCATTGTCGGCATATGTGGCGACGGTTACGCCGTTCTGTGTGCCGACAGTCGTATATCGACAGTTGATCCTGATGGTTACACATCGAGCATTCAAACCCTCCCATCGTCAATGCCAAAGATTGCCTCCGTTGGCTCGTACCATATTGGGGTCTCCGGCGATGTGAGGGCCATCAACATCGTTACATACGCATTTCAGCCACCAATGCCACCCCCGTCACTGCGCGGTAAAAAGTTAGATGAGTTTTTTACTACGAAATTCATACCCGCCCTTCGGTCGTGCTACGAGACAAATGGCTACTCCTACGTGCCCCCGGACTCAAACATTTCGCGTTCAATCGAAGCTGGATCTACCCTCTTGGTTGCGATAAATCGCGTCATCTATCAGGTGGATAATGATTACTCGTGGTTTTCTGACAGTGGTGGAGTTTATGCCATTGGTACGGGGGCCGCGTATGCATTAGGTGCGCTAGGGATTCTGTGCCCCAAACTACAAACACTCCAGCAGGCAAAAAAGAACGCAATTAAAGCGATTGCGGTTGCGGCAAAAAATGACCCCCATAGCGGTTATCCATACAATGTTGTTTTTCAGGAAGCGTCAATGGCCACCCCATCGACACGGACAAAGGTAAATGGAAAACGAACAAAATCAGAATGATTCAGTAAACGCATGGATGGACGAAGCATCCTGCAAAGGAAAAACGGTAATGATGTTCCCCAAAGAACATAAAGACATTACTTACATCGTGGCAGCTAGGGCGATGTGTGCAGAATGTCGGGTCAGGGAACAATGTCTGGAGTACGCCCTTGAGTTCCCTACGGTAGATATGCACGGAGTTTGGGCGGGTCTCACTAGTAGGCAATTGGCAGCTGAACAGAGGCGTCGTGGTATTTCTCCGTCTAGACCAACCTTGGCGCAAATGTGGGGCTACGAATGAAAAAAGAATTACTGACTCCAGAAGAACAGACATTTCTCTCTCAAATGATTGTCCATCACGACATGGCGGTGAAAATGTCTAAGAAAATGCTCTTAAGTGTAGATTCGCACGACGTCGAGTCGCTGTGTTACTCGATAATTCAGAATCAGGTAAATGAGATTGCGCTGATGAAACAAATGCTCAGGGGGGCCTAGTTGTTTCTAGTTCTACGCACGTAATCATCGTAGGTGATCCCTCGTGGAGATTCACCACACGGGTATTTGGCATACTCGGTATCAGCAAGAACCCTACACACTTCGCACTCAACGAATGTTCCGATCCCACTTACTGAGTATCGTTCGTCCATATCGATTACGCGCCATGTATGGCTATCGTAATTCTTCATAACCTGCTCTTGGCTGCCCTTGAAGGGCGGGCAAATCTTAATGATTCGACTGAGGAAGCGGGACACTACTTTTCCCCCCTCGGTCTACCTCGCAGCATCATCGCCCATTTCCTGATTCATGGATACGATTTCATCAGCAATAATATTTGCGTATTTTCTGCGCAGTCGCCATACCTTCTTGTTCATCTCATTCATTGTTGAGCTGCTACGAGCTTTTAGGATGATTTGATCATCATAAATACCATGCCGCTTAAATAATGCGTTATTGAAGTCGGAGGCCTCGAAGATTATGTCAGATATCCACCCGCCACGAATATCAATCTGCATCATCAGTTCGCAAAGTCCACCTTGACCGAATTCTTCATAAATGCGAGCAACCAGAATTCCGCACAAGGAAGAACGATATATCGAGTCAGCATCACGGTTTTGGCTGATGAATTCTCCAAGGAAATTTAGCAGGTCAGCTCTTGAGAATTCATTGTCATCTTCGTCTTCAAAGTTCATAGCTGCCCACCCCTTGCGGAAGAATGACGCTTGACTAATTGTCTCACGAATATCGTCCGGCCATTGAAAGGATTAAAGTCTGAGCTTCTTCCTTTTTTCTAGACACCCACGAAGTGGGGTCCATGGACGAGGCTGCCCTGTCCTCTGGGGTTGCGTCACGGAAATGATCAAAATATTCAACAACGGCGTTGTATGCCGACCACCCATTAAACCCAAAGCCGCTAGCATTTTTTTCAGAGACATAAAGGGCACGAATAATCTCACCTACATCGTCACGATTTTTCTTTTGCCTGGCGCTCTCATTTGTCTTGGCGGAAAACATCTCGCCAATAAAAGAGTCGAATCGACGGGAAGAAATAGGCATGGGAATTCTGAGCATTCTCTCTGCTGTTTCGGTAAAATCTCGTGCCCATTTTGTTGATATTTCCAGAACAGCCTGAGCTTCACTTACGACATTGTCTTGATTTTTTGTATGACGTGCAGTAAATATTCGTAAAGATGATTTCAGCCCTGCGTTAACCGTATTTTTGCAAACGGCCCTGACCGAGGTATTGGCATAGGTTATGGGGGTCTTGCCGTCATGACCATTTCGAACGAGCAAATACCTTTCCATTTTGTCGTTGACCCCCGTTGGATCAAGCACAAGTGGACCCAGGTCGATTGATGCGAAAAACTCACGACCCCCATTGGTCACCCCGCAGGTATCGACGACAGCATCGCCCGAGCTCGCCCCGACAATTTCTAAAGCGCGATTCAGGCAATCGGCATTTTGCTGCACCACGTAGCGGGTACCAACAGTAGACAGCGCATCGTAGGTTCCATCGCCATTCACCCGAACCGTGGCACGACTATCGTCCACAATTAGCGGAGCATGATTGCCGTCACCGTCAACAACATAAATCACGTTTCCGTTTTCGTCCACTGCGGCAACCCTGGTCAAAACAACCCGGAAATCCGCCCCAGCAGCCCTCAGCATCTCCGATGAAGTCTGAAGGCCAGTCATTGGTGTCCCAATGCGATGCCAGGGTATCTCGACGTCCGAGTAGGCCATGCGAACCTTGCCAGCTCTCGTTTTATCTAGGCCGTGAGACATTGCAGCTCCTCTGGATGAATTCAGATAGAAGAAGTGTACACGTGCCAGATAGCTCATACAAGCCGTCAATAGGCAATATCAATCTTTATTAATATTTATCTCATCTAGTAGCTTTTGAGCAGACAACCATTTTGTTCTCCACAGCCTTGCCTCCTCTTCGCTATCCCACAGACGAGGAGCAGTTACGAGGCGCCAGGCGATATAGCCTGTAGCCACACCACACAAGTAAAAAAATAGGCACATGTTCGCCCCCAGTCACGCAGCAGATCAATAAAATTGCAATATATGCAAACAACAAATAATACATTATTGATCTCCGCCAAGCGGTATGCACTTAGTAATAAATTACAAATTGCTTTTCTTTAAGGAATTATAAATTGTGACCCGAGAAACACCAAGCCTCTTTGAGAGGTATGTAGCAGCGCCCCTTAGTGCGAAAAAGCCCATAGCGTCAAGTTCGCGTATCATTTTTGAGTATTCCGCGGGCAACATCGACGCAAGCGGTTTACCAAACTTCTGCTCATGCGCATCGACGATTACCCTGCGAGCCTCGTCGAGTGATTTTACGCGAGTTCCACAAACCTCTAGTGAGTTTATGACTTGAGTCGACACCGCACGTCCCTTTGATTGGCTTTCCGCATAATACATCTTCGCCTATGGTCGGTCAAGCGACAGGGCGCTTTTCCATTACGTATCGCCCCAAAATTGGGATGCGTATTCTGCTGCTCAGCAGCGAGTAGCCCAGGGACGCCAGCCACACTTATTGCGCTCTTGGCTGTAGTTCCACATGGCAAGTCCGGCACGGAGGTTGACTTCGGGATTAAACAGATCATCACAATTATTAAGGATTCCCTTTGCCTGAAGCCAGCCGGTCGGATTGTATTTATTTTTTCGGCACCAGTAGCCATTGATTTGCATCAAACCACGACTTCCGCCATTGGGGTCGGTTTTATTGAGTGATTTGATTTTGCAGCGGCTTTCACGATGAATGATGTAACTCAACTTGGGCCATTGGGCCTCAGACCAGCCAACAGCAATAGCAAGGTCGTGCCACTCCCCGCACTTGCCATGGACAAGGCGTGCCAGTCCCGTCCAATCAACCCCGGAAAGGTCAATGGGCTGAGTGCTGTTGGTGACGCTGATGGCTTTCGCCTTATGCCAATCAACATCACAGGTGGCAACGGCAAACACTAAAATGGTGAGGAAAATGCTAACAACGAACCGTCTTGCGTTTTTCATAACGCCCCCTTATTTACATGAATAGGTTTTGTACCACGGGGCAAACCCGCACCCACGATGAACGTCGAACCACACATACATCTCCCAGGCCCAGGCAAAGTTGTAGAAGGGCATATTTACGTACCCCTGATGCCCGTACTTGGACTCAATTTCGTCAAGCCACACCTTGTTGATTTGTAGTGGTCCGCTGTCGGAGCCGTTCCAGTCGGGGTGACCAAAAATGACGTTTCGACAACGAGACTCACGATGGGCAATCGTGAGTATTTCTGGCAATAGGGCGACAGGCCAACCAGCAAGATGGGCGACCCCGGCCCATTCTAAGCAAGGGACATCGGCGGGGATTGCCAACGCAAAAGACAAGAACTCCAGAGGAGATATCGCGACAACCGTGGTTGTCGTGGGGGCAACAGTTGTTGGCAGTGTCGTTGTGGTAACGGCACGAGCAACAGTTGTTGTCGTTGTGGACACGACGCTGGGTTCCTCCTTTCCAATGGCGCTGACTCCGATTGCGGAACCAAGGATGACGATGAGAATAGGAAGAAAAAGCCTCAGCGGATGTTTCATATGTCTCCAGTGTTCGGCGGATACGGCTGGAGACTTGGTGTGCCTCCGTATGAACGGGTTGCCCCATTACCGTACGAATATTACCATCTGATTACAGTTGCGCAACCCCTTGACGGTGCAAAAATCACAAATTAATGTATTGACCTGGTGTTATTGGTCGAGAAATTTTTCTAAAAGTTCAACATATTGGCCGAACTTACCCGTTGCGGTGAACGATTCACCGTCTTCAGACACTCCGCAGCTCATGGAAAATGAGAATACCAAAAAATCTGCGATATCTTGACATGTCTCCATTTGTGCGTCTTTTTCAGCATCACTCAGGTTACCCAAGTCCAGTGTTGCGTACGCAAAAAGAGCTCCAGCAATGTTGTTTGCCACTGTTAAATTCGCTTCAAAGTTCTCGCTCATACTCCGACTTTAACACTACGGCGACCGATGTCAAGTCGTGCCAAATTATGTAATGTATGAATTGTCGCTACACTAGTCTCGTATATTTTCAGTGATTCCGCTAGGAGGACTTGCTCCAACGTTTTTGAGTAAGTAATGTTCCGACTCATCGAGTTGGGGCGCGCCCCAAAAACACAGAAAGAGATAACAATGAGTCAATCACCCGCGACGATCATCGGCAACGTGACCGATGACCCGAAGCTCACGTTTACTGCGGACGGCAAGCCACGTCTGGCATTTTCCGTAGCAGTTAATCACTATTGGACCGATGCGTCTGGCGACAAGCAGGAGAAGGTTTCCTATATCAACGTCATCGCGTGGCGCTACCTGGCCGACGACTCAGCCAACGTTCTGGAAAAGGGCGTAGGCATCATCGTTACCGGTCGCCTGGAGCAGCGCTCCTGGGAGGACAAAGAAACCGGAGCAAAGCGGTCTATCGTCGAGTTGGTCGCAGACGCCATAGGCGTTCAGACGCGCTCGATTGATTCCTTTGAGCGCAAGCGTCGCAGCAGCCCGGACGGCCAGCAAACCAAGAAGGCCTCAGCGCCACGCCAGGCTGCTCGCCAGGTCATCGAAGAGGACAGCGAGCCGTTCTGATCTCCACCACACATCGATAATTCCCCTCAGAGAGAAGGAATCGATAGCAGGGCCCGCCAGAAATGGCGGGCTTTTGCTTGTCCGAAATAGGCTCCACCAGTCGTGTATTCTTTGCCCAATGAGCGGACGTCGTCAAGCACCAAAGCGTGCCATCATCACGATTAACAAAATCGGCTCATGGGGCTCGGTGAGATATGAACATCAATTGGAGTGCGGACATTCCGAACTATTGCTGCGGGCATCATCGGCCAAGCGTATCGCGTGCTCAGTTTGCCTGTCTTTTAAAACCTCAAACCAGCAAATCAAAAATTCTGATGGACGAGAAGCAGAGCTCGCTAATGCTCCGGCCATTCCATCGAAATACTTTGATGCGCGACTTGATTTCGATGACTCCATCAGCGAAGATGAAATTCTGGTGCGACGTGTTGCTGCGGAGATTGCCGCACTGCTCGGCATTCCGGTAGACGCAGTCAGCGTCAATACGGACGCTGCATCAGGCCGATTGACGATCACATCAGCATACATATTTCTTTCAGCCAAAGACATAGCACGACTTACGAACGTGAGGGGATGAAGTGGGGGAACAAATTCAATATCCGCCGACTGGTGGCTCCTGTGTCGGGCAACCGACCCACTGGTGGTTTCCAAATTTTTCAAATCGTCAGCCGGTTGAAGAACGGAAACAGGCACAGCGTGACGCCAGCAAGGCCGTAAGCATTTGTAACCAATGCTCAATTCGACTGACATGCCTCGACTACTCATTGGAATGGGAGCCGTTTGGGATATGGGGTGGCATCCCGGAGATTGAGCGTGAAAAGTTGCGCAAATCTTTAAATATAAAAATGAAAAGACCAACTATTCAGGACGTATTGGGGGTCGGCAATCGTGCTTTATAACACGCAAGAGTTTCTCTCACGCCTGGACGGAGTCATGAAGACGTCCAATGGCTGGGACGCGCGTTGTCCTTGCCGAAATGATGACAAAAACCCTTCCCTGTCTGTCGCCGAAAGAGATGGGGTCATTCTCGTTCACTGCCACCGGGCGGGCGGATGTACGGTTGACCAAATTGCCGCTTCGGTTGGTCTAACAATAAAAGATTTAATGTCCCCTGATTCATCTCGCGAATGGTCACCGACTGAGAATGACCGCTGGAAGCCGAAATCATCTCGTCCACTCAAAATTGAAGAGCCGCAAAAATTAAAGTTAGTGGCAATATACAACTACGTCTCAGAGCACGGTGAGTTGCTATTTCAAAAAGTTCGATACGTAAAGGAAGACGGAAAAAAAACCTTTCGCCAACGTCGTCCAGATGGAAGAGGTGGGTATAGCTACAAACTAGAGGACACGCCCAAGGTCCTGTACAACCTGCCGCAAGTTATGCGAGCAAAAGAAAATAACGAAACAATTATAGTTGTTGAGGGCGAAAAAGACGCAGACACGCTGACTGCCCTTGGTCTTTGTGCGACCACGATGCCGGGCGGTGCTGGTAAGTGGCTCGACATTCACACCCGGGTCTTGGCTGGCGCAACAGTTGACGTAATTGCCGACAATGACGAGCCAGGGCGAATCCATGCCGCCCACGTTATTGACGAATTACGAAAAGCTGGCACCGATGTACAGGGTTGGGTATGTCCGCACAAAAAAGATATTACCGACTTCCTTGAAAATGGTGGTCAGATGAGTGAGCTAATTAATTTTGACGAATCTAGCGCAACGAAGGGTTCGGAAACCAGCGAATCAAGCTTAATTGAGGAACTTGCTGATGAAGATTCTGACGAAAACTTTGAGGAGGTGTTCCCAACTAAGGCAGATGAAATGCTGTCAAAGATTAAGTCGCTCCTGATTGACGACGGGTCAACGCCTCTTCGCACATTGACAAAAGTCTCCCTGTTGGCATCATCTGCGCTGTCGGAGTCTTTGACAAACGACGGACGCCTTGTTGATTGGCATGAGTTCGTTAAAGAAGAGACTGATGATTCTTATGATTGGCTTATTCCTGATCTTTTGGAGAGGCGAGAGCGGGTCATTTTGGTCGCAGCGGAGGGCGTGGGTAAGACGATGCTTGCAAGGCAGGTTGCCATTCTTCCATCTTGGGGGGTTCATCCCTTTACGTTCGAGAGGATAAAACCCATCACAACACTCTTTGTTGACCTGGAAAACCCTGAGCGCATTATTCGCCGCACATCGCGGGCGATTCACGGCGCAGCAATGTCAATGAATTACGCTATGCGGTCCCAATCACACTTGCTCATGAAGCCAGACGGCCTCAACTTGCTTTCTTCCGCTGACCGCCTATATCTCGAAACCCAACTAGAGCTCATTAAGCCAAGCCTTTTGGTTCTCGGTCCCATCTATAAGGCCTTCCTGGACCCCGGGAACAAGACATCTGAATCAGTAGCGGTTGAAGTGATAAAATATCTTGACACTATTCGCGTTGCGTTCGGTTGCGCCCTTTGGCTAGAGCATCACGCCCCTCTTGGTGAGTCAATGACTAGCCGGAATTTGCGACCGTTCGGATCAGCGGTCTGGTCGCGTTGGCCTGAATTCGGTCTATCTTTACAACCAGATGCCACAAGTGTGGGAGAATGTGTATATGACGTTCGCCATTTCCGTGGTGAGCGCGATGAGAGACGTTGGCCCACCAAAATGAAGCGAGGCAAAAAGTGGCCTTTCGAACCACTTGAATTCCGGGCGGTGAACAGATGAAAGACAACACACCATCAGTAATGACGAAAGAGTTTCTTGCCGAAAGAGATTCCCGCATGCTCAAAATGCGACAGGGCGGGATGGCTGTTGCCGACATAGCAAAACGTTTCGGTGTTTCGAGCGGCGTCGTGCAGAAGGCCATCAATAGGCAGCTAGAAAAACTAAATAGAGAAACAATGCTCGCCTATCCGGAGGTCCTGAGGATGGAGTTGGAGCGACTAGATAGTCTCCAGGCCTCTATTTGGCCGTTGACCCAGCACCGTAAGGTGCGCATGGACGATGGTACCGAAGTCCAGGTCGAGCCAGATCTTAAGGCGATTCAGCAGGTTCTTTTAATCATGGATAGACGGTCCAAGCTACTTGGGATGGACAGAAGCAATCTCAGTATTCAGATGGACGTAACAACCCAAGACAATATCAAATCAACTCTTGTGGGCGAAACCGCAGCGGCCAATCTGGAAACCTTCAACCCAGAAGCGGAAGCAAGGGCACTGCTGGAATTAATGGGTCGATCTGGAATTATTTCATCACAAATAGTTGGCGAATTGCTTTCACCCAAAGATGTTATCGTTGATGCAGAGGTAGTAAGTGAAGTAGAATCGCGCCCGGAGGCAGACAATCATGTCGAACGCTGAGAATACGGAACCAGTGGATAATTTGGAGCAAGCAATGTACGACATTGCCGAGAGTATGGACCACTCGATTTCGACAAAGATTTCAGGGGACACACCGGCAGATAAGCAGGTCCTGGTTAGGACGACTGATGATGATAGGGAGCGCTGGAAGCAAGCAGCGCAGGCGCGTGGACTTAGTCTCGCAGAATTTTTGCGCAACACCATAAATGAAAAAGTCGTAGAAATATTAGATTGCGCGCACCCCTTGGATATGCGCAAATCTTACCCATGGTCAGAATTTTGTCTTCGTTGCAACCGACGCCTCCGTTAACTTCTTCCGAATTAGTCGATGAAGGTGTTAATTTCATAATCACAGGTCCGCCTCATCGGTCGCCCAAGGATAATGGAACCGAAGATCAGGTCGGGCCAGGAAGCGGAGTCGTGTGGCCGCAGTACCTAATACAAACCCTGTCACTAATGCCGCCCACTTCAGTCGTAATGTACTGCTTTGCTTGCGAGGTCTACTGGGCTAGAAATAGAAGCGATGAGCCAAGTTCTGTCTTGTGCTGGAACTGCGATATGGTCGGAGTCACGATTGCAGAGGGAATTATTGACGCAAATATTCGTCTTGTTCGGTAGTGGTGAGCTGAAAAAACTCGTCGTCGGACAGCGGGTTCATAGGTCGCTCATTGTTCGTCCGTCGAATCGTTTGTTGGCAACCGGAAGGTTGTTAGCAACGATGCCGATCTTGTTGCTTGGCGCGCAGACAGCCAGTAGGTCGTTGTCGGACTGGTCGTAGTATCCGGCCTTGGTCAACGCTTCGAGCGTCGGAAACACGTCGGCGTGGCGGTCGGTGTTTCGGTCGATCATGTGGTCTTGTTTCCCGCCGTACGAGTAAATCACGCGAAAGTTGGTTGGCAGTCTGGTGTTTTTTAGCATGTCGACTTCTTTGGTGTAGGCGTAGAACATTACGTCTTCACAGTCTTCGGCCAGGTTAATCCATAGTTGTAGGTAGTCCTCGGAAAAGAAGTCTCCGGCATCGTGGATTCGAACTGCTACACCGCCGTCAGCGATCCAGCCTGCCAGCCATTCGTCGTTGGGGTCGTGGTCAATTTGTGTCGGTTTACCGGTGGGGCGCATTCGTTTGTGAGCGAGCTCAATAGCCATTTCGGTCTGCCATTTTTTCGGTGTTTCCAGCACCATCATCAGGTTGGCGAGGTGTTTGCGTCGCACGTTGCTGAAGGTGTAGGTGCCAAACTTTGCGTAGCACACTCGGCCGCAGGCTAGAGCGTTAGGACAGCAGTTGAACCGTGTCCCGTCGCCGAGATCAACGACGTGTGCTGGGATTGTCCAGTTCCACACGCCAACACGGCGTAGTTCGCTATTCTGTGTCAACAGATTCATGCGGTTCCGCCCCCGACGGCTCGTAAACCGGTTTCGAGAGGAATGATCACCACTTGTCCAGTGGGCATGTCGCCGTTGGGATTCGGGTTTTAACTTTCATGAAACAACCACACTCCTTGCACTGCCTGGTCGGTTTGTAGAACCTGTCACAATCGAAACAAATCGATAGGCGCTCAGCAGAAATTTTTTTATTCGAGAGCATTTTAGGCCTTTCTTTTGTGGTTAAAATGTCTTTCCCATGGCGATACATAATCATTTTCGGTTACTGGCCCATGATCGGAAAACTGTAGAATAATAGCACGGAGAGTTTCATTTAGGCTGCGCCCCTCAACGTAGTCCTTGTGTCCGGGCCTCATATAAGAAACAATACTTATAAGCTCAATATTATTTCCATTATCTGGTGGTTTGACAACAGATAGCCTCATCAGTGCTTGTTCGACGTTCCAATCAAGCTGCCAAATTCGTCCCATATACTCCATGCGAGTTGCCACAAATGATTCTTGGTATTCTGGCGATAGTGACGCCACCGTTATTTTTTGTTCATCATCTGTCGTCATGGCGCCACAAAAAACCCAATCAGAAAACAGACTCCGCCAAAAGCTGCGGCCAACCCAAGCCACACGAGTTTTTTCATTTTAAACCTCCGTTGTCCTTGGTGATTCAACAGATCGCTCAATTTAGGATTCTCTCCATAGATGTTAATTGTCTTCGAATCTCCATCTATCACAAAGTCCGGAATTACCTGCTCTTGTAAAAGTAGTATATCCATAAGTTCGCCGCACATAACGTCTAAGCGCCGTCGAGCGTGTGGTTTGTCAAGGGATTGATCCATGAGTTTGCAAATGTAGTCTTCGAGTATCGCTAAGTGCACACCAAATAATTACCACGTCATGGGACGGGTGTCAATTTTGCCTCAAAAAGAGATGAAAAGCCAATCCCCCAAGTACCGCTCCAGCTATTTCAGGACCAAAAGAGCTTTGCGTAGTGAGTCGACGAATGCTGGTGCTTATTGTTTTCCGCTTTTTGCGAATAGCAACAAGATCGTAGATAAGGATAAATAGGGCAACCGACACTGGCCCAAAGACGACGTCAGGGTCACGCTGTTGTTTCTTCACTAGAACCAATCAATCCATAATCAATTGCCCTACGCCGCTCATGTGTCCTGATCCCATCACAAAATGAACAGATCGGGGGACAGTGCCTTCCGTCGTGCGTGAGCGTCAGTAAGTATGCTAAATTATCAGCATTATCGACTTCGTCTGCGTATTTACGTTTTTCCGACAATAGAAGGTCTTCGAGCTCGAAAATCCTCGCACTCAATTCGCGGACACGAGAAACAAGCTCACTCATTGTCGGACTCTTCCCGAGCTCTCTCGAATGATGCCAGACCCTTCCTAATGCGGATATTTTCCCTTGTCATCACCATGCGGCGAAGAATATTTCTCGCTTGCTCTTCTGTGATATTCTCAGGATCAGCGCCGATCAGCGCCGCAGCCTCATCTATTGCGCTAAGTTTCTTGTCCATGTCATCACCTCTGCCGTCATATTATATACGACAATACTGCGAGGATTGGCGCCTACTTGGAGCGCTTGAAAAGACCAAAAAGGCGCCGGATTCGGCTCTTCTTCTTGAAATTTTTTCTCACCGGAGCATTAGACGCCAGTGAATCCGCAAACTGCTTGCGGACTGACTCCGGTGGTACCGATCCGGTGGCGGCCGAAAAAGAAGTATTCGACGGAATCGCGGTCGGCGCAAAAACGCCTGAGCTGACCGTCACCTTCGAAGCACCTCCATTTGTGGAAGTAGGGTTGGCGACAGCCTGAGACTTTACCGCGGTCTGGGATTTATGGCTAGCCTTCTTGCTTGGGCGGTCCGGGCTTTTGGGCTGGAGTAGCCTTTCCCGCGGATTTCTCTTTAGACTTGGGCGCTGCCGTCTTCTTGGTTGGGGCAGGCTTCTTGGCAGTTGCCTTCTTTGGGTTTGTCTTCTTGCTGGCCATATCATCTCCTTGACTATGTGTGTCGGCAGTAGATACTAATAGCACACCCTCCTTCCCTGCTGCAACTATTGGATGTACTAGTATGCATTTAATGAACACGTATCCAGACCCCATGAGCAAAATGGCACTATGCATGAGCGCCGCACAACTAGCAAAAGAATCATTTGTTGATGAGTTTGGTATAGGCGAGGATCTTACTTTCAATTTTTTCGGGTGGAGCGAGAATAAATTGGTTATTGTAGCGCAGTTGCGCCAAGAATTTGCTGTGGTCCCATTGACTAAGCGACTGATGTTATCGTCAGCGGTTTTGGCCCACATGCGACATGGATGGGCAATAGACGCGATAAGCATTGTCGCCGAAGGATTTGAGACACTCGACAAAAACTCCCTGGACGGCCGTGAACTTTCGGTTGCTTTTGTGGAAGAGGATAATTTAGTAAAAGAATGCATTACAGTTACACATTGCGAACCCAACGAAGTCACGTCTTCCCTGGAAGTTCACTTGGCTTCTGTCACATATAGCTATGCGCTGGGCAGGGAGGTACATTGGGGTGGTCCAATAGGCTTTGTCAGTGGAGCCGACGTGGTGTTAAAAAATTCACCTCTCCCGAAAATGCTTATCGACTGCTTGACGGCTGATCACCCCAACGAAATAACAGACGATGAGATAAATTCATCAGTTGAGGCTATCAAAAAGATGGGCTTCAATGTTCAGGAGTTCGTGGCTTGACCACAAAGTTCATTGTGCATAATGTTTGACAACACGAGCCAGTAACTCAGTGGTTAGAGTAGCATTCTTATAAAATGCAGGTCGCGGGTTCAATTCCCGTCTGGCTCACTATTATCTTGTAAAATTTGAGCATGGGATACTTCTTCGACTACCTCAATGGCTCCGGTGCTCGCGGAGATGGCTACAGCATAATCAGGGCAGATCGAGAGCCGTGCCCCGTATGTGGGCACCCAACAGGGGATTGTGCTGGTGAAAAACAGATCGACCACGTTGTCGGATTTGATTTCAATACCAACATAGCAACTCCAATGTATTTTTTGGAAGAAGATTATTGGGAGGAGCGCGACATCACTCCATACACTCGTGCTAAGGTGCTCGTTCATAGGAGGGGGACCAGTATTACAAGGGATGAGGCAATAAGAATTGGTTTACTAAAACAAGATTAGTTTTACAGTAGACAATTTCATTATTTTGTCCTGAGGTAAACTGGGTCCTCCACGAATTGCACACAGAAGGAACCTTCCGATGGCTCGCATTAACGATGATTTTGTCCGTTCATATTCAGAACAAACACCGCCATGGGGATTCAATGGTATGGGTGAAATTGTTTTCTTGCGCACCTACAGTCGCAAGAAAGAAAATGGCGACACTGAGTCATGGCCGGAAACAATTCAGCGTGTCATCAATGGCGCTATTGACATTGGCGTGCCCTATACACAAGAGGAGGCGGAGCGACTCTTTGACCACATGTTTAACCTTCGTTGCTCATTCTCCGGTCGGTCACTGTGGCAGTTGGGTACTCCGCTAACACACAAGTTCTCTGGAACGAGTCTTAACAACTGCTATTTCACCAATATTGAGAGCATTGAAGACTTTGAACTCCTCTTTGACTACCTCATGCTCGGTGGTGGTGTCGGCTTTTCGGTTGAGCGTTCAAAAATTCATGAACTGCCCAAAGTCAAGACGGGCGTATCAATCACACACGAACGCTCCAACGATGCCGACATCATTGTCCCTGACTCGCGTCAAGGCTGGCGTCGCCTACTTCACGCTGTCCTGAAGTCATACTTTGAGACTGGTAAGTCGTTCTCGTATTCAACAATCCTGATCCGCGAGTACGGAGCTCCGTTGAAGACCTTCGGTGGCACTGCGTCTGGCCCGGGAGCGCTCATTGAGGGGATCGCTGATATCTGCAAGATTTTTGAGAACCGCGTGGACTATGAGAAAAAGCCCCCCGAAGGCAAAAAGTTACGCTCCATTGATGTTCTGGACATCTGCAACATCATTGGTCGCATTGTTGTTTCTGGCTCAAGTCGTCGTTCAGCACAAATCGCGATTGGTGACCCCGACGATGTTCTCTTCCTTCGCGCGAAGAACTGGTCAACCGGAACCGTCCCGGCATGGCGAGCAAACTCCAACAACAGCATTTATGCAGACAACTTCGGAATGATTCAAAAAGAGCTGTGGAAGGGCTATGACGGCTCTGGCGAACCATATGGCCTCGTAAATCGTCGTTTGGCACGCAAATATGGTCGCATCGGTCAGGCAAAGCCAGACCATACCATTGAGGGATACAACCCTTGCGCCGAAATCGCACTGGGTGATGGCGAGTCATGCAACCTCTCCACCATCTTCCTGCCCAACATTGATTCTCTAGAGCAACTGACCGACATCTCGTACCTTCTCTACAAGACGCAGAAGCAGATCACGCGCCTGAACTATCCATACGAGAAGACTACGAAGATCGTCCAGAAGAATGCTCGCCTTGGTCAGTCGATCACCGGAATCCTTCAGTGCCCTGCAGAGAAGATCACTTGGCTTGACCCTGCCTACAAAGCACTTGAAGCACTTGATTCCGCGTACTCCAATGAAAATGGTCTCCCCGTATCGGTACGTCTCACTACTGTTCAGCCTTCTGGGACACTATCGCTACTCCCGGGCGTAACTCCAGGAATCCACCCAGCATTTGCTCAGTATTACATCCGGCGTGTTCGCTTCGGTTCGTCTGACCCGTTGGTGGATGCGTGTCGCAAGCGAGGCTACAGGGTTCAGTACGACGTTGGCATTGACGGACGTGAAGACCACACACGCTTTGTCGTTGAGTTCCCATGCGAATCCCCAGAAGGTTCTGTTCTCGCAAAGGACATGACTGCTGTGGCTCAGTTGGAGTGGGTAAAGAAGATGCAGACCGAGTGGGCAGACAATGCCGTATCAGTAACCGTCTATTATCGCAAGGAAGAACTTGCGGAAATCAAGGACTGGCTTTCCAAGAACTACGATGATTCCGTAAAGTCGGTGTCGTTCCTCCTGCATACCGACCACAACTTCCCACTGCCCCCATACGAGGAAATCACCAAAGAGGCGTACGAGAAAATATTGAGCAAAATTGATTTCGGCGTGTCGCTACATCGTCCGGCATTCGACGGCCTGGTCGAACTTGACGATTGTACGACAGGTGCGTGTCCTATCAAGTGAAGAGGGAAGCGAATAATGCTGACCGATTTGGCCCAGGCTGAGTTCGACTGGCTGCTTAAGTAAAGATAAATACTTTATTTAGTTTTCTATATTCAGACTTGACGGCAGCAACACGTGTTCGTATCATTGCCTTAGGAGGGAACATGGGTTCACCAGCATTTTTCAAAGATGCCCTTTGTCGTGGATTAGATCCGGGTCTGTTTTATTTGGAGCCCGGTGACCCTGGAATCTCTACGGCGATAGCGGTATGCAGAGAGTGTCAGGTAAGAATGGAATGCCTGATTTACGCCATCGACTCAAATGAAACAGAGTTTGGAATCTGGGGCGGAGTTTCGCCACGTCTCCGTCGCCCCACGAAATCTAAGGCGACCATTACTAAGGTTGGCGATGAGATTACCTCCCGTGAAGCCGAAGAGGCAAGAAAAGCATCACTACGAAAAGCCTTTCAGCTAGGAGGCGGAGCCGAACCCGGAGCGAAACTCGCCTCCGAACGGGATATATAATGCTTTCTACTTCAGAGCTGAAGTGGCTAACCTATGCCGTAGACGAGTGCTCCAATGCGTCTCACTCCCAGTGGAGGGTTGGTGCTGTTCTGGTAAAGGGTGGACGTGTGCTTTCCGTTGGCGTCAACAGATACAGGAATCATCCGTCTAAGGTCGAAGTGGGGGATGTTTCTTACCACGCCGAAGAGGTGGCCATGCGCAAAGCCGGGGACCCATCTGGAGCAACAATATATGTTGCGCGACTCACCAGGAGCGGAGAAATAGGCTTAGCCAGACCATGCGCCAGATGTCAGGCTATGCTCATTGAGAACGGGGTCTACATGGCAATATGGACAGAGCCTACGGGTTGGGGAAAATCACGAATTAGCAGGTTGATACATGAGCGGTATTCAGAGAAATCAGAACGGCCAGCAGGCATCCACCCTCTACTTGCTCGATGATTTTCTTGTCCTTGATTTCCCATTTGATGAATCTCGGGTGAATCAGATAAAGAAAATCCAAGGAGCTAAATGGGATAAGCTCGGAAAAGTTTGGCGAGTGCCAGTTTCAAGCCTTGAACGTGCTCGCGAATTCGCGCTACAGCACGATTTTCAAATTAGCAACGAGGTGCTGGCCTTCAATATGCCCTTACATCTAAACCCCGGTGATGGCATCAGTGTCGACGGCGACTATTTTATACTTTCATTTAAATACGACCAAGTAATGGTTCGATCAGTAAAGCAGATTGATGGAATTACATGGGACGCCGATACGAAGGCGTGGAGGGCTCCACTTTCCGCTTCTCAATCCGTTATCAAATGGGCAAACACTTTTCGTCAAGAGCTCAGCGATGATGTTATGAGTGTCGCTAACGGAATTGTGGCCGAACTTTCTGCCCTCCGTGAGGCAAGTCGATCCACTGATGCTGAAATTAATATAACTACACTCAATGGGTCGTTGCTTCCCTATCAGCGTGCGGGTATTGCCTATGCCGCCAATGCGCGCAGATCCTTTATTGCTGACGAGATGGGTTTGGGCAAGACCCTGCAGGCGATGGCCACCCTTGAGTACCTTCATCAGGATTATGAGAACTTCAATGGATTTCCCTCATATCCAGCAGTAGTCGTATGCCCACCAAATCTGGTTTTAAACTGGAAAAATGAATACAATAGATTTTTCCCAGAACGCATTGTTGAAGTTTGCCTCAACCGCAAGCAGATTCCTATGTTCGGAACATACGACGTTGTCGTTATCGGGTATAGCAATCTGGCCGCATGGGAAAAGAATTTAATGAAACATAACGCATATGTTTTTGATGAGTCTCATTACTGTAAATCAATGGACGCGCAACGAACTAGGGCCGCCCGCAAAATCGTCAAATCCGCATCAGCATCTGCTGTTGTGTTGTGTCTAACGGGGACACCAGTGACAAATAGGCCAGCAGAATACGCCCCACAGTTAGATATTATTGGGCGTCTAGATAAGTTTGGTGGATTGTGGGGTTTTTATCGAAGGTACTGCGCGGCCTACAGAGACAAGTGGGGGCAGTGGCACCTCGAAGGCAACTCGAATCTAGAGGAACTCAACGACAAGCTTCGCTCAACATGCTATATACGACGCACAAAAGACCAGGTCATGCAAGACCTACCCCCAGTTGTCCATAATCCACTTCTGGTTGATGGCAACCCTTCAATTATGAAGGAATATTCGCGAGCCCAGGCAGATATCGTAAACTATCTAGTTGAGCAGGCCAAGAGGATAGCCGCAGAAATGGGACTTCCTGTTGGTAATGCCGCAGTAAAGGCAAGACTAAAAGCGGAGGCCCACGACCATCTTCTCCGAATAAGTGTATTGCGAAAAATCGCCGCCAAAGCAAAAATGGACATGGTTCACGAGTGGATTGACGAACGTATCTCTGAGGGACGCAAGGTAGTTGTTGCGGCACATCATCGAGAAATTGTGAATGAACTTGCAGACAAATATGGTGGTCTCAAGATACAGGGACAAATGGATGTTCAAACCGTCGAAGACATGAAGTACAAATTTCAAACAGCTTCATGCGAAGATGCGCCTGTCATCGTTCTGTCTATTCAGGCAGCAAAGACCGGGCATACACTCACTGCTTCTCAAGATGTTCTTTTTGTTGAATTACCGTGGACACCCGCCGACGTAGACCAGACATACAGCAGGTGTCACAGAATTGGGCAAAAAGGTTCAGTCACCGCAACCTACATGATGACCAATGGGACCATCGACCAAGAAATATATTCACTAATCGATAAAAAACGATCTGTTATTGATATTGCCGTTGACGGTGATACAGTATTTGATTCAACGGATGCAACAAACATTATATTTAGTTTGCTGGATTCTGCCCCCTAGGGTTGCATCGTTGTTTTTTGGCGCTAACATGGCCCTGGGAGGTCACCCCTACCTCCGCGTGCGTTGAGCCCCTGCCCACCCCCCTCCGCGGCAGGGGCTCCGCATTTACGTCAGTGATTTACAAAAGACCATAGTTACATCTAATTCGTTCGCTTGTTGTATTGCTGCGACAATCTCGGAATCGAAAAAATCAGTTGGCGCAATGTTGACAGATTTGATTTCGTATTCTTGGATCAGATCAAAAATGGTTGCGATTATGTCGTGACCAGACTTCGGACGAGAAACGATAATTTTCTGATTATTTAGAGTAGTAAAAACCAATCCCGCTTCGGGAAAACAGTTCGCCAAAAACATCATCTGGGCTACTTGACAAATATCTGGAACAGCAATAGTCGCCTGTTTTGGGGCATTACCACTGTCGTCTACGAAAAATACTAGAGCATCAGCCGGATTAGAAAACACAGATACATCTTTTATATCGATTTTCACTTGATCCTCACATTGCAAGTTTCACAAAACTCCATATTTTGAAATTCACTTACAACCATATCGCATGATAGTTTTCCGCATGGCATTAGAACTTGCTCACCCCTCAAGTATGCTTCCAATTCTGTCCTAGTATCAGGGACGGCGAACTGAGCAGAACCAGGCTGAGGAATTCCGCGCTCAGAGCGCATGTGTTCCCAGACGCAATACATTACATACTGTGAAAGCGGCATTTTGTGTTTTCGCGCAGCGTCTACTATTTCGTTTTTAACCGACCCCTTGACCCGTAGGACAATATTGCATAAGTGATTTATGTGTCTAGTCTTTGAAGCCTTTTTCATCCAATTAGTCCTTAGCCAGGTTCGTCAACATCATTAAATTACAACATCCAGGTCGCGTAATTAGCAAATAAAATACTTGATGTGCTTCTATCTATAAAACTCTCAAAACGCGCTCTTTAAACATTTCAATAAGCGATCCGGTTGTAAATACATCGCTATCAAACATTCTCAATATGAAGTTGGGCGATAGCCTCCACCAGTATGGTGGTGTCATCATCGCACTGCGATAATCCACTGCACTGTGCGGCACAGCATTTTCTATGAACCAATTCGGTTGCCCTTGGTGAATCCCAACACTGACGCCGCCTTCATACTCTGGGTAATTTTCTGGAACTTCAACTTTGGCCAAATACGCTACTCGCCTATCGACCGCATCCGCAGAGTAATGACGACCACCAGGGAAGATACGAGTCTCATAGGTGTCTGATCCATTGTGTTGTCGCCCAACATCACCTAGTGCTTTAACAACATCACTGCTATTTGAATTATCTGCCGCCAGATTGACAACTTTTCCACTTTTCATTGGGATTACCAGCGGCTCGCCTGGCTTGGGCGTCAGGTAGGTGTCGACGGCATATAGGTTGTCAAGTGATCCAGGATTTGCGTCCAATACGTCACGTAGTGGTACGATAATTACGTAAGTATCTCCATCAACAGTCCTCATCTCATGCGGCTGAGCAAGATGATTTAGCGCGAAGTGGATTGTCTCTCTCTGCACAACGTCAACGAGCCTTCCCGTGATTGGGTCAATCATTGGCTTGCCCGTATTTCGGTCGATTGGCGAATATTCAGACACAGGACGTAGAACAATGTTCCCGCCTTCATCAAATGTCGGCTGATAAGACGTTTGGTGTACCAAAAAAAGATCGTCTATTCCTGCTGGACGGAAAATGGCTTCGCCGTTGGCGGCGCTGCCCGCATTCACCAAATAATCGGCACCATCATATTTCCAGTTAAAATCTTGTGGATCATCGCCCATGAACGATAGCAGATTTAATTTCTCTTTCTTTCGTTCCTGGATCATTTTCTCACGAGCAACTGAAGCTAGACGCTCAAGCTCCTGCATCGCCTCGACGTCACCGCGTGATGCCGAATACAGTAAGGCTGCAACCAGACCAAGATTTTTATTAGTGCCGTCAGATTCGATCCCCTGTCCCTGCATGGCGTCAAAAAATATCCTTGCATACGATTGTCCCAGTGAGGAATCTGCGCCGTGTCCAGTTATCAGGTATGGGTTGACCGGAATAATCTCAACGTCTTCGTCTACGAAGTCTGGATCAAACCTCCCAAGACCCTTGGTGCCAAATGCGATACGTTTGCCGTCAACATCATAAACCGGCAATGAATACTGAGAAGTGGCGTCCCTAGTCGGGTCAGGGACCCCACCCTCATTGGGATACCATTGGCTAAGTTGCGCAAATTCAAGGGAGTCCAGTACTTCGATTGGCTTGTTGCTGACTTTGCCAATGCGCGTCTGTGACTTACTACCACTGTTGACTTCGTTCCCTTTCGTACTCCTGAGGCGCCGTAATCCGCCGAGACCATCAGTCACGGAGCGAACAACATCTAGCGGTAGATCAAACTCTCTACTGAGCGATGCCATGGTGTCGGTATCTCGTAAATTATTTTGCACATGATCTGCTAAATCCTGTTCTGCGCCTTGGGCACGATTGACTTTTCGCCCAGATGCTTTTGCGCCAGAAGCAGCACGCAAACTTCTAAGACCACCGAGTTTCTCAGACTCATATTTAACAAGATTTTCCGAGAGACCGAATTCATCAGCCAGCGAAGCAATAGTATCTTCTTCTCTTAGACTAGTAGTCAAGCGTTCACGCAATGCGCTAGTTTGCGGTCCGGACGGACGCGACGCTGTTGATTCACTTACACCAGAGTTCAATCTTGTTCTATTGCGAAGCTTTCTCAGACCACCGAGTTTATTAACTAGATAAATTGCCCCACCAAACGTTACACCGAATTCACTAGCAAGCGATTCTATTGTGTCGGTATCACGCAAGGAGCTGGTCAGATGCTGTTCAAGCTTTTGTATTCCCTCATCTGCTGTCCGATTACTATTTGGCACAATGCCCCTATCGGAACGCAGCTTACTAATTCCACCCATCCTATTAATAATCGACCGAGCCCTTCCCACCGGCATATTGAATCTTTTGGCCAAAGATGAGGCAGTATCATCGGAACTTAATCCTTCTAATAGATAGTTTTCGAGCTCCGATGTTCCAGTCAAACGCTGCTGACCACGATTTCCTATCTTTATTCCACGATTCCGCCTAAGTTTTGGAAGGCCGCCCATTCGTAGAACTATGTTTTGTAATTCCTGTGGCGAAATATTGAACCTCTCAACAATCGTTTCAATTGTATCTTCGCCTGTTAAATCGTTTGCCAGATATTTTTCGATGTCTGTTCTCGAAGTACGCGACTTACTGCCGGGACCGATTTCAATTGGCGAATCGACCATGTCGTCGTCTGGGCGCGACTCAACGTCCAAGACCGTACGCGCGATACTGTCCAACCCCTTCTTTCTTGCAGCAATCGAAACAGCATGACTAATCAAGTCTTGGGCCAAATTAGATATTTCATCATTATCTTCGTCCAAGTCAATAAAGTTGTCGTCAATCGTAACGTAGTATCCAACGTCACTAATCAGATTATTAATTTGATATACCGTGTCCAGTAGCGACTTTGTACTTGGTGCCAAAATCAACATTTCTCTAAGTGCCCTTGTGTCAACATTCAGCATTTCTAAAATGTTGCCCATTTCATCATCTGTAAAGTTAAATTGCTCAGATATGCGGCTGCGGTTCCCAGTCATTTCAAGCCCGATGATTTTCTTTGCAAGTGAAGACGCTTGTCTGGCGATATCGGCTGTTCGATGATTCTCAATCATTAAGCCAAGCGACTTAGTAATCTCCCTGATCTCGGCATCTATGCCTTCGCCTATATCCTCAAGCTGCGAGTGTCGAGCATCATTTTCTTCAAACATTTCGTCATCGATATCTGAAAGCTTTGATTCGAGATATCTAAGTTGATCTTCAACGTTTTTTCGTGCCCGAATCAGGTCCTTAATCCTTTCGATCACCAGATCGCCACGACCACGACCCACGTCGGACATAGTTCGCGCAGCTACGGAAGCAATACGCGAACTCGTTTGACTTCTAGAACCACTGACCGAAGAATCCGTTCGGTTTTGCTTTGCAGACATCTCCGCAATAAGGCGTTTAAATGGAGACCGAGGAAATGGTCTGGCCAGATTGTTTATTGGATCCTGAACAACAATCTCACCGCGCCTACGCGACCGCTCTTCACTCTGCTGGGCAGCAATATCCCTTTGAGCTGCGTTTAACTCAAAATCAGCAGTCGTTTTTTCCAAACTAGCTTCGTCTTCGTTTTTCTGGCGCTCGCCTTCTGGGCGCAGGTTCACCCCTCTGGCCCTCAGCACGTGGTGGGGGGCGGTTTCGGCCACTACGTCGGATAACAAAGAGTCAGAAGATGCGTTCAGTGGAATCGTTCTGCTGGTCTTGGACTTACTTCCATTAATCGGTCGTCCATTTTCATCACTTGGATCAATCAGTTCGATGAGTTCAGAACTTGAGACCCTTGCGTACAGCGATGGGCTATCAAAAAAAAGGTCACCGTCGTCAATCTCCTCACGGATATCTTCAAGGTCTGAATCGGGCAAATCGGATTTCGATGCTGTATCGACCTGGAGATTAAGAAGACGTGTCCTACTAAATAATAGATCAATCAGCATTCTTTTTTTATCTTTTTCGCTAATATCAGGATTATGGTAAACCCTGCGCGCAGCACCAACCATAGCCGCCCATTCGCCATGTCTATCGAAGCTACGACCAGTTGCCAGATGTTCGAATACGTCATGTGTATTGAACATAGGATCAAACATGCGCGCTAAAACCATGTCAAGAATATTTTGTGGTATCTGCCATTCAATCTTCCCCACCAGGAAGCTCGCTATTGGACTTACTGCGTTGGACTTCCCATCTTCAGTTAACAGGCCCCCGGCTGGAAATAGTTCATCAAACAATGAGCCATAGTTGAACCCAAGCCTTGCCCCTGAAGCATATTTCCAAAACGACAGGGCCCACTCATGTGAGTCATCATCTGGATCTCTATCCCCGAATTCCCGCAATTTTTCTATCATTGCCCGTATTTGATCCACTGAAGGTGCTTCTACCTTGGACCAATTTCTGTCCATTGGAATACCTGTTGAATACAGGGGGTGTGGATCAAAGGTAATCATCGGTATTCCATTGGAGGAAATAGATACCTTAAACGATTTGAGCATTTTTAGAGCCTGCTCCGTTGAAAGACCAGGATGAGTCCACTCCGGAACTTCTCCCCGCTCAAGCATGTTGATTACTGATCGAATAGTGTCCAGGCTTTCCGGCAAGGCATCTGAAAGAATTTTCTTCTGTTCGGGAGTAAGGTCTGTTCGATCTAGGTCAAATGCGGCTTCTTGGCCTATTAATTCAATCGGACCGCTGGGAGCACCAGACCCGTTAAGGTGATGTCGTGCGGTTTCTGCTGATATCGCATCAATCTGCTCGGCGCTAAAGTCGCGCATTGGGGTGGAGCGACCGGTGGTTGATTTGCTTCCAACTATTGATGATTCTTCATCACGAGGTGGGGAAAAATATCGAAGCAGTTCCTCCCCAGTGAATGCTGCAGATACGTAACCGCGTGAGGGTTTGTTGGATTCAGAAGTTAGTTGCCTCAATCTGTCGAATACGTCTCGTATTCTTCTGCGTGCTAATATTTTGCGGTCGCGTCGTTCCGGGCTGGATTCTTCGGCATCATATGGTCCGAATGCTTTAGTAAATTCCGTATCGAGTTCCGTTAAAACTAGACCTATCACGTTTGGCAGATAAGACAAGATCGCAGCAGCATGTGCATTTTTTTCTCCTTCAGTGGCATCTGGCCCAGGATCAATAGAGTCAAATAGGCCGAGAGCAGCAGCCCACTCCCCGTGTCTATCAAATCCTCGACCCACCGCAAGATGCTCTGTGGAGTCGTGAATACCCAGAGTTCCGGCTTCTGGATACAGGATTGAGGTTATAATCATGGAAATTACGGAATCGGTGCTAAATATGTTTCCTATCTCTGGGGCATAATCTAAAATCAAACCCATGTTTTTGCTCTTTAGTGCATTTTCACCTCGTATTTTACGCGTCTCTTCTGCTGATAGAGACTCACCGCCCTCTATCGGGAAAGCCTCTTGCATTGTTTCAAGATATTTTTTAATACGTACCGTAGGCAAAGTGCTCATAGCGATTTTGCTTTCATTTTCTCCTGAGGGGAAAAAATTCTCATCAGGACTCATGAACGAAGTACGATTGTCTATTTCGTCAAGAAAGCTCTCCCACACCTCAATACCCGGCAC